>Ga0206677_10000270_pt1 | contig 48565 bp, 39 predicted proteins | sample M130m12015metaG_FD_155475 | JGI IMG/M metagenome (GOLD analysis project Ga0206677, IMG submission 155475) | Ammonia-oxidizing marine archaeal communities from Monterey Bay, California, United States - M1 30m 12015 | ecosystem: Environmental > Aquatic > Marine > Intertidal zone | place: USA...
TTCAGACAACCTTCGTCCACTCGTCCAATGGGATCTGGTCGCAAATATACCAGATAAAAAAACCGTTGAGTTCTTACCCCCCCTTAACGACATTGACGGTGATAATAAAATTGACATGCTGATTCCAGGATTGGAAGGATACGGGTTGTTTTCTAGCACTTCCATCGATCTCGATAAAAACTCGTTTGTCCTTAAAGATATTATCAACCCTGTGAACGATAACCTAATATCGGCTCGACGAAATAATCGAGGTGCCGAACTCGATGGCCGGTTGAGCATTAACGCGAGAGAAGGGATAGTTGTTGACGTAGCAGTTGAAAAATCCCATCCCTTTGACAACTTTTTGACGACTTGGCCTCGAACAATTTCCACTGACGGGTTGCCGAAGGAGAATAAGCCCCTTTTAGAAAACGAAAGTTGGATTCCCAATATTATTATTGGTAATTTTGACAATTCGGTGGGTAACGAATTGGCTTACGTAAACCTTGATGACGAAGCGCGTCCCCAATTGAATTTGCGGTTAATTCAAAAACAAAAATCGATTGAACATTTCCACTGGGTGGGGTCCTTACCTGATGGTGGTGATTCAACCTTTGTCGATCTTGATTTAGATGGACTGTTAGACATGATTTTTCTACAAGGCGGTGGAAATTCCTGGGAAGCAAAACTATATCGAAACCGCGGAGGTGGGTTCGACTTTAAAAATCCAGATCAAGTAATGCGTTTTTCTGGATACGATGTTCGTTTAAACGTGTTTCCAACACCTGTGGGAGATCCGGCACTGAATGTAAGTTATTATACAATTCCAGTCGTGGAGGCAATACGCAATGCCTCCGTAACAAGAGTAAATCTTATCTATAAAAATAATGCCGGTGATGACTTGTTATTGTTTGAAAGAAAGCCGATTAGTCGACAGGAAGAAAACTTTGGAGTTGAAAACATCAGAGGACTAGCTGAACAACTTACGCTTGCTTATGATGTCGACGGCGACGGAAAAAATGATGCGGCTTATATAACTGAAAACGGAACTTTAGCCGCAAAAAAAGTTCAATCAGATTTGTCAATAGCACGGGAACCGTTCTGGGAATACATACTGCCAAAAACTGTTTTCGAATTTAAAGTTCTCATGCTTAATGACGACGACGTCCCAGACCTTATTTTACGCCACGGAACCTCAACTACTGTTTTGGTATCACGGCCGTGAAAAAATTGATTATATGCTCTGCAGTAGCTCTCACAAATATTTTTGGCGCTGCAGCTGAGCTGATTTTCAAGGAGCAGTCTTTTCAATTACCAAGAAATGTTGAAGGGATTACCGCCACAGATTTTAATGGTGACGACTCTGCTGAACTTATCATTGAGTTTGCTTCAAGCTTGCGAATTTTTTTTGCTAATAATACTCAATATGATTTTGAAAAGAACTTTTTCGAAATTCCTGTGCTTAGTGAAAATCAACAAAGTGCAGCATGGGACATCAGTCACGATGCCGATAATAATCCTGCGATCGTTATTTTAAATAGTAAAGGTCAGTTGAACCGCTGGGCTTTTAATGGCACCCGATTTAATGAAGAACTAATACTGACCTCTGAACCTCCCACCATCCCGCGAGGCTTAAATAAGCTCAACTTCGTTATTGACGCAAACGGTGATGAATACAATGACTATGCCATTCCGCAATTTGGAGGAATCGGCATCTTCATCTCTAACCCACAAGAACAATTTACGGACCCAATCTCTGTAAATAGCGCGATTGAAGTAAATACTCTTCTGTATTCAAACAACCCGCTACGAGATCTAGGGCAAAAGATAAAAATACCTGAATTACAACTTCGTGATGTCAATGCAGACAACGAACTTGATTTGATAATAGATACGAAGGACCGCTTGGAGGTTTACATATTTGATAGCTCAAGCAAAACCTTTCGTAGCATCCCTAGCTATTTTATTGACAGAAATGAAATAGAAGATCGATTGGGAGAATTCGATATCGAAAATGTAGACTTTTCAAATCTGACGGGTGTTCTCGCTCTGACACATGAAGAGATATTAGAGGATATTAATGGCGATGGAATTGAAGACCTGCTTCTTCGGGAAGCTGGTAAGGTTTCGATTTTTGAGGGGTTCAGCAAAGGATTAAAACTAGATACCCCAATACAAATTCTTCGATCGGGCGGGAATGTACTAGCAACTTTTCTATACGACGAGAATAACGATGGCTACAAGGATCTATGGCTTTGGCGTGTCGAGCCAATTTCTGTTGGTGATATTTTTGTCTGGCTGGCTTTGTCTGGCAGCATTAATCTCGAAGCGTTCGTCTATAGAAACCAGAATGGTAACTTCGCTCGGCGTCCCGCACGAAAAGTAACAGTTTCTTTAAAATTTCCGCCGGTAACTCGTCTAGCCTCATCATTTAGCCAAGCCAGAGAAAGCATCCGTAACACAGCAGATAGGTATACTGAGCAAACGCTGCGAATTAATCGCAACTCAAATCAATTTACAGACGACCTAGCCCATTACACAGGAGAAAAAATCAATATTTTTTTTAATAACCTAGAAAAAGAGAATAGAGACGCTGATTTTTTATCATCAGTAGGTTACACGCCGGAACGAGACTCTTATGAAATAGATCTTCGCTCGGTTATTGACGGCATAAAAAATCAAAAAGACCCACTCCTTAAAAACACTCTAGGGAAAAAAGCTGACATTGTTGTCCAACTTGATAGCTTCTGGCAAAACGCTAAAATTTTTGCTTTGCGACTGAACTCAGATAGTCACGACGACTTTATTTTATTAAACGCAGTATCTGATCAATGGATCGATGGGATATTGCTTTTATCAGTAGAGTAAACACACTATGAAAAAAAGAATTTGGATCACACTGATTCTGGCGTTGGTTATAATCAACGGTCTCGCTGAACTTGTAACGCTGTATAGCGGTCTTTTTTTTCCGTACATACTCCGAGTTACACTCGTATTGGGGATTGTGATGATCGTTATGGTTTTTAGCGGGGCATATCAACTTATCAGCACGATCGAAGAAGAAAAACCGTTAGGTGGAGATGCAATCACTACCGTCGGTAAGGCAACAAAAAAGCCTGTCAGTCATCGATGAAATTAAAAGATGTTTACACCCCTATGAATCTGTCTGGCTCTGGATTAGGCATCGATGGATTGTGATTTTCTTTCGCTTGTGTTTTCATCAGACCTTTCTCAAAATGAAGATTGAATCTTATTGAAAAGATTTTATGAAAAATACACTACTGAGTTTCATATTTTTTCTAGTGCTGAGTTCTTGCAGCGATCAACTGTCTCGAAATAGACCCTACATATTGACGACTGCCACAACCGGAGGAACTTACTACCCGGTTGGAGTTGCACTTGCAACAATCGCTCACGCTGAGCTTTCTGAAGCAGAGGGAATTTCGCTCACTGCCATAAGCTCTGCTGGCTCTTTTGAGAACGTGAAATTACTCAGGGACAATCAAGCTCAATTTGCGCTTTTACAAGGCCCTTTCGGCGCTTGGGCGTGGGCGGGAGAGGGCCCGGTCAGCAAGCCTCAAACTCATATGCGAAGCGTCGCAGCAATGTGGAAAAACGTTCAACACTTTGTTTTATTGAGTGAGCTTGCTACGACTGGTGAGATCATGGATCTCGACAACCTCTCTGGTCAACGATTCGTACTTGGTGCCCGGAATTCTGGCGCGGAACAAACAGGCCGATTCATACTGGAGACGCTGGGAATTGACTATAACAAAAAGTTTAATTTAGCGTACATGGGGTACGGACCAACAACAAGCGCCATCCAAGATGGAAACATCGTTGGGATGAATATCCCTGCCGGAGCTCCAAATAGTTCAATTACGCAAGCCTATGCCCTTATGGGCAATCGGGTAACCATCTTAGAATGGACTCAAGCATCCTTGGATAAACTCAACAACCGGTATCCATTGTACGATTGGTATGACTTCCCTCCGGGAACTTATCCCAATCAACAGAAACACATCAGGACTATAGCAGCGCCTAATGTCTTAGTGACGAGAGCCGACATTCCCAGCGATGTTGTGTATGCAGTAACGAAAGTTATTTGGGAAAACCTCGCTACACTACAACAAATTCATGGCGCAACTAAAGACATGAAATTAGAAATCGCGTTTGATGGTCTCGGTGCGCCTCTCCATGACGGCGCACTCCGATATTATCAAGAAGTTGGACTTGATGTGCCACCAAGACTAATATACCAAGACTCATCGCTCGCTATCACTGAATCGGTAATCCAATAGGTGCTATGACTTCACCAATCCTTAAATGGGCAGCTTTTTTGTTTGCGCTCTTTCATATTTACTGCAATGTCTTTTCAAGCATCTCAGAACTGAGGCTCTCCGCGATTCATTTTGGAGGCTTCGTTGCAATATGCGCTTTTATGGGCAATGAAAGCAAAACCATAGGACGTGGAACACTTTCTTATTGGATAAATATCTCTCTTGCATTGCTAGCGATCAGTACAAGTTTATATTTGATATTTTTTGAGAACGCTTTATACGCGCGAGAAACAGAATATGTGACGAGTGATTATGTTTTTTCCATTATAGCCATAACACTCGCTATAGAATTTACCCGACGCACCACCGGCTGGTTTATGCCCGCCTTAATTTTAACAAGTCTCTCTTATATTCTTTTCTTAGGAAGGTACATTGGTGGGATTTTTTCTTTCCCCGGGCTAAGCCTTGAGACTGTGCTTTATCGAAGCTTTTTTACCGGCGAGGGAATGTTCGGTCTAACGGCACAGATTTCTTCAACTTTTGTTTTTATGTTTATAATCTTCGGGGCTTTTCTTCTAAGATCGGGCGCTGGAGATTTTATCGTGAGGCTTGCGGGCTGCCTTGCTGGCCGCTATATCGGAGGCGCTGGTATGGTGGCGGTAGTCGGTTCCGGTTTGATGGGGTCGGTTTCTGGCTCAGCTGTGGCTAATACAGTTTCTACTGGCGTTATTACTATACCGATGATGCAAAAATCAGGTTTCCCCAGTCGATTTTCGGCAGGCGTTGTAGCTGCTTCATCTACCGGAGGAGCTCTCATGCCCCCGGTAATGGGAGCTGGAGCATTCGTTTTAGCCAGCTATACCCAAATACCTTACCTCACAATTATTAGCGCTTCTGCGCTTCCCGCAATTTTATATTTTTTAACTGTCTCATACTTTGTACGAATTGAAGCTAAAAGGTTAAAGCTCGGCGTTGTCCAAGCGGAAGATGCCGAAAGGGTTCGAGACGTGCTTAAAGAGGGCTGGCACTTCGTTATCCCAATGGGGGTACTGGTTTTTTTCTTAGTTTCAGGCCGCACTCCCACAACCGCAGCCGCATTTGCAATTATTAGTGTAATCGGTTCTTCGTGGATCTCTAAAAACCCCATGCGGCCCGGCGATATTTTTGAAGCCGTGGTCGATGGGGTAAGAGGTATGGTTTCTACGGCGCTACTTCTCGTAGCGGTAGGCATTATAATAAATGTCGTTACCACCACGGGTATTGGAAATGCCTTTTCATTGATGATCGTTGAATGGGCTCAAGGTAGTTTGCTGATTACGCTTATTCTGGTTGCGCTTGCTTCACTCGTTCTTGGCATGGGTTTACCCGTAACCGCATCATACATTGTACTTGCAACACTCTCAGCACCTCTAATCTTTGACCTAATTTCACAGGCCCAGCTGGTGTCGGCGCTCGAATTAGGAAACTTACCTAGCAATGTAACTGCAACAATAAATTTATTTGGTGGCGACCCCTTGATTGCGCTCAAAGAAATGCCGCTCGAGATGAAACAACTGATACGCCAAGAAATGCTACCACCAGAACTCCTTACTGGCATGCTACTTAGCTCTCATCTTATTATTTTTTGGCTCTCCCAGGACAGCAATGTAACACCACCTGTCTGCCTCGCGTCTTTTGCAGCGGCAGGGATCGCGAAGACGCCCCCAATGGCGACTGGATTAACCTCATGGAAAGTTGCTAAGGGTCTTTATCTGGTACCGGTTCTTTTTGCTTATTCACCATTGATTTCAGGTTCCTGGCCGGAACGAATTGAAGTCTTCTTCTGGTCATGCTTAGCGCTCTATGCCTTAGCCGGGCTTCTTCAGTGGCATCTTGAAACTAAGCTAAATGTTTTTAGCGCAGTTTTATTAGCCCTGAGCGCGATACTAATGATTTGGCCGCCTTTTTCAATTATCTATCACTTAATAGGTGCAGCATCTCTCTTTGTTGTAGTCATATGGCAAACAATCGAAAATAGAAACTTAGCAAAAACGACAGCATAAAGTTCAAAATCGTTACGAAAAGAGGCCGACCATGAATACCTATACAGCCAATCAAATACATTTAATCAGTCGCCCGTCAGGTTTGCCGACGGCCGAGAATTTCAAATTAAAAAAAGTACAGCTTGATGCGATCGTCGATCAGGAAATTTTAGTAAAAAACATCTTTATGTCGGTCGACCCATACATGCGAGGTCGAATGCGCGAGGATGCAGTTTACGCCCAAGGCTATCCACTTAACGAAGTAATGTATGGTGGTGCCATCGGAGAGGTAATTGAAACCCTAGATCCAAATTTTTCTCCTGGCGATATCGTATTAAACCAGCGAGCATGGCAAGATTATTTCAAAGGTACCGGTAACGAATTAACAAGAATTAACCCATTCGACAAAAATAATATATCGTTATACCTGGGCACATTAGGTATGCCAGGTCTCACTGCCTATGTTGGCTTATTTAAATTTTGCGATCTAAAACCGGGAGAAACCGTCTTTGTCTCTGCAGCATCTGGCGCGGTTGGTGCGAACGTATGCCAAATAGCTAAATTAAAAGGCTGCAGAATCATTGGTAGCTGTGGGAGCGATAAGAAATCCTCGTGGCTCAAGGAGGAATGCGGTGTCGATGAGGTAATTAACTACAAAACTTGCGAAAACCTTACTGAAGCGCTGAAAGCCGCTTCACCAAAAGGTATTGATGTCTATTTCGAAAACGTTGGCGGAGAACATTTGCAAGCTGCCTTAGACTGTATGAACCCTTTCGGTCGCATTGCTGCTTGTGGCATGATCGGAAGCTATAATAATGCTCTGCCAGAGGCCGGCCCAAACAATCTTATGTTAATTGTTGGAAAGAAGATTCGTATTACGGGATTTATTGTCTCTGACCACGCAGATATGAAAGAAAAGTTCTTGAGTGAGATGATACCGTGGATACAAAATGGACAGATAAAAAGTCAAGAGACTATAACGGTTGGCATTGATAAAGCGGTCGAAGCTTTTCTTGGGCTGTTCACCGGCCAAAATTTTGGAAAAATGATCGTAAAAATATAAAAAGCTAACACCGAACCTAGCCCTGACTCAGAAGATTCCTAAGTTCAATAATCGCCGCATTAGCCCGAGATATGTAGTTGGCGATCGTAAGCGAATGATTTGCGAACAATCCATATCCGCCGCCATTTAGCACCACAGGGAAAACGAGCGCCTCTTGACTTGACTCCAGCTCACGGACTACCTGACGCAAGCTTGGGCCTGCATTTTTATCATCGATTACATCAGCAAAATCAACCTGTACAGCTTGAAGAAAATGCAATAACGCCCAAGTAGCCCCCCGCGCCTCAAAAAAAACATTATCAATTTCAAGCCAAGCTGTTTTTACCAAAGCATCTTGTTCTATTTCTAAACCTCCTCGTGACACTGCAGCTACATCGTCTGTTGGCTGGACAGCACTCATGCTGAGACGCTGAGAAAGACTCCCAAGGCGAGATTCAACATTTGAAAACCAGCTAGATAGGTTATCAGCACGCGCATAGAATTGTGCTTCGGCATTATCAATATCAGCAAGCCGACCTTGATAAGATTTCAAACTTAAAATTGCTTTCCTATACTCGCTCTCACTTGCCGGGAATATCCAGCTGTCAGTGGTAAAATTAAATAGAGGCTCCGCGACTATTAAATCGATGTCTTCAGTTGATTGAGATTGAGAACGACTAAACCCCTCACGAAAGGCTCGAGAGAAATCTCGAACTTGTACCAGCACTCCAAACTCCCAATTCGGAATATTATCCAAATAAACTCCTGGCGGCATGATATCGTTACTTAAAAATCCTCCCGGTTTAGTAAGGAGAGTTTCTGCAACGTTTATCAGCGCAGCGATACTGGCCGAACCAATGAAACCTGAGTTCTCACCTGCATCCTCAGCATCTCCTGCCAACTCCAATGGAGACAATTGCGCGGGCTCATTGCTCCAATACACACTGAAAAAAATCAGCGTGGCGATCAAGAAAAATACAATGGCCGATATTTTCCCAAAACCACGCGACACTATTCTCTTTATTTTATTCCACATATTGGATACCCATAACAAACCTTTTCAGCCATCATGATAACGGTAGTTACCTCAAAGTAACGCAGAGATGATATTGCATATTGAATAGAGGCCTACTCAGAGCCGCGTTCCGGAACCCGCAAGCGAACTGCCACTCTGCCTGATAATTCAATATTTCCTCGCAATCGATATCCCGGCACCGCCTCACGCATCACAGAAAACATCCATCGTGCTTGATCATCACTTGGCGCTGTAATGAGAAAAAACGCATCAAGCTCTTGAGCTTTTCTTGCAATATCCTCAAGCAAAAGTTTAATTTCTATTGAATGTTTCGAAACGTTAGCATTATTTAAGTGATAGAAAACATCGCCCGATGCAATCTCAGCCTCAAGCTCCTTTTTTAACCCAGCAATTTCATTTTCCTCAGGGTCAACAGTTTGAGCTCGTGAGATCAATTGTCTCGCCTCTTCAAACAAGCCTCTCCGCATTGCCTCTCGAGCTAACTGCATATAACGTTTTACGATATCTCTAAAACCCTGTTGCGCAATTTTACTCGAGGGGTCCTTTGACAGCGCCCGACTAAAAAAATGATGCGCGCTAGAATCGCTTGGAGTGAGAAGTCGATCAGCATCGAGCGCTTGTAATCCAGCATAAAGCAGGTCTGGGAGAGACATATCTTCATCGTCTTGGACCGTATTATCGATTACCTCCGACTCAGACAACATTCGGATATTTATTGCTTCCTCACCTTCCTGCCGTTCAGGCATCGACGGCTTTGCTGACTGACAGGAATATATAATCATGGCTAGGCTGATCGTGAGTGCTGTTTTTATAAATTTAGAAAAAAGCATAGGGGCTATACAGCAATTTTTTAATAGAGGAATTCACTCATAGGGATAAAGCCTAATCGGTCACCATAATTAACCTTTGAGAACGATGGCACCACAATAAAACCATCTGCCTCCGATAAGGAGACAGCAACTCCGGAGCTTTGATTGTTTAGCGGACGCGCAACCATACCTTCCGAGCTCGAGTCAAGTCGGGAGCGGAGATACTCCTCACGCTCCGAAACATAAATTCTTTCAAAATCTGTAGCTACTTTGAAACTAGTTGGCGCCTGGGCCTTACAACCCATCATCGCCAATAAACTGGGACGCACAATTAACCCAAAGGTAACAAATGCTGATACAGGATTCCCAGGCAAACCAAAGAAAAATTTCGGTATAAGATCATGACTTTTTATTCTTCCAAACGCAAACGGTTTGCCAGGCTTCAAGGCCAATTTCCACAAATCTATTTTACCAAGGGATTCAACAACATCCCTCACATGGTCCTCTTCACCGACCGAGACACCTCCGGTACTAATAACGCAATCAGACTCACCTGCGGCCTCCTCAAAAACTTTCAGCGTCTCTGCAAATGTATCAGCGACCGCGTGATGTTTAGTCACCGAACAGCCCAATCCAACCAACATAGAACTAAGCATTGCTATGTTAGTGTCATATATCTTCCCGGACGCTAGACTCTTGCCAGGAGGTTGAAGCTCGTTTCCTGTCGTGAGAAGTGAAACTTTCAATTTGCGCTTAACATTGATATTTTCAACGCCGAGTGATGCAAGGACTCCGATGTCTGTTGACTTTATGCGGTGCCCTGCCCGAAACAGACACGATCCCTGGCGAATATCATTCCCCAAACTACGCACGTTTTCCCCAGCACTTACTGGTTGTAAAACGCGTATTAAACCCTTCTCGTGATTCACAAATTCACAATTTTCCTGCATTACGACTGCGTCAGATCCCTGGGGCATTTGAGCTCCCGTGAAAATTCTCGCACTTTCACCTTGCGACAACTTATCACCTATCGCCCCCGCCGGTATCCTATCCTTTACGGACAAAAGCATATTTGAACCCGCTAAATCTAAAGAGCGAACTGCATAGCCATCCATCGCGCTATTGTCAAATGGAGGCACAGAAATAGGTGCTAAAAAGTCTTTTGCGATGACTCGTCCGAGAACAGAACCTAAAGGCAGCACGTCAGATTCGGTTACAACGCGCAAAGAGTTTAAAATTAGCGGTAAAGCAATCCGTAACGGAGTCAAGTCTTGCTTCGAGCTAGTTACGCTATTTCGATCGTTTGGCGTCACTTTCTACCTATATCCTGCTAATTAATCGCGGACCACCCTCTTTACATACAGCGAAAGAATTGTTTCTTTCAAATCAGAGTGCCAAGACTTCGGTTTAATTCCAAAGGTGTCAAAAATTTTTTTACTTGATAAAGTTGCATTTAATATCTCAGGCTCGCTTATTTGGTGCTCAACGATCTTTATATTGTTCATAATTTCATACAACTCTTCATCATGACTTATAGCATAATCAAAAGTTTGTTTAGCAAACTCTATCTCGCGTTTCGTTTCAAGCCCCGCATAATGATAAGTTCCCCAAGCATTCGCATCGCAGCTAACTTGTCTCATAACAGCCAAGATCGCAGCCGCCAAATTTCTCGTGCTAGTCGGACTAAATCTTCTCCGATTTACAGGCAGCTCGCCCTGGTAACGTTTCAGAGAACGAATCCAAGATTTAATCAGTCCGCGTTTATGTTTCCCAAACAGCCAACCAGATCTGATAATTATGTGCTTAGAATGAGCTCGGACAGACTCTTCACCGGCCAAGGTGCAACGCCCATAAACTCCTTGAGGATTTAGTTCATCATTTTCATTATAGCTAAGCTTTTTTTCTCCATCAAAGACATAGGGGTTAGAGAGATGGAGAATCGGAATATTAAGATGATTACTAATCTCACTAAGAACTGCCGGCAACTGCGCATTTATTTGTCTGCACCGAACTTCGGCGGACTCAGACTTTTTTAAGGCGCTATGATTTCCAGATATAAAATCAGTAAGATTTATCAACTGTGAGGGAGCATAGTCAGAAATAACTTTGGCTATTCCCAAAGTGTTATTCAAATCAAAAATTTTTTCTGGGGGCGAGACGAACCGTATTTTATTCTTTCGAAGACTCTCGATCAGAGCCTTTCCCGTAGGACTCTTCCCACCGACAATAAATAATTTCACCGCGCTCTGCGCTTTGCGATATACATCTCAGGTCTTCTTGTTTTTTACAAAAATACTTACATTTTAACCAACGCGAGAGCTCTAATCCAATGCCTCATAGCATTGGAGGTTCTGTCGCCTAAAAAGGGATATCATCATCAAAATTATCAAAATTTGCTGATTGTGATGCCTTTGCCTGACTATCCGATTGACTTGGCTCAACAGGTCTTTGGTTCTCACCAAAAGCATTGTCGTTCATCTCCTGGGGCCCAGACCGACCATCGAGCATCTGCATTTCGTTCGCAACAATTTCAGTAGAATATCTTTTGACCCCATCTTGCTCCCATGACCGAGTCTGTAATCGTCCTTCAACGTAGAGTTTGGAACCCTTTTTTACGTACTGCTCAACAATTTCAGCGAGTCGGTTGAAGAAAACGACTCGATGCCATTCTGTTTTCTCTTGTTGCTCACCGGATGTCTTATCCTTCCAAGAGTCGCTTGTAGCAAGAGAGATGTTTGCTACGGCATTGCCGTTCGGCATGTATCGAACCTCTGGGTCGTTACCTAAGTTTCCTACCAAAATTACTTTATTAATCCCTCTGCTAGCCACTACGACCTCCGATTTTTAGATCTAAAAAATAACAAGTTAAAGAAAATTAACTAGTTCCTCAGCGAGGACTGTTAATCGCTTTCCTTTTTATGAACGTTACACAATATGCTCGTGCCTAACAACACATTTGTTAAATATCGCCCAATAGAAAAGCAAAGTTCCATGCTTAGTTGGAAAATCCAGTCCAGGTAGATTCAATAACGTAATACACAAAAACATTTGTTTGACCGGCGTACTTTACTAGGCCACACGGTAGCATCCATAATACTCGGCTTCGCAAAACAAACCTATTCAGACTTAGGAAGGCATAACAGGAAAAAATGGATCAAATTGTTGTACGCGGTGCTCGCACTCACAATCTCAAAAATGTAAACATTACAATTCCGCGAGATAAGCTTGTTGTTGTTACGGGGCTATCCGGCTCAGGTAAATCGTCTCTTGCATTTGACACCCTCTATGCAGAAGGTCAGCGTAGATACGTTGAATCCTTGTCTACCTATGCGCGGCAGTTTTTATCGATGATGGAAAAGCCAGACATCGATCATATTGAGGGACTGTCTCCAGCAATATCGATAGAACAAAAATCTACATCGCACAACCCGAGGTCAACAGTTGGTACTATCACAGAAATTTATGATTACTTGCGTCTGCTGTTTGCACGGGTTGGTCAACCACATTGTCCGGAACACAACCAAAAATTAGAAGCTCAGACCGTCAGTCAAATGGTAGACAAAGTAATGACTATCTCAGCGGAAAGTCGAATTATGGTTCTTGCGCCTGTCATCAGGGAGCGGAAGGGAGAGCAATTACACGTCTTCGACGAGTTAAGAAGCAGCGGGTTTATTCGCGCCCGGATAAACGGCATTGTTTGTGAGATTGAGCATCCCCCTGAACTTGAAAAAAATAAAAAGCACTCGATCGACGTCGTTATCGATCGACTAAAAGTTAAACCCGGCATCGAGCAGCGTCTTGCAGAAAGTTTCGAAACGGCAATAAGGTTAGCAGATGGACTTGCCACCGTAAGCTTTTCTGAATCTAAGGAAAACGACCCAGAACAAGAGGATCTTATTTTTTCGGCACTTTTCGCATGTCCGCAATGTGGCCATAGTATTCAAGAATTAGAACCTCGCTTATTTTCTTTCAACAATCCTGCTGGTGCCTGCGGCACTTGTGATGGCTTAGGTAATAAGCAATTTTTCGATGAGAATAGAATAATAATAGACGAGGAACTTGCTCTATCAGAGGGAGCTATTCGTGGATGGAATCGTTCAAACCTCTACTACTTTCAGATGCTCAATGCGATAGCCGATCATTACGAATTTTCTGTTGACACACCTTTTTTTAAGCTGACTAAAAAACAGCGAAATTGCATCTTGTATGGCAGTGGAAAAGAAGTCATCGACTTCTTTTACATAAATGATCGCGGCGATACAGCTATAAGACGATACCCTTTCGAGGGTGTAATACCAAATATGGAACGCCGTTTACGTGAAACAGAATCAAATCACGTAAGAGACGAGCTCAGCAAGTATTTATCATCCCAATCATGCCCCGAATGTGCCGGAACTCGATTAAAAAAAGACGCAAGATTCGTTTTGATCGAAGGAAAAAATCTGCCAGATATTACTAGCATGACGATATCGGCAGCATACGAGTATTTCACCGCCTTAAATCTGCATGGTAAGAGTGCAAAAATTGCAGAAAAAATACTCAAAGAACTCCAAGATCGCCTCCGGTTTCTAGTCGATGTTGGGCTTAATTATCTCACGCTCAATCGGAGCGCAGATACGTTGTCTGGGGGAGAAGCTCAAAGAATCCGATTGGCGAGTCAGATTGGAGCCGGTTTAGTGGGTGTTATGTATATTTTAGACGAACCGTCAATTGGACTTCACCAGCGAGACAACGATCGATTACTAAAGACATTGTTCCATCTTCGAGACCTTGGGAATACAGTCATCGTAGTAGAACACGACGAAGAAGCTATCCGAAGTGCAGACCATATAATCGATATCGGACCCGGAGCCGGAATACATGGTGGAAAAGTGGTTGCGCAGGGAGCGCTCCCAGATATCCTCGCCAATAAGGACTCTCTTACCGGAAGATACTTGTCGGGGCAAGAAAAAATCATCGTCCCTGATGGACGATCAAAACCAAAAGTTGACCATAATCTTAATCTAAAGGGCGCAAGTGGCAACAATTTAAGGAGCGTTGATTTAGATTTACCACTCGGGTTAATGACCTGTGTAACTGGGGTTTCCGGTTCTGGTAAATCAACATTGGTCAACGGAACGCTTTATCCTCTTGCGGCCACAAAACTGAATGGAGCTACTACGCTTAGCCCATCTCCTTATTGCGAAATTCTCGGTTTAGAAAAACTGGATAAGGTGGTTGATATAGATCAAAGCGCAATAGGACGAACTCCTCGGTCCAACCCCGCAACTTATACCGGTATTTTTACACCAATTCGAGAACTATTTGCCGGTACGCAAGAAGCTCGGACTCGCGGCTACAGAGCTGGGCGTTTTAGTTTTAATGTTAAGGGTGGGCGTTGTGAGGCCTGTCAGGGTGATGGCGTCGTCAAGGTAGAAATGCATTTTTTACCCGATGTTTATGTGGTTTGCGATGTTTGCAAGAGCAAGCGCTACAACAGAGAAACTCTAGAGGTGAAATATAAAGGAAAAAGTATTAGTGAAGTTCTCGAATTGACGATTGAATCGGCTCGCGAGTTTTTTGATGCCGTTCCCGTCATTTCTCGCAAGCTACAAACGCTTATCGACGTGGGACTTTCATATATCCGTTTAGGACAGGCGGCGACAACGCTGTCTGGGGGCGAGGCTCAGCGAGTCAAGCTCTCTCGTGAACTCTCGAAGAGAGACACAGGGAAAACCCTTTATATCCTCGATGAACCAACGACAGGGCTACATTTTCACGACATAAAACAACTCCTCGCCGTCTTACATCACTTACGCGATCAGGGTAATACCGTTGTCATTATTGAACACAACCTCGACGTAATAAAGACAGCCGATTGGATTATTGATCTGGGGCCTGAGGGAGGAAGCGGCGGCGGTTTGATAATTGCTCAGGGAACTCCAGAGCAAGTCGCAAAAAATAAAAAGTCGTTTACCGGACGTTATATTAAAGAGGCACTCAGAGTATGACGGTAGCGGTTAAAATCAGTCTCTCAACACCAATGAGTGTGCTCGATTCGGGCTACTGCCCCCCCTTCGAGTCGACTTCACATTAAATCCAAAAAATATTGCTTTTTAGTTTCAAAAGCACTAATTTCAATACAAATAAAAATAATGGTCGCGTGGACGACTAAGCGCAACGGTTTCCCTACACCGATCAGAAAATCTCTATAAATTACAGAGGAGCAAGTTCGTGAACCCTCAACTAACGCGCAGGCGATTTATAAAAGGCGTAATCTTTTCAGGTGCTGCTGCCTCGACGGGAGCAGGCGTTTACCTTGCGGCAAATGCGCAGCCTGGATCAGGGGGCGCAGAACGATTAATAACGCTCAACATTAATGGTCGCAACCGGCCAGTCGACGTTATGCCGTCAGAAACACTCGCGTACACCCTTCGATATAAACTTGACCTAACCGGAACCAAAATTGGCTGTAATCGCGGCGAATGTGGCGCGTGTTCGGTGCTAATTAATGGCGTTCCAAACTATTCTTGTTCTGTCCTTACCCATAACGTCAAAGGTAAAGCAGTTACATCGATCGAGGGTATAAAGGGTTCGGATGGAAGTTTACATCCGATTCAGGCCGCATTCGTCACTGAAAATGCGCCTCAATGCGGTTTTTGTACCCCAGGACAGGTGATTTCTGCAGTCGCGCTACTGAATAATAATCCACGACCCACAAAAGCTGAAGCCGCACGAGCTATGTCAGGCAACCTGTGTCGTTGTGGGGCTTATGAACACTACATAAACGGCGTATTGCGCGCCTCGGGGCAGATAGCATGAGTATGCACATTGGATTCGACTTCACACCGCCTGATGTCCCAGGAAAAGTAACTGGTGAAATAAAATACGCTGAAGATTATAAAAAAGAGGGAATGGTATTCGCGCGTTTACTCACGAGTCCGTTGCCCAGCGGACGAGTAGCTGGTATTGACGCCACCGAGGCACTTAGAATGGATGGTGTAGTTGGTATTTTTACAGCTGACGACCTCCCCCCAGTTCCGCCGCCCGGAAATCCAAGCTTGGCATCAAACTACGTTACTTATGTCGGGCAACCGATTTTGGCCATTGCTGCTGTGACAGAAGAAATTGCAGAGTCAGCTATTCAGAAAGTAAAAATTGATTTTGAGAGACGGCCATTTGTTGTTGACCCACTAACAAGCCTGGCGCCCGGCGGCAACAACGCTTACCCAGAAGGCAATGTACTGGTGCGAACAACCGAAGAAGGACCCGAGGGTAGCCCTATTCGTGGAGCAGAAATTCGCGATGTTAAATGGCCGCAAACTGCTATTGATGCCCTTAAGTCAGGAAAAGAGCCAATTGGTGGCGAATTTACTACAGAATGGTCCTTTGGCAATATTGACGAAGCTTTTTCAAACGCAGAGGTTGTTGTTGAAGAACCCTTTGTAACAATGGGGTACCCCCATCACTCCCTTGAAGCGAGAACTTCTATGGCGTATTGGGAGAACGGGAAATGTTATTTTCATGGCTCGTCTCAAAGCCAAAGTGCGAACAACAATGGGCTAGCTCGGTTATTAAATATCGACCCGGCGGATTTAGTCTTTATTAATGAGGCAACCGGCGGCGGGTTCGGCTCAAAAATAGGGGCGTATCCAATAATGGCGGTTTCTGGGAACTTTAGTCGCGTTCTAAATCGACCCGTGCAACTTCGAATTACACGCGAACAAGAGTTTTACATAGGATCTGCACGATCCGGTATGCAAGGTTGGATTAAAATGGCTGCGAACGCCAATGGCAAAGTTACCGCTGTAGATCTAGTGATTGTAAACGACGGAGGAGCCACTGGAGGTGGCAGCGGCAACTCCTCGGCGCAGCATGTTACGGTAGCCTACCAGCCGGAGAACATGCGATACAGAGGCATCTCCGTTTACACAAACACGACTCCTCGCGGAGCCCAAAGAGGGCCGGGACAGAATGAGATGGCAGCGGTTCTTGCACCGCTCGCAGACAAGGTAGCCAATCAGCTTGGTATAGACCGCGTAGCTTTTCGGCGGATCAATGCCATCGACAGCGATGGTTTCCAAGGGGGAAGTCAGGGTCCCGTTACTAGTGCATTCGTGAAAGAAGCGTTAGACCAAGGAATGCGAACATTTGGTTGGAAAGAAAAGTTAGAGCAACCAAAAGAAAATGGAAGTAAAGTCCGAGGAGTCGGTGTTGGCATTGGCTATCACGGGGCAGGAGGGCGTGGCTATGATGGGCTAGTTCGAATTGGCGTTGATGGAAAACTCTATATTCACAGTGGTGTCGGTAATCTCGGAACATACTCCTACGCAGGCACGTGCCGCGCCGCGGCAGAAGTACTCAAAATGCCTTGGAATCATTGCGAAATAATTAGAGGACGAACAGACAGGCATCTGCCTCATAGCTCTGGCCAAGGTGGATCTAACACAATATTCACGCACACCAGAACCAACTGGGTCGCAGCGCAAGACGCCGTTAGTAAGCTTAAAGAAATTGCATCTTCTGAGCATGGCGGCACCCCAGAGGATTACGAAATCGGGGAAGAACGTGTTTTCAATTTGCGCGATCCTAGTAAAAATCTCACTTACGCTCAAGCGGCCAGTAAAGCCATTGAATTGGGTGGTAAATTTAGTGGGGAAGTTGCACCCGCTGACATTAATCCGATCACTCAACGCGCGGTTGAGGGACTAGCGGGGACAGGCTTAATTGGCGTAGCAAAAGATAATTTGCCAGGTCAGGGACAACCGCCCGGCGTTCTCGTTGGCTTTTGTGAAATTGAACTCGACAGAGACACTGGAAAGTATCAAATACTTGATTACACAGCGATAGCTGATTGCGGAACAGTTGTGCATCCAAAAAACTTCGAAAATGCAATGCGCGGGGGCGCCGTGTGGGGTGTTGGCCTCGCTGCATTAGAGCGCCACGTTTATGATCCACAAAACGGGCTACCGGCAAATACAGGTCTCTATCAAGCCAAGCCGCCGACCTACCTCGATGTAAATCTTGATACACAAGCCGGAGCGGTTAACATCCCTGATCCACAAAATCCGACCGGTGGTCGCGGTATTGGAGAACCGACTCAGGGCGCCTCAGCGGCCGCACTTGCAAGCGCGATCAGTGACGCTCTTGACGGGCATCTATTTAATTCTGCACCAACAACAACTGACATGATTATTAATCACTTGGCTGGTAACGAATACAGCACCAAGTCACTGAAAACAAACACTTTCTGAGGTTATATATGCCATCTCATGACGTAATGCCAAATATGGAGCTTTTTCAACCCACCCAGGTTGAGGACGCGCTATCGCTCGCTGATCGCTTTGCGGAAAGGGGGTGGTTGGTCGGCGGAGGCCAAGACACATACGGCTGGCTTAAAGATCGGACTAAAACGACTGAAGCCCTTATTGATTTGAGCGCTATAAGTTCGCTTCGGGGAATAAAGGAGACTGAAGACGGGCTAGAGATAGGAGCTTTAACCACCCTCAGTGAAATCGGCGGCGACTTAAAAATACAACGAAGCTACAGCTTGCTATCAAAAGCAGCCGAAGTCGTTGCAAGTCCGCAAATAAGGAATATTGGCACAATCGGAGGAAATATTTCTCAAGATGTTAGATGCTGGTATTACCGTCGTGGCCTATCTTGCTATCGTGCAGGAGGAAATCTTTGCTATGCAGACACGCCCGAAGGCATGAATAGAGAACATGCACTATTCGAAACCAGCAGATGTGTCGCTGCCAGCGCTTCAGATACCGCACCGGCGCTAGTCGCGCTTAATGCAACTATGGTAATCAAGAGCACTCAAGGTGAAAGAATGCTGTCGGCTGAAGATTACTTCGTTGGCCCGTCAATCGACATACAAAACACAACAGCCCTCCGACCGGGTGAGGTGCTGACAGCCGTCAGACTGCCGACAGATTGGGCAAATGCTTCGTTCTATTATGAAAAGGTCTCGGATCGAAACGTGTGGGATTTCTCATTGGTAAACGTCGCAGCGGCCTTTAAGTTAGATAACGAAATAATACAGGATTCAAGAATTGTTTGCGGCGCAGTTCAGTGTACGCCCCGACGAATTGTCAACGTAGAGAATGCTATTCGTGGTCAAGTAAAATCCCAAAAGACCGCTGATCTAGTCAGTGACAGCTCTACAGCAGGGGCAAAAGCACTTGCCCACAATGGTTTTAAAGTCCCTTTGATGAGAAATCTCGTGAAGCGCGCTATTGCCGCCTGAACACCGGACTCTCCTCAAAGCCTGACTTCGCTGAATCACTGTGACCCCGCGACATCATGAAGTTTTGAATTTGATATCTGATACACGGAATTAAACCAAGTAGGATTGTCGTTTAAATTCGGAACAAGCTGGAAAACCTCACCACCCGCCTCCAGGAATTCATCCCGATATTCTATCCCAATCTCGTGGATAGTCTCGAGGCAATCAGAAACGAAAGACGGAGTAACCACAGCAATATTCTTCACGCCCTTGCTAACAAGGCTTTCCAAATGCTCATCTAAATAGGGCTGAATCCATGGCTGCTTTCCGAATCGAGATTGGAACGCAACAGAGTACTGGTCCTCGTTCCAGTCCAATTCTTGGACGATTCCACGTGTGGTGGCAACACATTGAGCTCGATAGCATAGTCTGTTTTTATCGGTAATCTGGTCACAGCAGGATCCAAAATTACAAACGCCATTTGCGTCAGCTTTCTTTAGATTAGACTCGGGTACCCCGTGATAACTAAATATAACGTGGTCAATTTTCGAGCTATCGATACTTTCCTTTATCAACCTGCTCCAAGCATTGATGAATGCTGGTTCCGAATACAGGTCGTCCACAAATTTTAAGGTCGGTGGTTCCGACCATTTACTCGCTGCTTTTTTCACTTCATGAAATACGGACGCGGTCGTTGCTGTTGAAAACTGTGGGAACATCGGGAGAACCAATATGTCATCGCGCCCCAGCTTCTCGAATTCTGCCATCGCATCCCAAACGTAGGGGCTGCTGTAAGCCATGCCGTTGCGCACGACGACATCTACACCAGCCTTATCGTAGGCCTCTTGGACACTATCTCGTAGTTTGTCAGCGTAAACTTTCAATGGAGATCCTGCATCCATCCAGATTGCCTTGTAATCTTTTGCGATTTTTGGTGCTCGGAAGGGCAGGATAATCAGATTTCGAAGTAGCCAACGCCCGATAGGATTAAAATCAAAACGAAAGGGATCTGAGAAGAAAAATTTGTAAAACTTACGCAGGCCCTTCGCTGTCGGCTCCTCGGGGGTGCCAAGATTCAATAACAGTACTGCTTTCCTAGACATAATCCTTTTTCCTACGCAAAATTTATTTGTGTTCGGTCACGTTTGTTACAGCATTAATCTGAGATTTAGTACGTATCGCATCATAGTTAAGTTCATAATGAAAAATCACCGTAAAATAGGCCGTACTCAATCAAAATGCTCTGATCTAAGCCTGGTTACAAGCCGTTAATAAAGTTGTTGCTTTTCTGCTTGAAATGGTTGAATATCCTAAAATTCCCCTCTCTTTGGGAATTAAAGTAACACTATAATCATCAGTCTGAACGCTTAGACGCTAAGGAGACTACTCCAATGTTATCAAAAAAACTTACTTGCGCATTCTCGCTTCTAACATGTCTTTCTTTGCTGGCGAATACAGGTCAGAGCGGGGAGCGGGTTGGAGACTTCGCGCTAATCGATCACACCGGCGCGTTCCAGCATATGTCTTGGTATAACGATCAAAACGCGATCGTCATTGTGGCACACACTCCCAGCGACAACGAAACAAAAACGCTCTCAAAACTGCAGAAGCTTAAAAACGAGTTTTCGAAGCAAAATGTTACCTTTTTTCTTATCAATCCTGGTCTCGAGACAGATCGCTCACGAGTAACCGCTGACCTCGAAAGGCGAAAGCTAGATTTTGATGTCTTGATGGACGATGCTCAGCTGGTTTCCGAAATGCTCGGTTTGACGCGTATAGGAGAAGCGGTTGTCTACGATCCAACTTCTTTTGAGATAACCTACCGAGGAAGTGTTGATTCACTGGAATCCTCAGTTGAGCGACTCCTCGATGGTGCAGCAGGTGATTTTGTTACGACAACTATACTGGGCGAGACCATTAACTATGATGCTGTCGACGCCCACAAGAACCTATCCTACACAACAGATATTGCTCCGATAATTGCGGATAACTGTGCGACATGCCACAGAGATGGAGGAATTGCCCCGTTTGCGATGGATAGTAATCTTGCGGTCCGGGGTTGGTCACCTATGATTAGAGAGGTTGTCCTGACCAAAAGAATGCCCCCAGGGCAGATCGACAACAAAGTCGGTCATAAAATCAAAAACGAAATGAATCTTAGCGATTCAGAAATGCAAAAATTAGTGCATTGGATTAACAATGGCTCTCAGGTAGATTCCGAAATCGATCCCCTCGCGAACTTAACTTGGCCAGAAACAAAATGGTCACTAGCAGGACAAATCGGCGAACCGGATTTAATTGTTAAGGTTCCCCCGCAAGCCATTCCAGCAACCGGTGTTCTCGATTATCGCGATATTCCCCTCGACCTTGGACTCACTGAGGATCGCTGGGTTAGAGCGAGCGAGGTTGCACCTGACAAAAAAGAAGTGCTCCACCACATCATTACGACGGTTGTTCCACCTGAAGGACGTCCGGATCCGCAACAGATGTTGATGGGATTGATAGACAGCCTCCCCGAAGAAAAAGGCAACGCTGTCAGAGCAGAAATTTTTGCTGCAGTGGCGGGAGGTAACCAAGGCGCAATTGGCAATATCATAGGCAAACTATTGAAAGAAAATCCGAGCATTGGAATCGGACAGATCTTGGGAGGTAGCAATGATCTACCCCAGTTTGCAGGTTACGCACCTGGCAATGCCGTTTCGTTAGCACCAGAGGGTGCAGGTGGACTGCTCCGAGCAGGAAGTTCGCTTAGTCTTCAAATGCATTACACGACTTCCGGCAAGGAAGTCTCAGATGAAACCGAGATAGGTATTTACTTCTATCCAGAGGGCTATGTCCCAAAAGAACGTATGGCTGGCGGGGTTGGAAATGATTTCGACATAAGCATCCCAGCATTCGCAAAAGACCACCAGATGGAAGTCATCACTCCCATTACAGAGGACACCGACCTATATTCTCTGATGCCCCACATGCACTTCAGAGGTAAGCGTATGAAGTTCATGTTGGAATATCCAGACGGCAGAGATGAATTGCTCCTGTCTGTTCCTGACTACGACTTTAACTGGCAGCTCGTGCACGAACTTGAGGAGCCTCTGAGGGTTCCTGCGGGTTCGCAAATTAGAGCGATCGGCTCTTTCGATAACTCTGCCCAGAACGTAGCCAATCCTGATCCTAGCATCGATATTAGCTGGGGAGAGCAAAGCTTTGAAGAGATGTTCATGGGTTTCTACAGCTGGAAGAATCTTGATCAGAGTGGCGGCGACGATTAAAGGCTAAATTTAATTTCACTAAAAAGGGCGAGGGAATCTCGCCCTTTTTTTTACAAACTCTTTAAGAAGCGGTTTTGACAGTATTAACGATTTTGGGACGTTGCTATCGACCAATCGCACTCAGCGCACTCGGGCTCAATATTATTTTCGCCTAAAATTTTGAAAATAAAATCCTTCCAATCTTGGTTCGGTTGCCACACAGTATTCATATCAGCCTTAGCAACCTCAATGTCCACGCCTTGATATATGACCCTGTACAAGAAGCTGAAAGCAGTAGCTCGAGCATTTACCTGACAATGCAACAGCGTTTTCTTTGCTTTATAACGCTCCATTGAATCTGCAAACACATAGAACTCTTCGGCTAACGGCGCGTCGAAGGAGACCGGAATGTGCAGATATTCCATCCCCAAGCCCTTTACAATCAGATCTGCATCAGCCAAGGCATTCCGATTATTCGTAAATGCTATATAAATTATTCGCTCAAACCCCTTATCCGCCAACACGGAAAACTGCTCTCGTGACGGCTGACCAGAGCTTGCAAAGCTCTCGCTATATTGGCGAAAATTAATGATTTCCCCTAGATCAGAATCGACCTCGTCAACCGAATACGACATCGCAGAAATACAGGCCAAGATGAACCCTAACAATTTTTTCTTCATTTTCTCTCTCCAGATAAAAAATCAGCCTCTAAACCTAACAATGTGCGTAAAGCCTCGTTTTCTAACTTGCGTGGTACGAAGATATGATCATGATTCTTCGCGGCAATAAAATTGGCGCTGATTTGATTTTTCGCAAGCTCGCTTGCAACCAGTCCGGTCAATCCTACAGCTTCTAAACTAGATTGAACCCTTAAAGAAATACGCGAGAACTCCCCTTCGTAAGGTAAATGCAGTTCATCAGCCTGTTCTTTTAGTACGACCAAGCTTAAACCTTCCTCTTCCTGAAAAGTAGCTATTGGAGAAACATTAGGTGGGAGCGCAGATACTATACTAAAAACATATGATTGCGGGTACAACTTAGGCGATAAGTTTTTTAACAAGGATCTTAAGTCTTTTTCTGAATTCCTCTTGCTCACTTCCACAGTGTCTCGCCCTCTTAAATCAATTAATTCGATGTCTTCTTCACTCACCTGTAAATTTTTGTACGAAAGGTAAGACATCTTCAGGCTGAGCCAGCGTAAACCCCAACTTCTCGAATTTTTCAATATCCTTCCGGGAAGGAAAGGAATAATACTGCGATACATCCAACCCCTTCAAAGCAGCCTTAGGTGCTATTTCTTTGCCTGAGTCGATCTGATCAATTATATCCAAAACTAAACGGCTTCCTTGCTCATAAAGGGCAAGAACATGCCACAAATACGATTTTTCAACCTCTACCTTTAGGGCTGATTTACCCACAATCGGCCCCGAATCGATACTTTCGTCATCGATAAAGTGCAGAGTAGTTTTCAGCTCACTGTCACCCGCGACAAGAGCACGGAACGAGGCCATTACACCTCTGTATCTCGGAAGATCTCCGGAATGCAAATTTAACACTCCGAAACTCGGAATACTAATCACTTCCTGTTGAAGTATCACGCCATACCGAATAGAAATCACCAGATCAGGCTCAGTTGATATAAAGTCTTTAAGTCCATCCCCATTAATATCGTTTAGCTCCTCTGGTTCAGCCGCACAATACCTAGACAGGCCAGCAAAGCTTTGCAAGGACGCCTTTTCACTCCGCGCATTGTTTAAATCCAACAATGGAAAAATAACATCGTTAAAAAGACCCTGCTCAAAAAATTGAAGCTGTTTTAAAGCCGCAGGTATAGCTTCATTCTTTTTCCCTACTCGTGATGAAAAAAAAACAAACATACGATGATTACTCAGGGCCGGTAAGATATAATTTAGAGCAACGCAACTCGGCAAATCTCTATTAACAAGCAAAGTAATATTCATCAACAACCCTCCCAAGCAGACAAACTTCCTCAAATAAGACGTGCACCGTTGGGTACGCTTTGCGTTGGCATTGTTAAAACCACAGCTCCCTCCTGATTATGGAAGCCTGTTACTAAACACTCTGACATTATCGGCCCTATTTGTTTAGGTGGAAAATTCACTACCGCTAAAACTTGCTTACCAATCAACAATTCCGGATCATAAAGATCAGTAATTTGTGCGCTCGACTTCTTAAGACCTATCTCAGAACCAAAATCAATCAGAAGCTTCAGAGCGGGTCTTCGGGCTTCCTTAAACACCTCTGCCTCTATGACTGTCCCCGCTCTAAGCTCAACCTTTGTAAAATCGTCCCAACTTATCTGAGAATTATTCGAAGAATTCATCTATCACCAGTCCTAAAAAAATTAAAAAATTACAGATCAGTCTCTATTATAGAAAAACTATTTTCTCCATTCGCGCCGAAAGACAGCCTCTTATTCAAGCATTTAGGGCGAGGTCCATTCTCGTGACTCACATACAAAATCCTCGTTCGACTATTTTCCACTATCGTATCGGTAATATTGGTAAAATTGGCTATATGCTCGTCATCGAGTCCTACGCAAGCTTCATCAAGAATTAGCACACGAGGCAGCTTAACCATCGCTCTTGCTAGTAAAACGAGTCGTTGCTGCCCAAATGACAGTTCCGCATACGACTCGGCAAAACATACGCTCGGCACAATCGACCTCAACCAAAGCTTACTAGTTTCGATTTGTTTGCTGCTCGGCTCTGAGAAAAGTCCGAGCGAATCAAAAAATCCAGACACAACAACCTCTATCACAGACCGGGTCTGAAGATACCGATAATGAATTTCATTTGAAACCACGCCGAAATTTGCTTTCGTTTCCCAAATAGTTTCTCCAGAACCTCGCAGACGACCGAATAAGAAAACCTTCTGACCATAGGCCATGTGATTCTCTCCATTGATCAACGAGAGAAGCGTTGACTTTCCGCACCCGTTGGGCCCCTCAATAAGCACATTATGTTCTGAGCTCATACTCCAAGAGAAATTTCTCAGTACATTTTTGGTTCCATAACTTGCATTTACATTACGTAATTCTACAAGTAATTCTAAAGAGGTCGGCTCAGAGCTGCTTTTTTCAAGCAATTTCTCAAGGTTAGTCGTCGCCCAAAGTTGCGGATTTACTAGAGACTTATAATGAGAGCTTTTCATGACCTCACCCCAAGACCCTAAAGCCTCACAACAAAGGTTAAATCCGTCACGCCTAAGTAAAATTAACTTGTCGGAGCCATCTAAAATCTGCCCAGGTCGACGACAAAGTTCTATTACGGTCTGACCCGTGTTTTTCACTTTCGATAAAGTATCACGTATTTTTTGTTCCGACTCGCGATCAATACTCTCTAATACATTATCCAAAACTAATATTTGCGGTGCGCCGTCTCGAACAGCATAAAGTCCTCTAGCGAGCTGCGCTCTCCGCAGCTGTCCCGACGAAAGATAGCGGATACCTTGATTTATAACTTTGCTTAAACCTAAATCCTCAAGTAACTGATAAAGCGAGCTTTCATCTTGATCAACTCTGGCAGTGGAAACAAATCTGCGGACTGAGGTACCCTCATCTCGGGCAGTGTCATCGTATTCACTAACATCAAAACGTTTCTCTCGAACCAGTAAACGCTTCTGTTCTTCAAAACTTATATTATGAACATCCAATGAAGAAACAAATCCTTGATCAAACAAAACATAGATCGCCGATTCTCGACATTGACCGGTGAGCAAGTCGGCAACTATATTTTTCCCAGATCCGTTTCCTCCCAGCAGTACCAAATGCTCTCCTTGATTTACTTCAATTTCATCAACGAGAAGAACAATATTCTGCCCCCTTCTGACTTTAGCCTTTGTGAGCAGGATCATTGGAGAATCAGAATTGGGAAGCATACTCGGCAACTAAAATATCCTACGCACCAATTGGCGAACTTTTTTTGTCACCGAAGTCGTAGATAGAGAGCGCAGTTCCTCTGAAGTTTTAGGGATCCATAATGGTTCTCTATAAGCAGGTTGCTCTCTCGAACCTTCCATCGGGGTGACGTATTCACAGTCAGAAAAAAAATAATGCGTAACTTGCGAATGCCGAGTTCGCCTCGGGTCCAATTGCTCAGCGCCCCCATGAAGAAGATTGGGGTGCCAGATAATAGCCTCACCTCTTTTTACTAATCCAAATTCTGCAACAAGTCCGTTGTCCCTAATCAAGCGGTCGATGCATTCTTCATACTTGTGATAATTTGAGTAACCTGTTTTTAGATTAAAATCTTGCATTGAATACTCAGGCAATTTATGACTTCCCGGATAATACTGTAGGGGACCATTCGCTCTATCAATGTCTTCCAATGCGACCCAAACGCCGGCCATGAAACCCCTTGGTATCGAATTAAAATGAATGGTATCCGAATGCGACCGCTGACGTGTGCCGACCGGAAAATTCAACGTTTGAAAAGGAAGAGGCTCACGTCCAAACAATTGTTTAAGGGCGGAAAGCACAGCTGAAGAAACAGCAACCTCACGCACTGCATTTACACTCTTCCACGCATCCTGAACACGCCGTGGCGCCCCAAACTCTGAACAAGGTTGTTTTCGATACAAATATGAGACGTGTGTAACAATCTCATCAAGCAATAATTTTGAAAACTTAAAATCAATGATCAAGTAACCGACTTCAGCAAATTTTTCACATTGAGTTTCAGTGAGAACTTTCATCTAAACACCAAATTTTAAGCGTCATTTTTCAATGCTCTACAGAGTTTAAATACCGAGAGCTCAGCTGAACCACCCTTTGTAATGATAGCGCCCAACATAAATCGTTGCGGTGGCTCAATAATGCTTCTAGTATACAAGCCAATCTAAAATCTAGTAAGTAAGTATTTATACTACCAACAAGCGTTGGAAGATAGGCATCAAGCAGTGAGAAAAAAACAGAATCATTTCTTTTATATAGCATTTAGCCTCTTGCTAACACAGACCACTCTAGCGGAAGATTGGGCTGAAGGATTTGATTTGTTTATGAACAACTGTTCCGAATGCCATCAGAGAAGCGGGCGAGGAATTAAGGGCATCTATCCTACACTGATAAAAAGTGAAATAGTCACAGGCAATGGATTAGATATCGCGCAAGTTCTGATTATTGGACGTGGAGAGATGCCTTCTTTCGCAGACGCAATGACAGCAAAAGAAATGGCGCAGATAATAAACTACATCCGTCACGCATGGGGCAATGACAAAAATCTCAAAACCAATGTCAACGTTTCGGCTGATAATATTCTCCAGCTTCTTCAAAAGTAGGAGTATATTCTTCTTGTCAAAAGCCATTAAAAATATCCTCGCAGCGCTTAAATCTTAATTGAACCGCCTGTGATGTCGTTGCAATTAGCGTTGATCTTTTTATAAAAACCCATAAAATTCTGATTGATTCAAATGACGCTTGATCAAAGGCCGTGAAATGACAATGAATTTCGTACCACCAACAGCCGACATAGATCCGCAATTCAAGCCTTATCTTCGGTGTCCCCCGAGGATCTCTTACTCACAGCCGACAGACTCATGGCTAACCAGAAATCTTATTTCCTCTCTGGAGGTTATTTTAGGTAGGCGACGCATTGAGAAAACGTACTACAAACTGAAAGAGGACGATTTTGATATCAGAAAATTCTTTGGCGATGCTTTAAAGGAAGCTAAAATCAAAGTAGAACTTAATAAGGAAAAGTTGGATAACATTCCCAGAACCGGCCCTCTCCTTTTCGTGGCTAACCATCCTTTCGGAGTAATTGACGGGATCATCCTATGCGATATCGCAGCGCAAGTCCGTGGCGACCTGCGTATTATGCTTAACTCTATACTCTGCCAAGATGTAACTATCGCTCCGCATTTGCTCCCCATCGACTTTAACTCATCAAAAGAAGCCACCAGAACTAATATCCGCAGCAAGCAACTCGCGCTAAAAGCCTTATCATTAAACATTCCCGTCCTAATGTTTCCATCCGGGATGGTGTCCACTGCCGATAAATTTGGTTTTGGCAACATTAAGGACGCCCCATGGACAACATTTGCAGCTAAGTTAATTTTGGAAGCCAAGCCCACGGTCGTGCCTATCCACTTCCATGGGAGAAACAGCCGATTATTTCATGTGGCCTCACACATCGCGGAACCACTTCGAATGGCACTTTTAATCCACGAGGCCCTAAAAAAATTCAATGGATCTCTGAGAGTAAATATTGGTGACCCTATTTTAACCCAAGACTTTGCTCCTTACTCTTCCAGGCAAGGCGTAACCAACTATCTCTACGACAAAGTCAGCTCTTTGGGAGCGGGAGCGAAGACAACGCCTGAGAGTCAGCGTAGATAAGACGCACCATTTACATCGATCACCGTGCCTGTCGAAAACTCAGCACCCTCTGAAGCAAGAAACAAAACAGCATGTGCCACTTCCTCTGGCTGAGCAATTCGACCCAAAGGAGACTGAGCTCTAACTTCAGCTCCTTTTTCAGACGCCATCAAATCTGCGGAAAGGTCTGTCTCCACGAACCCCGGTGCCACCGTCCCTACAAAAATCTTGTGAGGAGCTAAAGAAACTGCCAACGACTGTCCCAAGGAGATAAGACCGGCCTTGCTAGCCCCATATGCTGGTTTTTCAGGCTCACCTCTATAGGCACCTCGGGAAGCAACATTAACTATCCTACCACCGCCAGCAGCAATCATATGTTGGGATGCACAAAAGGAAAGGTTAGCCGGACCGAATAGATTGCATGCCAGTGTTTTTTCCCAGATGTCTTGCCAATCGTCATAGCCTACAGTGTCAACAGAATGATTGATTCCGATACCTGCATTATTTACGACTATGTCTAACCCGCCAAGACCAGCTAAACAACGAGAAAAAGCTGACGCTGTAACTTCGGGGGATGAAAGATCAGCTTTAACAATCAGATGTTCGTATTCTGGATTAAATTCGCAAATTCTCTTCAACGTCTGATTTGCACGCTCCTGATCATCGCGAAAGACCATTGCAACGTGAGCTCCTCGCTGAGCAAAAGCTGAAGAAATAGCAAAGCCAATCCCTCGAGTACCACCTGTAACAATAACTCTCTTTCCTTCAAAGTCCATAAGCCCAACTCTTTAAAAAAATTTCAAACTAATTTGTAAAATCTTTCCTCACTGATTGACAAGCCTCTCACTTATCTCCCAAAGCCGCTCAGCATCCTCCAGATTCGTTGCCCACTCCGACACCCCTTTAATCATTAAATCTTATGTAAAAGAAATTGTATTTTTTCCATTGACGTTATTTACAAATCCAGACCTTCCCAAAAAATCTTGGTCTAACATCGCATTTAAAACTCCTCTTTCGTTTCCGATATTAGAGACAAACCGTCGGCCGCTCAATTTTTCTCGTGCGATAACGATCCCATAATCTGGCTCACCCTTTTTATGAACAACGGTGTAAGTCTCAACTGTCGATTCTCCGTGCGGAGTCTTAGTCACTTCTGGACCCGGCATGTCGTCAAGGCCAAGCTGGTAACTTGAAGCCTTTTCTCGCCCCCACCTACCGCGCGAAGGAGTCGCTGAATAAATTCCTGCAGCATGCTTCGTCAAACATCCCCCGATAGCCGTTATCATTCCAAAAGCCTGCCGCTTATCTCGCAGTTTCTTAATAATCTCTACTATCGCATGCATGGAATAATTGTTACCTGGCCCGCCAAAAAACGGCAGCCCCCCTGTCAACGTCAACCCTTGCCTATCAGTTACATCGATTTTTAAACTTTTACACGCAATTTGAACAGCTGCCGGAAAACAGGAGTACAAATCAAAATAATCTATCGCACCGGAGTCTAATTCAGCCATCTCAAACGCTTGATAAAAAGTCTCATTCATCGCAGGCGATGAGTGGTAATCAATCCTCTCAAGGGGTAACAATTTGTCATTTGCTTCCGCACAGCCATGTAAAAAGATCCACTTGCTTGGATCGATGCCTAACTCTCTAGCCTTGCCGACCGACGTCATAATAACTGATGCCGACTGGTTGACATTTTCCATAGCATTTACAAATTTTGGATACGGAAAACCAATTAAACGGTTATCTTCAGTCACCGCCGCAAGCTGCTTCACCGTGCGAATAGTTCTGAATGTTGAAAATGGGTTGTCAGCGGCCACCTCGCTAAATGGCGCAAAGATTGCTCCCATATGAGCGAAATGTTCTTTTACATTATGTCCTAACTCGCCGCGAATCGCCTGCTCAAACAACGGGTAGGTATTAACGGGAATCCCAACCCCATGAGCTAGTTCATGAGCACTGGTTATAATTTCACCTTGCCCGCGATCTTCCAAAGAACCGGAACTATTCTCCTCCCAATTAAGGGTAAGTCCCTTTCGTAGTGCTTGTTTCGTTGTCCTTATGGCCTCAGCACCAGCAAGAAGAACAATTTCAACGTCACCCTCTGAAATACGTTGGGCCATTTCATTGATAAATTTTTGCGGAGTGTTGCCACCAATACTGCCGTATATACTATTCGCGGGTTCAGCCCCAATTCTAGATGCGATTGCCCGCGGCGGGTTCTGTGCACGACCAAAAGAATTAGACATCCTTGGCCGATTATGTGAATCCGCGAAAAGCCGCACAACTGCTATCGTGTCAATCGCTTTAACGAGAAGCATACGACCTGATTTGCCTAAACCGGTGTCGGCAATCGCGGTCTCAGCCGAGATCGCTGCCAAATCCATCGGTGATCGTAATTTTTCCGAGGTCTCTTCCTTATCAGTAAACTGACCTCCACCGACAAGTATCGGTGTTGAATTTTCTATCATTTTGATTAACCTTTATAGAGAAATAACTCTAACTTAATTGCCTGTAATGGTGGAGAAAAAAATATCAGAGTACGTAAACCCCTTACTAATGACTAGTAATACCAGTAAAAACGATAAAAAAATCACAACGTTTACTATCTTTTAATTAAGACTTTCCACGAGAAAATGTTCGGATTAATGTTTATCGTGAAAATTTTACTGTTAAATTTCGGAAACACTCGACGTAGTTATTTTTTGATCCTATAGTACGCGACTTTAAAACCTAACAGATACAACTAAAAGGGATTTGATTCATTGATTACAGTAGCAAATATAACGATGCAATTTGGCGCAAAACCGCTATTTGAGAATATTTCAGTAAAATTCGGCGAGGGGAATAGGTACGGATTAATCGGAGCGAATGGGTGTGGAAAAAGCACTTTCATGAAAATTCTCGAAGGAAACCTTAAAGCCACTAGTGGAAATGTATCGCTTACACCAAATGAACGCTTAGGAACGCTAAATCAAGACCAATTTGCCTATGAGAACTATACTGTCATCGACACTGTAATTATGGGTCATTCACAACTTTGGGATATCAAGAAAGAACGTGACCGAATTTATAGCCTTGCGGATATGTCGGAAGAAGAAGGGATGCGTGTTGCAGAACTTGAAGTCGCATTCGCGGAGCTAGATGGTTATAGCGCAGAAAGTCGTGCTGGTGAGTTATTACTTGGCGCTGGCGTTGAGCAAGAACTGCACCTCGGTCAAATGTCCGAAGTTGCGCCAGGTTGGAAGCTACGTGTTCTTTTAGCACAGGCTCTTTTCGCTGACCCCGACATCTTGCTCTTAGACGAGCCCACAAATAATTTGGATATTAATGCTATTCGTTGGCTAGAGGAAACATTGACTCAACGCAAGTCAACGATGTTAATAATCTCTCACGATAGGCACTTCCTTAACACTGTTTGCACTCATATGGCCGATATCGACTACGGCGAACTCAGAGTTTACCCAGGCAACTATGACGACTTTATGGTTGCATCAACGGCCGCCCGAGAACGCTTGCAATCAATCAACGCAAAAAAATCAGCCCAAATTTCAGACCTACAGCAATTTGTCAGTCGGTTTTCGGCAAACGCCTCAAAAGCCAAACAAGCTACTTCCCGAGCTAAACAATTAGAAAAAATAAAACTTGAAGATGTAAAGCCATCTAGTCGCGTAAACCCATACATACGGTTTAATCAAGACAAAAAACTCCACCGACAAGCCCTCGTTATTGAAAATCTTTCACAAAGCTTTGACGACGAGACTTTGTTTAGCGATTGCCAAATGATTGTCCCCGCCGGAACTAAAATGGCCATCATTGGGGAAAATGGTGCCGGGAAATCGACCTTTTTGCGTTGCCTTGTAAACGAACTGACGCCGCAGAGTGGTGTTATAAATTGGGCGGAGAATGCGCGAATCGGTTATTGCCCTCAGGACAATACATCAGATTTTGCTGAGAATCTGACTGTGTTTGAGTGGATGAGTCAGTGGCGGAAACCTTCACATGATGACTTAATTGTCAGGGCAACATTAGGCCGACTCCTTTTCCCTTCTGACGACGCAAACAAAAAAGTACAAGTTTGCTCGGGTGGTGAGAAAAATCGACTTCTTTTCGGCAAGCTAATGATGCAAGATCCTAATGTTTTAATAATGGACGAACCTACCAACCATATGGATATGGAGGCCATCGAATCATTAAATCTTGCCCTAGAGTTATATGAAGGGACTTTGATTTTCGTGAGCCATGACCGAGAGTTCGTCTCATCTTTAGCCAACCGAATCGTTGAGATTCGAAATAAAAAAATTAACGACTTTCACGGCGACTACAACGAATTTCTCACGAAAAAACTTAACGTTAAGTAGTCGTAAATAGAGACAAGCTTTGGTAAGTCAATAAAAAGTCTCTCTGAGGCCCAAAAAAGCGATAACTAAATGTCGACTGACGCAGATAAAATTTTACAAACTATATTCGGTTACACGTCTTTCCGATCGCCACAGAAAGAGATTATTGAGTCAATTAGCGGTGGCGACGATGCGCTTGTTCTTATGCCAACCGGCGGAGGAAAGTCCCTTTGCTATCAAATCCCTGCACTTCTTCGCGATGGTTGCGGTATTGTAATTTCGCCACTTATCGCACTTATGCAGGACCAAGTTAGTGCACTTCGCCTTCTTGGTGTAAACGCGTCCTTTCTTAACTCCACACTCGAACGCGATGAAGAAACATTTATTGAGCACCAACTTAAAATAGGCGCTCTCGATCTTTTATACATCGCGCCAGAACGATTATTACAAAATCGCACGATCGCTTTGCTAAAAAGCACCACAATTGCATTGTTTGCTATTGATGAGGCCCATTGTGTATCACAATGGGGTCATGATTTCAGGGCTGATTATCTTGAGCTGTCGATCTTATGTAAATTATTTCCTGAGGTCCCTCGTATCGCCCTGACCGCGACAGCTGATGATCGAACCCGTAGCGAAATAATTAAACAACTTAAGCTAGAACATGCGCCACATTACGTTGCTGGGTTCGATCGTCCAAACATCAGATATCGAATAGCATTAAAAAAAAATACTAAGCAGCAATTTCTTGGGTTTTTGAAAAACGAGCATCAGGGAGAATCTGGCATCGTCTATTGCCTCTCCCGAAACAAAGTTGATCAAATAGCAACCTGGCTGAAAACTCAAAAATTTAAAGCGCTTCCTTATCACGCGGGAATCCCGAGCAATAAACGAGCAGAATATCAAGCCCGCTTCCTGCGAGAAGAAGGCATTATTATAGTCGCTACGATTGCCTTCGGGATGGGAATAGACAAACCAGACGTCCGCTTTGTCGCGCATTTAGATCTCCCCAAAACGATAGAAGCCTATTACCAAGAAACGGGCAGGGCTGGTAGAGACGGCCTGCCCGCTAACGCTTGGATGGTCTACGGTTTACAAGATGTAATCAAGCTGCGGCAAATGATGCAGAACTCAGAGGGAAGCGAGGAACACAAGCGCGCCGAGCAACACCGACTCAACGCAATGCTGGGCTTATGTGAGATAACCTCATGTCGTAGGCAGGCACTTTTATCCTATTTTGATGAACATCTGAGTGATGCATGCGGCAATTGTGACACTTGCATTGAGCCGCCCCGAACCTGGGAGGGAACTGAATTCGCTCGAATGGCACTCAGCGCGGCTTATAGGACAGGCCAAAGATTTGGTGTAAATCATTTAATCGATGTTTTGCGCGGCGCTGAAACTGATAAAGTTTTCCAATTTGAGCATCATCATCTCCCAGCATACGGTATTGGAAAATCGCTCAGTGCAAACGATTGGCGTTCTGTATTTCGACAATTAGTTGCCCGTGGTTTTTTAAGTGTCGACATTGAGCGGTTTGGAGCGCTGCGATTGGAGGAAGTTTGCCGCCCATTGCTCCGGGGAGAGGCAAAAATAGAATTACGGAAGGACCCGGATAAGGCCTCAACAAAACGCCAGACTCGGACCCCACTTCCATCAGATATTGATATCGCGCTCTGGGAAGCGCTTCGGGAGTGTCGAAGGTCATTTGCTTCAGAGCTTGGGATTCCTCCATATGTGGTTTTCAATGATGCTTCGCTTACAGAAATGTGCCAAATGCTCCCAACAGATTTCGATAATTTTTCAATGATTAGCGGCGTTGGAGAGCGAAAATTAGAAAAATATGGCCCGGCGTTCATATCGGTGATTAGCGAACATCTCGCTAGCTACTGAGCCCGTCCCAACAAAGAAGTCAACGGCTCTGCCAGCCACATTTCGTTACAACTCAAACTCGCGTTAACCGATATAATAAAGACCATATAATTAAGCTCTTCGTCCAAAAATGCGCTATTGTTAAATCACAAAAAAACGCAAAGAGGTCGGTATGAATAAATTCCCAATCCAACCGCAAGGTGCCCTGCTTACGGAATCATTTGAACCTGCGGCCGCTAACGGTCTCATCAACAGACGCCAACTTTTAAGCCTGGGTCTGAAAAGCGCAACCATAGCCGGATCTGCATCTATGCTAAGTTCGACTACCTCAGCGCAAAGCGCTGCATTGGAAATTCCTGCATGGTCAAAGACACCAGGACCCGGCTCAAGTGACTACGGATCGCCATCCTCTTTTACTAATGCCAAACGAATGGCAGGAAATCCGAACCCTTTGTATCCTGGCGGAGGTGCTTCTCGCTCCCCACTCCATCAGCTTCAAGGCAGCATTACTCCCAGCGGCCTTCATTTTGAAAGGCATCATGCCGGTATCCCTGCCATAAATCCGGCTGGCCACAAGCTTGTCATCAACGGTTTGGTCAATCGCCCCTTAAGCTTTGATTATGAAGACCTATTGCAATATCCGATGATTAGTAGGGTTCATTTTCTTGAGTGCTCCGGTAATAGTGGAGCACTATTTGGCGATGATGCTCCGGACGGCAGTGCCCAAAGCATTCACGGACTCGTATCTTGCTCTGAGTGGACAGGGATTAAACTTAGCTCGCTACTCGAGGAAGCCGGAATAAGCTCCTCTGCGACGTGGGTCAGCGCGGTCGGAGCAGACGCTGCCAGTATGGGACGCTCGCTGCCCATCGACAAAGCCCTTGATGATGTAATGCTCGCGCTGTTTCAGAATGGCGAGCCTCTGCGGCCAGAGCAAGGCTATCCCATGCGACTCTTTGTTCCAGGATGGGAAGGAAACGTCAGCGTTAAGTGGCTTACTCAGCTCAAAGTGACGAACGCGCCCAGTCAGTTTAGGGATGAAACTAGCAAATATACAGACACATTGAAAAATCGTAAAAGTCGCCAATTTACCTTCCCTATGGATGTGAAGTCTATTATTACCTCGCCCTCCGGACAGATGAAATTATCCAGACAGGGTTTATATGAGCTCACTGGAATCGCTTGGTCTGGTGGCGGACGCATCACACAGGTAGAGGTCAGCGCAGACGGCGGCAAGACATGGGCCATGGCCGAAATCGATTCCCAACTTGGTGAGAAGGCACTCGCTCGCTTCAGAATTCCCTGGAACTGGAACGGCGGAGAGGCAGTGCTGCAAAGCCGTGCGACCGATAGCAACGGAATCATACAACCGACACGAGACGCGTTGGTAGCGGCAAAAAATCAGATCAATTACCGCCCTTTCTATCACTACAATGCAATCCAGAGCTGGGCGATCAATAGGAATGGGGAGGTCAGCAATGTTTATGCGTGATAGGCACAAAAATATCGCGAAATTAATCGCATGCTTTGTGGTGTTAACGACAACGCTGAGCTTGAAAGCGCAAACACCGCAGCTCGGAAATTTACTTGAACCCGCTGCACTAAATGGCTTTGATCTTATCGCGGCCCCCGACGGCTCAGGGCTCCCAGTTGGCAGCGGCACTGCATCTCAGGGAAAACTGGTCTACGAAACCCAATGCCAGGTCTGTCATGGGGAAAAAGGCGAGGGAAACGGCTCAGCAAATCGCCTTGTTGGTGGAAATATGCAATCTGATGATGCACCTATTCGCACCGTCGGCAGCTTTTGGCCTCACGCAACCACATTATTTGATTACGTTAGAAGAGCAATGCCAGCGACTGCCCCGAAATCATTGAGCAACACAGAGGTCTATCAAGTCATTGCTTATATTCTCCACATGAACGGTCTGGTCGGTCTTAACGAAACAATTGACCGACGGAGCCTGTTACAAATCGAAATGCCGAACAGTGAGGGTTTTATCGATAACAGCAACATTCGTTAAAATCTGACTCTCTCAAATCACATAAAAACTGGTGCGGCTCTATGTCGCGCGGCTTTGTGTCACATTTTAACCACCTATATTATTGCGTAACCTATCTAAACCATCTCTGATATAACTCAATAATTTTATTAAATAAACCTACTTTTACTAAGCGAGAAAATTTTAATGTCTTATCCCGTCTCACGAAAATTTGTTTTGGCCACCACGCTCGTATGCACCCTTTTAAGCCAGCTAAGCCACAGTCAAGAAATCTCGTTATCAAAACTATCTGGCACGCCAGAACTAGCAGACTTTATTTCCTCTGAAGATATGAGGCCTATCTCGAGTCTCGCTCAATCTATGACTAAGATCGAATCCTTTATACAGCGGCTTCCAGACGATGGTGAGCCTGCCTCGCAACGCACCGAAGTCTATCTCGGTTACGACTCAACTGAACTTCACGCAATATTTCTCGCTTTCGATGATGAACCTGGGCTTATACGGGCCAACATCTCTTCAAGAGAGAACTTTGAGGGAGACGATTCAGTTGAACTGATAATTGATACTTTTAATGCACAAAGAGCCGCCTTCGCGTTTAGGACCAACCCCGTGGGGATCCAGTGGGATGCGCGCTGGACAGAAGGCGCATCGCGCAGGGGCGGATTTGACACCACACTCGAGGCCGTGTGGGACAGTGAAGGACAGCTAACCAATCAAGGGTATGCCGTTAAAATGTCAATACCACTGCGGAGCCTCCGATTTCCAGAAGCTGAGGATCAAATATGGCGGGTGCAAGTTGGCCGAAATATCGCAAGACTTGATGAACAGAATTACTGGCCACATTACTCGATCAGTAAAGAAGGTCGACTAAATCAAACTGCCCTAATGTCAGGTATTACTGACGTCGCCCCCGGCAATAATACTCAAATTATCCCCTTCATTTTCGCAAGAGAAATAGACGCTCTAGATCCCGACGCAACAGGCGGACCAATGTTTAATACAAAGTCTGAGCAAGACGTTGGGCTAGACGCAAAATTCATTTTTAACGATGCCATCGTCCTTGATCTCACACTAAATCCTGATTTCAGCCAAGTCGAATCAGATCAACCACAAGTCACAATTAACGAACGATTTGAAGTTCAGTTCCCAGAGCGCCGGCCTTTCTTCGTCGAGAACGCCGATTTTTTTGCAACCGATTCTAATCTTGTTTTCACAAGACGCATCGTCGATCCAGAGGGAGGTATACGCCTCACTGGAAAAACTGGTGACTATGGATTCGGTGCAATTATGATAAACGACGAGGCACCAGGGTTAAATCGCGCCGCCGATGACCCTTTGAACGGAGAAAAGGCAAACATCGCCATACTTAGGGGCTTCAGAGACTTCTCAGCTCAGAACCGAGTGGGATTTCTCATTACCGATAGAGAGCTTGGGGACGGATACAATCGGGTCGGCAGCCTTGACGGCCGATTTAAGTTAAACGCCAATTGGGTCACACAGATGCAAGCTGTCGCGACTGAGAGCGAACATCATGCCGGTGGGGAGAAAACCACAGGCTATCAGCGGAATATCGCCGTAAACCGCTCTGGACGCACATTTAATAACCATACCCACTACATCGCTACGACAAAAGACTTCCGAACTGAACTCGGCTTTGCTAATCGATATTTCAAAGCCGACACCGAAGGGCTGCACCAAAGGCTGAACTTTAATTTCTATCCGGATGAATCGACGATCAATAGTTGGGGGGCAACACTCTTTCCAGTGTATCTTCAGGACATGGAAGGACAAAAACTTTTTAGTCAAATAAGCGCGAGTGCAGAAGTAAAATTTGCGACAAGTCAGTTCAGTGCATCGATTGCTGATTACGAGGAAATTTTGCGGCCCCAAGATTTTAACGGGTTAGCCAGTAATCAGTCCTATAGTTATGACGACATAACACTTCGCTATTCAAACACCGTCTTAGAGAGCCTCAACTTGCAGGCCTCAATTCGCGACGGCAAGGCTCTTAACGTAGTGCCCCGAAGCGGCACAATGCCTGGAGTGGCCAACACTCGCAGAGTTAGCGTTGATGCGCTTTGGAGGCCTATTGACCGGCTGCGTGTCGCAAATACTTACCTCGACACTCAATTAGAGACGCTCAGCGGAACTTCGATTTTCACGAATAGGATTATGCGTTCAAATTGGAACTATCAGTTTACCCGCGAGTGGTCCTTACGTTTCATTGCTCAATATGACGAGACCGACGCAGGGCCTGCGACACGCCTCGTAGACGATGAAAACCTCAATTTTGACTTGCTTCTTAGATACGTTATTAACCCATGGTCAGCGTTGTATGTTGGCTACAACACAAACCGAAGTAATTTCGATATCGTGGACATGGAAGGCGAACGGGAACTCGTAATCGCAAATGAACTCCGAAACGACGGTGAACAATTCTTTGTAAAGTTCTCATACCTTTTCCAACGATAAAGTCTAACTATTTCTCGAGGCGCGCGGCAACTAGTCGGGCGCACTCACCGGGGTGAGGAAAACGATTTAACCGACCCTTACTAAATATGATGTCGTCACCGAGGAAAACATCAAAGACCCCACCTTTACTTGCCACCTTTGTTATATCGATACGTGGGAGACTATCTTTTATCTCAGCGAGCACACGGTCCGCTTCCGGCAGATAGTTTCACTCTGCACAATAGGTAATTTCGATGTTCTTACTCATAAATCCACACCCATTTTTTTAACCAAAACACAAAGTAATTTATTCCAGCGACCACAGAAAAACTGCTATCTAAATGATCTCCTGTACAAACCTCTGCGCACATAAAAATGTAACAATTAATAACACTTTTGCTACTATACTGTTCACGCCCATTGGTTTAAATTTTATTCCAGTTTATACTATTGTACATGTTCGGATAAGCCTAAACGCCGCGTTTTTAGGCAGTCTATTGGTAGCACCCCCAGACGGAGATTAACCCATGTCAAAGTGGCATCAGTTTTCTAGAAAAAGATCAACAATAGCACCGCTTGTGGTGATTCTTTGGCTACTAGCAGGGTCCAGCGGAGCCCAATCAACCAACTTCCTCAGAGCTACTTACCCCGAACTTGCAACCCTTTTCAATGCTTTTGATCTAACTCATGCTCAAGCCTTTGAAGAGATTATGACTATTAATGAAAATCAATATGCACAATCGGCGAGAGATCAACTTGAAGAGCACCTCAGCATGATGGCCAATATGACTATGCAAGACATGATGTCTTCTGGCATGAATCATGGTGGCGGGATGCATATGGGCATGAATATGAGCGGCCCCTACGGCGACCTGGAAATTGAGGCTCGCATTGGTTTGCGTAAAACGATGCAGGGACAACATACTGAAGAAGCCGCTTCACGAGCGTTTTCTGGAAGCTCAATACTGGACTCTCGCACTGCCCAAGTGTTGTCGCGCGGCCGTGATTTTGAAAACACAGTACTAGCTATTTACCTCGACGAAAGTATTAATGACAAACTTGATGCGCTGGACACTGCAATCGATAATTATTTAAGCGATGACGCCCACTCTGTAGCTTCATCGCCAAAAGACAGTGGTTTTATCTTAACACACCCCCAAGCAACGGCGTTCAAAACAGCCTTCCCCCGATTGAGCGCTTTTCAATGGACCCAACAATGGCTGCAGCTTGCTAGCATCGAAGCAATCATTCGTGAGCACGTTGACTCGCAATTTGACAACGGAATTCCCATCGCGCTTGAACGTTTTTGGAACAAAATTGGTTCCGCAGGTGGAATGACCATGTTCCCTGCGCCGACAGAGTTACCCATGACACCAGCCATTGCTCCAGATCTTTACAGCCAATCCCCTCGGGCGGCCATAATTATCGACAATCTTAATGTTTTGGAAACGATGATCGCTGACATACTTTCCTACCCAAATCTGGAAAATCGATCAGATCGCATTAGCGACGTCGTAAATAACTTTACAGATAAAGGTGCTGTTGAAATTGCCCCAGAGGAATACTTACTGTTCGCCTTGCGAGGTGGTATTTACAATCAAGGGGGGCCGGCTGTAGGAGAGCTCATGCAGTCTGAGAGAAATCGCTCGAGAGAAATGATGGACATGAAACACGCTATGATTATGTCCACAGCACAATAATGGCGCACGAAAACCACTTCCCAATTTTCTCAGGATACGACTACAAAGGGTGAAGATTTTTTAAACCCTTCTTGGGTGACTTGAGAGGAGACATACCTTTAAAAAGTTTGCGACAGTTTTTTTTTCACTTGTACCTGTCACGTTAGCGGCTATCTGGCTTTTGCTCGGCTTCTCGACTAGCCTAATCTCAAATTATGCAATCAGTACTGCACTTGAACGAATCAGCCTAGAGTTAAATCATATATCCAGCGTAGAGACTGGCTTTTATTCTGGAAAAATTGAACTAGTCGAAGCCGCCGCAAAAAATTCAACGGTTTCTTTAAATTCTCCCAGTCTTCAAAGCGTCCCACCCTTAGTAAAAACTCCAAGAGTGATTGAATTTAAGGCAAAAGGGACCTCCCTAAACCTATCGATTTCGCCGGACCCCATATCGATTGAAATAGAAAATATCAGCGCAATTTTAAAAGCATCAAATCTTTTGATTACTGTCACGGCCGATGACATTAAAGCCAAATGTAATTTGTTATTCCACTGCGAGCTTTCAGGGATAGTGGAATTGCAAAACACCCACCCTCAATTAAAGCTTAGTTGGTTTCCGAGTGAACCGGTGTCCATTTCCGCTGATAGTGTTTCCTTGAGTGGCCCATTCTCTTTGAGTTTAGATGCCAATTCATTCCTAAATTTCACATCAGAGGCTTTTACTCTTGAGGTGGAAAGCCTTAAATCTCCAATGGTCAACAGTTCTATCTCTTTCAGGACAAAAATTACAGATCTCTCTTTTGAGGGCATCGGTAAAACAAAATTTCCCAATATTAAAGGCGAAGTCCAATCCGAGTACATAAATTTTGAAAACGCTCCTATCACTCCTATCGAACCGCTAGTAAGTGGTTTTCTGCGATCCGACCTTGAGACAATTAGCGCAATTTTTGAGTTGCGCTCTGGCGATCGGGCCATTCTCGGGGCCTCTGTTCAACACGATTGGATGAGAACTACTGGGAGCTTGGACCTTCAACTAGACCTACCCAAACTTACGACCTCCGAACCCCTATCTAAGTACATTAGCCTCGCCAACTTAAATTCTGACCTCACAGGTGGCGATATAAGTTTACGCTCAGATATAGGCTGGACAGAACGAATTGATGGATCTTGGGACTTTGGAGGCCCACTAATAACTAAGCTTAATGACGTAAGCGGTTATTACAACGATACAATTTTTAGCGGTGCAAGCGGGACGATAACCTTAGCCGTTGAGAACCCGTTTTCGTTAAACACATTAAATTATCAGGCACTGCATGTAGATAAAATCGATGCTGGGTTTGTCCTCGCTAACATCGAGACATATCTAAACATTAATAGTCAAGCAAAGTCATTTAATCTCCTCGATACGAAGGCTCGATTCCTTCAGGGTGAATTAAATCTTCAGGAAATCACTCTTCTAAAAAAAAAATCCCAATCACGATTTGATTTGATACTCACCGGGATCGATTTAGCTGAACTTATGGCGCTAATGCCTTACGACGGGTTAGAAATTACCGGGCGTGTCAGCGGGCATATCCCAATCATTCTTGACAACGAGAACCTCGAAATACGCAATGGTTATATTTCTGCTCTGAATCCCGGAGGTTCAATTTTTTATACGCCCCAAAATAAAGAAGATATAAATCCCAGTATGCAGCTCGTAAACGAGGCGTTAGAGCACTATAACTTTGAGACTCTAAACAGCACTTTAACACTAAAGGACGATGGGGAGATCGAAATTGCAGTTGCACTACTTGGAGAGAGCCCGGCCATGAACGGTGGTCAGAAAATTAACCTTAATCTAAATATAAATGATAACCTCAACGCGTTGTTGCAGAGTCTATTAGCAAGCCGTCAAATTGGAGAAGGGTTTGAGTTGCGTTACTCTCGCTAACAATGCAACATGAGCGGGTTTCAAAGATAAAAAATGGAAACAGACAAACGATGCACAGAGCAAGAATGACGATATTTTTATGCAACGTAATAGTGATGAGCGGGTGTACGCCAACGGTAAAGGTTGCGGTTCCAAACGAACCTATTACGATCAACCTAAATGTACGAATTGAGCATGAAATAAGAGTTCAGGTTGAGGAAGAACTCGAAAATATTTTTTCGCCAGCCAGCGGATTATTCTGATCTGGGATGAAGAGGAAAGAACATTGAGAAAGAACCATTTTGATAGGTCGAGATGTTTAATAATTACACAAAATAAATCTGGTTTGATTTTTTTGAAACGGCTAGTTTTCTCGATACTTATTTTCCTCGCTCCGATATCAATCGCCATTACGCTTCAAGAAGCGAAACAGCAAGGTTTAGTTGGAGAAAAAAACGACGGCTACTTAGGTATGGTTGTTAATGACGGGAATACGGAAGTAAGAACGCTGATCCAACAAGTAAATCAAGTTCGGCGCGAGCGATATCAGCAGATCTCACAAAGAAATGGCATTGACTTAGAGCAAGTACAGCGGCTCGCTTTCGAGCAAGCTGCAGAGGCAACAGCCCAAGGATTTTACATTCAAAACAAACAAGGCCGTTGGGTACAAAAATAATGACCAAATCCGACGTTTAATTTTTACCTCACTCGAGCCTCGATCAGACGCCGCCGGAATTCATTACTGACGTCAAAAGCATTTGAAGGGGATTGCTGCAACATCAAAACATAAACAGTTTTGTCCAAAGGATCGGCCCAAGCAAATGTTCCTAGAGAACCACTCCAAGCAAACTCACCATTATTTACGGGAAAAGCGCTCTGACTCGAATCAGTGACTACTCCTATGCCATAACCCCAACCCCGATCAAGCATCGGCGAGTTAGGATTAATTCCAAAAGGCATGAGATGAGGCTCAATCTGATTACGCGTCATCTCTTGAACCGAGTCACTCTCTAGAATTTTTTGCCCAGCAAGCTCTCCCTCATTTAGCAGGGCTTGAAAAAAGTTCATTATGTCTGGAACGGTGCTCACTAAACCGACCGCACCCTCGAGGAGCGGTGGTTTTTCTTCAATCGGAATTTGCATTGGTGGTAACCGTCGCAGGCTAGAGGTATCGGATCGTGCGCTATAAGCTCTGACGATTCTGTCGGCATTGTTAGCGAAGAACCCAGTGTTCGGCATACCTAATGGCTTAAATATGTTCTCGTCTAAAACCACATCTAAAGGCTGTCTTGACACAATTTCAATCACTCGACCTAGTATAGTCATGGATATACTATAGACCCATTTCTCACCTGGATCCGCAATAAGCGGAACTTCGGCCACTTTATTTACTAACATTGCTAATGAGTCTGAGCGGAGCCGCACATCATTTTCTCGATACAACTGACTAAATCGATGACTTAAACCTGCTGTGTTTTTCATCAAATCTGCGATGGTTATAGCTCGATTGGGCGGCCTTGTTTGAGAAAAATCTTGCGTGTCAGGGTCTTTAAATACCGTCACGGCCCCAAAACTAGGAATATACCTTGCCACTTTATCGTCTAAGCTTAATTTATTTTCCTCAATCTGTTGGAGGGCAGCGACGACCGTAATCGGTTTGCTCATAGAGCGAATTTGAAAAAGAGAGTCGACTTCCATTGGTAGGTTTCTTTCAATATCTCGCTTCCCAACCGCGGCAATTCGTACGACATCACCACCTTGCATAATCCCAAAAACAGCACCAGCAATTTTCTTTTCCGCAGCCATAACTCGTAACCATAACTCAACTTCATCCAACCCTTTTTTTGAAAACCCATTAATCTCTGACTCAACGCTAAGCACTCGAGACAGAGCTAAAATACAAATAAAAAAAGTGCTGATTTTCGAAAATTGCATCAAAAAATTTCCCGCTTGCAGCCGTGCTAGTTTAATTCAGAATCAAACGTCTCTGTTAAGAGTTTGACCGACAAGAGTGACAGGAGCGACGCGACGGCCATGTAAACCGAAACCCAGACAATCGCATATTCTCGCCACAAGATCGTAGCAATCGTCGGAGCAAAAGCTCCCCCCACAATTGCACCTATTTGATAGCCCAATGAAGCACCTGAATAACGTACCTCAGTGCTAAAAAGTTCCGTAAAAAAGGCCGCCTGAGGGCCATACATAAGACCCAAGAAAGTTAATCCGCCGCTTATAGCTAAAACGACTAACCAAAAATTACCGGTGTCTACCAATGGAAACAACAAAAAGGACCAAACGGCTGTCAATAGCGCACCCCACATAAAAATGCCGCGGCGTCCATGTCGATCAGAATAAGATGCAGCCCAGAACTGACTGGGAATTTGTATTATCGATGCAATCAAAACCGCCCAAAGTAATGTGTCTCTCGGAATCGCGGGCCCCGCGATGTCACTCCCGTAAGCCAGAATGAAACCGATTAGTATGTAGAAGGCTACTTGGATCGATAAGAACGCCCCCGCTGCCAACGCTATTCGTCTGGGATACTTTATCAACGCTTCGATGATTGGCGAGCGCCGTATTTCAGGACGCCCACCCTGCTCACTTAAACGCTTTTCCTTTGCCAACTGCAAGGCCCTAAATGCAGCAGTTTCTTCCATGCTCAACTGAACGTACATACTAATACCGATAAGCACTACACTGGAAAGAAAAGGGACGCGCCAACCCCAATCAAAAAAAGCCTGCTCAGACATTGACGAACTGACCAAAATAAAAGCAAGATTTGCGAGAATTACGCCAGCTGGCGCGCCTGCTTGAGCATATGCACCGTAATAGCCTCGTTGATCAGCCGGCGCACTCTCTGTGACCAAAAGCATCGCGCCGCCCCACTGCCCGCCAATAGCCAACCCCTGTACAAATCGCAGAAAACTCAAAAGAATCGGCGCAGCTATTCCTATTGTTGCGAAAGTTGGAAGCAATCCTATCAAAGTCGAGGCAAGGCCCATCATCCAAAGAGCTATAACTAAAGCTCTTTTGCGACCAACGCGGTCGCCAAAATGGCCGAACAATATTCCTCCCACAGGTCGTGCAATGAAACCAAAAGCAAAAGTACCAAAAGATAAGATCAAGGCCATTGTAGGGGTGCTTTCAGGGAAAAATGCTGAAGGGAAAACAAGTGCCGCCGCGGTGCCGTATAAAAAGAAGTCATACCACTCTATACTCGTACCTGCGAGCGATGTCAGGGCAACAGCTCTCATGTTCTTTTTATTGTTGTTTACACTTTCGAGATTAGTTTCTACCGTGTTTACCATTATCGAGCCTCTTTACCTGTATTTTTGTTGTATCACAAAACCAAAATTATCTATGCACTCCCCTCTAGATAAATGCGAGCGAACAAGTGTGGGTTTTAAACCCTACCACTGGCGGTCAAGCCACCCATTACAGTACACTCAAATCATGCTATTTTCATTATTAAAATTCATCCATAGTATCTCGATAGTAGTCATGTTTGGCTCTTTAGGGCTCAACGCAGCAGTACTTCATAACAATCTGTCTTTAGAGGATCTGAGGAACGTATTGAGAGTGCAGGCCACGTTCTGGCTAAGCCTCTGTCTCACATGCGTCTGTGGAACAATTCTATTATTCTTTGTGGGAAAACCCAGTCAATTCTACTTAAACAACCCAATTTTTACTGCAAAAATAGTCGCCTTTATCAGCGCAATTTTTCTAACTTTTCCAAGCACTGCCTTTCTACTAAAGGCTCGAAAAAACCTTGATAATCGCATCGAAACACCAAAGATTTTGAGATTAACAACTAAAGCAGTGTTCTTACCATTGATAATCTCACTTTTGCTCGCATTTCTAGTTGCACGTGGAATTGGTCTACAATAATGCTAATGAGGACAAAAAAAACTGACAAGCGGCACCTGTACCTATCGAGCTTGATTGTAGTCATTAGTTTTTATCATGCCGTAACATTTGCGACGCCTCATCAAACTTTAAATCTTGATGAACTGAACGAAGCACTGACATCAATCAACCGCGCGCCGAGTGATTTAGCACGCGACAGTATCCGCAAGCCAATTGAGACTCTTGAATTCATTGGGGTCCGACAAGGTATGACAATATTAGATGTTTATGCCGCGGGAGGGTACTACACTTATATTCTTTCAAAAGCCGTCGGCCCGACAGGAAAAATCTTATCCCAAAACACTGAGCGCGGCAGAGCCTTTGTCGAGGACCGGCAGGATCAAACTCAAGGAGAAGTATTAGACCGCAAGATCGTTCAAGCCGAGTTAAAAAACGTAGATCAAATTATCGGAGATTTACATGCAATTTCGATCGAAAAAGAATCATTAGATGCAGCCCTTCTAATGTTAACTCTACATGACTTAATTTACTCCTCTAGAGCAAGGGATTTATTGAGGAAATTATATGGGTGGCTTAAGCCAGGCGGTAGTATCGGGATCAGCGATCACATTGGCTTGCCGGGTCAGGATAACCAATCGCTGCATCGCATGGAACCAACTGAAGCTATTGAGCTAGCTACCAAAGCTGGTTTCTCGGTTGAGAGCAGCAACCTCCTTCGCAATTTCGATGATAACCATATTCGAAGCGTATTTGATCCGAAACTCGCGCGTAAAACAGATCGATTTTTAATAAGACTGAGAAAGCCTTAGGTTTTTTCTCTTTTTAACCGCAACAGCTAGCCTAGTGCTCATCGTAGGAATAACCCTTACTCTAATACTGAGAAAGGCGGGAGGGAAATACATGTTATTTATTAGAGTGCAGGCTCTTCATCGATGGTTTCGAGTAACTACAAAGACCGTTTTTTTGTTTTATTCTACATGTGTTTTTGCCCAGCTTTCACCAGCTGAATTCGTAGTTCCGAGAACCATTGATGGTGCACCCGACCTCCAGGGCATGTGGACAAATAACACAATTACACCTTTGCAACGTGACGAACATTTGGGTGAAAAACTTATACTTACTCCTGAGGAGGCTTTGAATTTGGAACGGCAGGTCTCGGAGTTTTCCGCCCAACAGGATGAACCCAGCAATCCAGACAGAACTGCACCAAAAAAAAGCAAGATAGATTTAGAGGACAGTTACAACGACTTTTGGTTTGATGACGGAACCTTAGTAGCTGAATACAATGGCGAATTTCGCAGCTCACTGATTATCGACCCAACAAATGGAAGGTTACCTCAATACAACTCACAAGCAGAATTCCGCATTGAGGCGGCTAGCAAGCGCAGAGAATCGATAGGCGCGTATGCTGGCCCTGAGGCAAGGCCTCTTGCTGAAAGGTGCTTACTGTCGTTCAGTTCAAGTGGTGGTCCCCCGATGCTA
>Ga0206677_10000271_pt1 | contig 48544 bp, 49 predicted proteins | sample M130m12015metaG_FD_155475 | JGI IMG/M metagenome (GOLD analysis project Ga0206677, IMG submission 155475) | Ammonia-oxidizing marine archaeal communities from Monterey Bay, California, United States - M1 30m 12015 | ecosystem: Environmental > Aquatic > Marine > Intertidal zone | place: USA...
AGTACTCGACTGGTACTGGGTCAAGCATTCGCCACAAATACCACGAAGCAGCGGTGCGGTAAGGCGACCAGCGCTCAGCAACTCGAACCACATCTGCCTTCGATTCTGCACTTGGATCGAGGATTTGAACCGCTTTAATCAAGCCAATATCTCCAATGCTGAACACATCAGGTCGCAGAAGAGCAAAGATGCATACCATCTCTGATGTCCACGGGCCAATGCCACGGAAGGATGTGAAGTGAGCATGGATGGCCTTGTCATCCATCGTATCCCAGTCCGGTGAGAGCAAAGCATCGCTTTGTTCAGCCAGTCCATGGATGTAGGATGCTTTTGACCTTGACAATCCGCAGGCTGCCAATTCTTCTGGCCTCTTCTTTCGGATGGTCGAAGGCTTCACTTCACCCAAAAAAGCCTCGAGTCGACCCCACACCGCATCCGCTGCAAGCACAGAAATCTGCTGCCCAACGATGGAACGAACAAGGGTGCAGAAGAGATCCCCCTTCCCAACCAGGCTCCCGTCAGGGTATTGTGCCAATATTGGCCCAAGTAATTCGTCCTTCGCGAGGTGTTCGGTGGCTTCCCTCCACCATGATGGCTGACCAATCTCCATGGAGACGAATAGAGGGTGGGGGTTTTGAGGGCTTGTCTTCTGGCTTGGGTATGGACGAGCGTATGATGGAATGGCTTGATCTGAAAAACGTCACTCGCGCCGGTTGGGTTCGTGCCGGTGTGGACAAACCTGAATCGGTTGCTGCCCACTCGTGGGGTATGAGCATTCTTGCGCTGAGGCTGTGTCCACCAGAATTGGATCTGGCGCGAGTTCTATCGCTCTGCTTGGTTCATGATTTGCCGGAAGTTCGCGTCGGTGATTTAACACCGCATGATGATTGCAGCACGAAAGCTGAAGACGAACGAGCAGCAATGTTGGCATTGGCACCAGAATGGATTGAATTGTTTGATGACTATGAACATGGCAACTCACCGGAAGCACGGTTCGTGAAGCAGTTGGATAAACTCGACATGGGCTTACAGGCGAAGGTGTATCAACGAACCCAACACCTCAATTTAGACGAATTCATTGAAAGCGCAAAGAAGCGAATCAGCGATCCCAATCTACGTGTTCAATTGGAATAACATTCGACACGAGTCCGCCGACAAGAACAAAAAGGTGAGCCTACCGCCTTTGTCTCATAGCCCGATAGTGTAGGGGTCCATCATGGTGGGTTTTGGTCCCGCCGACCTCGGTTCAAATCCGAGTCGGGCTACCTCTAACCGACGAAGATGTCCGTATTGGTCAATTCAGTTCTGAATGTTTCTGTTGAATGCTGGAACCTTTTGGAGCAGGTTGATGAATCCCCTTCGCTTGGCAGACCCGTTGAGTGACATGAGCATCAAGACAATCGCCGTACTCGGAGCAGGACAAATGGGCAATGGAATCACACAGGTGGCAGCATGCGCTGGTTACAATGTGACCATGGTGGACATCGAACAAGCCTATGTCGATCGTGGCCTTGCAACGATTGAGAAATCCCTTGCCAAACTTGTCTCAAAAGAGCGGATGACGCAAGCAGATGCTGACGCTGCTCGAGGTCGCATCACCACCGCCATCGATCGCCAAGCATGCGCCGATTGTGACCTCGTTGTCGAGGCTGTCCCTGAAATTCTGAGCCTAAAGCAAGAAATTTTCGCTGAACTCGATCAAATTTGCAAACCTGAAACCATTCTCGCCTCGAACACCTCTTCAATCTCAATTTCGACGATTGCTGAAGCTACGAACCGGCCTGAGCAAGTGATTGGCATGCACTTCATGAATCCAGTTCCCATCATGAAACTCGTTGAGATCATCAATGGAAAGCAAACAAGTGATGCCACTAACGCTGCGGTAATTGAAGCCTCAGCAACGATGGGCAAGACCGCACTTTCATGCAATGATGCACCTGGATTTGTCTCGAACCGAATCTTGTGCCCAATGCTCAACGAAGCAATTTTGACCCTGCAAGAAGGAGTTGCAGAACCAGAGGCAATCGATGGCATCATGAAACTCGGAATGAATCATCCAATCGGTCCACTCGCACTCTCTGATTTGATTGGTTTGGATACGGTTTTGCACATCATGAACGTTCTCCATGAAGGCATGGGCGATGACAAATACGCACCAGCGCAACTGTTGAAGGACATGGTCGCAGAAGGGAAACTCGGTCGAAAGTCGGGCCAAGGGTTTTACACCTACTAACTGAGCACGGTTTCGTGAAGTCAAGGGTGCAAGGTTGGGCGATTGCTCGATTCATTGACGCTGTTCATGGCAACCCAGAGGTTCACATTCCAGAACGAAAAGAAGCGGATAAGCGCTTGGATTTGATTGGTAACCTCGTGATTCTGAGGGCTGGTTTGATTGGCCTCATCATGGGCCTACTGCTCTTCGGGCTGGCATTCTTTCTCTACGAACACCCTTCTGCTGAACATTTTTCCCCGCTTCGGATCTTCTTTATCCTCACTTTGCTGAGTTCAATTGCAACAGGAATTGAGTTGATGTTCATCTACCGCGACGCACTTCGTACTGCTGCGAGAATGGCCAGCATCCTTGGGATCCCTCAAGAGGAGTTGGAGGATGTTGGTCTTGAGCATTCGATTCCACATTGGTTGATTCATGCCGCTTTGGGGGCGCCAGGTTTCAAAGCCACCATGTTCGGCATTGACCCATTGGCTCACATTGGCAGGATCGGGCACGCTATTCGGAAAGTTCTCGTCAAATTGAGGGTGGTGGTTTCGGCGACAATGTTCAAGATCATTCTCCGCCGATTATGGGCGAGGCTCATCGGGCGTGTCGCAGTTCGTGCGTTCTCGATGCTTGCCTCACTTCCAGTCTTTATTGTCCTCAACATGATTGGTATGCGTTCAATGATTCGAGACATGCGGTCTCGTTTGGTTGGTCACGAACTCACTCCGAAACTTGTTGCCCATGCCTTCCCAGAAGGGCTCGAAGGATTGTCACCGGGATTGCACAGGAAGGTGTTTGAGGGCCTCAATGAACAAATTCAAACGGCTCGTTTCATGCATCCAAACCAAATCCGATTCCTCCAGATGCTTCCACCACTTCCCGAATCCTCGGAACAAGCAACAAAAAAAGAAATCCGTCGTGCAAACCGCTTTCTCTTGGCCCTCCTTTTCATGTCAGGCCACCAAACGCCAAGGTGCCGCAAACTGGTTGCTCGGGCTGAGTTGAACCTTGGTGAGGACGAGGTGGACCGCGTGCATCAAGAAATTGATGACGCCATTCACGACCTCACGCCATTGACTCGTTCTTGGGCCTAATGACAACGGCATGATGAAAGTCCCCGTGTCCATGACCCATCATGGACCCCCAAACATACGTCGTCACTGGTGCATCGAAAGGACTTGGTCGTGCATTGGCACTGGCCCTCGCAGGGCATGGCTATCCAGTGTTAGCACTGGCCCGCCCGTCAACTGAACTCGATGAAATCGGTGGACTTTTGTCATCAGTAGCGCCTGGGTCAAGGAGCATTGAATGTGATTTGTCTAATCCCACATCAATTGCTAATGCTGCTTCCCTCATCAGCCAACAAACAACCTTCCTCGCCGGTCTTGTGCATAATGCAGGAGCGATCGCACCGGTCAAACCACTTGACAAAGTGGACGCTTCAGACTGGGCGCATAGCATTCAGGTCAACCTTGTCGGTGTTCAGGATTTAACACAGCGGATTTATCCGCTATTAGGTGGTGAACATCAAAGCCGTATTACCGTCATTTCAAGCGGAGCGTCGCTTCGACCAATTGGGTCGTGGTCAGCGTATTGCGTCTCAAAAGCAGGCCTCGATATGTGGTCGAGATGTGTAGCGGAAGAGGGGCGTGAATCAAACATCAGTTCTGTGTCTGTCGCCCCAGGCATCGTCGATACAGGAATGCAAACAGAGATTCGCAGTACCCCTGCAGAAGATTTCCCTTCTCTTCAGTCGTTCATTGACTTGCATGCGAACGGGGACCTCGCTCGCAGTGAAGATGTCGCAGCGCAATTAATGCCCCTCGTCACCACCCACTCGATGGAACAGTCTGGTCAACGGTTCGATGTACGTGAACTTTGATTTTGAACCTAAAAAGTGCGAAGTGTGATAAGCCAGCACCATGAGGGGCCAAATAGAGGGATTCTATGCCAGGAACAGACCGTGTTGAAATTCGCACCCTAAAAGTTGGACGATTTTGTGTCGTCGACGACCATGCCTACAAAATTTTGAGCATCTCTAAGTCTAAGCCTGGGAAGCACGGATCCGCCAAGGCTCGTCTTGAACTGGTTTCCCTTTTCACCACCAAGAAAATTTCACACGTCGGCACAGTGACCGATAACATTCACGTTCCAATGATTGAGAAGGGAACCGCAATGGTCACCCACATCGATGGCGATGAAGTTCACGCCATGAACATGAAAGACCACAGCATGATGATTCTCCCCCTTGAAGATGGCATGAACATCGAGGCTGGTAAGGAAATCATGTGGATGGAAGCGCTTGATCGGTTCAAGATCATCCGTGACCATTGATCTCCGTCACTGTGGTGAAATTCACCAGCAGACGAATCTGCTCTTTTTTATTCACTGGCCGGTAATGTATTCATAAGCCAAGTGTGTTCTTGACGGTTTATGACCGCCACTGAAACAGCAACACAAGAAGTTCCTTTCTCTGTTGATGCAGCCCTCAAGGCAATGCCTGATGCAGACAAGAAAGCCCTCCAAGGCTGGTATTGGTATGATTGGGGGAACCAGGCATATGCACTGACCGTGATGACGGTTATTGCTCCGGCATTGATGGCTAACCTGTACAACTTGGCGACAGGTACTCAAGATGGTGACTCGTTCTATGCATTCATTCTCACCGCATCCATGCTCTTGGTTGTCGTCACTGCACCTGCGCTTGGTGTGATTGCAGACCGAATGCCAATCAAAAAGAAACTCCTCAAATGGTACACTGTTGCTGGTGTTGTCTTCACAGCGCTGATGGGTGCTGCTCCGTATTTCGGGTCACAGGGCTACATTATTCTCGCACTCATGTATGCGATTGGTACCGTTGGTTTCACAGGTGGGAACGTCATTTACTACTCATTCATGCCGTACCTCGCTGAGAAGCGATGCATGGATCACGTCTCAAGCCGTGGTTATGCCTATGGTTTCATGGGCGGTTCGTTGCTTCTCATCTTCCACCTGATCATTCTGATGGGTCCGTTTGCTTGGGATACCAACTTCAAACTCGCAGCCATCTTCGTGACCTCCTCTCTCTGGTGGTGGGGTTTCGGTATGATGATGTTCAAGTGGACGCCCGAACCTGAAATCCCATCCCACATGGAATGGCAAGGCATCGGTCACGCAACGAAAGTCGCATACGGCCAAGTGTTCCAAACATTCAGGGAGATTAAGAAATTCAAGGTGCTTGCACTTTTCCTCGCTGCTTACCTTCTCTTCTATGACGGTGTCAACACAATCGCTAGCATGGCCAGCGCCTTTGGTGAATCCGTACTTCGCTTGGATCCAAGCATGAACATCCTTCTCTTGTTGACCGTCAACGTCGTTGCGATTCCAATGACCATTCTCTTTGGTAAACTTGCCAATGTGAAAGGTACAAAATTCGCGCTCATGCTCTCGCTCATGATTTACTGTGGCGTTGCCGTTGTTGCTGCTGGCTTTGCTCCGCTCGAACTGGAATCTGATGTTGCGGCAGAAGATTCTGGTTACGACTTTACCTTTGAATGGGATGAGGAGACTCAAAACTACACAATGACCACATTGTATGACCGTGGTTATGAGGGTTGGATTGGTGAAACTTCCGCTGGTGACGATGAATTCCGCGATGCCTTCCAAGAACACTTCCCAACACCTGACTACAGCACGGCTGACGCAGGCGCAAGCACCATCGGTGCAGGCATTCTTGTTTGCATCTTCATTCTCGTGATGCTTGGTTTGCTTGGTGGGGCTATGGTCTACATCCAAGGCATGGAACTTGGTTTCAAGGGAGCTATTCTGATTATTTTAGTCGTCTTAATCGGACTCATTGGCGGTTCCATTCTTGCCGACAAAGCCTCGACCGAAGAAGACGACATCAAAACCATCAATGCTACGGATGCAGAGGCCATTGTTGCAGCGTTCGAAGATGCTGATGATCACCGCTTCTCTATCCTCTTTGTTGGTGGACCTGAAGGCATTGCTGGTGAAGCTGAAGTTGGGAATCAACACCCGACAGTGGTTGACCAAGGTGGACCTGTTGACGGCTATGCTGAATTCATGCGGAGCAACCTTTGGGCGCCACTTGGCATCACTGTCTCACTGCAATGGATCATTCTCGGTCTGTTCGTCGGTGTGGCCATGGGTGCTGCAGGTGCACAAGCTCGTTCGATGTTCTCCATGCTCATTCCTGAAACCCGCACATCTGAGTTCTTCGGCTTCTTTGGATTCCTTGGAAAGTCTGCTGCTATGATTGGAACCTTCCTTTATGGTATTGCGAGCACGACGTTTGACAGCCGTGTCGCTATTCTCACCATCACAATCGTCATTCTTGCCGGCACCTACCTCACCAGCCGGGTCGACCTTGAAGAGGGAATTCGTGTGGCCGCAGAAGAAGACCGCATTGCACGAGGTGGAGCGCCTGCAACCACAGAAGTTCCTGCTGAATGAGTGTAGCATCTTTTTGGTGCTTACGCGGCGGTGAAGGGCTATGAAGGCCTTCCAGTTGGTGCAAACAATTGGATCCGTCGCGGTGATTGGCATCATGGCACTTGTGTGGGGTCTCCCTGCTGCTCCAGCTGTTCTGTTCTATGAATGGGCTTCCGATGCATTTGGGTCGTCAACAGCCTGGATTGACGCTGTTTGGACAGGCTTGACGCTGTCGAGTACAGCGATTGTCTACATGCTCTTGCTGATCTTCTTTTCAGCACTGATTCAGTTTGTTCTCCATGTTCGGATCAAAGAACATACGGTGGTGCGTCTTCATTCAATGACGACCATCCGCTGGGCTATTTGTGGCCAAATCGGGCGCTCAACACGACCTGTCCTCCAACATTTAGTGCCCTCATTTGTGGCCAACGCATACTTTCGAATCTGTGGTGCCAAAATACAAATCGGGGCACAAATCAACAGCGCACTGCTCAACGACCCGAATTTACTCACCATCGAAAGCGATGTGGTGATTGGAGGCGGTGCAATCATCAATGGCCACCTGGTCGAGCGTGGTGAGTTGATTTTTAGCCCCATCTTGATCGAGAAAGGAGCCCTCATTGGCACTGGTGCAATGATTCAACCCGGCGTTCAAATCGGCCCAGATGCTGTCATTGCATCACAAGCGGTGGTGCCGAAGTACAAAGTGATCCCAGCGGGCGAGGTTTGGGGCGGAATTCCCGCACGAAAAATCAAGGATTCTTCTGAGCGTTGAATCCTGAGGTCGACCATGCACTCTGTCGTTTTGAACACCCGCGGGACAGCAATGGTCTTGAAGTGGCTGTGGCTAGGTTGGGCTGTGCGCCCTGCGCACGCTGGTTGTGACTTCTCATGGGTGTCGAAAAATCTGCATATCGCCAACCTGTAACCCCACAAGGTCTCAAGGCCATTGAGAAGGGTACGCTGACATGGTTGGACGACGACATGTACAACAACCTCAACACCGGTGTGTTGGAACAGTACCTTGAGGAAAAGAACCTCGAGGAATCCTTCGAAGTGTCACACTGGAACACCTCGAAAGTCCTCTACGGGATTGCGATTGGTGCTGTCTTCTCTGGCGTTACTGCCTACATTGGTCTCAAACTCGGACTGGCAATTTCAGCAGCGTGGTACATTGCCTACCTGCTCGGTATGGCCCTCAAGTGGTCACCTTCGGAAGTCAACATTGCGACCTCGGCAACAACTGGTGCGACCCACGCCTCTACAGGATTCATCTTCACCTTCCCTGCGATTTTCTTGCTCGCTTCGGATGCAAGGTATGAGTTAGCAAGCGGTCCTTTGATCACCAATGCAGATACATTCAACCTGGCGTTCGTTGGTATTGTTGCCAGCATGTTTGCAGGCTTCCTTGGGATCATGTACTTCATCATTTTTCGACGTGTTTGGCTTGTCGAAGATCCGCTTCCATTGCCTGGTTTCGAAGCAACGCTCAAGATGTTGGATATCGCATCTGACGTCAACACAGGTGCTGTTGAGCACGCACGTGAATCGTTGAAAACCATTGGTGTTTGGACCTCGATTACGATGTTTGGGCTGTTCCTAGTGGAATACCCATTGATTTGGGCTAACGATCGTAAACTGGCGCTTTTGGATTATTTGGCCGAAACATTGGCGATTGGCGACTACGGTCTTGCCAGTTTCTATTCAAGTGGTAAGATCCACCAACCATCCGGAATTGACAGCGAAGGTGTTTCGCTTGGTTACACGCAATGGTCAGAATCCACCCAATGGAATCCATTTGCTTACACCTATGTCGGTATTGCTTTGACACCGTCGATGTTCGCAATTGGCTGGTTCATGAAAACTCGTGTTGCCTTTTTGGTGAACCTCGGAACACTCGTTGGTTGGTTCTTCCTCGTGCCACTTGTCGTCTGGTTTAACTTCCCAATTTACGATGCAATGTCGCAATCCAGCGTTCCAATCCAATCATACGCAGATGGTGATGGAGCAGCGCTCCAGATGATTGCCTTTAGCAAATCAGTTCGAACCATTGCAATTGGCTCCATTGTTGGTGGCGGTATGTTTGGTCTGGCCAAGATGTACAAGACATTCCTCAACATCTTCTCAGACATTGGCTCCGCCTTCAAGGGGGAAGGAAGCCAAGAGTACATGGAAGGCAAGGGATGGTATGAATGGCCACTCAAGCACATTCCAATCTTCATGGGTGTTACCTTCCTCGCCATGCTCGTAATTTTCACCGTGGGCGGTTTCTCCATCCTCGCTTCGTTGGTGTTTGCAACCGTGCTCATCATGACCACCTTCTTGCTCGGTGCAATTGCCGTTCGTGTCATGGGAGAAACGGGGATTGAACCAGTTTCTGGAACATCGTTCATCGTGCTTTTGATGCTTCTCGGTGTGTTCTTGAACGCTCAAGATTTGCTCGACCTTACCACACAAGACGCAGTCCTCCTCGGCCTTGTTGGTACCACTGTCTTCGGATCAGCGATTTCGATGTCGGGTACGGTCATTGGCGACTACAAGAACAGCCTCTACATCGGAAACCGCCCTTACCACATCTCCAAGGGCAACATCATGGGTGTTGTGCCTGGGGCCATCATTGGTGCCGGTGTGGCAATCTTCCTCTCCAAGCAACTTGCAGATGGCAACATATCGTTGATGGCGCCACAAGCCAATGCGTTTGCCACCTTCTCCGTCATCTTCGCAGAGGGCCAAGGTGACCTTTACCTGCTTGCCCTTGGTTTCCTCCTCGGTATGTTTGTCGAGTGGGCAACTGGCATGGGTACATCGTTCGGTCTTGGTATGTACCTCGATGTCCCGCACACGCTTCCTATGCTCATCGGCGGTGTAGCCCGTGATTCTTGGGAAGACAAGCGATTGAAGCCTCGCATTGATGCCATTAAGGAAAAGGAAGGCACAACAGTTGCTGAAAAACAACGTGCATTGATCCTCCTCAGTACGTTCATGGTGGCGGCTGGTTTGCTCACTGGTGAAGCGTTCTTTGGCACTGAATCCAGTATTCTCTCCTTCGTTGATACCCTCGTGGAGAACCCAGATTCCATGGGCTGGTACATTGGCCGTATGCTTGGCTTCGTCGGACTCAACGTAGCCATCGGCGGAGGAATTTACCTTCTGTTCAAGCGTGCTGGCGTGATTGGTGGCTCTCCTGCCACAGCCGATGCTGTGCTCGAAAACTGAGCGTGATTGAATGACCACAGCCAAGCCCCCGCTTTGGGTTTGGGTGTTGCTTGTAGCAGCGATTTTCGGTGTATCGAGTGCAGGTACACTGCTCCAACAAATCGAGCTCGATCCACTGTTGAAAGCATCATGGCGATTGCAACTGACAGCGGTTGTTTTGTTTCCATTCGCATTTGTTCAATGGCGACAACAACCTTCTGAAGTCAAGGAACAGATGTTCGAGAAGCGGACCCTTGGCATCCTCGCTCTTAGCGGTTTAGCACTTGCGTTGCACTTTGGAGCATGGGTTGCCAGTCTCAAGTACACGACGCTGACGCATTCGCTTCTGTTTGTAACGGCCCATCCCCTCATCGTGGTTGCTGGTATGTTCATTTTGGGCATTGTTCTCACTGGCGTTCGTCAACCGACACATCGGGAACTGTTTGGTGCCATGATTGGGTTTGCTGGTGCCGCGTTGACTTTGCTCGATGAAGGGACGCAACAAGGCGATAACACTGTGACGATCCTTGGCGATTCGTTAGCGTTGTTAGGTGCGTTTACGGTGGTTGGCTACATTGTCTGTGGGCGCATTCTTCGTGCTTGGATGCCGATTTTCCTCTATGCCTTCCCAGTCACCTTGCTGGCAGCTGTGTTGCTTCTGCCTGCTTCGATGCTCGTCGAGAATGATTTTGCAAACTACGGCGTCTTTGGGTGGCTCGATGCTGCGTTTTTTGGATGGTTCTTCGCATTAGCACTCATCGCAGGACTCTTAGGTCATACGGGTTTGAACACATGCCTGAAGTACTTCTCACCGCTTGTGATTTCTGCATGTGTAACGCTCGAACCAGTGATTGGTTCTTTGATTGGCTACGTCGTCTTCGACACCAGTTTGCCTGGCCGATGGACATGGTTTGGAGGGGTAATCCTCATGGTAGGGTTGTTACTTATTGTCACCGCAACTCCCACCTTGGTTGATACGAACAATCAAACATCAGGAGCCATCGAGGAAGCATGAGGACCATGACCAATAAATCACCACAAGGCGGCTGGCTGCTCCTCACAAACGATGACGGAATCGAAGCACCCGGATTCAGAATGATGGCGCAAGCACTGAACAAGGCAGGTCACTCGATCATTGCATTCGCTCCTGCTGAGAATAATTCTGCAGCAGGTATGCGGATTAACCTGATGCAACCAATGGCGCTTCGTCCTCGCAACGACCTCAAAAATGAGTGGGGCCTCGACGAGTCGAAAGGACAGGTGAAGTTGTTCGAACTTGATGGAACCCCTTGTGACACAATGATTGTCGCCCTTGACGGTGGTGTCGAACATGTGGCTCCAGGCGTGATTCCACGATTGGTCATTTCTGGTGTCAACCTTGGACCGAACATGTCGCAGGATTCCTACCATAGCGGAACAATGGGTGCAGCTCGTGAAGCGGGTCTGTACGGCATGCCTGCAATTGCCTCATCGCTTGGTTCCTTCGAACTTGATGGAATGGAAGGCGCAGTGCAAGCTACGGTGGACCTTGTTGAAGTGGCTCTCCAAGCGTTGCCTCTGGTTCCAGAAAACCTCCGAAGACCTCACATCGATGTTTCAGCAAGCCATCTCACCCGTTGGCCAGATGTCCCCTCGACTCCTGCATGGGCAGACGATCCAAAAGGTGCCCTGCGCACTGCATTCCAGCACGGTGAATTGATGCTCAATCTCAATGTTCCACCAGTATGGGATGGATCAGTCAACACCACACGTCTTGGAATGCGATGGTACCGAAATGCGGTCAGCTTCGGTTCCGTTGAGGAAGATGAAACGGCTTTGTTCACAATTGGCGGCGCCACCATCGACCACACACCTGTTCACCAAAGTGACTGTGACGCAGTTGATGCCGGTCACGCAAGTGTGAGTTGCCTCCCAGTGTGGCCGCAAACCCACCCACTTGCACTGGACGATGGTCTTCTCAAATGGGTGCTCGAAACATCCGAAGGTGGATACCCCGCCTGGCTACGAGGTTAATCGAGCCTCATTTCGACGCCTTCATCCAAAAGGAAATGGCACACGCCAACGGCCATGTGACCCTGCAACCAAACATCGCCAAGCGATCGGTTCAGTAAACCACCCTTGATCTCGTCAGCGAGTGGTTTGTCATCGCTCAACACGAAGGCAACATCAAGTCCGTGGATTTGGAACGCCCCTCGGTCTCCATCGGCAAGCGAGTGAGGTGTGCTTGACTGAGGCAAGGTGCTTTCCTCCGCCCAAAGTCTGGGTGATTCTGCATCGAGTGCAATGATAGTGGAATCGCTCCAATCAGCCAGCGTGTGGGTAATGTCGCCACCAGAATCATAGATTCCAGAAGAACGTTCAATCCAATGGCCACGAGCGGGTGTCGGCTCTTTGAGCACTTTTGCGATATGGCCAGCGACTGCTCGTTCTTCTGCATGCACGCCTTTGAGTTCTGACCCGACAAACTTGACCCTACGGCTCGGTCCTGGGCCGCCCATCATATGGAGCACCACTTCGGTGTCATGTCGGAGTCCATGACTTGTAAGCAGGCCTGCCATTAGGGCACGAACCAAGACATCCATTCGACCAGCACCTCCTGCCATGTCGTTGAGTGGGAGTTTTCCTTGAGACAACGCACGATGCCCGATGATTGCAAACCGCCGCATGCTCCCACCTCAACGTTCGATGAAGGTACGAATGGCTTCACACATTTTTGCTTCATCTTCGAGAATAAAGTGGCTTCCGTATGCATCAACAAGGTAGCCACGAGGCTTCGCTACATCATGGAGGTCCTCAAGTCGGTTTGCGATGACCGCTGTCATTCCTGCCTTTTCGATTTGAGCGCTGGCTCGATAGATGAGATCCTTTTGCTTAATGCCCGATTCGAGTTTAAACCCGATGCGAACTGCGTTTGCGCAGGTTTCTTTGAGGGCGATGATGTGCTTTTCACTCTCGATCAAATTTACATCAAGACCGCCTTGTTGGCTGGCAATTTTTCCCTCTGCAGGTGCCGCAACCACATAATCGAGAACGGCTGCAGCATGAATCCAAGCATCGATGGTATCGTTCGAGAGTGCTTTGAGTTCTGCCAGCATGTCTTTTGGTTCAGGTGCACGAATCACGAGTGGAAGCCACTCCGGTTGTTCAACAGTTGTGATTCCAGCGACGCAGGTTACGTCGTGACCATGCCGATAAAGGTCGTTAGCAACGGCAAAACCTGTTGTTCCACTGCTGTAATTTTGTACAAATCGAACATCATCGATGGCAGAGCGGGTTGCTCCGAGGGTGATCACAATTGATTTCCGGTTTGGTTGCCTTGAATTAATCAGATGGCAAAACGATGCCACAATGGTCTCATGGGCTGGCGTTTTGCGTTTGCCTTCAGCTTCCTCGCCCCACACGACATGAATTCCATGTGCACGAGCTTGTTCGACGAGGTTGTCGGTCACGGGATCATTGGCCAAGTCAATATGCATGCTTGGCACCATCATTACGGGTGTCCCTCGGCTTCGTGCAACGCTCAGTGCCATCAAGAGGGGTCCATTTTGTAAGCCATGGAGGTAGGATGCAAGGGTGTCCCTGGTTGTTGGCACAACGAGGACTGCATCTGCGGAGTTGAGTGCCTCCATGTCGCCATCCCAATCTGTGATGACCTCGCCTTGTGTCGCCCAACGGACCGCCAGTGGGGTGATGATGCGTTGAGCAGCACCAGTCATGATGACGGTGATGACTGCACCTTGACGGCGGAGTTCCCTTGCAAGACGCACGGTATCGACGGCTGCAATCCCACCGGTTACACCCAACACAATGCGTCGACCAGCAAGGGCGCTGCCTTGCATTTCGACGTCAGTATCGCGAACCGCCATGGTTCTGCCACCGTGCCCACGGACATGATTGCTTCGGCGTGTGCCTATCTCATTGTGTTGGGAAAAAGCATAGCCTCAAGATGGGAAGTTCAGTCGTCATCTCATGGCGGGCAACCGTGGAGATGAACTGGTGGTTGCTGGTATGCGGCCACAAAGTTTCCTCCGAGCTTCCAACCCATACGACCCAGTGCATCGTGGTACAACACTCATTCTTTTTATTGACAGTCTGATTCTGCTCTTTTTGACCTACGCCGTCACCAACATCCTTGCATCCTCGGTTGTGCAGATCACCACCGGGGTTAGTGCTGGACTTCTTACGATGAATTGGCTCGCTTACCGAAGGAAGTCCAAATTTGCATATTGGATTGCCCCCTTCATTATCGCAATTGCAGCTTTGTTCTTCTTTTTTGAGGCCGCTCGACTGCTTTACCTTGGTAATTACTTGTTTGCATTTTTGTTAATTTGGGCCTGCTTCGGCTCGGTTCGACGGGTGCTCACTCATTTCCATTCAGGCTACCGTCATGCCTACCATAACACGACAGAAGTGATTCCAGATCTCCCGCTTGAATCTGGCGAAATGTATGCAGCGTGCCCGACCTGTCTTGCTGTGCTTGCCATTCGTCCAGCCATGCTTCATTCAAGCGACCGTTGCCCGCACTGTCAAAATCAACTCGTGAGCAGTGAGCTGAGCTCGAAGTATGAGCAAGAATGATTGGGGGAACCCACTCGTTCAGAACTTAGGTTTGACAAACACGGTGGTCGTGTTCTCCATGTCAATATCATCTTCATCATCGTCATCGATGATGTCTTCCGATGCCTCGACTTTTGCCTTTTTGGCTTTGGTCGGTGCTGGAGCGCCGCCGGATCGCTTCTCCAGACGATCAATTTGCTTCTGCATCATTTCGAATTCAATTTCCATGTCGTCCATCAAATCACGCATTTCTTCCATGCGTGCGCTGAGTCTTCCTGTCAATTTCTTGAGTTTACGCAAGGTACGTTCTTCGCCCATCATCATCCCTCTCTATTTCCCATCAGATCGGATTGTGGATCTCAGCGAGATGCAAGGGTGAGGGAAGACCACATTTCTTCTGGGACTTCCATAGCCAATCGAAGGCCACCCATTGCGCCGAGTCGAACTGGGTCATCAACAACGTGAACATTGACATCGCCCATGTCGGACAAACGTCGTTCAATCATTGCGCCGAGGCCTTTGATTCCAGAGCCGCCGCCAGCGAGGACCATGTTTCGTCGGAACTCGTCGTGGTATTCGGGGTTGGAGCCTGCGATCAGTTGCTTCACATTCTCTACAATTGGGTCGACGATTGCTTCGCATGCTGCTTGGATGCAGTCAGTGATATCGAGGTTCATGGCCTTACCATCAATTGAGAAGTCGACCATGATTGGATTCTCTGGTGTGTGTGTACCCACGAAGGAGTACTGTTCCTTCCATCGGCGAGCCATATCCTTCGTAATCTGTGCACCGTTAAACTTGGATTGAATGTTCTTGATCATTTCTCGGTCGATGAAGTCGCCAGCATGGCCAGTGTGCATTTGGTCGTCTGGTCCAGGGATTGTTCCGTAGACACGGCAAAGGTCAGCCGTTCCTGCACCGATGTCAATGACGAGGGTGTGTTCAATCATGTCAAGAGCGTAAGCGACTGCAAACGGTTCAGAAATAATCATTGCAGCGTTAACGGATCCAGCTGCGGCATCGAAAATTGCCGTCTTGTCAACGTAGGATGCTTCGGCAGGTGCACCGATGACGGCGACCACACGATCGTATTCTTCAGGGTCGGATAGACCGATGAGGTGAGTGATGAAGTGGGCGATGAATTCCCTGTCTTCTTGGGTGTCCTTGATTACACCGAGTTCCAACGGTCGGAAGAGGTTGAGTGCAAGTCTGTTCTTGAGTGCTTCTTCACCGAAAAGTACGTCTCGCTTTAGGAAATTTCTTGCGATTGGATCCTTAGGGGTTCCGATTACAGTCAATTCTTCTTCTTCGTGACTGTCGGAGGAAACCATCACAGAGCGAAAAGTTCCCAAGTCGATTCCAATGTACAGTACTTGTTCTGCCATGCCCTTCCCATCGCGACCTACCTTATGAAGAATACCTCGCTGTTGAGCGGTCTTCGTGAGCGTTTCAGCAGGTGTCTCGGCAACTTTCCTCGGTCCGGCGTTCACATTTCGTTTCGAGTTCCAGCCGAAGGCGAGGAGGGGAAATCAGCACCAAGCTTCACAAGTTTGGCAATACCATGCTGCATATTCGGGGTACAATGGTGCCATCCCTCCACACCCAGTGCATTCTTTGAGTGCTTGGTCACCACAAATTTCCATGACCATCTGAATGTGATAGACATCGTCGATACCAAGTTGTTGACGCATGGACCACAAAAGTTGATCCTCACTTGGTGAAATGATTCCATCTTCGAGGACAAGTTCAACAACATTTCGATAATCTTCGAAGTCTCGAACATCTCTTGCATCGAGCACGACGCCGTTCTTCTCTGCCACAATGTCAGTGCCGCCTGGGTCGTCGACAAACAGAACTAAGGATGCTGCTTTGAGTTTATCATCTCGTAGTTCAAGGGATATGCGGACGCCATCAAGGGTAGCATAGACAAGGTTGGAATTGGTGTTGATGACATTGGTAATTGAACGTGCGGTGTCCGCAGCGCTTCGTCCTCTGCGCCATCCGTTTGGGTCAGCGACGTTGAACTCGTAAAATTCAGTTCCTTTGCCGGGATACTCGAGCCGGATCTCTTCGCCACCATCAAATCCATTTGCAACAATGGTGAGGGCGGCAACTTCAGTCGAGACAATGTTGTCGTCATCATCGAAACTAATCATAAGTGGCTTTCGATCTTCTGTTGCTGTGTTGAAGTGCCCTTTCATCCCAGACATCCATTTGTCTTCCAAGCGGCCAAGTGATGCTTCCTGTTCTTCGGAAAGATTGGAATCGACACCCAGCACGCCGGCAAGACTTCCTGATGCGATGTCCTTCTTGAATTCCTCAATCATTTCAGCGTCTTGACGGTATGTTGGTGGCGGCATCCTTTGGGATTCCTCAACATAGTTAGGATCGGCCCATTCGTGGTTGCATCCCACGCACATGAGGTAGCCTTTCATTGTGGATGACTGGGCTTCACCACCACATCGTGGGCAATCGCCGCCTTCGGTATATTCGAGGTTTTCGACAGCATCGCGACGACCTTTCCGTATGTTCCCAAAGCCTGCCATAGACGGGCGAGGCGATTGGCTTTCTATCAATTCTTTGGGCGAATAAAATGGAAGGCAGCAAATTAATTCGACTTGGGAACGGCTTTCATTCCATAACGAATTAGACCTTCTTGAGCGTAAATTCGCCGTACGACGAAGGTGACCTCATCACCAATCGCAGGCTCGTACTCTTCGTCATCAGCCACCAAAAACACACCGCACGGGCCCTGTTCAAATCGCACAAAGACGGTTTGGATGCCTCCAAGTACAGGCGCTCTAAGTGCGAATTCTGATGGTGCACCTGCTGCACTGAGTTTTGTCCAAGATTCTACGGTAGCAGAAGTCATGAGTGGTTGGTTTGGTGATTCCAGTCGCAGACCATCTGCATCGAGTTGCCGAGGTGGCCAGATGAGGTTGGTGGTTGTGGATTGAGCCATGAAGGCAAGACGGGCCGTTGCTCCTTCCATGTAAGCCGCTTCAGAAACATATGCGCCTTGTGAGACATGGGCAGGTTTCATCTCCTGCTCCCAAGCATTTTGGATGTCTGCGTAAAACGTAGGATCGAGTGATTCGAGTTCAGCCGGCCCGTGGAAACCTAAGTCCCGTTCCAAATCGTTGGTGAACACAAGTGTTGCTTCTTCCCCCACCAAAAGATTCCATTCACATGCCTCAGTGCTCTCATCATCGCACAAGACTGTGGTTCCAGTCGCGCTTTTTACGGCTAACGGATTGACGAGGGGGAGGCTTCGTACGGTTTCGATTTCGATGCCCTTGCTCGCCAAAAGGTGAAGACCTGCAATGGCCATTGTTGTGTAGTCTGAATCTGCTCCAAAGACAAGTGCACCGTCGTGAATGAAGGGCGATTGAATCATGAGAGCCTCTTGGTCAAACATGGCTAAGTAGCCTTGCCAATCGACAATTTCGTTCATGCCTTATCCCTCCCAAAGACGTGTACAGCACAGGTTGCACCAGAACCGCCGACATTGTGCGTAATCCCGATTTCTGCATCACGCACTTGGCGTGCACTTTCGACGCTGCCTCGAAGTTGCTTGAAGACCTCCACTGCTTGCCCTGTGCCAGTTGCGCCGAGTGGATGGCCTTTGGATTTGAGGCCGCCGCTTGGGTTAATGCACACATCGCCTTGGTTTCTTACACCTCGCTGCTCTCGTGCGAACACCCCACCTTCCCCTCGACCTGCAAAACCGAGATCCTCGGTCGCCATTAGTTCAGCAATGGTGAAGCAATCGTGCACTTCTGCCAAATCGACGTCGGCTGCTGTGATTCCTGCGGCTTTGTAAGCTGCATTCGCTGCTTGCTGTGTGGCACGAACTTGAGTGATGCTTGGTCGATCGTGGAGGGCAAGGAAGTCTGACCCCGCACCAGAGGAGCGCAACCAAACTGGATCGTCAGTGAATTGACGGACAACGTGGTCAGCGGCCAAGATGACTGCAGAAGCCCCGTCAGAAGTTGGACAGCAATCATACAACGTCAGCGGGTCAGCAACCATGAATCCGCTCTGTGCCTTTTCGAAGGAGACTTCTTTACGGATGTGGGCCATTTCGTTTTCAAATCCGTGAAGGTGATTTTTGACGCTGATGTTGACAAGGTCATCGTGTGATGAATCGAACTCGTGGAAGTGGCGGCGTGCCATGAGTGCATAGGTGCCTGGGAATGTAAGGCCTGCCAAACGTTCCCATTCAGTATCCCCAGAAACGCCAAGCCAGAACCGTCGACGCTCGGGTGACAGGTCATTCATTTTCTCGATACCACCTGCAACCACTACGTCCGCTTGACCGCTTTTGATGGCCATCCAAGCGTCACGAAGGGCAAATCCAGATGAGGCACATGCGTTCTCTACGCGTCGCACTGGGATCCCTTCAAGGCCGGAATGTTCGGTGAGCAGTGCTGCGGTGTTTCCAAGCTGGCCACCGCCAAATGCGACGCTTCCAATGAAGGCCTCATCCACGCATCGTGGTTCGAAATTTTTGTCAACGCTGGCAAAAGCACGCTCGGCTGCTTCCGCCCACATCCCTTTCAATCCAGAAGGGTGGTTTCCATACTTCGTTTGACCTGCACCAATAACGGCGACATCGACCATGAACATCCCAACAGCCGTCAGCATTTGATTGAGTCGGTCCTCAAAATTGCATCATGAAACAATCTAAATCCAGCGCAGGTACTAAGAACAGGCCACAACCGCCCATCAAACATGCTACGACAGTGCAGAAGCCATGGCCACTTCAAAGGCGCCAACTGCCCAACTTGCAATGATGAAGGAAAATTCATTATGAGCGACCGTGAATCAAACTCCCTTGGACGAATGCTTGCTTTGGTTCTTCGCCACGCCCCTGAAAAATTCAACGTGGAAATGGACATCAATGGATGGGTCAACTCACGTGAACTCTCTGAAAACATCGCAAAACAACGCCGCCATTACCATTGGCTTCGTGGATGGCACTTCGCTGCAATCGCTAGCGCTGATGACAAAGGACGCTACCAAGTGGAGGGCGACATGCTTCGTGCAACCTACGGCCACTCGATTGAATTGGAACTCGATCTTCCAACTGACAACATTCCAGAAGCCCTCTATTGGCCATGTGAAGCAGAACAAGTTCCAACCATCAAGGAACTCGGGATCACCGCAGGTGACCGAAAGCACGTTCACTTGTCCAAATCCATCAGCAACGCAATGGAAGCAGGCCACGTCCGTATCGACCGACCTGCCATCCTTGAGGTGGACACAGTTCGTGCCATTGCTGACGGTCATGTGATCTACCGGGCTGGTACAACCGTTTACCTCGTTGATGAGATGCCAGGTGAATACCTTTACCAAATCGAAGAAGACGACCCAATGGTGCTTGAGATGATTGCACAATGGGAACTTGAAGAACAGGAAGAAGAGTGAACCTCACTTTTCTTGTCCACATGCTGGGCAGAAACTCAAGTCCGCCTCGAGGTGTGACCCACAACCTGCACAATGCATGTTGCCTGATTTGAGTGCCTCGATTTTATTCACTGGAGGCGCAACGGGGTCATTTGAATTTGGTTTGACCAACCGCAACGGGTCCAGACCATGCTCTTGGAGTTCACGGTAACGGTTGCCAAAGATGATGGCTTCCTGAATGGCTGCCTCGATTTGCCATTGGCGTTGTTGTTGTTCCTTTGCATCGGGAATGTCGGTTGATTCCTCGAGCACTGCTTGCAAGTGTCGCATAAAATCGCTAAGGGTTGGTCCTTCTGCCATGCCCCTTGCTTACGGCCCATCCTCATCAATGCTTGGTGCAAGCCATGCTGTCGCTTCGAGTGAGGCAACCTCATGAGCCGCATCCGTTTGGAACATTCATGCGTGAGCGAGTTGTCATCAAATGGGGCGGCGGGCTTATCACAGACAAAACCACGCTCTGTACGCCAAAACTGGATGTGATTGAGGCCTTGGCAACTTCTGTCCGGCGTTGTTTAGACAACGACCTTGATGTCATTCTTGTCCATGGCGCTGGTTCGTATGGTCACCTCCGTGCTAAGCATTGGCGACTGAATGAAGGACGCGTCGATGCGGACATCACTCCCGACGATCAGTGCCAAACACAAGCCGATGCAGTCGCATGTGTCCGGCAAGAAATGTTGGCGCTCAATGACCATGTTTGTAGCGCACTTCAACAACAAGGCGTCCCAACGGTAATTCATCCTCCACATCATTGGGCTCAAGGCGTTGGTGCTGAATTTGAAGGTGACCTCGCTCGATTCAATGTAAGACCAGGAACAGTGGCCGTCACGTTTGGTGATGTAGTGCCTGTTGCCGGCGATGCAGAATTTGGAATTCTTTCGGGCGATGACCTGGTCTACCGCTTGGCAACAGAAGTGCCGTATGTGGAACGTTTGGTCTTTGCAATTGGTGGCGTTGATGGCTTGCTTCGATGCCCGCCCGACCGAGCTACCGATGATGACCTGATCGAAGAATGGTCGCCGTCAATCGCCTTTGAAGGCATACACCACAGTGAAATCGATGTCACGGGCGGCATCGGCCTCAAGGCAGCACGTGGCGCTGAGGCTGCTGCAAAAGGCATTGAAGTCCTCATGGTAAATGGCGGGCATGCTGATCGAGTTTTTGATGCCTGCATGGGCAGGGAAGTACGTGGGACACGCGTGATCAGATAAGCAACTCATTCAATCAGGATGATGGAAATTGAGAGAACTCTTCATGTAGCGACCGCGCATCGATTGGATTAGGGATTGCTATGGCAGGTTACGGAATTTCTGATGTCCCGACCATTGAACTGGCTGATGATGAGCAGAAATTGCTAGCGTCGTTAGGTGCTGATTCCACCCAGTCTGCCCTTATGGCTGAGGCGATTATTCTCACAGATGAATGGGACCAAGTCATTGGACCGGGCTCGAAGATAGCAGCTCACAGGGGCGCTGGTGCTTACCATCGTGCCTTCAGTGTCCTCCTTTTTGACAGTCAAAAACGCCTTTTGCTTCAACGCCGCGCCTCCGATAAAGTCACGTTCCCAGATGTATGGGCAAACTCTTGCTGCTCACACCCTCTCCATTCCGAAGAGGAAATGCAAGAGGAAGATGCCGTTGGTTCCAAGCGTGCTGCAGTGCGCAAATTGGAGCAAGAATTGGGAATTGCTCCAGGACAGGTTCCTCTTGACTCGTTTCACTTCATGACCAAGATGAGGTACAGTGCTCGGATGAATGAAACATGGACCGAACGAGAAATCGACCATATTCTCGTCATTCAAGCCGATGTCGATCTTAATCCAAATCCCAATGAGATTTCTGATGTGAAGTGGGTCTCTGAAGAAGAACTCGAAGCAATGCTCATCGATGAAGAACAAACTGAGGGGATTATCGCACCGTGGTTCCGTTGCATCGCTGCTCGAATCATGAATGAAAAATGGTGGGACGCTGTCGGTGATGCAGATGCCCTCGCTGAGTTGGCTGATGGTTCAATCCACGACATGGGTGATGTGAGTCATATGTTGCCCGATGCGCAAGGTGCAGATCTAATGACTTCCCTCGCCGAAGTCAAGCCACTCGTCGAAGCAAGAATTGAACGGGCCCTCACGCATACCTCTCACCCCCGCCTATCTGGTGCAATGATGCATTTGGTAGAGGGCGGTGGCAAGCGACTTCGGGCTTGCATTCCATGGATGGTTGCGAAGGCTGTTGGTGACACACATGCGGGTTTGCTTGATGTTGGTGCGGCAATTGAAACCATTCACAATTTCACATTGGTTCACGACGACATCATGGACGATGACGACATTCGGCGTGGTCGAAACGCTGTACACATCGAATATGATTTGCCAACTGCAATCAATGCAGGCGACGCCATGCTCGCCATTGCCTTCGAAGCAATGGCCGTTGCAGAAGGGATTGAACACGCTATGCTTCCATTTTTGGTCAAGCGCATTGGCCGGATGGTTCGTAGGGTTTCCGAGGGGCAACAACTCGACATTGATTTCGAAACCATGGACAGCGTTTCAGAGGACCAGTACATTGAGATGATTACAGGGAAGACCGCTGTGATGTTCCTCACGTGTGCAGAGATTGGTGCCTACCTCTCAGGAGCAGATGAAGACACGGTGCAATGCATGCATGATTGGGGTCTCGCTGTCGGCTTATGCTTCCAACTGATGGATGACCTGATCGATGCGCTCTCGGATTCAGAAACTCTTGGAAAGCCATGTGGTTCGGACATTGCTCAAGGAAAGAGGACATTGATGGTGATTCATGCCCTTCGTCAGCCTGAAAGCGAAACGAAGGATACGTTGCTAAGCGTTCTTGGAAAGGGGGATGCTGCTTCTCAAGAAGAAATTGATGCTGGGTTGAAGGCACTTGGCGACCTCGGCTCAATTCAATACGCTCGTGAACGAGCAGAGGCCTACCACTCAAAGGCTCATGAATGCTTGAACCAACTGCCTGATGGACCTGCCCTTCGTGCCCTCAGAGAACTCACTGACTTCCAATTGCAACGGATCAACTGAGGGAATCGATATTAATCGATTCACCAAGGTGCATCATGCCTTCTTGGATTACTTCAGCATACCAGCGGGTTTGCTGAGGTGTTTTCTTGTGTGAGAGGGCCATGAAGTTCCCATTGACAAACGACGCTTTGATTGTCTTACACGGTGGTGCATCACCTGTGATTCTCAGTTTGACATGCTGGGTCACAAGGATTGTTCCCACGTCGAGTTCGTCCCAATCGATGCCACGAATCAATAGGTTCTCTCCAGTTGTTCCACCAGCGATTGGATGCCCTTCGGCTTGCAAGATTTCCATCACGTCCGTTGACATGAGGCAAACAGCCCGGGCTGGACCGCCGTGGTGTTTCAAGTCGTTTTGTCGATCACCAATGCAACCGATTGTCGTAACTTGAAGTGACTCAACCATACCTTTGGGGACGCCACCAAGTGGTGCCACAAACAGGCCCTCAACCGAGCCGGTCATTCTGCTCACTCTGAGTAGTACGATTCTGGGTAAGGTTCTGGCTTGAGACCCTTTCGAGTTCTGATTTCACCGACAACCTTGTCGAACAATTGAGGAGGAAGTTGCTGGAATCCGAGGTTCTCGGTGTTCCAAACAGCTCGGCCTTGTGATGCTGCACGGATGTCGTTGGAGAAACCGAAGGTCTCTGCAATTGGAAGTACACCCACAACGGTCGTGACTTCGCCTTCAGATGGCATGTCCTCGATGATTCCACGGCGGTTGGTCACTTCACGGGTTACTTGACCCAACCAATCGTTAGGAACGGACACGAATGCCTTCTGCATTGGTTCGAGAAGAACGGTTCGTGCACGGAGCATTGCGCCCTTGATTCCGTTACGAACTGCTGGGATGGTTTGTGCAGGTCCACGGTGGATTGCGTCTTCGTGGAGTTTTGCGTCAACGAGTCGGACAAACATTCCTTGAACAGGTTCGTCAGCGATTGGTCCCTTGACACAGACTGCGTTGAACGCTTCAATAATGAGTTCACGAGTTTCGTGGAGTCCCTGGATACCCTTTGTGTCGTTGACGAGGACGTTTGTTCCATTGATGGCGTAGATCTTTCGCATCAAGTCTTTGTCCATGCCAAGTTCGCCGAATTTGTTTCCGGTTTCCTTTGCGTCGCCGGAGCGGACTGGGCCATCTCCTAGGTCGCCGTTACGGAGTGCAGCAACCACTTCGTCGCTGAGTGGTTCGATTTCGAAGAAGAAACGGTTGTGTCGGTTCGGGGACTTACCCTCGAATGCGCTGCCACGATTGCTGCCTTCGATACCTTCTCGGTAGACCACAATAGGCGGGCTGACCTTGACCTTGATGTTCTGCTCTTCTTCGATTCGGTAGACTGTGATTTCCAAGTGGAGTTCGCCCATTCCAGCGAGCAATGCTTCACCAGTTTCGGCGTTGGTCGTCACTTGAAGGGATGCGTCAGCCTTTGCGAGGGAGCGCAATGCGTCGATGAACTTAGGAAGGTCCTTCATGCTCTTTGGTTCAACTGCAACGGTCACCACTGGGTCAGAGTAGTGTCGGATTGCTTCGAACGGCGTGAAGTCCTTAGCGTGTGAGAGGGTCACACCGGCGGCCGCTGAGCGGATACCAGTGAGCGCTGCGATGTTCCCTGCAACGACCTTTGGGACGGTAATTCGGTCGCCACCAACCATCATGCTCACTTGTTGAACACGCTCTGGCTTTGCAGCACCAATGGCGTAAACGGATTCACCCATTGCGATTGCACCGGAGTAAATTCGGCCAACGGCCACTTCACCAGCGTGAGGGTCCATCCAAATCTTTGTGATCATCATGGCTAACTCTGCTTCTGGGTCGCATGCAAGCATGGATTTTCCTATTTCTGAATCAAGGTCGCCAGTCCAAATGTTAGGAACACGGTATGGTTGTGCTTCAACTGGGCCCGGCAACTTGGTAACAGCCATGTCAAGAAGAACTTCGTGGACTGGAGCCTTCAGAGCGAGTGTCTTTTGGTCTTCATTGTTACAGTATTCGAAAATTTCTTTGAATGAAATGTTTGACTTGGCCATGTATGGGACGGTGATTCCCCAGTTGTGGTAAGCCGAGCCAAAGGCAACGGTTCCATCTGCAACGGAAACTTGCCAGCTCTTCTTGAATTCTTCAGGAGCGAATTGCTTGATGAGCTTGTTCACCTTCTTGATGGTCTCAGTAAATCGGGCCATCATGTCTTCAGGCGTTACTTGAAGTTCGTTGATCAATCGGTCGACCTTGTTGATGAACAAAACCGGCTTCACCTTTTCCTTGAGGGCTTGCCGAACAACGGTTTCAGTTTGTGGCATTGGACCCTCAACAGCGCAAGCGAGGATGAAACATCCGTCAACTGCACGCATTGCACGGGTCACGTCGCCACCGAAGTCAACGTGACCAGGTGTGTCGATGAGGTTGATGAGGAAGTCCGTGCCTTCAACGGCGTGGACCATTGAAGCGGATGCTGCGTTGATGGTGATACCACGAGCGGATTCTTGCTCGTCGAAATCGAGAACACGGGCCGCACCAGCAAGGTCGCTGGACATCATTCCGGCGCCTGCGATGAGGTTGTCGGAGAGTGTTGTTTTTCCGTGATCAATGTGTGCTGCGATGCACAAGTTTCGGATTTGTGGCAAAATATGCATGACCTCTGTGGCCTTCTTGATGTTGTCTTCCTTTCGTCCCATGAAATCACCTGTGACTTCTCGTCAATCTTGGCCACCTGAAAGGGGTTCTTAAGTGACTCGCAACGAACCCAAAGAAAGCCACACTGTGAAGCGGGAGAGTTTGCACTCACCATGTCGTAATCGAGGGATTATCTCGACGGAATTACGCCGTGGATTTCCTCATCGAGCGGATGCAGCGATGCGCTCCAACTCTTCCTTCTTGCCAACAGCAAAAGAGGTCACGTCGCCCGCAGCAGCCTTGGTCAACTCGTTGGTGATGCAGCTGGTGAGGGTACGCTTTGACTTGTGGGTGCCTTGTTGAGCACCCTTGGCGAGGTTTCGGAGTGCAACATCAAGTCGGCGGGATGGTGAGGAATCTACGGCCTTGGGCTGTGAAACTGCACCGAATTTGATTCGAGTGATCTCTTCCATTGGTGCAGCGTTGCACAATGCGTCGACGAAAGTTTGCAATGGGTTGCCACCAGATTTTGCAGCGATGGTGTCGAGTGATGTCTCGAACGCCTTCATTGCGCCTTGCTTCTTTCCGGTGTAAGGACCAGTTCGCATGAGCTTGTTGATGTAACGCTCAACGACAGACAACTTTGCTTTGCCGAACCAAGCGTTTGCGTGACGTCCACCTGTGTGTGGAACACCCACGGTTGTGAGGTTGATGTATGGCGCAAGTCCAGGATCCTTGCATGTGATGCCGGATGCGTCCCACTTGCCAAAGACAAGTGTTCCAATTCCTGCAATCGGTCGAACATCTTCGACTTCTTCGACGGTTTCTGTAACAGTTTCGGATTCGGACATGATTCACACCTCAGCGGACAGGCTTCTCCTTTCGACCTCGGACCATCTCATCGAGTGAGACACCGTTGACTTGGATGACCTTGTAACGGACACCGGGAATGTCACCGTACGAACGACCCATGCGTCCGCCGATACCTTCGACCATCACTTCGTCGTGTTCGTCGATGAAGTTGATTGCACCGTCGCCAGGAGCGAATGCAGTGAGTTTGTTTCCGTTCTTGATCAAGGAAATCTTGACAGCCTTGCGGATTCCGGAGTTTGGTTGCTTTGCTTCGATACCGACTTTTTCGATGACGATACCTTTTGCTTGGGTGGACCCAGCAAGCGGGTCGTGCTTTGCTCGCGACTTGAGCATACGCTTCTTGTATCGACGGTCCGACCATCGAAACTTTTGGCGGTCTTTTGCCATTTTAGCACCAGCGAAGAGTCCTCTACCCATGATAATCACTGCATTGAAGCATTTCGCCGACTTGAAGCCCCTATTTAACAACAACCATGGAAGCAAGTGAGGTCGTTACAACTCCGAATGCGGGATGCGGTTTGAAATCATCGGAAAACGACTCAAATTCCAAGGTTCGAAACCATGCCAGCCGGCGGTGTTTTCTGAACGAAAGTTCAAGCGGGGGTTGCCGGTGGGCGCACCATGGCGTTTCGAGACCACCTGAAAGCGGCTCAAACTGAAAGTGAGCCGGTAAGCATCATTCACGGACTTTGGGAACATTCCAGAGCATCAAATCACGCGCTGACGGTGTTTGACAACCTCATCGAAACGCCCGGCCACCGAGCAGCGGTGAACATCCTCACACGCGACCGGCTCTGCCAAGCAATTGGGATCACGCCAGAAGAGTACATCGATACCCTCGGCTGGGCGATGGCCAACCCGAGCGAGCCTGTCATCGTCGACGCTTCGGAAGCTGAATGCTTTGACAACATCCAGGAAAAGGTGAACATCATGGATTTGCCAATTCCTCACCACTGGCCACAAGACCGTGGGCGATATTCTTCTGCCAGCGTGATCATTGCTGAGGACAATGGCATTCGAAACATGTCCTTCCATCGACAGTTTGTACGAGACGAAAACCACCTCGTGGTACGGTTAGTTCCACGTCACTTGCGCACCATGACCATGAACGCAAGGAAGTCAGGCGGCGAAGTCAACATCGCTGTTGTGAACGCACCAGACCCGGTTGTTCTTCTTGCCGCCGCTATGTCGTTTGATGACAACATCGATGAGTTGACCATTGCAGCAGCCCTCCACGAGAAACTCTACGGTAAGCCACTCCGTTTGACACGAATGCCGAACGGTGTCCTCGCTCCCGCTGATGCAGAATATGTCCTCTACGGGCGAATTACTGGAGAGAATGATGACGAAGGCCCCTATGTGGATATAACCGGAACCGTCGATGATGTCCGTCAAGAGCCCGTGATCGAAATTGAAGGCGTGATTCATCGTGACGATCCGATCTTCCACGCCCTCATTCCTGGCGAAGCAGAGCACAAGACATTGATGGGCTTACCTCGCGCCCCGACCATCAAATCAGCAGTGAACGAAGTTTGTGAATGCCTAGACGTTCACATGACCGAAGGTGGGTGTGGATGGCTTGCAGCCGTTGTCAAGATTCGACGAACCAAAGAAGACGATCCAAAGAACGCTATCATGGCAGCCCTTGCCGGCCATCGGAGCATGAAGATGGTCACAATTGTTGATGAGGACATTGACATCACGGATCCAGTCCGAGTTGAATGGGCAAAGGTCACTCGGTGGCAACCAGATGTCGACACCATCATCCTCTCCCATCAAAAGGGGAGTTCACTCGACCCATCACGGGACAATGACGGTCTGACTGCAAAGGTTGGATTTGATGCAACACTTCCATGGGGCGTCGACCATGAAGGATTCAAATCGGTTCAATGATACGAACCACCCGCAGGTTTGTTAGGTGAACCTCTCCAGTTCGGGCTATGTCGGGGGACAATGCATCATTGCTCCAGCACCCTCGAAGGAACCTTGGCAATCGATACAGGTCGCAAGCGCAGAAGTTCGCACGTCTTGCCGCAAAGGATGAACTTCGATTCAATGAGAACATGGCATGGGCAGAACAAAACGCTCGTCAAGCCCTCTTGCATGATTTTACGGATGAACAAAATTGGCGGTGCCTGGCTGATCTGAAATTAATTCTTGGTGACAGCGATGGTCTCGCTGCGCTGCTTGAAGATTTGTTTGTCGTGCTTGGACGGGATGCAGAACAAGTTGATCAACTCAAGGGCATTGATTTTCTGATGGTGGGTGTTGAATTGCTCGAGGCTGCTTTTCTCAAGGACCCACTAGAGCCAGATGTCTGGTGGGCTTTGCTGGAATCAATGGAGGACACCGATGAAGCAGTGAATGACTTCTCAGATCGGTGCAAACGATTGGATTTCAGCGACCAACGTGCTAATATTGTCTACGGACGCAGGTTGGAACGACTTCGTGCAAACGGTCGCGAAGAGACATTCATCGAACTCTCACGGCATTTGCTCGCCCATCGTCCGAATAATCATGAATTATGGATGGAACTGGGTCGCTTGTATGAGCGCCGAACCGAGTCGGATGAAGCATGGTTGTGCTATGACCACGTCCAACAACTTCGCCCTCACACAACACCTCGCGATGAATTTTTGACACGATTAAAGCAAGGTATGGATGGCAAATCTGCAGGCCCATGGACAAGGCCAACCGTGGAGAAGCGCTCGGAGTTCCTAAGCCAAATGCAGTCACTTTCTCAACGCATTTCTGTATCTTCACCACTTCCCGAGCCGGTTGACGAGGAACCGGAGAAGCAACAGAAAGATCCAGACCTTGTTCGCTTAGAGGTCCTGATGGAAGCTGGTGACGCATCCGAAGCGTTCTTCCTCGCACGACGTCTTGTGGCGAACGGTGAGGCTTGGGCGGAAGCCTGGGTCGATAAGGCAAAGGCTGCGTTTGAGGCGTCATCATGACGATCAGTGACCCAGTTTTTGTCTTGGCATGGGTTACGATTCGTGGCCAAGAACCATGCCCGCTCGGTAAAGGCGCAGAGGTTCTGTTCGTTCATCACCCAAGCCGTGGATGGGAAATACCGGGGGGCCATCTTGAATCTGGTGAATCGCCTTCAGATGCCATGCTCAGGGAATTAAAAGAAGAAACGGGTCTTGTTGGAGAAATAAAAAGGTGGAACAAAACGTACTATCCCAAGGGATGGGTTGCTCATGTCGAGGTAGAACAGACCACGACGAAAGCATGGGTGGTTGATGATTCAAAAGTCGCAGAAGTTCGGTGGTGGAAGGAGGTTCCTCCGTTGATCGAGTGGACTACAGAGGAATTCGAAGACCTCTCGGAATGGCATTGCCAACCCTCATGAAGTTAGGCAGTGATTTCATCAGTCATCTGTTGCGAGGGTTAAATGGCCCTCTACTACGACCCTGATTTCATTGTGTCAGTGCATTGTATGGAATCACAACATTGTGAGCGTTGCGAGACGGACGCCCCACGCTTCACTCAACACCTCATCATCGATGCATGTCTGTGCAACGGCTGCAAGCATCGGATCCTCAACGGAGTCTGGGTCGTTTAGCAGCGACTCGAATTGCCCCATTCGATTGAGGCGGTGAGCGAGCGTCAACATGGCTCGTAGGTCGGGCCGATCTGCACCAGCGTTTGTTTCTGGGAGTTGTGCGCAGCACCAATCAAACACACCTGCAATGTCCTCTGGATGAACCTTGAGAACCGGTTCCTCATCTTCTGCACCGCGGGGTTTGGCTTGCAGGACTTGATTTTGCATTCGGTCAGCGTTCTCGTCGATGCTTTGGCTGGAGAAATCCAAAAACAAGGCGCCGGCTTCAACAGCCATGTTTGTTTGATGGGCAAGGATTGCATGAGTGTGAGCGTTCCAAGCGTGGCGTGCGGCATCAAAGAGATGGCCAAGTCCTGCTCGGATACGACTTGCTCCGAGGCGTGAGATGGCCACTGTTTCGTGAGCATGCCCTCCGTCGCGAGGAATCTCAGCATAGGTCGCAAGCGCCATCAGCGGCTCGCCAGCAGCCATGTGAAAAGCAGCCTTGTTGATGAGGGAAAGGTCGTGATCTCGACTTGCCTTTGCAACAGAACTTAGACGTGTTTCAGCCCACGTGAGATCTTCGGATGCTCCTTCGTTATCACCCATCTCGTACCGAGTCAAACCTCGTTCCATTCTGAGGCGTCCCTCGAGCGCAAGGTCTCGAGTCTCTTTAGCTCGTGAGATGGCCAGTGCTTCCTCGATGGCCGTCTCCAGTCGGGTGTCGCCAAGCATACGTCGGCGAACCAAGTTGAGGGTTGCGTTTTCTGCAGGTTTGAGTTCTGGTTGAATCACCGCCAACAATTCCGCAGCATCAAGGAACAATGCAGCTTCGGCCAATGGGAGCCATTTTGTCCAATTCATTTCATTGCGCCATTCACTCAATGTTTCGATGTCGACGGGCCCTTCTTCTCGCCACTTGGAGATGAAGTACCCTGGTGCTGTTGGCATGTTTATGTCGCTCATGACAGTTCCTCCTTTCGTGTTGCAATGGCCACTTGTGCGATGAAAGCCGATTCTGCAGCGATTCGATCTGCCTTTCCGGACCATCCAGCGGCGCCATCGTGTCCGCCTCCTTCGCCTCCAATTCGTTCTGCCACGGCTGCCATCAGATTGCCAAGGTGAACGCCTTGTTGTGTGCTTGAACGTGGTGCTCGTGCAGTGAGGCGGGTCTGACCATCTCGAAACCTGCTGACGAGCGCGATTTCCGCACCTGTGCCAACGAGCATGCTGGCAAGCCGGCCTTCAAGCGTGCCTGAGTAGGTGTGAACGATGTTCCACTTGCCTGAGTCGATTGATTTCGCTCTCGAGAGGCCTCTCAGCATGCTGCCTCGCTCACTTGGTGATGTCGTTTCGGTTTCTATAAACTGGAGGAATGAAGCGTAATCAATGCTTGAATTGTCGAGCAGTGCGTGAGCAGAATGGAAAGCGCCAGCATCGGCGTGTCGGAATCTTCCGGTGTCGGTGATCAGTCCAGCAAGCAACATCTTGCGCACATCGTCAGTGCGAGTTTTCGGTGAATATTTTTGGAGGTAGAGATCAATGATTTGGGTGGTCGCTCTTACATCCCATTGAAGGCTTATGTCGTGTTCTGACAACACCCAATCGGATGTGGCGTGGTGATCAATGATGCAAAGGGGAACGCCATCTGGCAACATCACGCCAACTTGTCCTGGTGCTGCAGCGTCAACAATGATGATTCCACCCATTGACTGTGGCCACCCAGTCCGCTCATCTGCGATTTTACGAAACGGGGCTTGAAGCTCTTCGACCACTCGTTTCGCCGTTCGACCCAGATGAATGCCGCACGCCATGAGCCGTGGATGCGAGGAAGCAAGTGCAATCGCAGAGCCAACGGTGTCCATATCTCCATTTTTTCCTGTGAGAACGGGCACAGGTCCGCGTTCACATGCGGCAGACAACCATGCATGAAATGCATCGAGGTCGGCTTGTTGGGCTTGGTTCATGTTCACTCAGATCCTTTGAGAACGGCTTGCAACTCTTCGTAGGTTGCCATGAGTTGTGTTTCTCGTTCGGTGAATCGAGCGAGGTGTTCATTGAGTGTGGTTAGTGTTTGTTCAAGGTCCTTGAGCAAAGCCTTTCGATCCGATACTTCGACTAAGACGCCACCCATTTGCTGGTGAAGAGCGAGATCTTCCGGTTGGTTTCGAACAGAATCAACAGTTGTTTCCAATTCGATGACTTGTGCTCGCAGGTTGGCCACTTGTTGACGTGCTGCTTGCACTTCGTTCACGACGGCTTGGAGTTGTTCCATATTGTCCATGTGTTCACCTCAATCGCTTGGCGTTGATGAATGCTCGCCTGTCTTTCATTCACTCAGCGCTTGGAAAAGAGAATCCACAGCAATCAAACCTCGAACCCTTGTGTTCCACATGGCCCTCAAATCCTTAGCTTTTGATTCATACAGCGTGAAGCTGAATGATGTCGCTTCAGTGTTCCAAACGATTGGTTCATCGGTGGTAAGGGCGTCACCAAGAGCCTTGGTTTCCACTTGGTTTGATGCCTCAACGGTGAGGGTCAATTTCCACTTCGATTCCACGGTGTTCACCGCACACCTAGAGGTTCACTCTTCTTCAGAGATTTCGCCAGCGGCCAATGCACGTTCGTAGTCCATTGCAGCTTGTTGAGCGATGAATGCCATATCGGCGGTTGTGGCGCCGTCAACGGATCGTCGGAGAATTCTGTTGTTTGCATCGGAGGCTCGGGTGAATGGTTCCCAAGCGCCGCCTGCGAAGGTGTGGTTACACTTGCTGCAGGACCAAATGCCTCGTGACTTGCGTGTGACCTTGCGGTACTGGCAAACTGGACATGTGTACTTGGCGTTTTTCTTGGCCAATGCTGATCCAGCGTTTCGTCGAACGGACACACCGTACCGAGCTCCAAATCGTGCTGTTGCGCCTGCTTTCTGTGTTCGCTTTGCCAATCAGTTCCCCTCCTGGTTTGCAACGAGTTCTCGAAGTTCGGTGCATCGGAGATGCGCCACTTCGAATATCTCGGCAAATTCTGCGGGCGTGAATACCCCTCTTAATCCCTTTTGCAGGGAGTGGAGGTGGCCTTCGTCACCCAGAGTGATGTGAATGCGCTCGTCGCCACCCAGTTCTTCTTCCTCAGATGGGTCATACACATAGCGTCCACCAACTCGGGTGAATGATGCCATGATCGGTGTTCCCTTGACCTTGAGCGTGTAGTCTTCGCCAACGTCGAAGCGTTGAGCAGGGACAACCGCAGTGCGAAGAGCAGCAATGGCTGCGAGTCCACATGCATCGAAGATGTTTCCACCGTCTGAAAGCACGTGGATGTCAATCATGACGCCCCAGACCTTTTCGCCCGGCACGATACAGAGGCTCTCCATATCGATGCAACCTGATTCGCGGATGCCTCGGTCGACCACACGGCCAAGTTCGATGGATTGCGGGGATGGTGGGCCTGGCTCGTACTTTCGGTGAGCAACAGGTCGCAATTCAGCCCCACACATGAGGGAGCCTTGGGCTGGACGGTCTGGCCATGGCGTTCGGAGTTCGAACTTGACACCTGCATAGACGATGGTGCCGCCCATGACGACCTTTGCAGATCCTTCAGCGTTGTAGAGGCAATCGGTTTCAAGGGTCACTTCACGGCCTTCCCAACGTCCACGGCCATCAAGGCGTAGGTCGTCTTCAGCGAGTCGAGCGAGTTCTTGGCGAAGCAAAGTTGGAACGAGTTCGACCATCAGTTCTCACCTCCTTCGTAGCGTCGCTTGAGTGCATCAACCATAATCTCGTGAATCTCAGCTGCTGCTTTGAAGTTGTATTCCATGGCGAGGTTGTATTCGTCAGGTGAAAGGTCGCCGTCCATCTGGAGGAATGCGATTTCACCGGTGTTTGGAAGAATTCCGACTGGCAAGTCTGCTTGTCCGTAGTTGTCTTCTGCCTTGTCAAGGTCAAGGACGACGGTGTCCTCAACTTTGCCGGATGCGACACCAACGATGAGGTCTCGCATAGGAATGCCTGCGTCTGCGAGTGCAACCGCTGCGGCGGTAATACCAGCGCACCGTGTACCGGCTTCGGCGGCGAGGATTTCGATTTCGACTCGAATCTTTGATCGTGGGTAGCGCTCAACAAGCACAACGGATTCGAGTGCTTCAGCGGTCACCTTGGAAATTTCTCGGGAACGTCGGTTGTAACCAGGTCGGATTCGGTCGCTGGTTGAAAACGGAGCCATGTTGTATCGAACATCAATGACTGCACGGTCTTGGCGCTGAATCTTTCGAGGGTGCGCTTCCATTGGTCCATAGACTGCAGCTACGGCCACGTTTAATCCGTGGGTTACCATTGCAGAGCCGTCGGCAGCGGGGAGAACTCCCGCTTCAATCGTCACAGGTCGCATTTCGTCAAGTTTGCGTCCGTCGAGCCGAAGTCCGTCGTCGCGTAGCAGTTGTACATCACCATATCCACCCATCAAGCATCACCTTTTTTTGGAGCATTTTGTTCAAGAGCAGACAATTCTGCTTCGAATGTTGTTTTGTGGCCAGAGGCCTGTGTGAGGGCAACCGCTTCTCGGGCCCATGCGGTCCCTTCGGCGTTGCCGTCAATCCAGACCCGTCCGTTCTCGCCGATGATGATTCGGCTGTCAGCCGCATCTCGAAGTCGTTGAACGGTTGCGTTGCCTTCGCCGCGCAGTCGGTCGATGTGATTGATTGGAACATTGACGATGGTACCTTGGTTGAGGCGTCGGAGCCCGACACCCTTCATGGTGAGCACCACGTTGTGGCACTCATCGACTTCTTGGACTCGAGCCAAGACGACATCGCCGATGCCCATGTGTTGGCGGGCTGCGCCGAATTCGACCTTCCAAGGGGCCAAGGACATTGGCAAAAGGCCTTGGAAAGGACCGTTGATATTCATGAACCAGAGGTTGTTTCTCACCTCTGCGACCACAGCGACAATGAGGTCGCCAGACCGTGGCATGTAAGCACTGTTGATTGGATCAACCGATACAGTGTTGTTGAATTCTTTTGTCCACCCAAGTCGGGTGGCAATGATTGTGTCGTTTTGTGCGATTGCACCGCTTCCTATTCGCTTCCCAGCGACTGGCCCGATGGCCATTCCTGGGGTCACGAGGCGCAGCTCGGCGCCGTTTTGACCGTTGGACATTTCTTTCTCTCCATTCTGCGCCACCGACCATCCCATGATAAAGCCGACCCCCAAACAAACTGTGGATGTGTGAAGGTTTCAGCACTTGAAATCAGAGTTCTTTGACTTCTGATTCAGAAGACTGACGCATGACTTGTCCAATTAAATCTGGTTTCATGCCTGCTGGACATTCGATGACTGCCGCCCATGTGCCATTTTCAAGCCACTGCTCTTTTTGTTGGTACGGTCGAAGAATGCGTGATACAGAACCGTAGGCAGAACCGGGTACTCTGAATGCCAGTCGAACTGATTCGAAGGAAAGTGGGATCATTGGCTTGAGTTTGTCGATTGCTTCCTTCACCTGCTCCTCGAGGCGCTTGAATGGGTCGACGGAATAACGAGATTCATCCAAAGCGAGTTCAATTCTTGTCTTAGGGTGTGGACTTTTTGTTTTAGGATCCACGGCTTGAACGTGGATTTGGTGGACGATTTGTTGGCGCATGCGTGCAACCATCGCTTTGCGTTGGTTTGTCGTGAGTTGGATGCTCCCTTTCGTCAGAATTGTTGTTGTAATGGTGCGAATGTCTTGCGTGCCAAAGGTGTTCTCGATGGCGTCTTCAGTTGGTCGCTCACCACCACGGGCGTCATGGAAGACCTCATCCATTGCCAAAAATGCATTGATATCGACAGCGTTTGGGTCGGCTTTGAATGTGTCAACCAGTTCAGGGTCAACCAAAACTTCGTAGCGTTTTCCGCCCTTTTCCATTCGTGCAAGCACGGCGTTGTCTAAACTTACCATTTCCTGTCCCTCAACTCGCAGAGGCTGTGCCAGCCTTTGATGCTGATGGTCGAACTTCAGTCTTCAAGTGGTTTCAAGCGATCGATTTGCTTGTTGACTTCAGACCGGTCCAAGACACGGTACCCGTTGTCATCGATCACGGTCACTTCGACAGCTTCTCTGTTGAGTTCGGTGTCGTTCGCCGTTCGGAGAGCTTCGAGGCCGAGTTTCATTGCGGCGTTGAGCGTGAGTCCCTTCTTCCAGTTGGATTCAAAGTGTTCAATCACTGTGTTGCGGCCGCTACCGATGGCACCAGCGTGGTAGGATTGGTAAGCACCGCTTGGGTCGGTTTCGTAGAGGTGAATGCCATTATCATCAACGCCACCAATGAGGAGAGCGGTTCCGAACGGACGGGATCCGCCGTATTGGGTGAAGGACTGCTTAAAATCACAGAGTTTCTTAACCAACACATCCACTGGAATCGTGTCTGCGTAGGTAATTCGGTTGACTTGAGATTCAACTCGGGCACGGGCCACAAGTTGGCGGGCATCAGCAACCAGTCCAGATGTTGCGACACCGATGTGGTTATCGATTTTGAACATCTTTTCTATGGATTCTGGGATAATCAGTCGACTCACAATTCGCTTGTCGCAAACGAGCACAACGCCATCTCGGAATTTAAGTCCGGCTGTGGTGGTACCACGCTTGACAGATTCTCTTGCGTATTCAACTTGGAACAATCGTCCATCTGGGCTAAAGGTCGTAATACCGTGGTCATATCCTCTTCCGCTTGGTTGCATTGTAATTCCCTCATCTTTGTCGTTGTATCGACGCTTTATGAGGATGCGGGTAAAAGTGGATGAACCCGCACCTTCTGATTTTGGTCGCCAACATGTCAAAGAGAACTCCACCTCATATGAACCCTCACACGAATCTTCACCCCTAACCTCATGTGGAGACACTTGATGGGGGATTCGTGCGAGTCGCAGTTCTCTCCTCTGGCGGAAAAGATTCCGCTGCAGCGTGGTGGTGGGCTCAGTGTAAGGGATGGGATGTCGCGGCTCTCGTAACGGTCAACATCACGGGAGGAGATTCTTGGATGTTCCAAATCCCAGGTACCCATCTTGTTGAGCATCAAGCGAGCATCGCCCGGGTGCCTTGGGTTCAGGTGAGCACACCCGGTGTTCAAGAAGAAGAGATTTCTGATTTGGAGAGCGTTCTTGCCACCCTTGAAATTGATGGGATCGTCAGCGGCGCCCTCCGCTCAGATTACCAAAAATCGAGACTTGAACGCATGTCGGAACGATTAGGCATTCGGAGTTGGACGCCTCTGTGGCATCAAAGCAGCCTCGAACACATGAGGGGTTTAGTCAGCAATGGATTCGAAGTCATGCTCACATCAGTCAGCTGTGAAGGCTTGAATGCATCATGGCTTGGCACAGTTCTTACGGATGAATCGCTTGCAATATTGGAGCAAAAAGCGCTCGAGTATAGATTCAACGTCGACGGTGAAGGGGGGGAATACGAGACCTTGGTCATTGGTGGTCCTCATTTGCCTGGACGGTTGGAAGTCCAAGGTGAAGTCGTATGGCAAGGAACACGAGGAACCTTTGAGTTCACGGAAGTGAACCCAGTACCTGCGGATTAAGGCTCACTTAATCGCTGCTCGAGCGAGTGCCACACATTCGTCAACGAGTTCCCCAGATACACCGATGTGATTCGCTGGGTCAAACATTGCTTCGAGTTCTTCCGCAGAGAACGCAGCAGAAATCGCTGGTGTTCGACTGCATACATCGATGAGTTCCTCTTTATTGGCCACGGCTGTAAAGGATGCCTCTCGCAGGATTTCATGTGCCTCGTCGCGAGGGATGCCGTGTTCAACAAGGTCAATCATGACCTTTTCAGCCATAACAAGGCCTCGCTGTGATTTGATATTTTCAAGGCAACGCTCGGCATCGACCCACATGTTTGTCAAGACGTCTCGAGTCTTTGCGATGACATCTTCACACAATGCCGAACCGTGAGAGAGCGTAAATCGTTCACTGCTGGAGTTTGCAAGGTCACGTTCGTGCCATAGAAGGGCGTTTTCATAAGTTGGAATAATCATCGAGCGAACAATTCGAGCCAAACCTGACGCATTTTCTGATTTGATTGGATTCTTCTTGTGGGCCATCGTTGAAGACCCAACTTGCTTCTCGATGTCGAAGCCTTCGCCGGCTTCTTGAATTTCCGATCGTTGGAGGTTTCGAACTTCTTGGAGAATTTTCTCGCACGTTGCAGCAATGTTTGCTAGCCATGAAACATACTCGATGTATCGGTCTCGCCCAACCACTTGGGTCGTAGCAAGGGGTACGCCAAGGCCAAGGTGAGTGAGAATCAGCCGCTGCAATTCACGGGCGTTCTCACCTTGTGCTGCACCGGTGCCAACCGCGCCGAGGAATTTACCGACGGCAATGCGGGGTGTTGCCTCGTCCAGTCGAACGAGCTGCCTTCGAAGTTCATCGAGCCATACCGCTGCCTTGAGGCCGAATGTGATTGGAACGGCTGCTTGTCCATGGGTTCTGCCAAGCATGACCGTGTCTCGTTCCCGTTCAGCAACATCTGCGCACACGCCGATGAGAAGGCAAAGTTGTTCCCTCAACATCACAATGCTGTCGCGCAATTGGAGCGCAACCGCTGTGTCAACGATGTCGTTGGAAGTAGCACCAAGGTGGATGCACCATCCTGCATCACCGGCAGCCTCGGCCATGGCCTTCGTCAACGCCATGATGTCGTGTCGAGTTTCAGCCTCAATTTCCGAGACACGTTCCTTGGTCACAGATGTTGGGTTGGCAATGGATGCAACGATCTCGTAATCCGCTTGAGACACTCGACCGAGTTGCATATGAGCCCAGATAAGCGCCCGTTCAACTTCCAGTTGCCGTTCATGGCGACCGACTTCGGACCAAATGTGTTTGAATTCTTGGCAGCCATACCTGTAGTCGAGCGGGCAGAAGGACATAGTCGTAGGCCCACGCCTCGATTCATCAACATTGTCATGCCAAATTATGGCGACGACCTTCGACACGAGCGGAACGAAACAATGAATCGAGCGTTATTCAGCATCAGGGCGCATGGCGGTCCGGATCAAAATTACTGATGTACCCGTGGCCAGTACGAAAAACACACCAACATAGTTGGAGATGTTGTACCACATAAGCGCTACGCCAATGAGGGAACCGTAGGCGGCAACTTGGCAGAGCGCAGAAGCTTTTGCTAATCGGAGCAAGTGAGACTCGCTCAATGTTCCGTTGTGTTCCATGACGTACGTGTAGATGAGGAAATAGATGCCTTGGAACGGAATGGCTGATGCGATAATCGTTAAGGCAACTTCTCGCACTGCTGAGTAGTTTCTTTCTTGCTCGATCCCTTGGAACAACATGAAGGCCGTGTTCGTCCCAAGAAGTGCCGCCATGATTGTCCATCGCTTATCTTGAGAGGAAGTACGACTCTCAACATTGACCGATGCTTCATCCATTGTGGGTGGGATGTGAGGTTCATGGTTTGATACTTGCCGTTGTGGACATGGCGCCAATCGGTTTTCCGGCCCTCGCTGAGTTCACCGTTCAAGCGGATGCAACGAGTTTGATAATGACGCCAGTAACCCCTGCAACGATCAGCAAAAGAACCATCATAGCAACTGGGCCGTACTGGTTCTTATCGCCCACAGCGGTTCCAAAGAAACCATCCCGTGAAATGGCCTCCCCAAAGGAATCCACCTCAGTAAATTCGGGGAGGGGTCGTCGTGGAATTCGTTCGCCTTCACGGACCACTAAGTCGTCGCTCATGGCTCGTCGTTGGGCGGGTAGGGCATGAAGGTTGCTCTCTTTTGGTCCATCGGAAGTATCTTGCACGGTGGGCACAAGGACACCCCATGGGTCGAGTCACCTTTCCATTTAAGTCGGCTCAGATCCACATGGCCGTCGAAGGGAGTACAGGTGGAACAACGCTTGGTTTGCACATGGCAGCTGACGCAATACGTGATGGCGGGCGGGTTTTATGGGCTTCGCCTGAAATGCCAGATGGAGTGCGCTTTGGGCAATTATTTGAGCACCTTTCACTCGCTGATTCGTCGAAATTCCATGCCATGAACCTAGTTGGCAATCTGAGTCAAGCGGTGGATGTTTTGGTTGAAACATCAACTGCACTTCCGAGCGTTCGTCTGGTTGTCTTAGACGATTGGTGCGCTCACAGTGGCCGTATACCAGTTGATCGAATCAACGACATGAGCACCCTTGGCTCATCGCTTGGGGACGACATTAGCCTCGTCTTGATTTCGAAAGCAGGTATCAACGCCGGTGACTCTCCATCCGATCTAACGGTGCGGGGTAAGGAAAAAATGCAAGCGGCCGGCTTCCAAATATGGACGCTGACTCGAAAGCAGGACGGTCCAAAACGGACGGTCGGAATCAACGATCAAATGATTGAATGTAGGATTGATGATGAAGGATTTGTTGAGGATTAATCCTCGTTACCGTCGTCTTCACCGAGCAACTCTGCCATCTCGTCGAGAGCGTCTTCATCCGGTTCATCAAACTGAGATGGATCTTTTGCTCCACCCTCAAGTGTATCTTCACCAGCAATTTTTGGTGCGTTTGCCTCAAGCATGTCTGCCCTGTTTTCGCCTGCTTTTCGTGCAATGAACCAAGCCATAGCTGCGAAAAGAACAATCAACACAACATACGCAATTGTTCGAGTGGTTTGTTCATCGGCCATGATGTAAGGACGGACGACTCGCTTTTAGCCGTTACCCGGATTTATCGGGTCGCGGTTGCGATACCATGCCAACGGGCGAGCGAGATGTCGCCGAGCATCGAGCGGTGGTTCCACCCACTCACTTGGCTCGATTTGACGTTCGACCTCAATCCAAGCGTCTGGTTCGCGATTTTTGCACTTGGGGCATCGAAGGCCTTGACCAGTTCCCATGGATTTCATCGTTCGCTGACACTCTTTGCACGTTGGTCTCACTCGCAAAGGTGTGGCGTGGCGGAGGCTCAACTTTTCGATGTGATACACACCTGGCGCCGATTCCAATCCAAGGGCAGCAACACAATCACCAGGATGCAGGGTTTGTGCCAACAGTTTGACGTTTCCACTCTGTGCGAACGCCAACCAGTCTCCATGTTCTGTTCGAATTTTCGTAGTACCTCGACTGAGGACTTCGATGGTTTGAACTGTTGATTCGATGACTTTCCCAAGGTGGTCATCACTCGCTTGGTTCGTTGCAAACACTCGCATTGCAATGATTGGTTCAGTTTCTGACGCTGCTGCAAGTGTTCTTCCTGCGCTCGATGCATTCGCTTCAGTTCTTGCACGCACACCAAACAACACAGGACATGTACCACGTGGAGAAATTAAACTCCGATCAGTTCTTGGATCTCGACTCATAAATGTTTCATCATCCATGGCCACTTCATCGAGGGTGTGCTGACATACAGATCGCGCTTTTGACGACCATTGGGACGCTTCACGCCATGCAATCGCTTCCCATGTGACTGAATGCTTGGGCCAAACGACAGCGGCAATAGCGCCAATACAGCCTTGGCCTCCCCAAGAACGAGTTGGAGGAGGGGCCTCTTCAAGGGACACATGACGTTGAACTGTGTCGTAGTAGAACGATTCATCGTCTGGCTTTTCTCGAAACCAGACCATGCCAGGGTCAGTGGGTGATTGTTCCCGTTCATGGTCAGAAACCCCCACGCCTCCTTTGAGTGGCAGGAGGTGTTTTGTCCAAAATTCGTCAAGAAAAGTCAACAATGCCCGTTCGTCGTTTGTAGTCAATTCAACAGCCACAGCCGCATTGCCACGAGTTCGCCGTTGTGCGAATGGCCACAAACGGACAAGAGATGGAATCGAAGCTTCCACGTCATCAGGGAGCGATTCAAGTAAACAATGCAGTGTGTAGGTTGTGCAGCCCTCACTCACCGTGTCTGTGTCATCTAAACCAAGCCACCCCATATGTTCACCTCATTGGGTCAAAGGGGTCGCCTCGATCTTTTTGATCAAGCACCCTGTCCACTACACTTGTAATCCCTAGATTCCAATTCACCTTGAAACATCGCAGTCCTTGTGCCCAACCGGCACCCATGTCGCTGTTACGATCACCAATCATGGCATCCAATTCGTGGCTTGGTTGAATTTTTTCGTCCCACCAATGCACTTTCTGACCAGCATCAATTTCGATAATGCTCCTTCCTTCTTCTGGTGGAGTGTGGCGGAACATTTGTTCACCAAGCCTAATCATGCCCGGCATCGGTTTGCGGCATTGGCATCGGTCACGGTGGCGGTGTGGGCAAACAAGGACAGCATCGAAATGAGCATCCGCGTCAACATCGAGCAACATATCTCGCATGGCATCATGAATTTGGTGAATTCGCTCCACGCCCCATAACCCTCGCATGATGGGTGATTGGTTTGTCACGATGCAGATTTTGTACCCTGCTCGGCGCAATGAGCCAATCGACGATGCGACGCCAGGGAGCAGCACGAGTTCATTTGGTGCGTTGATGTAATTTGGGCTACCAACATTGAGCACACCGTCACGGTCGACGAATGCAATGCCACCGTGGTCAGGAGCATCCGTGGGCAGTGGGCGTGGAGTCCACTGAACGACTACCCCCCGCATGGTTAGGCGTAGGCCCTTCATTTGAAGGCGTTTTGCGTGCAGATGGGTTTGGTTGAAATGTTACGCCTGTCTGGAACTGCCATGCTGGTGTCTGACGAGGTGAGTTCAGTCATCGGTGCTATCGGTCTCATTGCTCTCGCCCTTTCATGGCACAAGAGGGCCGCCTCGCCGGTACGACTTTCTCAGATTGGATGGATTGGTGTTGGTCTCTATTTCTTCAATGACACATTCACCTACATGGAACACGATGACCCCATTTTGACCCTGTTCTCCACAATGACCCTCCCGATGGCTATTGGCATGGCGGTGTGGGAAGGGCGTGCGGAGGATGACAAGAGTAAGGCTTCGCTCACATGGGCAAGAGGCGCTGTGGCATACGCAGGCGGCCCATACCTCCTGATTGCCCATGTTCCTTGGTTGAGCGTGCTGGCGATCTGGTTCGTTGCTGGTCAAGCAGCGTTGTTCCTGAGATTCTCTGGTGGCGATAACGTCGTCATGGGTGAGACATGGGTGAACACACCCGAAGGTCAAGTCAGTTGGAGTGATTTTGATGGAAACCGTTGGTTCATGGGGTCATCCTCGGAAGAATATCTGTTTCAGACGGAGTTGCTTCTTGCCGATGGGACGCCTATTGGAATTAACTTCGTTCTCGCATGCACTGCGCTTCAATCGATGGTGATTTTTGTTGGCGCAATTGCTGTCCTCGACATCGATTGGAGGCGCCGGTGCAGGGTGTTGTTCCTCACAGTTCCTTTGATTCATATTCTCAATTTATTCAGGAATGCAGGATTAATATGGCTTCACACGACCTATGTCGAATGGACGCTGCTCGGTATGTCTGTCTTTGAATTCGGACACAGCTATGTGGCGCGGTTTGTGTCACTGTTCGCTATGTTCATCATGGCGCTGATCATGTTCGACCTCCTGCCAGAACTTCATCGTCACATCGTGCGATTGCTAAAACCACTCGGGCTGTTACAACCTAAGAAGCGTTCCAATTAGCGCTGATGCCAACCTTCTGTTGGTGAGCCCCGGGTCCACATTGTACCACTTCCTGCCGGATATTCGAGCACCTCTGCACCCGATGCATCCAACATTCCCATGAGTTGCTGTGGTGGTGCTGTTGAAGGTGCTTCATTGCTTTCCAGCAAGTCTGTGAACGCTTCCATCGAAGGAACGCTTGTAACGAGGGTTGATTGTTGAGCAAACACTTCTGCGCCCTCTGAAGGCATGTTTTGCACATACAAGTTATCAACGGAAGATGATGGCTGGGCTGTGATTGGATCGGTTTCTTCCATACCAAGCATCTGAGATGCGATGTCTTGCTGTTTCATCTCTTCCCACTCATTGGTGCTGCTCGATCCCTGAGGCCCCCGGAGCGCTCCAACGCCGAATAAAACAAGCAAACTAAGAACAACAAAGCCAACCAATCCAATTGAACCGTAAATCAAATCGTTTGCAACACTCGGTGCAATGTCGGCGTTATCGCCAACACCGTCGCCATCTGTGTCCTTCGATTCATCTGGATCCTCTGGAAACGCATCGTCTTTGTCAGGTACGCCATCCCCGTCACCGTCAAATGCATCGAAACTTGTCTCACATACGATGCTTAGTATTTCCATTTCCTCAGCGTCGATGAATCCGTCTTTATTGGTGTCAATGACTTTCGTATCATAGGTGTTTTTGAGATCGAGTTGGCTAAATTCCTTGAGCGTAATTCCATCGCTAAATGGCGAAAGTTGTGATGCGAGGATGAGGATTTCATTTTCACAAGAACAAATCTCTTGGAGGGCTTCTCTGAATTCTATCTCTCCATCACTGTTCATGTCGATGCTGTCGAACATGGAGCCCTCGCCACTTTGGAACTCGAATTCACGTTCGTCGATGACGCCATTTCTGTCCGCGTCGGTCGTTTCGAAGATGTCTCTCGCCTCATCTTCACAGGTCACTTCGATGGCCCCGCCCCCATCCGGATCAATTGGGTCAATTGGTGGTGCTTGTGAGTCTTCCCAAACGGCAATGATGCTGACATCCGAGATCTCATCAAAGACAGTGAGGGTGATGTCAAATCGACCGTTCGCAGGCATGTTGATGAACAAAGTATGTTCTGTACCCTCGCCAAATGAATCGACTTGTACCTCTGCTGCTGTAAATCCATCCACTGGTCGACCCTGCCTTCCCTCGGTCTTTCCATCCTCGGTCTTTCCATCCTCACCTTCTTCGGGGAAGAATCCGCCAAAGTCGAATTCGAAAACCATACCTGAGCCTTCAAGTTCAAGGCTTCCAGTTCCACCGTAGGTGTTGATTTCAAGGTAACTCCCAGGGTTTTCCAGCTCGACAAAGAACAGCAATGATTCACCAGCAGGGGCTTCGAGGCCATTGATTTCTTCACCATTGAACAATTCAATTGGGGTGCCATCGTAGGTCCAAATGTACCTGTCTTCAAACGAGGCTGTAATCAATATGTTCGCAAACACATCCTCTGTTGTGAGAAGGATGTACCATGTGCCAGGTGTTGGATCGTTAAACCCGATTTTATCGCCAGCCCCTGGAGTGGATGATTGAAGATCGAATTCACCAGATGTGGGGAATTGCTCGAGCCGCATGAACATGGTTGCTTCCCCATACCCTTCTGAGAGGTCGACTTCCAGTCGCTCAGTTCCTGTTGGGACTTGAATTTTGAAGTATTGATCGAGGCCGTCGTATCCAGTCAGTGGTCCATACGCTACGCCTGGTGTGAGTTCAACGGCATCCTCAGGTGCAGTGTTGTCTGGCGCAAATGCCATTGTGGCGACAATTGTGAAATCGATCGCACGTTGGTAGGTGTAAGCAGTCACATAGTACCGTCCTGGCTCAACATCGTACAACGTCGCCTCCTGATTGTTTCCTTGGCCGCTGTCATAGACAATTTTCCCTTGGTTTGGATTATTGTCTTCGGGATCATCTGTAGCGAATGGTTCCTCGATGAACCAGAAATCAAAGGGATCGGGGACAGTGCCCCATGAAAGGCCAATGTCGATGTTTCCACTGCCGGCATATGTGCTGACGGTTAAACTTGAGAGGTTTTCTTCAACATCCACATAATAGTAGAGCACGCGGTCTTCAAAATCCGCTTGCCGGCCTACATCGATTGTCTGTCCAGTAACTGGAATGCCGTTGTTGAGTTTAGTCATGTCCTCTTCGGAAGGGGGTGGGTCGGCAACTTCCCATGAAACAGTCATCGCATGATTATTGATGTCTGTTTGCGGGACGAGCAACACCCACCATCCACCAGCATCGGGCCAACTTATCTGCTCCCATGCATAGCCCCACAGTGCCTCGATTGAGCCATCATTGTCCCATGAACTTGGGATTCGGTTGTTGCCAAAGTACACATCGATTATGATCTCCTCATCTTTGAATTCAGTCGGATAGAGGTTGAAATATGCCATTTTGGTCATTTCATCGAGTTCTGCAAAGAAGAGGAGGTTGTCACCAGCCTGTCCCGTGATGCCATTGACTTCCTCGTTATTTTGAAGTTGAATGACTTGGGCCACAATTGTTCCATCGGGCATGACCCAATCTGCGCCGTAAATGGTTCCGTTGGCATTGTTGATGTCATCCTTTGTGAGCATGCCTTCACCTTCTGGGAAGGTCCAATTGGAGACCCAAGTGACTTCAGAACCAATGCTTGAGAGGTTCGTTCCAACAGTGACGTTGTCGAGCATTCCTTGGAAATAGTTGCATTCGCACCCCGCGCCCATGCTCCCGATGTGCAATTCATCACAATCGTCGCCAGAAGTGAAGCAATCGTTCGATCCAAAGTCACCAGCGGGAATCAAGGCCTGTTCGGCGCTTATTTCACCAGCTGCGAGCCCATTGATTCGGAATTGGCCACCTACACCTTGGATGACATCAATTTCTACATGCGTCCACTGGTCAGCGGGAACGGTTGTGTTGGCGGTTGGATGTTGAGAGAGGCTGTATTCTGAAGCATATGCAAGGGTGCCACCGTTAAGGTACATGCCCCATCCGTAATCGCCTTTCATTGAGATGAATTGAATTCCGTCTTGGTTAAAGGGATGAATCCATGCAGAAAGGGAAAGGCTATCTGTGATGTTAAGCGCATCAGTGTGGTCGATTTCGATCCGATCGCCATCGTCAGCAAATCGCAGTGAGTAATCGGCACCTGGTCCTACTTCGACAACGCCGTACACTGGGAAGTACTGTGGGTCGTTTTCAAGATCGTTCCAGGTACCGGGCATAATGTTCCCCATGTTTGTGCTTGCGATGTGAACGTAGCCCTCATCGTCGCTGGCGGAAGGTTGGTCTGCACCCCAGTTTCGGTAGTAAAATGGCGCACCATTGTGCCATCGGTACGCACCATCGTTGTCGCTGTCATAGAGCCCAGTCCATAGGTGCCGTGATTGATTGTCGAATGAAGCAAAAGTATCGAACAGCCATTGATTTTCTGCCTCGTCATCGACGGTAACGAGGAAACCATCCAACCCTTTGGCTACTTCAGCAGCAACGGTCCACGAACTTTCACTCAACAAGTAGTAGGTGTGGTTGTTCGCAGGATTGACGGCAGTGTTGAGGATGACAACATCTTCAACTTCTTGGGCTTGAACTGCGGGAGCCATAGGTACCAAGAGGCTCAAAAAAAACAACATGACAAGGGCGCTTGCCTTAGTTCGCATGAGTTTTGCTTGAATGCAGGTCCTATATACCCACTGGTGCGATGTTTTTACAATACTATGACGATGCTCATTTGAGACGTTTTCCACCAATTCGAAGTTCTGTTTGGAGTGGCATTTGATGCTCCCAAGCAAACTCCTTCACAATCCTCCATGCCTTTTCGGAACCTTCGTAATCCTTGACATCGATGATTTTGTTCCGTGTATTGGCCTTGAATGCTGCTATTGGTTCTGCATTCTTGAACACAAGGTAGGCCGAGCCAAATCCAAACCGTTCCTTCATGATGTCTGCGAAATATGGGGCAATTGGATCGCTTGGTGGGAGGACAAAATCCCGAATCGGTGGAATGTCTTTCGCTTCTTCCAGCAGGTTTTTCCTACCCCAGCACACCTGGTCGAGTTCGTCAATCAAAAAGCCCTTGACGAGGGTCCCATCGTCTTCAAAGGAGGTAAGGACAGCCTTAATTTCCTCTGGCTTGAATGGCGTTCCGGCTAGTCGGAGCAGTTGCTTGAGGGTGATGACTGGGAAATCTTGTACGAGCGCTCGAATGTACTCCCTGCGAAGTTCAACGGGGTCGTCACCACTGCGCTGTTTGACCGTTCTGAATCCACCACGGAAATCTTGCACGATGTGTCCGGATCGGATGAGTGGTTGCACCAATTTCCTAAACTCAGATTGCGTGAGTGCGTGGCGTTCTTTGAACAAATTCGGATCTGTATTGGAACTAAAGAACTCAACGATGTCCCACAAATCTTCATCGAATGGCTGGCCACGAATGGCTAACAAATTCTGGAAGTGTTCGTAGGTCGCCCACACTTGATGGCCTCTGAGGTTGATTCCCTGATGCAATCTGTTTGCACTTGCCATGCTCTTGAGGTCGACGCGGTACAATTCACAGCGACCACGGAGGGCGAAATCATCACGAATTTCAGTCACTTCTTTGAGGGCCATGACTTCATTTTCCATCCTGGTCTTTTGGTGGAGGTTGTGGCGGTGGAAGAGAGCTCGCTCTGCGATTTCTCGAGGCTGTGGATCAACGACACCGCCACGTATCATTCGTTCGCCTGTCATCTTGAACCCAATTCGCTCCAATGCTTCCCGAGTTTCTTTCTCTAAACTTGAAACTGGTTCGCTGTTGAAATTTGACAGAACAGCCACATCAACAAGCTGGTCGGCGTGATTGTCAAGAAGAAGTTTGAATGCTTCACAGAACTCATCGATGTAGGCAGTCGGAACATGTAAGTCCTTGATTACGAGGTAATCATTGACCTTGAACATCAGTACCTTGCCAATAGGGTCGATGCCCTTGAACACTGGAAGGTACCAGCCTCGGT
>Ga0206677_10000272_pt1 | contig 48411 bp, 36 predicted proteins | sample M130m12015metaG_FD_155475 | JGI IMG/M metagenome (GOLD analysis project Ga0206677, IMG submission 155475) | Ammonia-oxidizing marine archaeal communities from Monterey Bay, California, United States - M1 30m 12015 | ecosystem: Environmental > Aquatic > Marine > Intertidal zone | place: USA...
TAATGATCTAGCGTTTGGATCGGATATAACAGCCCCAACTTCTAATAGACATAGAAGATTCGATGCCACTAATGGTATTGTAGCTGGTGATGTTACTGCAGTTGCTGCAGCTGACAAACTTAGCTATGGTGCTCTTGTTGACTTAAAAGCTTACGCTAAAGACAACTACATTAGAGGTTTAAGAGGAGCTGGAAATGACGAGACGTATCACTTGTTTGTGACACCTCAAGTTATGGCTGACCTAAAACTTGATTCAGATTTTCTTGCTAACGTAAGACAGGCTGGAGTAAGAGGACCAGGTTCAAGCTTATTCGCAGGTTCTTCAAGCCTAATGGTTGACGGTATTATGATCCACGAGTTCAGACATGTGTTTAACACAAACGGAGCTACAAGTGGAGCATCAGGTAATGCTGGTTCAGCTGGATACAAATGGGGCGCTAACGCAGACGTTAACGGTTCCGCATGTATCTTTGCAGGTGCACAAGCACTAGCAATGGCTGACATTGGTGTACCAGAAATAGTTGAAGACACATTTGACTATGGCAACCAAAACGGTATTTCAATAGGTAAGATATTCGGTCTTAAGAAGCCAGTTTATCATTCAGACGTTTCTGGTCAGAATGAAGACTTCGGTGTAATAAGATTAGATGTAGCTTATTAATTGTGGTATATTTTATAGGTGGCTGTTATGGCCACCTATATTTAAGGAGTAAAAATTATGTGGATAGTAGCAGACGAAGATAAGTATGTAGCTTCTACTTGGGGCGCGGTTGTTAGATTAACAGCTGGAGAACCTAAAGAAGTAGGACATGAATTAGGCATACTCTGTTTACAAAATGGATGCACGGAGGTCAAAAGAGCTAGAAATGACAAAGGTCAATTACAAGCGGACGATCCATCTACACCAGAAGTAAACGAGGCGTATGACGGTGGCGTAGCGCCAACTAAAAAAAAGAAAGCTCCTACTAAGAAGAAAGTAGTAGCAAAAAAGTAAGGATAAATTATGGCAGGGACACTGACAGGCGCTAACTTATTAAGCAGGATTAAAGACACTCTACAGGACACTACTAGTGTTAGATGGCCTGAAGCTGAATTAATTAGATATATAAACGATGCACAAAGAGAGATTGTAAACTTTAGACCCGAGTCTTCAGCTACAACAACAAATGTACAACTTACAACGGGTACAAAACAAACATTACCTAGTGCGGGCCTTAGGCTAATTAAAGTAGTAAGGAACATGTCTGCAGCAGGTGGAAGTGCTACAGGTAAAAGAGCAATAAGAATTGTTAACCCAGATATTTTAAATACCCAAGAACCAGATTGGCATGATCCAACTGTTTCTGGAGATGCAGCTCATACTACTATAGTCAAACACTATATGTTTGATGAAGACGACCCAAGAAACTATTATGTTTATCCTGGCGTAGCGGGTAACGCATTTGTAGAAGTTGTTTATTCAGCTTCCCCAACTGATTTAACAGCTACTAGTAGCACTATTGGGGTAGACGATATTTATGCAAATGCAATTATAGATTTTGTCTTGTATAGAGCGTACATGAAAGATGCAGAATACGCAGGTAACGCACAAAGAGCGCAAAACCATTACCAATTATTTACTTCTAGTATTGGACAAGGCGGACAAGCTCAGACTTTATTAGACCCAAATAACGATCAAGTATCTAACATAGGCGCTGTTCCAAAGGTGATGACACAACAGCAAGGTAGGTAGATGTGGCGGCTTACTCTTCTTTAGTTAAAGAAGTTTTACCTTACGTACCTTTATGCCCAGACTCTTTAGTTGAACAAAACATAAGAGCTGCAGCAATAGAGTTCTGCGAAAGATCAAAAGCTTATATTTTAGATATGGACCCGTTTAACACGATTGCGGGTGTGTATGAATACGACTTTGATATTCCTACTGGAACAGAAGTACATCAAGTTTTGTATATGACCCATGACGGAAAAGACATGGATCCGATAAGCCCTCGTAGCCTAGAACTAAACTATCCAGACTGGAGAGATAGAAAAGGCAACCCCCATGTGTATTTACAAAAAACCCCTAGTACATTTTGGATAGTACCTGTAGCAAGTGGCTCTAAACAAGTTATCGCAAGTGTGGCACTTAAACCTAGTAGGACTTCAAATAATGTAGATACTACTATATCTAATCAATACAGAGACGCTATTATATACGGTGCTTTATATAGACTTCTTCGTATGCCAAGTAGGGAATGGTCTGACGTAGGCGCAGCTCAAGAATATTTATATCAGTTTAATTTAGAAATAACACAAGCGGAACTAAGGGCCCGAGGCGGAGACCTAGGCGTAAAAAGAACAGTTAAGTACAAAGGAATAGGATTACCAAGGAGACGGTATGGAAAGTACGGAAAGGAGATCGACTACTGAGTTACCTAAATATACCGACATACGAAAATGTTGGGATAGGGTAAGGTCAGGTATAGTTGACATACTTAAAGCAAACCCGCTTTTAACTTTTATTCCTGAAGATGTTTACAGCGAATGTGTAAACGAAAGAGCCTTTCTTTACACTTCTTCTGTAGGTTTTTTGGTGTTGACTGTAGAGGTTGATACGTTTACAAAAGACAAGACATTACTGCTATGGATAGCGTATACTTATGATAAAGGAGGCCATAATTGGTTGGCCCACGATGAATGGTTTAACGACTTAGCAAAAGAAGCAGGTTGTAAGTATCTCGAAGCGAGATCACGAGTTCCCGAAATGGAATCGTACACAAAGCAAATAGGCTGGGAGTTAGACACACGAATTTATAGGAAAAATGTTAAATGAGCAGTAAACCTAAAGCATCAGAGTATCAGGCAAGCGAACAAGAAAAAGCGCTTGCTTCTACTTCTTTAGCTGAAAAAAAGTATTTTCAAGAAAAATATTTACCTAAACTAACTGAACTAAGGGATAGAAGTAGTAATGAAAACTATGAAGGAGTAGCAACGGGTCGTGCGCAAGCCGACACAATGCAGGCTTTATCTAGACCCAGTCTACAAGCTGCGCAATCTGTAGATACCTCTGCGGATTTGGCTTCAGCAGCAGGCGCGCAAGCTTTGCAAGGTAGAGCCCAAGGTTTGATGGCTAAGCGTGGCGACCAAGTAAATGTTCTAAAAAATGCTAGGGGTATGCAAGCCGATGCCCAACAGGGTTTATCAAGAGCAGCACGAATAGAATCTACAAAACAATTACAGTTTGCTAAAGCTAAACAAGCCAGAAGAAATGCAAATTTCGCAGTAGTTACTGATCTGTCCTATGGGGTTGTTGATAGAGATAGAGAAAACAAAGGGGGTTTTTTTGGTCCTGACAGCGTATTTGGCAAAAAGACTGAGGAATCTACTACTACCAAGGACGATGACTGATGTTATATGAAACCCTATATGCCGGAACGCAAACTATGCGAGACTATAATAGGTCTGCGCAAACTGACTCTATATCTAATTTACCAAACGTAAAAGACCCCGAAGCTACTTTTGCTGGTATTACTAGACAAGATTACATGAGTTATGTAGATAATTTTAGAGGTTTTGAAGAAAAATTATTAGGGTTAACTGACGACGATTCTTTAAGACAAAGAGCTGTAGAAGATCAGAAAAAACAAAACGAAATAGCTACACAAGTACAACAAAGAAATGCAGAAAGGTATGGCGGTGCTGGGTTGTCTAACGCTCAACGTCAACAACAACAAGCAACAGCACAAAGAGGTGGGCAGTTAGGTATAACTAATACATCTAATAATGCTAGAGTACAACAACGAGAAATAAACAATGCTTTGATAAATGAATTAATAGGTATTGGACAGGGTGTTAATCAAAGTTCTATGGCTGGATTAGGTGATGCATCTGCTATGTCATCACAAAGAGCAGCAGCTTATAAAAACGCAAAAGCTCAACACCATAGTAATATGGTTGGGTTAGGCGGGGCTCTAATAGGCGCAGCTTTAGGTATTTAATATGGCAAAAGAAAGAGTAGGATTATTAGGTAGGATAGGCGAGGCATTTGGACCTACATATGGTGAGCAGCGTCAGTCTTTAGCTTTAAAAGAAGATAAACGACTCAGTAACCTTAGAGATGATACTGAGTTAACCAATTATCTACAGTCTAATAAGATTGTTGATAATAAAGGTAACTTTGTTATATCTAATACAGAACAAGGCCCTCAAGACACGGGGTTACAAAATCTTTTATCTAAACCCCAGAGACCTTATGCGTTAAACATAGCAAATGCTACAAATTCCATAGGAACTTATAAAACTACTGACGGGAAAGAAGCAAAAGGTAAAGTAGCAGGGTTTGTGCAAAATGAAGACAAGACAGTAAGCCTTATCATACAAAGGCCTGATGGTAAGTTTGGACCTAAAACATGGTTTTCATCTGAAGATGAAAATGACCAAGTAGTAAAAATGACTCCAGGCGAGTTTAAAGATTTTATGACTCAAAACTACAGGGCTATAGATTCTAGAGTAAAACCTAATAGAGGAGAGTCTGAATCTAATCAACCCCAAATAGATGAAATCGGCGTTCTTACTAATGAAATAGATAATGATAGTAATTTATCATTAGAAGAAAAACAATCGGCTTTATTAGAGCTTACGCAATTAATAAGTCCATCAGTAGATAAAAGCGCAATAGATAATACAGACTTAGGGATTGATAAGGCTAAAAGCACAGACGGCTTATCTTTACCTATGGCTACTTTAGATACTTCTACCCCAGAAGCTCAAAAAGCTGGGGCTTTTGTAAACACTTTAACCCCGCAAAGTGTTTTAGCAGACTCCGATATTGATACAGCAGTTCAGGGTTTAAGCGAAGGACGTTTTAGAAATACGTGGAAAGCTAAATGGAAACAAGCTCAAACTAACCTAGACAGGAATGAAAAAAATAGAAACAAAGATTTAGAAAAAAGAGATGGCAAGACCACTATAAAAACTACCAGAGATGACAAAAGGTACGAATCAGAAAAGGAAAGATGGGAAACTCAAAAATTAGATCTAATTAATCAAGTGCAAGAAAACATAAAAACAGATACAGCTTCTATCGAAAACGCACAAGCGGACGAAGAACAAAGAAAACTTTCTCGTAAACAGGCAATAGAAAAACAATTAGATAACCCTAACTTAACAGAAGCTAAACGAGAAGAACTACAAAAACAATACGATAGTTTCGATTCTAAAGTAAAAGTTACATCTAGTTTAGAAAATTATGAATTTACAGAGTTACCTACTTCAGCAGATGACAGCGAAGCATTTAATACTTGGTTTGAAACTAACAAAAATACCTTAGAAAAAGCAGGTAAAGATGGCGACTTAGTTAATAAAGTAAAAGAAGTAATTACTAAGTTTGGTGTAGAAAGCGCAGAAGATATAAATAAAATACCTTTTGACACACCCGAAGCAAACAATGTAAGTAGACTTACTATGGCAAATGTAATGGCCGGTAATGCTAGTGTTGATAAAGATGGTAGGGTACCAAATTACTCAGCGCAACTCGCAGCCAATATGACTATATTCGATGCGTATGGTACACAAGCAAGAGCTCAAGCAAGTTTTGCACAGAGTACTATTACTTGGCAGAATGGTCTAAGAGAGAGTTCAAGGGCGTTAGGTAATGAAGTTGTAAAATCTTATTCTAATATTGTAGACCTTCTGTACCCCTTTGATGCAGAAGAAAATAAATTAGGTAAGCCAAATGACATAAGAACAATGGCACCTCGAATAAGAGAAGAACTTTTAAAAGTAGAATCGAACCCAACCACGCCTAAATTTACACCAGATGGTAAAGGTGGATATAAGATAGAAGGTGGTACTAAAGCTGGTAGAGACGCATCAAAAGACCTTGCAGGTATATTATTTGAAAGACTTGTACAAGCTAATGGTTCATCAGGCCCAAAAGACTGGTTTAAAGATGTGTTTACTAGAGGGGGAGAAAGTCCAGACTTAGGTCAAATATTAGACAGGGTGAGGTATACTAAAAATTCACGAGGCCAAATAGATGAAATATTCTACGTGGGCGCTCAAGGCCAGACTTTAGATGGCAGTATTGAAATAGGCGGTCTTACTGGCGGGTTTGGCCAAGAAGGTTCTTACGTCCGTAACTTACTACTAGCTTATATAGCAGAGGATCCACGTGATATCGGAAAAGAGATTAAAAAATAATGTTGCGGGTAGTCTCGCAGATACAGACCCAGTACCAAGTGGGGCAGTAGCAAGTAGCCTAGCTGATGCGCCTGCAGCTCCTGAAATACAACCCTTAGATGACCCGATTAGGCTTTTTAAAGCAGCCGTAGCTACTGGTGTTTCTAACACAGCAGCTCAAGTTAGTAACTTTAATGCTTCTTTAGCTTCTCTTATGGGTAATGAATATGCCATGCAAGATAGCTTAAATGAAGCCCAAAGAATACAAGCTTCTGGTGCTTATTACTTAGCAGATGCAGAAAACTTTGAACAGTTTTTAGATCAACCTACTTTTAGCGGGTTTATAAATCAGGCAATACAAGCAACAGGACAATTCGTTCCTTCTGCTGTAGCTAGTATAGGACTTGCTATGACAGGCGCTGGTGTTGGTGCGGGAGTAACAGCAGCTGTAGGTAGAAAAGTAGGAACAAATGCACTAAAGAAAACTATTATCCCACAAAGCATAGCAGCAGACGCCACTACTAAGAAAGAGGTTCAAACTGTAATTAACAAATATGTAGGTATACAAAGCGCAAAAGCAAATAATAAAAAGACAGGTTTAACAATGAAACCTGAAGAAATGAAGATGATAGATAATCTTTATGCCCATATTCGTAAAAAAAGAATAGGAACAGCTGCTAAGGCAGGGGCTCTTACTGGAGCAGGTTCCCAAGAACAAGTAATGGGACAAGGTATTGCTTTTGGAACTTATGCAGAACAAGGTATGACAGGAGCAGATTCTGCTTTTAAATCTGGGTTACAGGGTCTTGGGTTTGCTGCAATCGGTTTAGGCAGTGAGGTTGCTGTAGCTAAATCAGTTGGAAATGTAATTAAATCTAGACAGCCAAAAGGAATTAATACATTTCAAGATGCTCCTATTATGAGTAAAAGAAGTAGGATAGCCCAGGTTGCAGGAACAACTGCAGTAGCTGAAGGGCTAGCAGAAGCAGGACAAGAAGAATTGTCCGTACAACAAAAATTTAGAATAGACGAAGATTACACGAGGTCTATGGCGAACTTAGATAGGGCCAACGCTTTGTTTGCCGGGTTCTTCGGTGGCATAGGCGTAGGTACTGCAATAGGTACACCTTCCGCTATAGCTGGAAAAAGCTATGATATGACAAAACAAGGTTACGAAATTAGAGCTCAAGCTGATTTTGATGCAAGAGTGGGTACAGTATTACCAGAAAGCAAAGATTCTTTATTAGATCAGTTTGAAGCTATGGATCTTTCTAGCATAAACAAAGACGCGGTGTGGGTAGTAGAAGCTAACAGAAAAACTATGGGTGAGATAGAGTCAGACCTACAGAACAAATACCCTACTATGGAAGTTGTAGACATAAACAAAGTAGGAACCTTGTATACAACCAATCCTGAAAAAGCAGAGTCTTTCGCAAACGTCATGTCCTCTAACGTTCTTAACACTGACCTTTTAGATGGATGGTTAGCTAATAATCTTGGGTACACAAGAGCAAGAGCAGCTGGAGACACTATTGCCGTTAGTGTAGTAAGCCCTAAAGGTAATGTGATATGGGAACAGTCTGTTACAAGAGAGGGAGAAGCAGATGCTATAGCAGCAGGTGAAGCGGTAGCTAATAAAACTCCAGGATATGAAGTAAAAAGTAGGCCTTTAGAAGATGTCGTAGGCGAACGTATGCAAGATGAAGGCTTAGATGAAAACGAACAACAAGATTCGTTTATGAACGAAGAACAAGAATTAGCTAATCTTTATAATATTACTGAAGAACCCACTCCTGTAGAAGAAGGCAGAGGGTCTTTTCTTAACCCAATAACTCCTAGGCAAAGCAAAAAAAATAAAGCGCGTAAACAAGTTTGGGCTATACCCTCTACAGACATAACTTATGATGGAGGCTTAGTAGAAGAAGCTAAAGCGCTTGTGCCTGAACAGTTTGAAAGAGAGTTTGAAGATAATGTAAATAGAAAAAGATATTCAGAAAGCTTGTTAAAATCTTTTGTAGCCGAAAATGTAAATGATACTACCGGTGCTTTTTATAAAATAAATGAAAACACAGATAGGGGTGGGTTTAATTTAATTAAATATAATATGGGCTATCAAGGGGGCGTTAGTCAACCTTCCACTGTAGATATAACTAAAAGCATAAATCTTGCAAAAAAAAGAGGCTATGGCAGTAGGTTTCAGATAGAAACGCCAGAGTCTAAGGGGCCACAAAACATAGATATGCCTACTTTAGTAAATCAAGGCAGAGTGTTAGCTAGGCGCTATAAAGAACCTGCATCTCCAGGAGATTTAGGTAGCGCTTTAAGCGGATTTGCTTTTATTTTAGGAGCTATGGAAGGTAATTACAGTCTTACCTATGATGGCAAACTAATAAGTGATGAAACTCTTAAAGACCCTGGAGCTTTTATTTATACGAAAAACAAAGGCAAAGATAAATACACTTTACAGGATTTACAAAGGGGGCAACAAAGTTCGGTTACAACTAAAGAGTTTGACCCTAGCTTTGACCCTAATACAGATATATCATCTCAAGAACAGAATAGAAGTAGAAAAGTAAGTAGGCCTTTAGAAAACGAACAAGGCGAAGTTTTAAGTGGGCCTAATGTAGCAACAGAAGTAACAGTTGGCCAAGGTAAAGTAGAAGTCGGAGAAACAGAAGGGGCGACAGAACCTACCCCAGATCAAAGAGCAGAAGATGAATATAACAGACGTCTATTTAAGAATCCCTATGCTAAAGGTTCAAGTAAACCAGGAGGGCCTAAGCCAGGTATATCTTTTACTAGCACTGTTGAACAACACCTAGACGCTACTTTTATACAAGACTTTAAACGTATAGCTGCTACTAAGTTAGGGCTAAATAGATCGTATAAGGTTTTTAGCACTACAGAGGATATTACATCTGAAGCATTAGAAGGCGATACAGATTTAGCAAACAGAGTGCAAATAGCATTAGGGCAAATGGGCCCAGAAGGTAATACAAGAGGCATGAATATAAAAGGGTCTAATTTTGATGTAATACTTATACAAACTAGAGAAGGTTTTAATAAAGCAGAGCAAGGTGCAAGAGCGTTTGCAGTAGCCCATGAGATAGGTCATTCTTTTGTATATCAAGAATTAGACCGTAGTTTAAAAAATTCTAAGCTTAGACAGGGTTTACTCGATGCTTATAATACTGAAAGAGAAACTAATGATACCGCCCAGTATACAAATGATGACCAAGGTTTTAATGAGTGGATGTCAGATCAAGTAGGTTCTTATTTAATTGACGAAACAAAAAAAGCGCAGAATCAAACAGATTCTTTCTTTAAAAGAATAGCAGGTAAGATAAAAGCTTTTGTAAAAGAGTTTAGTAATTTTGCAAAAAGAAGATATGGGACAGACCCTGCTTTTGCTGATTATGTAACAGAGTTAAAAAGAATTAATACTGACCCTGGGCACTTTATGACCAAGTATTTAGCTAGTGCACAAATAGAAGAAACAATAGAAAAGATAGGTAAGGAAATACCATTGGGCGATCCTAAGGCCCCACAAAAAATACAACAAACTGTAAACAGACTAAAAGAAACAGGAAATATTGTTGGGGCAGGCGAGTTTCTAAAGACAGTATTGTTTGCTAAAGACAATTTACTTAGGGGTTATGGTAAGCCAGGTATAGCTTTAGCTCAAATGTTCAGGGGACAATCCCAAAGTCAGGAAGCTACGGGTTTATTAACAGCTTATGTGACAAAGGCTAGAGCAGCTATGAATGAGGTACAGGGTATTTTAGGCGTAACCAAATCGGGCGATATGACACAAGATAAAATGAATATACTTCTAGAAGCAGAATCTAACGTTGCTACAAACCAACTAAAAACTCCTGAAGCTAAAAGAATAAGAGAATGGCTTGAAGAATATTATACAAAAGAAGATTTAAAAGAATTAGGCATAGATAAACTTTCTAATTTCTTTCCTCGTTCTTTAGCGATTAACGAAATAGCTGGAGATGATGGCAAGAAACAATCCTTAGTAGAATTATTAATGGAATTTAACCCAGGTCTTTCTGAATCTGAAGCTAATTTAAGTGTTGAAATAACTCTTTCAGATGCTACTAACGAAATAGAATTAGCAGCTCTAAAAGAAGCAGAAGAGCTAGGCACAGTAGAAGAAACTTTAGCAGAGTTAAAAAAACAAAGAAACCTACCTAGCTATGCTAGATATTCTTTAGGCTTAGCCAAAGCTAGAGTAAAACTATACTCTAGAATTCCTACTCAACGTCTAAGAGATATAAAAGTTTTAGAAGACCCCCATAGGGCTTTACAAAAATATGTAGATAACACTCTAAAAAAATCAGAGCTAAATAAAAGGGGGGGACCACAAAAAATAGAAGAATTGTTAAAGGAAATAAAAGACCCTAAACAACGTGAACAGGCAACAAAAACAGTTATGGCTATGATGGGCAAAGTAGAGCCAATATCTAACGGTATGTTTAGAGGAGCCAACCAAGTAGGTTTAGCTTTTAACGTAGGTACTCTTTTAACGTTTGCTACTTTTGCTTCCTTTCCAGATTTAGCAGGGCCGATACTGAGATCCAAAGACTTTGGGGCTTTGCGTACTGCTAGTAAAACAATATTTAGTATGATTAAAGATAAAGAAGAAGCCGCACAACTTGCTAAAGATATAGGAGTTGTAGGTATCGACGCTATGATGGAAACTTTTGTAGGCGCTGGAGAGTTAGACTACACAAGCGAAGGTACAAAAAAAGCTACAAATAAGTTCTTTAGGCTTATAGGCTTAGAACAATTTACTAGGTTTACTAGAATCTTTGCAGCAGGTATGGGCAAAACGTTTTTACTAGACAACGGTAAAAAAGCTGCTGCCGGAGATCAGAAAGCGGTAAGGTATTTAAAAGAGTTAGGTTTAACAGCAGAAGAAGTAAACTCTTGGGCTGGCGGTAACATAAACGAAGCTGGCAATGAAAAAATAAAATTAGCATTAGCTAGGTTTGTAGATGAATCCATAGTAAGACCTAACGCTGCAGAAAGGCCGACTTGGGCTTCAGACCCTAGATTTGCTTTAGTATGGCAACTTAAATCTTTCTTTTACGCTTATGGTAAAACTATCGTGGGTGGTTCTATGAATGAAATGCAAAGTAGGTATACAGAAGCTGGTTTAAAAGGCGCAGCCGTACCTTTGTTTTTAGGAGCTGCAACTTTATTACCTTTAACTATGTTAGGTTTCGATTTGCGTGAAAGATTTAAAGTTGGTTTAGCATGGGTGTTACCAGGCGTAAGCCCAGAAGATAAAGATTATAGAAGGTCTCAGCAAATGGATTGGGGCGAATATAGTACAGAAATTATAGATAGATCAGGGGTACTTGGTCCTTTTACTTTAGCTTTACCTTTATTTATGTCGGAAAAAAGGTATGGAGATCCACTGTGGGTAGGACCTCTTGGCCCAACTGTAGAAAAGGGGTATGATTTATTTACAGGAGATTTAAACCTAAAAGACTTAACTCCTCTTTATAACAATTTATAGGTATAATCAGTTATGGCATATTCAGACACAATAAAATTAGTAGTAGGAGATACTCTCCCAGAACTAACATTTAAGCTAAAAGACAGCAACACTGCAGCATCAGGACAAACACTTGATGTAGAAAATGAAACTACTTGGGCTGCTATTGATCTATCAAGTGGAAGCGTTAAATTTCGTATTAGAGAAGTAGGACAAACTACAGTACTACAAACAATCACCGCTACCATTACAAATGCAAGCGGGGGCGAATGTGCTTTAACTTTCCCTACAGGAACTTGGACTGCAGCGGGTACGTATGAAGGTGAACTAGAGTTTACTAAATCAAACGGACAAATCCAAACAGTACAAGACCTAGTGAAGTTTAAGGTTCGTGACGATTTTGATTAATGGCCTTTCGTGCAAAACTTAGTTATGTAGATCTAAAAGCGTCCGTCTCTTTTTCTGAGGTTAGGATAGTAGTATCGCAAGTTGATACTCGCACTAGTCTTAATTTTACTTCTCCTAAAAGCTCCATACACAGCCAGCTATTACAGACAATAGTTGAATACGTTAACCTTAACTCTTTAGTTAGTTATGTAAATTTATCTGCAGTAGATGTGCTGTTAGATGCTGATAGTAAGAACTTATATTTCATACCGCAAAATAACTCGCCTAACGCTGTAACTCTTACAATGTTAGAGGACACAGCACTAGAAGTAGGTAAGTCTCTAGTTGACACCCCAGTCATACAAGATATTCCAGAACTTCTTGTAGGTAAGACTATTAGCGATTCTTTAGATTTTAGCGAAGTCATAAACATACTAATAACATTCCTACGTGAGTTTGATGATACTTTTGCTTTTACAGATACAACATCTCTATCTGTACAGCCATCATACTCAGACACTTTTAGTTTTACAGATGCTACTAGTCTTAATTTAAGTAACATATATACAGACACTTTTAGTTTTGCAGATAGTGACTTTAAAGGTATTAACAAAGGTGTATTAGATACTCCTACCCTATCTGATATACAAACTGTTAGTTCTGGTATAAACAAAACAGATACTTTTAGTTTTACAGATGCGCCTGCACTTAGTTTCGATGCTCTTTTGTCTACCGATGTAGCACCATTATCAGATTTTCCTTCTCTACAACCAGAGTTAAATAAAACAGATAGTTTTGGTATAGGAGATGTATTTAGTCGTGTAGTTAGTTTCTCTAGATCTTTTGCAGACGCTATATCCCTAGATGACATTGCTTCTGTCAATGACCCCCTACAAACTGACGTAGATTCTGGCAAAACTAACGTTATTGGGTTTGCAGATGAGCATTCGTACACATTTGCTAAGCTGCTAAGCGACACGTACGGGTTTACAGACCTACCTGCTATAGAGGCTATAAAGCCTTTTAGCGATAGTTTTGCGTTTGCAGACACAGAAATTTTAAGTTTTACTAAAGGAGTAACAGACACATCGACCTTAACGGATACAGAAGAGCTTGACCTAGGTTTAGGTAAAACAGACAACTTTAATTTTACGGACGCGGCTAATTTAGCTGTAGCTACTATACACGCAGATAATTTTAGTTTTACTGATAATGAGACACTCGCTTTTACAAAAGGTCTATCAGACACTCCGACACTAAGTGATACGCAGTCTATATCCCAGAACCTTGGTAAATCTGATATCTTTTCGGTTTCTGAAGCATTATCGTTAACTCTTGGCAATTCCCATACAGATAGTGCTACAATATCAGAAGTTATAAATATTGTTACCGTTCAAAGCCATAGCGTTTTTAACGCAGCGGGACTAAATATCGGGACACTAAACTAGGAGAAACTATGATAAACGACGGTTTAATTTTAAAAGGTAAGTTAGCTATCGCTTTAAATGGCGAAACAGTTAAAGAAGTTGACAACCTTGTTGTTACCGCAGGTAAAGGGTTTGTAGCCTCAAGAATGAAAGATGCTACTACTACTGCAATGACACATATGGCTATTGGAACAGGATCTACTGCAGCAGCAGCTAGTAATACTGCTTTAGGAAGTCAGTCAGCTAGAACTACTTTAACTTCTACAACTGTTAGCGGAGCGGATATTACTTACGTAGATACTTTTCCAGCAGGAACAGGTACAGGAGCTATAACAGAAGCAGGCTTATTTAATGCTTCATCAAGCGGTACTATGCTTTGCAGAACTGTATTTCAAGTTGTAAACAAAGGCGCGTCTGACTCAATGACAATTACCTGGACTGTAACAGTTTCTTAATTTTTAAGGAGTAACCTGTGGCAGTTGTTTTTAAGAACAATGCAAAAACAACCCTTGCATCTAGCCTAACATCTTCGGCTACTTCGGTAACAGTCGCGGATGGTAGCGCTTTTCCTTCCCTTTCTGGTGGCGATACATTTTTTTGTACATTTGATAATGGCACTAATGTAGAGGTTGTTAAAGTTACTGCTAGAAGTAGTAACACGCTTACAATTGTCAGGGCCCAGGACGACACTACTGCACGTGCATTTTCTACCGGTGCTGTAGCAGAACTAAGACTTACCGCCGGGATCCTAAACTTATTCTCCCAAACAGGCGTAGCCGTAACCGATGAAATAGAAGCCTACCTAGATGCCAACGGCACAACCTTCCCAGACAATGTAAAAGCTCAGTTTGGTGCAGGTAATGATTTACAGATTTACCATGATGGTACAAATTCATATCTTAAAAATAATAATGGTGATTTATACATTAGACAAAATACAAATGATAAAGACGTTGTTATACAAAGCGACAATGGTAGTGGCGGTCTATCAGCTTACTTTAGAGCAGATGGCTCTACTGGTGAAACTATCTTGTATCACTATGGTTCACAAAAAATTTCAACAAAATCCTCAGGCATAGACGTAACAGGAACAGTAACTACTGATGGTATGACATCATCACAAAATATAACTGTTAACTCAGCTTCAGGAAGTGTAGATGCAAGACTTGCATTTAACAATTCAGTTAAAAATGCTTGGATAGGTATTCCTTCATGGGATGACGATTCATTAAGAATATATGGTACTAGCCCAACATCAGGAAATACTAATGAACCTGCGGCAATGTATAGAGATGGTGCTTGGAGTTTTTGGACTGACTATAACAATACATCAGGAAATGGCTCTACATCTACAGCATTATTTATATCTACTGGTGGTTCTGTAAATGTTGGTAGAGGTGATATTCAAATAAATGGCACAACTGTTATAAATTCAGCAAGAAACTTTACAGCCTATGGAAGATTAACTTTTAGTTACAACAGTCATTATTTTGAAGCAGGTACAAACTCAGTATCTTTTAAAAATAGTAGTGGGAGTTCATATTGGACTTCAAATAACACAGTCTTTAATTTTAATACTGACTTAACATTAAATAATGCACACATTAGACATAACAATACAACTTTTGGAACTTATGATTGGTTAGTAAATCAAGCAGATAGTGGTAAATTTATTGTAACTGTTTCAGGCACAGGCGGTGCTGAAATGGAACTATCATCAGATGGCTCTGATTATACTAATGCTATTTTGAATGTAGGTGGTCAAAAAGTTTTAACACAATCAGCAGGTATTAATCTCAATGGTGACTTAGGATTTAACGATGGCTATAAAGCTAAGTTTGGTGCAGGTAATGATTTACAAATTTATCATAATGGTATTACTAGCAATAGTAATATAGAAAATTACACAGGTGGTCTTTACATCACAAATTATGCTGATGACCAAGACATTGTATTTAGAAGTGATGATGGTAGTGGTGGTGTAGCAGAATATTTTAGGCTAGATGGAGGTAATGGTTATCTTATAACTAGCAAACATAATCAACATTTAGACAATGTTAAGTCTATGTATGGTGGCTCTAACGATTTACAAATTTACCATGATGGTTCTAACTCAAATTCTTTTGTTAAAAATAGTACTGGCATACTAAATATAGCATCTGATACTATTCATTTAGAAAGAGGTGATGGAACCGAAGTCTATCTTACAGCTTTCGCCAATGGTTCTGTATATCTTTATCACAATAATAATCCAAAACTACAAACAACCTCAACAGGCATAGACGTAACAGGAAACTTAATTGCTGATGGGGGAACTATAGATGGAACATTTATTGTAGATGGTGGAACAGGTGTAAGTTCAACAGGTGTTTTAAATGTCAGACAAAGTGGTGATGGTCATGGTGATGGTATAGCTATAACAAGTAGTCATGCGACAAGTCATAGAATATGGAAAAATGCTTCAGGTGTATTAAATATAGGTAGTAGCAGTAATACAAACGCTTTTCAACAAGATTTAACAGGGAATATCACAATAGAAGGAACAGTTACAACAAGTGATGCACTAAAAATAGTTAATAGCACAACATCTAACATATCTTTAATGGAAGATGGAAGTTCAGGTGCAGATATAAAATATATTGGCAGTAATAATAATTTTGTAATTGCTACAGGTACAGGTGGTGCTGGTTCACAAACACAAAGATTATCTATACAAAGAGATACAGGAGACATATCCTTCTATGAAGACACAGGCACAACCGCTAAATTCTTTTGGGATTCCAGTACTGAAAGACTAGGAATAGGAACAACTACACCAGATACCGGGCTTGATATAGAAACGACTACCGGTATAAGAATAAAACAAAATGATCAAATAGATAGTCCTCCAGGTAATTCAGAAAACTTTTATCAAGGACTAGCATTTATTAATCAAAGTAGTAATACTCAGGCGTATAGTATGGGCTATGGCTTTGGAGGTCGGTTTGCATTAAACTATTTTGATGGTACAGCTACATATTCAAGAATTATGTCTGTTTCAAATTCAGGTAACTTAGCAGTTGAAGGAAGTGTTGCTACAGGGTCTTTTGTATTACCAGATGCTACAGGAACATCAGGGCAGTTATTAAAATGGCCTAGTTCCGGAACTACTTTGGAGTGGGCAGACGATACAGGAACAACTATAAATAATAATGCTAATAATAGAATTATAACAGGTAGTTCTACAGCAAATACATTAGAAGCTGAATCTACACTTACTTGGGATGGATCTACTTTAACAGCAAATACAGAAAATGCTGAACTGCAATTAGTTGATACATCTTCAGGCAATACAACAAGCATTTTATCTAATAATTTTGATACTACTATAAAAGCAGATGGTCGTATATTTTTTAGAGCAGGTGGTTCAACTGACAATATTATTCAAATATCTTCAGGTGGTGATGTTTCTTTCTATGAGGAGACAGGTACAACTCAAGGTTTCTTTTGGGATGCATCAACTGAGAGATTGGGTATTGGAACGACTTCGCCTGATTATGCTCTTGACATAAGAGACGATTCAAATATTCAATTAAAAGTTTCATCTACTACTACAACCAATAACGCAAGAATAACGTATGCTATTAACAATCAACAAAAATGGAATCATGGCGTACAGGCATCTGATAACTCATTTACTTTTTATGATATTGTTAATAATATTAGCCCATTTAAAATAGAACCAGGTGCAGCAACTAACACCCTTGTAGTAGATTCTAATTCTAGGGTGGGTATTGGAACTAATAATCCAAGTAACCGATTAACAGTATTAGGTGCAGACTCTATAGCTATTGATGACTACATAGTACATTATAACGATGGTAATACTAAAATTGGTTTTCCATCAAATGACAAGTTTAAGATAGCAGTAGCAGGTAGCGATAAAGTTACTGTAACTTCTACTGGTTTGGGAATCGGAACAACTTCGCCAGATAGTTTACTACATGTAGGTGGAGCATCAACTGATAAAACTTATATAGGAACTTACTTAGAACAGGGCGGAGTAGTTTTAAGCAGAGCTCAAGGTAATGAATGTCTCTGGGTAGACCGTTGGGGGTCTGCTTCTACTACGGGAACTATTACAAATCCTTTACAAGTATTTAGGCCTGAAGATAACTATGCATCGTTTTCTTCTTCCAATGGAACTAATAATCCTGTACAGTGGACAATTGATGCAACTTTTAGTGCAACTTCAAATGTAAACGCTAGAAGAGTTGCAATATTTGCTCATAGCGGTTTTACCTCTGATCTTACAATCGAAATAAAGAATAGCTCAGGGGTTTGGGAAACTGCATACGATGATTCCTATACTTTTGCTGGAAGCCGATGGCACTTATTTAGTATTGATAATGTTATTAGCTACCCAGGGGATTGGAGTATACAAGGAATAAGAGTAACTATTGATAACTATGGCACATCAAACAGATATATAGGTCAAATCGGTATTACAAATGTAAAAAATAGTAATACTTCTCCTTGGATTACAAAAGGTGGAGGTATAATATATGACAATTCAATTCTTGCTTTTGGTAATAGCTCAGACTTACAAATATACCATGATGGTAGTAATAGTTATATACACGATAATGGTACTGGTAACTTAAAAGTACGTACAAGTTCTTTTAATCTAATGAACGCTGCAAATAGCGAACTTATGATTAATGCTAGTGAAAATGGTGCAGTAGAACTTTACTATGACGGACAAGAAAGATTAAGTACTAGCTCAGCAGGAGTTAATATCCCTACTAATAAAGAATTAAGATTTTACGAAGCCAGTGGGTCGGAGTATACAGGTATAAAAGGTAGATCTTCTATCGGTACTGGGGATAGTATAACATATCAACTTCCTCCTTCTGCTCCTGCTAATAGTGGCTCTGTTCTTATTTGTACAACTGCAGGAGAAATGACTTGGAGTTCTAATACTATTAGTACTTATACAGACGGACAGACAGATAGAGTTATAACTGGATCAGGAACTAGTGGAGCAGTTGGTCAGTTTGGTCTTACATATAATAAAAATACTGGACTAAAAATAGAGAATATGGGAAGTCCTGTTAGTGCATCAGGTACTTTAACTATAGGACAATCAACCAATGGCAGTGGGTCTAGTTTAATTGTTATGGATTCAGCGACACAAGGTGCAATTAGGTTTAAGGATGGGAGTACTACAGAAGCAAGTATACTAATATCCCCTAATGTGAACAACGGCCCTCTTAAGATAAGTGCAAATAATGGAGTAAGATTACAAGATATTTACGGGATTGATACAACAACAACAACAACAACTCAATCGACAGCAACAGAAATACATACATTTTCTGCGGGAACTTTCCGTTCAGCAAGAATCACAATACAGATAAAAAATAATACAGATAGTACTTACCATACTACAGAATTACTAGCAGTTCATGATGGTACAAATGTTAAATTTGTAGAGTATGGATCAATATTTACAGGGGACGCAGAAGCAACTTTTGACATGTCAATAGTTAGTGGAAACGTAAAATTAATAGCTACCCCAGCTACAACAGATAATATGACATTTAAAGTAGTATGTCACAGCATAACAATTTAAGGTGGAGAGTGAAACCAAATGGCTAATAAAGATTTTATAATAAAGAAAGGTGTTATCGTTACTGACGATATCCAAATTAATTCAAGTGGAGATATAATAAAACTAGATATAAGTGCCTGGGGAAGTAACTCCGAGCAAAAAATAATTATAAATTCATTTAATAGTACTATAGGTGATCATTTACTTGTAAAAGCTGCAGGTAATGGAACTACGCAGCATGGAGCTATAGTTATTGCTGATAATGTATTTTCTTACGGAAGAACTACAAGCGGAGGACAGGTTGATGCAAGTCTTACTTCTCCTCTCCCAAATGCCACAAGTTTTACAGTAGACTGGCAAGGTAATGCTAATTTTGCGGGGTCAATTACATCTGACGACAGTATATATGCTGCAGACACGAATTTAAGTACTTCTCCAAGTTTTGCATTTAAGGGACATACAGATACTGGTATAGGCGTTCAAGCTGATGGAAGTAATGATAGGTTAAACTTAATTGTAGATGGTGTTACTCGAGCTTATGCAAATATTTCAGGTTTCTTTTCACAAGGAAATTTATACTCAGCAAATGGCGGACAATTTAGAAACTTCGCGGGAACATGGAAAGCTACTACAGGTGTAACAGGAAACGGATTTGAATTTATAAATACTGTTGATGGAACTGCCATGACTCTAAGTGCTGATGGAGACATGATAGTTTATGGTAACTTAGAAGTTAGAGGAACCCAAACAATTCTTAATACTGCAACACTTTCAGTAGATGATTTAAACATCACAATCGCTGATGGTGCTGCTAATGCAACTGCAGCAAATGGTGCTGGACTTACAGTTGATGGTGCAAATGCTACAATTACGTATACATCAGCCCAAGATGAATGGAACTTTAATAAAAATGTAGTAATAGGGGGAAAAGACACAACTTCTTCTTTCCCACTTATGGTAAGATCTAATTCTGTGCATAAGGGAATTCATATAGAAGAAAATAGTGGCGGTGAAAGTTGGCAGATGGGTGTTAATGCTACTGGTGATTTAAATTTTTATAATTCTGGTTCTGGTACCGCTTCAATTACTTTTGAAGATAGTGGGGACGTTGGTATTGGGGTATCAGCACCAACTGCAAAATTAGATGTTTCAAGCTCAACTGCTGAGGCTGTAGTAGCTAGATTTACAGGTACTTATACAGCTAATGGTGATGTTGCATTATCTGAATGGCAAAGAAATGGTGGTGCAGTTAAAGCAAACTTTGCTTATGCAGATTCAACTACAGACATGGAGTTTGGTACAACAACCAGTCATGGTCTTAGTATAAAAACAGGTAATACAAGAAGATTAACTATTAATTCATCAGGTAACGCCACCTTTACAGGAACAGTAACAGCAGATACACACTTTACTTCTTCTGATTCTAATGCAACTTTATCTAGTTCAGGAAGTGGTGGCTATGTTTATTTAAGACCTAATGGAAATGGTACAGCAACAGGTGAAACTCGTATTGATACTAGTGGTCAGTTAAACGTAAATTCTACAAGCACTTCACATGGACTAGAAATTTCACAGTCAACAAATACAGGATATGCACCCGCTTCAATTTTACTTAAGGCAACTCAATCAACTGCTAGAGGTGGAGGTATTTATTCTTATAATACACAATCAGATAATGGTTGGTATTCTGGATCTTTATATAATAATACTAATTTATGGGCTGTTACATTTTTAAATGGCACGAGTTTTAATTCTGCTATTGCACAAACTACAAATGCTATATTTACTGTAGACGGACCAAACGGTCGCGTTGGAATTGGAACAACTAGTCCTAGTAGAAAAGTTGCAATTTTTGATAGCGTTGATGGATATAATTTAGAGCTATCACAAACAAGTGCATATAATAGCGGATTACAAAGCGGTATAGTATTTACTGGAAAATATAATACAGGAACTAATGTCACACACTTAGCTTCAATTCGTGGCGGTAAAGAAAATACTACAAATTGGGACTATGGTGGAAATTTGCGTTTTTACACTAGAATTAATGGTGGCGCAGATACAGAAAGAATGCGTATTGATAGTTTAGGCAACATTGGTATAGGCGAGACTAATATAGATGCAAAATTACATTTAACTACTGCAAGTGCAGGTTTAATAAACCAAAAGTTTGAAAGTGCAACAAGTGCAGCTTGGAGATTAGGAATACCTGCTTCACAAACATATTTTGCTTTTGATAATGCTAATGATAATTTATCAAGTCCCAAAGTAGTCATAGACTCAACAGGAAACGTTGGAATTGGTACAACTTCACCAGATCAGGCTTTAGAAGTTGCAGGTCACATTAGAATTGATAATGGTGCAAGTTTTTCTTCTTATGAAATTTATAGAGATAATATACGATATGGAAAAGTAGGCAATGGTTCAAATCAATTTACAATTCAAGCTGATAATAATAAAAATATAAATCTATTTGACACTAGTGGAGTCGGTCTTACCGTTAAAAATGGCGGTAACGTTGGTATCGGAACATCAGTACCCGATCACATATTAGAACTATCTAAGGATATGTCAACAAGCCCTACTAGTGTTATATTTCTAAGACAAACCGGGACAAATCAAACTGGAGGTGGTGGAGCCATAAGGTTTGATACGTCAGCTTCAAATGATGACCACACACTATATTACGCAAGTGTTGAAGGTATAAGATCAACTTCTACTAATGGTAGTAATGAATTACATTTTAAAACAACTAAAAGTGGTGTAAACAATAATGCACCTAGTACTAAAATGGTAGTTGATGAAGATGGCAATGTTGGTATCGGAACTATTAATCCAACTCATAATTTACACGTAAAATCTACAGGAAATACCGAAATAGATGTTGAAAGAGCTAGTGGTGCAAAAATTAATCTTCAAGCTCAATCTGCTGCTGGTTATGTAGGTACAGACTCAAATCACGTATTCGGTCTAAAATCAAATAGTACAGTAAGACTAAAAATTGCTACTAGTGGTGCAATTTCATTTAATGATGCATACACATTCCCAACTACAGACGGAAGCGCAAATCAAGTACTACAGACAGATGGTTCAGGAAACTTAACCTTTGCTACAGAAAGTGGTGGCGTATCAATCTCAAACAACGTAAACAATAGAGTATTAACAGGAGATGGAACAAACGCAAATGCGGAAGCAAATCTCACGTTTGATGGCTCTACTTTAGGTGTAACTGGAACTATCAATAGTACTGGATTAACAGTATCTACTTCTTCATCAATTCCAACATTTGACATAGTCACAACACATCCTAGTGGTATACCTATTTTAAATTTAAAGGGTGCGGCTTCAGCACAAGTAAGATACCAAGATGAAAACGGTAATAATCAATCAAGAATAGATTTTAATGACGCAGGTGCTTTTAGTTTTATTGATGCTACAGATGGTTCATCTCATTTAGTAATAAACAGTTCAGGTAACGCTACTCTTTCGGGAAACCTATATTTAAGTGGTTCTAGTACTAACTATCTCTCAATGCATGCAGGAGATATGCTTAAACATAATACTGGAAATGGTTATATAGAATTTGGGCCAGCAAATACAGGTCATGCACATATTCAAACTGATAGAAGTAATTTTTATTTTAATGTAGGACTTCAAGTTAACACTGGTATTATTGCTTCTTACGACGAAGATTTAGTTTTACAGAGAGCAAGAAGTACTGCATACGAATTAACGCTAAAAACTACAGGTCTTGAGTTAGATCAAGGAACAATGCATTTAAAAACTGGTCTTTACTCAGCAAATAATACAGATGTTAAATTAAGACAATATTATTTATCGACGGGGGATGCGGGAGGAAGCTTCCTATTAGGTAAAATAGAAAATAGTGCAAATGCAGATGGAGGAGTTGAAGGTATAGTAAGATTTGCACATGACTATGGCTCATCAACAAACAACTGTGCAATTCATTTTCATTTTGCACAAAGAAGTGGAACTGCAAGAGGAACTTGGTGGTATGAACATGATGATCAAGAAGGGACAGGAGATAGAGTACATGTAAGATTAATTGATGATGGTGCAGGAAATATGTATGTTTGGGCAACTTGCGTAGACTATGCAAAAACTTATATAGAAACAACTTGGAGACAATGTACTAGTGTAAGTGACTCAGGAACTTTAACAGCTGGAACACTTACAACAGGTACAACACTTTTTGATACAGCAAATGATCCAACATCTGAAATGCATATTGGTAACCTTTATGCTCATGGCTTTGCTAATTTTGGAGGAAACTGTACTTTTAATGGTACTTCTAACCAAATGCTCGGATTAAGTGTACTAGGTGATGTATTATTTGACGGAATTAATACTGGAGGAATATCTTTTGATAGATCGGACGATGCATTTGAATTTAGTGATAATGCAAGAGCCAAGTTTGGTAATGGATCAGATTTACAGATTTATCACGATGCCACAGATTCATATATTCAAAACAGTACAGGCACTTTATATATCAACAATTTATCAAATGATAAAGATATTTTTATACAGTCAGATGATGGTTCAGGTGGTTTAACAACATATTTATTTGCAGATGGCTCTGAAGGTTCATTAAAGCTTTTTCATTATGGAAGTAAAAAATTAGAAACAACCTCAACAGGTGTAACAGTAACAGGACTATTATCAGCAACTACAAAATCTTTTGATATTGAACATCCTTCGAAGAAAGGAGACTGGAGATTAAGATATGGATCATTAGAGGGCCCAGAGAATGGGGTATATGTCCGAGGCAAATCGAAAGAAAAAGTTATACTACTACCAGACTATTGGGTGGATCTTGTTCATGAGGATTCGATTACAGTACAATTAACGGCTATCGGGGGTGGACAGAACCTTTATGTTGAAGACATAAAAAACAATAAGGTGTTTGTAAATGGTGAAAATTATTTCTATTATATACAAGCAGAAAGAAAAGACGTAGACAAATTGGAGGTCGAGTATGAGCGAACCTAAGTATAGAACAATGAATATTAAATTAAAAATTAAGTCTGATAACTCCGTAGAAAAACTACAATTTAGTGAATACGAAGAGGTAATTACACTTATAGAAGATGGAGACGATAAAATTTTAACAATTACAGCACAAATAGAGGAGATGCAACATGGCAGCATATAGCAGCACACAGAATGGAAACTTTAATGCAAGTTCAACTTGGGGAGGAAGCACGCCCGGAGATGGAGATACTCTTACTATTAACCATACTGTAACACTTACAGGATCAAATGAGCCTACAAACGGTTTTGGAGATATTAAAGTAGCAAATAATGGAATACTTACAAATGCAGACAATGCAACACTAAAAATGAATGGAAATATAAGAGTAGAAACTTCAAGTAGTTCTGCACCTGCAACTGTACATTTTAAAGATAACTTAACAATATCATGGAATGGAGCAAACGGAGATAATCATGGGTTCCAGGTTGATAACTCAGCAGGTTCTCATTGTATTATTGAAGGAGATAACCCTACAGGATATTGTACAACAACAACTGCGGATACTGATGGAAATGTATGTACTCATACTGTAGCAGATGGTTCATTATATGGTGTTGGAGACTGGGTACAAATTTATCAAAATAATTACACTTCAACTTCAACAGAAAATGACGGAACCAGATACGACGATGAAGGATTCTGGATTCATGATATTAGCGGTAACACGCTATACACCCGTGACTACGTTGGACCTGAAAACTCTACGGTCACTTCTGCAAGTGGAACTAAACTTTTAGTGTCTAATGCGAAGGTATTCCGTGAGGGAATGCAAATTATTTTTGGGACAGGGTCAAATAGAAATATAAAAACAATATCAAGTATAAACTACACTAATAATGCTATTGTATTAAACTCATCAGTTACTGGAAGTGTAGTTGGGACAACAGTTTATAGAGCCGGGTCACTTAAACCGCACCCGTCAGGTTCAAAAGTTAGAAAGATGGCAACAGTAACAACAGCAGAATCAGCTAGTGGCGCATCAAGTATTACAGTTTCAAGCACAAGTGGAATGTTTGTGGGAGCCAGGATATTTGTTGAAAGAAGATCAGAAGCTTCAGGTAGCACCGATCATGCAGATCCTAGTAATGGTGATGTTGCGAACGGTACAGGTAGTTTTGATTATATTATTTCAGGCATAAGTGGAAATGTTGTAACATTATCAACTGTATTAAATTACAAAGTAGTAGCTACCTCTTTAGTTTCGGTACTTAATAGATCTATTGTATTTGATACTGTAGCTACTGATGGGTCTGATTTTGCTCATTTTTATTGCGAACACAGAAGTGGATATGATAGATGTATAGTATTAAAGGATATACAATTTCATAACTGGGGCGATAGTGATACTAATACACGAACTGGAGTTGTATTAAGAGGACAAAATAAAACACAAAGCCCTCCTGTAACGTATACACAAACAATACCAGTTTTACACAGAGGTAGTTGGTGTGAAGGTTTAACAGTAAGACATTATCCAGGGCATGAAAGAGATTGGGGAAGTATTTGGTTATATGATTGCAGAGCAACAGTAGCAAGAGGTTGTATCTCACTTTATGGAGATGATGGTATAGCTGTTCATTATGAGCCTTTTCAAGGTGCTATAGGTAATTTGTCAGCAGGGCAAAGAAGTTTTGGAATGAGATTTGAAGGCTCCTCAGACTTGTTTGATATTTCCTATAATTATGTTAGTCGTTCTAATAATAGATTACGAGTTACTCAGTATGATGAAGGACTTGGAGGACATATGCACAATTGTATTATAGACGCAACTGACTATGCAAGTGCTGGGTGGCAAAACTCCCATCCAGGAAATATATGGAGATGCAAATTTACCGGCGTAAGGTATGGAACAATAACAGAATCTGCTATAGAGTCAAAAGCAGGATTCTTAGATTGTTTTATACAAAGCCTCAGCGGGTATCAAACAGTAACAAATGATAGACCCGTAGACTCAAATCAAGGCGGACAATATAGACAATCACACTATAGTAGAGGAGGGGGTTCTACAGCATTAGTCAGCGTAGAACACCAACATGAAATAGATAGAGTCCATGTTTACGGATATTATTGGGAAGCTTACTGGAATGAAGATGAAGATGCGTGGCATTTTTTAAGATATAAATCAGGAGATAATAGCCCTTCAATGGGAGAAACTATTTACATACCCGCAAATACAACAGGTAGATTTACAGTAAAATGTAAAGCAGTCTCAGGATTTAGTGGGACAAGACCTTTTGGTTTTGCAATAGATACTAAAAGCAATTATTCAGAGAATGCATTAGGATTTACAGCAACAACTAATAGACCGCTTCGAGGAAAAAAGTACACTACACAATTTACTAGTGCCTTTGACTCTGCCTATGAAGAAGTACAAATAACAATTAATCCCGAACCTTTTGGTAGGTATTATAAAATAGGGGTAATGTCAAATAATAGAAATGCAACTGAAGGATTTTTTATTAAAGACTTTGATTTTTATTTAGATGGTAGCGTAAATGAACGACAATTTTTACAAGGAAATGGAGGAAGTGTAAATCCTCATGCAATACCGCAATTTAGAAACAGTTTTACACAACAGAAAAAAAGACTAGGAGGAAGACTTAAATGAGCAATGATGTACTAATAACCCCGGCATCACGAAAAATTGAGTTCAAAGATTCATCAGCAAGTATCGATGCAAAAATTGAAACAGATAGTAGTGGTAATTTAATAATAACTAACCCAGGAGGCGATATATCCTTAGGAGATACTAATGCGGACATTTTTATAGGAGATGGCGTTAATAATATTGATATTGTCTTTGAACAAAATGGAGAAATAAGAGGAACTAGTGGAGTTACTTTAACACTTGGTGCTTCTAATAGTAATGTTGTTATGGCTACAACTTTAAACCTAAATAGTAATGATTTAACAAATGTAGGCAGTTTAACAGTTAATAATTTAACAGTCAATGGAACAACAACAACTGTATCGTCAGTTAATACAACTATTACTGATTCTTTAATTGAATTAAATTCTGGATTAACAGGAGCAAACTCAAAAGATATCGGATTTATATTTGAACGTGGTAGTACAGGACATAATGCTGCATTCTTTTGGGACGAAAGTAGTGATAGATTTAGATTTATTACAACTACAAATACTGGTTCAGCAACTACAATCGGGGATAATATTACAGAAGGCACTATACAGGCAGGAAGTTTCTTTGGTAATGGTGCAAACCTTACTTCATTAAATGGAACTAATATTTCGTCTGGAACAGTTGCTGAAGCAAGAATAGCTAGCCTAGCAGCTTCAAAGATTACTTCAGGTACGTTTGCGGATGCAAGAATACCAAGTCTCGCAGCTTCAAAGACTACTTCAGGTACGTTTGCGGATGCAAGAATACCAAGTCTCGCAGCTTCAAAGACTACTTCAGGTACGTTTGCTGACGCAAGAATACCAAGTCTCGCAGCTTCAAAAATTACATCAGGAGAACTTAGTAGTGCAAGACTGCCGGCCTATTCTGCCCCAGTAAGGGCAGGGGAATTAAGTAACTCTCAAGACTTAAATGATCTTATAGCAGCTAACGCAGGTTTCTATTATCAGACTTCTAATGCTGATACAACCGGAAATAATTATCCAAATGCACATGCCGGTTCTTTAATAGTGCAGAAATCTGCAGGAAATGCAACTCAGTTATATCAAACATATAGCGCAACCGACACAAGATTATATTTTAGATCAAACTATAATGCAGGTTATGGTACTTGGCAAAGAGCTTTTGCAGACAACTATCATCCAAATGCTGATAAATTAACAAGTGCAGTAAATATTAACGGAGTAGCTTTTGATGGTTCAGGAAGTATTACAGTAGCAGACAGTACTAAACTACCACTTGCTGGTGGCACAATGACTGGCAATATTAACATGGACGGTAATGAACTTAACAATGTTGAATTAATTAAGTTCAAAAATAAAGAACTAACTGATTTTTCTGGCTCAATGCAGATGATACTTGATGCAAATGACGCTGATAGTAATGTTCCAGGTCACGGCGATCATGCCAGTGACTATCCAATGGGCATTTACTTTACAGGAGACGCTGATCAATCTACAACAACTTTAGGAAACGGTCTTGTCAAAGTATGGCACACAGGTCATTTTAATAAAGCACACATTGATTATTTTGTAGGATTATATAATTCAGGCGTAACAACAACTGAATACGACTATCTAGACGGTGTAACAAGTAATATACAAACACAACTCGACAATAAATTAAGTTCCTTTGATATAACAACTCAAACCGACTCAAAATATCTAAGAAGTGATGTGAGTGATACAATGACAGGTGCATTGTATATTGAGGCTGATAACCAAGCGGGCGGTGCTTTAAGAATTGAAGCAAATCAAACAAATCCTGATAATGATATGTACTTTGCGCAAGAAATCTATTCTACTCTTTCAGGTAGCACTGCTACTACAGGAGATAGAGAGCAGGGAGGTATTTACATGGATATTAATTCCACCGCTACAGGTGGTGATACCTCCAATGAGCATAGAGCTTATGGTATGTACGTTGATCTTGATAGTACAGGTGATGCAGATTTAGTATATGGTGTTTATGCAGATGCTACTGCAACTCCAACGACAGGTACAACAAGTAATGTCTTTGGTGGTTATTTTAGGGCTGAAGATAATGGTGGTGCTGGTTCAACTACTACTCTTTACGGTGTTCAGGCCGTAGCCTATAGTGATAACGCAACTTCAGATGTAAATTCAATGTATGCAGGTTATTTTAAGACTTTCAATGCGGCAGATAGTGCAAGTATTCCCACAGCAAGGGGTGTATATGGTGAAGTAGAGATTACAACAGGTAGTGGAGACATATATGGAAATACTTATGTATTTGAATCTCAATATGATAATAATACAAGTGCTGCTCCAACACATACTGCTGCATTATATTACGGAAACTATGCAGGAACATTACCTACCACAGCTTTAGGAGTTTATATTGTAGATCCTGTTCCTAACTCATTTGCTGGAAGTGTAAGAACTGGACTTGGTACGACTAGCTTGTCTGCTTATGGATTTATTGGTGATTTAAATACTGGTATGTATAGTCCAGCTAACCACGAATTAGGATTTACTACAAATGGCACGCAACGATTAAAACTAACTACTTCTGAGCTTGTTATTAATGATGCCTCCAATGATTATAATTTCAGAGTAGAATCAAATAATAACGATGCAATGATATTTGTAGACGGTGGCACCGATAAAGTCTCTATAGGTACTAGTGATACAGGCAGCATGGATGGTAGATTTACAGTACAAGGCGCAAATATTGGTAATACTGATGGAGATACTCAATTACATGCCACCATTGCAGGTTCAAGACATCATCTTGATTTTGAAGAAGAAAGAACAGCATCTACATCTGATTGGCAAAATACAACATACAGATTGGGTATGAGAGTTGATACAACTGATCACCAAGCTATTGAGTTTGTTTCTGATGGAAGTTCTGCTGAACACATTGATATTAAAACTGGAAATAGAGTATTCAATACAAGATTTACACATGATGGCAAAGTTGGTATCGGAACATCAACTCCAGGTAATAAACTTAGTGTTGCTAGGTCTCAATCAGATACTTTTTCTAACACTCATTTAGGCTTAAAGGCCACGTCTACTACAAATACAACTGGAAGAACTGGTATTTCAATGGCAACCTCTACTGTTAATAATTTTGGTGTCACTTTAAACGCAATGAGAAAAGGTACTGACGGAGTTCCTACGTTTGGAATTAACATGCACAACAACAGTGCTGGTGGACTTGAAGCTTTCACTGTTAAAGCCGATGGGAATGTTGGTATAGGAATTAGCGACCCTAAAACAGAGTTGCACATACTAGGAGCTTCGGGAAATGCTCAAGCTACAACAGTTACAATTGGTGGTGATGGCACAAACGGAAATCATACCTCTAAACTAGAATTTTCAGAAGCAAGTAACGGCAGTGGAGGTATTTTGAATTATGGGTTTTCGCTTTTAGCCGATGGTAATAGTAGCAATAATTTCCTTATAAGAAACCATAATAATAGCACTAGTGGTAATATTGCAATTTGTATTGATCGTGCAACAGGATTTGTTGGAATAGGAACAGGATCAGGCTCGGCTTCAAGTAAATTAACTGTTAAACAAAATATGACAAATGGAGCAACAACTGCATTTACTGCTCCTCATTTAAAACTTCAAGCAAATAATACAACTGATACTACTGGCTTTGTAGGAATGACATTTGATACAAGTACCACTGCTAATTACGGGTGGTCGTACGGCGCTTTAAGAGACGATGGTGGAAATGGAGATATGGTATGGCGTTTCCATAGTGCTAGCGCCCAGGGAAATGAAAGATTTAGAATTATGAGTACTGGCAACGTAGGAATTGGAGATGGTTCTCCAGACTTCAAATTAGCTATTAGAACTCCAGCTATTCCAAGTGGTTCAACTTATGCATGGCCTCTAGACTTATCAAGGCCAGGTACAGACTCTAGAGGCTTAACTTTTGGGGTGGGATCAGCTGGAGGTACACATGTAATGGCGGCACATAATGGTGATGTTGGTATTGGTCAAACATTTGGAAGTGACAGTAATGGATTACCACAATTTTATGAAACATTAAGTATAACACATGACGGAACTGCTTCTATAGGTAGAGTTGGAATTGGAGATACTGACCCAATTGCTAAACTAGAAGTAGCAGGCGATAAGTATGTTTTAACTAATTCGGGACAAGCAAGAGGTGGTATACATTTAAGGCCTACTTCAACGCCTGGGTTAAATGAATATGGTGGCGCTATATCTTTTAGTTGTAATGGTTCAGGTTCATCTGCTATAGCTGCTGTAAATGATGGGGGCGCTGACAGTGACGGTAATGGTTTAGCCTTTATAACACACCCATCAGGAACAGGCTCTGCAGATGCTGTTGAGCAAATGAGATTAAATGAAATTGGTAATCTAGGACTTGGTGATCCTAGTGCCCCATATAAACTTACAGTTAATGCCGGTCTGAGCGATTGGCCAGGATTTTTTAAATCTACAGATAATAAAGCCGGTATTATAATTGCCGATGATGATACTACAACTTACTTTGGAGCAGAAAATTCAAGAGCTTTCATGGGTATGCAGTCAGGTGTTAGTGTAAATAACTTAAATATAAATGCTACAGGTCAGGTAGGCTTAGGAACAGGTAGTCCTGGTTATAAACTTCACGTTGTAGAATCAACTGAAAATGCTGGAGCAATTAATATAGAGGATGGAACAAGCTGGTTGAGACTTGTTCCTAACTTAGGTGGAGGTGGATTTAATCCAATGTCAGTAGCTGGAGATATAGGATTAATATTTTCAAATGATAATGATGGTAGTACGGATAGTACATCCAACGGGCTATTAATTGCATCTCACTCTACTAGTGGTTATGGAATAAAAATAGTAGAGAATGGTAAAGTTGGTATTAAAACTGGAGCACCAACCTATACATTAGATGTTAATGGTGACATGGGAGTGAATGAGTACATATACCATAATGATGATGATAATACCTATCTAAGATTCTTAGCAGATAGAGTAGTAATTGCAGCTGGAGGGCGTTGGGTAATAGACTGCGATGAAGGAACTGATCCTGATATTCTAAAGCTTATGAATGATGCACAAAGAGCATATTCTGACGGCACTTTCCATGCAAAAGGAGATATCATAGCGTACTCTACCACTACTACTTCTGATAGAAGATTGAAGAAAAATATACAACCTTTAGAAAATTCACTTGAAAAAGTACAAAAGCTACAAGGTGTTTCTTTTGATTGGAAAGATGAGGACAAAGGAAGTTCTATAGGTTTTATAGCACAAGACTTTGAAAAAGAATTACCAGACTTAATCAAAGAAGTAAGATCGTTTGAGGATAAAGACGATACTATTAAAACAATTAACTATGGAAATACAGTAGCTTTACTTGTTGAAGCTATGAAAGAGCAACAAGAACAAATAAAAGAACTTCAAAAACAAGTTCAAGATTTAACTAATCAAAAATAAATCTTGACAAGAGACTAAAATTTTGATATAATTAAAAAATGAGCATAAGCTCAAGAAAAAGGAGAAAAAATGTCAATAACTAAGACAATTAAATTACATAGATGCGAGGTATACCCTGCTATAGATAAAGCAGCTGAGACTACTTTAAATATTGCATGGCCTACTTTTGTAGTAATCTATAACGACATCATTGATGACGAAGATGATGCAGATTTGCCAATTATTAATACAAGAAGTAAAACTCTTTCTAAGTATACAGAAGATGCCCTTACATCATTAGAAGGAGAAGATAGTGTAGTAAAGGCTTTGTGTCGTACTGCTTGGGATTTATAAATGACTTTAGTTAGTAATGGACAGTTAGCATTAGATGATTTAGGAGCAAATACTACTTATTTTATTAACGATAGTTTTACCGCGGGATCCAATACTAGTAGAGATATAGATGGAGATTTTCAAGTTGAAGATCCAGATACAGGCCAAACTTCAACTGTAACAAGAACAATATGGCAAGGACCTGTATATGGGTATAACTTAAATGCAGGTGCTTCAGGCCAAACAGGTTGGAAAGACGCAGTAGGTTGGGGTGTAGACTGGGACGATGGTGGTAATGTTAGACCTGATGTTGGTTCTCTGGCCGCCATGGGTTCTGGTTTGACTGTTACTTATACTGACGGATCCAGCACCTCAAGAACAGTAGTAACTGTGGGTTTAGCAGATGGATCAAAAGGCCCTGATGGTACTGCTCCAGATAAGTTTTTAATATTAGCACTAGCAGGGGCAAATATACCTGATTCTGATAATACTTTTAAACAAATAACTTATGGCGGATTAACTTTAGATAGATCAGCAAAAGATTATAAATTTAATACTAATGTTTGTACGGTTTGGATATGGGAGCTTACTCTAACTCAGAGAAACTCAGCAGGTTCTGGTACTGGTACAAAAACTTTTCAACTTGTTCAAACCTCGGGTACAAATAATGGAATCGCAGAGGAGTTTGGGGGAACCAATGCAGGTGGAGGCGCACCCGTGGCGATGTCAGAGTACTACAAAGGCGGAACTTTTGTTACTAGTAATGTAACAGCGAGTATACCTACTAGTGGAGAGATAGCTTTTTCTGACTTTTATGGAGCAACATATGCCGCAGGAAGTTTTCATACTACTACTATGACTGTTGGTACTGCTGGAGGATATGGGTATGCACACTCAGGTTTTAGTTCGTCTGGATCTTTAGGTTCTTTAGGGGACGCTACTCTTACATATAATAGTAGAGCAGTTACAATAATAAGATTACGAGGTGAAGCAAGTAGTAGTACAGTATCAACGGGAACTGTGGACTTTATAATTGAGGATGATTTAGCTACAACTTCGCCACCTAATTCAGGGTGGACAACTATGAATATTTATAAAAATCAAACTGATAATAGCGGAAGTCCCGACAATACATTGTCGAGAAGTGCAGCAACTTACACAGCTAGTGGAGGTGTTGGGTTTGCTAATGCAAAATGGTCATGGACTGTTGCAGGAGATTTTGGTGGGGCTTTTTATGGTACTTGGTTTGGTGGTACTAATGGCGCGGTTCACTTTATAGAGATAGTATAATGGCAGAAAATTACGAATACATTAATAATGACGAGCAAATAAAATATACTAACACAGAATATCCTAATTTATATATAACTGTGGAAGCAGATAGATATAATGACTTAGATAATAAGAAAAAAGTTAAGCATGCTTTTCATAGAAATACAGGACTAGGTAACGTTCAGATGATACAATCAAATATGTATGATAAAGTATGGATGAATGGATCTCATAGTAGAACAGATTATAATATTAATAGTACTGAGGGTCAAAGAATAAAAGGAATATTAGAGGACAACTTTTCAAATATAACTTCAGATTCACACTCTACTAATTTAATCTCTGAATTTGCTCCAAATAGACCGCCATATAATAACAATAGCATATCTTTATATAACATGGAAGAAGCTTCTTCTAGTATAAAGACTACTTATGGTTGTTCTTATACAAAATACCATAACTGGTATGGATTAAAATTTGACCTAACAACTAAAACTACTTCACTAAAAATAGTAGTAGATATAGCAGATACTCACGCACTATCTTTAATAGACTCAGAAGCGTTTAAAAAACTTCCAAGATTAGACTCTGAAATAGGGGATAATGGGTTTTTAGCTTTTATACATAATGCAGACGGAACAGTAAGTGAGCATACTGATTTATATATAACTTCTAGTGATATACATATTAAAGAATTTTGTGATGAAAATGAACTAACATTTCCTTATGATTACTCAGATAAAGCAATCAGAAATAAGATATGGATTTGGGGATTAGTATTTAATAGAAATACAGGTGTTTTTAGTCATGTCAAAGCGTATCAGAGAATATACACTTAAAGAAAAAGGGGCGTTAAGCCCCTTTTTTATTATACCTCTTCAGGTATTATTTCTTCGTCTTCTTTCTCAACAGCTTCTTTTAATTTAGCTGTCATGCCTTCTGTAGCAACTCTAACTTGATCTAGTTCCATTTGAAAGTTTTGTTGTTTAACATTTAAACTGTTCAAACATGCAACTATATATTTAGCTTCGTCACTAAGCTCAGAAATAACATATTTTTTATCATCAAGCATTAATACTGGTTCTTCATTAGTTACTTGTGGATTGTTTTCTGTCGACATAATTTTCTCCTTTATTTAAAAATATCTTGCCAATTTCCTTGTGTACTAGCTTTAGCATACTCAGTAGCACGGTTTTCAAAAAAGTTGGTATGCTCAACGGCATTGATCTGTTGGTCTAGCCAAGGTAAAGGATTATCAGTACTATGAAAAATTGCTTTCATACCTAATCCTAGTAATCTTCTATCAGCAATATAACGGATGTACTCTTTTACTTCAGCTGCTGTAAGACCTTCAATCTCTGCATTCTCAAAGCAGACGTCAATGAATCTATCTTCTAGTTCCACTACTCTCTCTGCTGCGCAATATACTTCGTATTTTAACTTATCATTCCATATTTCAGGATTCTCTTGTATAAATGTACGAAATAGTTTAGACATTCCCTCTACGTGTAGAGTTTCGTCTCTTATAGACCATGTGACAATCTGCCCCATGCCCTTCATCAAATTATGACGAGGAAAGTTCAACAGAATAGCAAAACTACTAAATAGTTGTACTCCTTCTGTAAAACCACTATAGACAGCCATTGTTTTAGCCATCTCATACTTATCTCTCATATTAAAATCAGTTAAGTACTCGTGTTTCTCCGCCATTGCTTGTATTTCCGTAAACGCTTTGTACTCATCTTCTGACTTTCCTAACGTTTCCAATAATAAAGAATATGCTTCTTGGTGTACTGCTTCCATCGCAGCATAGCTAACAAGCATCATTCTTATTTCTGGTTGTTTGAATGTTGGTAAGTAATGCTTTGCATACCCACAACATACGTCCACATCAGCCTGTGTAAAGAATCGGAAGATATTATCTACCAATGCTCTATTTGCTGGTGTAAGTTTTTCTTTATAATCTTTTATATCATCCTGTAATGGCACTTCTTCCGGTAACCAATGCATTTGTTGTTGTTTTTTGTAAAACTCAAATGCCCACGGATAGTTAAAAGGCTTATAATAATCTCTTTCTTCTAGTAAATTCATTTATCCCTCACAACTTAGACAATCTGATTGCTCAAAAATTATCTCTCTTTTTACTTTATTTGATACATTATCCGCACGACTAATCGCTTCACTTCGTAAATAGTAAAGAGTCTTCATATTCTTTGCCCATGCTAGCATATGAATGTTGTGCAAATCCGCTTTGTTTACATCAGGCGGGAAGAATAGATTCACACTTTGTGATTGACACACAAACTGTTGTCTCATACTCGCGTGTTCTACTACCCATGACTGATTTATTTCCACTGCTGTTTTAAAAACTTCTCTTTCTTCATCAGTTAAGAACTCTAAATGTTGACAGCTTCCTTTATTTGTTATAATACTTGTCCAAGTAGCATCATTATTCTGATCATACTTTTCTAGTACTTCTTCTAAAAATTTATTCTTCATTAACGAAGAACCAGACTTAGTTTTCTGTGTGTAAGCATTTGCTCTATATGGCTCAATGCTTGGACTTGTGTTTCCACAAATAATACTACTTGAAGCATTTGGAGCGATTGCCAATAGATGAGCATTTCTTACTGAACATGTATCATCATCTGGGCATGCGCCTTTTTCTACTGCAAGTTTTTCTGTTTCTTTTTGTGCTTGAGTTTTTATGTGTTCAAACATTCTCATGTTTGTGGCTGTTGCTCCTAAACCTTCAAAAGATATACTATTCTTCTGTAAGTACGCATGGAAGCCCATTGCACCTAAACCAATACTTCTTTCTCTTTCTGCACTATACTTAGCTCTTTCAAGCTCGTCTGGAGCATTTGCAATGAAGTGAGTAAGAACGTTGTCAAGAAAACGTATTAAGTCGGGTATAAAAGCTGGGTGATCTTTCCACTCATCAAAATACTCCAAATTTACACTTGAAAGACAACAAACTGCTGTTCTTTCTTCATTCGTGGCAAGAGTTATCTCTGAACAAAGATTAGAATGATTTACTTTCAGTCCTTTTCTTTGTTGAAAGTCGGGTAAGTCTGCCTGTACGGCATCTTCAAACATCAAATATGGTTCTCCCGTTTCCATACGATTTTGCAGTAACTTTACCCAAAGTGTTCTTGCACTAACAACTTTCTTTACTTCTCCACTATGCGGATCAACGAGATCCCAGTCGTCACTGAAGCCTTCTTCATGTGAAGCTCTATGAATTATTTCCATGAACTTGTCTGGAACCACGACACCGTGATGAAGATTAATACACTTACGATTAGCATCTCCACCAGTTGGCTTTCTAACATCTAAAAACTCCTCTATTTCGGGGTGACTCATGTGTAGATAAGAAGCATAACTACCCCGTCTAGTTACTCCTTGGCTAAATGCCAGCATTTCTGCATCTACTACTTTCATAAATGGAATTACACCTGTAGACTCAGAGCCTTTCGACGTTTTTGTCCCTTGTGACCTAACATCGCTCCACCCGCCGCCGATTCCACCACCCATTGATGATAGATATGCGTTCTCAGTATAATGTCCTGTAATTCCTTCTCTGCTGTCATCTACATAATTGAGAAAACAACTTATCGGTAGACCTCTTTTTGTTCCACCGTTTGATAACACGGGCGTAGCAAACATAAACCATAAGTTACTGGCATAGTCATATATACGCTGTGCGTGGTCTTGGTCGTCTGCAAAAGCTTCTGCCGCACGGGCGAAACCTTCTTGAGGACTTAATTCATCTCCTACGAGATATCTATCCTTGAGAGTTTTCTTACTGAACTCGTCAAGTAGTTTGTCTTTACTAAAATCAATTTTTACCATTTCTATGCCTTTGTATTCCTAAATCTATAATTTGCTTGTTTTCTTCTCCAATAGCTTCTCCTGCGTATGTTACTAAATCCATTAGTTCCACATTCATTAAGAGTTGCTCTGCATTTTCGTTAAGAGATTCTATATATTTATATTTTCCCTCTATTGGACATGCACCGTAGATGTCGAAAACGTTTCCGTATTGTTCCATTAATTGAACTGCGCGCTTTGGGCCAACTCCAGGTATTCCTGGAACATTATCCCCTTTATCGCCAGTTAGACATTTGAAGGTGATATAATCTTCAACTTCAAAGTCGTAGTGTTCGTCCCAAGTATCTAGTGTTACCTCTTTACGAGTTACTGTACTAAATCTTGAAACTTTTTCATTAATAAGTAAATCCCAATCTCGGTCAGATGATATCATCCAACACTCGTCAAAATTAAACTTATCTAAGTTCATACTTATATACGCTGCTATATCATCAGCCTCAACTCCCTTGAATTGAAATACTGGATGACTTTTCTTTAGTAGCGTTAAAGTATTACTAAATTCTGCCATAAATATCTCGAACTCTTTAGCTTCCTGCTCAGTTTGTTCTGCATATTTTTCTTTTCTATTTGCTTTATATTCGGGAAAGATAGCTTTTCTATAGCTACTTCCGCCATCGGCACAAATAATAATTGTACCTGCATTATATGATTTCGCTAGACTTTCTACTGTTCTTACGTAATCATACTTGTAATCTGTTACCCCTTGGTGCTTCCATCTAAATGCAATGTTAAGTGCATCAACTATCAGCAAGTTCCCAGTCGGAGCCGGGTCGCCAAGGCTTGAGAATGTAATCGCCATTTGTAAATTTTATCTCCTCTTTATCTAGCCAGTCTTCTGCGATAAGAACGTATGCACCCAGCCAGGCAATATGCATATATCTTAATGTATTTTTTGGTTCTCTTACTGTAGCAACAAAGAATTTGCCATGATTCTCTCTAAATATTAAGAGAGGCTCTTGCTTCATCTGTTGTGATTGCTTTACTAATTTACTCCACCATTTAAATAAGTTATTACTTTTTTGTGTAAATATCTTTGCATCAAATCCTACATGCTTATAGAACTTAACTTCTACACAAAATAAATTATGTTTACCAGGAACTCTTAAGTCTCCTTTTATCTTTCCACTACCAGAACCTGGAGTCTGCTCCCATTTCTCTTCTGTTAGTCTATCTAGAAGAGACATTACTTGTTGCTCTCCTCTATTACCTTTCTGTCTTGGATTAACCATCTAAATGACTCACTTTGTCTTCTTTTATAACTTCTATTTTAGACAATAAAGGATGAGTCCATCCGTGTGATACTATGTATGTATTCAAATTTTCCTCTCTTAGTAGAATCTCTACAAGTTTTTCTTTTCCCTGTTCATCTAACACATTTGTTACTTCATCTAGGAAAAGAACGTTTATTCGTGACTTAGAAATACTACTCATGAGTTTACGAATAGCAAGTAGAGTAGAGGTGTTAACTCTTGCTAACTCTCCCGCACTCAATGCTAGGATCTCTACTGACTTTCCGTTGTCATCTATGGAGACATTTAACTTATCGTTTGATACTACAAACTCCAAACTAAACCTACCATCAGATAGTTCAGCAAGATACTCATTAGTAAGTTCTTCTAAATCTTTTACTAAATTTTCTATCTTATAAGCAAGTAGTCCGTTAGTACTAAATGCTTTCTTCAACACTTCTATACTAGATAATTTATTTTGTACTTCTCTGTGACCTTTATATAGGTTACTTAGTTGTGTTTCAAAATCATCTTGTTGTTCTTTTACAATAGAAATACGAGTGTTATGTCTTTCTATTTGTTCATTCTGACTAACTACTTCTTTTAATGACTTTCTTTCTTCTTTGATTTTTTCACTAAGGGTAGTTATTTTCTTTTGTAAATTTTCTGCTTGTAATACTTCAGTAGGTAAGGTTCTATCTAAATCTCTAAAAAGATCTTCCCACTCTTCTATTTTTCTTTTAGCAACAGTTACTACAATATTTGTTTCTTGTGTTTCTTTTAGTTCTTTTTGTTTTACTACTAGCTTTTCGGTTGTGCTAGTAACATTATTACTGTGTTCTGTTACTTTCTGTTGAACAAAATCTTCATCTATTTGCTGGTTACAAGTAGGGCATTGTCCTGTTAGCTTTTCATATTCAGCTATCTCTGCTTTATTTTGTTTTATTTTGTACTCATGTACTGTTATTTCTCTTTCTAGACCTGTAGTGTTAGTAACTTTACCATGTGTTTCTATATCTTTTTTATATTTATTCAGATTTATACTATCTAGTTGTTCTTTTGTAAAATTATTTTTGTTAATCTTTTTGTTAATTTCTGAAATATTTTGGAATTCTACTTGTAATGAACGTAAAGTTTTGTCATCTTCTTCCGAGTAGATTGGTAATTCGATTTTCGAAAGTAGTGATGTATCTTCCAATTTATTATCTGATAACCACTTTTCAATTGTATCGATTTTCCCTTGTGTACCTGAAATTTGACTTGATATTTCTCGTGATTTTTCTTTAAATACTTCAAAGAATTTTACATATCTATCTAACTGCAATAAGTCTATTAGGAATCTCTTTCTATTAGTATCAGTAGCAGTTAAGAATTGTAAACTTGCATTGGTATTTTGATATACAATCTGAGAAAAAGTTTTATGATCTATACCAATAGCTTCTTCAATACTCTTATAGGTATTTGTTGCTGTATGACTAGACATATCTTCATCATTTTTATAAAACTTTACTTTTATATTACCCTTACGAACAACATCAATTTTGTACTCGTCTTCATTTATTTGGAAGTCGAGAGAGATACTATAGCCATCGTTTGCTTCCCTATTTGGAATGTCTGCTTTCTTTATACCTTTTGAATTTTTGTTGAATAATACTTCTTCTAATATCAAAGGTATAGAAGATTTACCAGCACCATTTGTACCGACTAACTGAGTTACTATGCTTTCTGTTAGGTCTAATTCGTTATCAAGACCATAACTAAAACAATTATTCCACTTCAACTTCTTTAGCGTAATCACTAAATACTCCTAATATATTTTTTACTTTACTGTTATTTAATTCCAAAATGTAACTCAAATACTCATTTAACTCTTCTTCTATTGTCATTTCTTTGTCGAGTATAAGTGTTGCTTCTGTTTTTCTTTTTATGACTTTTTTATCAAGTAACTCGCTGTTTTTTATGTTACTTAAATCTGACACATCTCCTTCGATCTCATAGATAGTGTGATGAAAATCTGTTTGAACCATTTCATCTTCACTTGTAACTGTCTTTCTTAGTAGCTGAGGTAAGTCAAACTCATGCCACGTCCAATCCCAGGTGCCTGGATCTATTACTATATACCCAGTCTTTACTATGTTTCTATGGAAAGATGTAGTCATTGGACTTCCAGGATACACTATATTTCTTTGTGTGTTTTCGTGTGAGTGTAAATCTCCTGAAAATACTACTTTAAACTTTTCAAATCTTTCTAAGTCAACTTCAGGCACTACATGGGGCTGTATCTCGCCACGAACATGTGTAAATAGTACTTCTGAGTTGATATTTTCTATACTGTTCTTCTTGTGTAGATCAGCATATGGAAGTATAGCATAGTTACTAAACTCTCCAACTGTTTCTGTAATTACCTTTACTAGAGGATTTAACTGTGTTGTAACTTTAATTAAGTTATCAAAAAATGTTCTGTGCTTTCTAGTAGCTTCATGATTGCCATCATAGATAATTGTTTCTACTTTTGTATTCTTAACAAAGTCAAAATACAAAGTAAGCTCATCCATTGAAGGGACTCGATCAAACAAGTCCCCGCCAATGATATGTAAAGTAACATCATGATTCTGAACAACATCTTCTATTTGGTCAAAAAACATCTTATAGCGTGAGCATGCCCATGCCATCGGTACGTTCTTTTGTCCTAGCTTAATATGCCAGTCTGCTGTAAATAAAATCATGTTATTCCTTAACTAATGTCAAATTCGTCGCTAATAGACTCGTCTGGTTTGGAGTTAGCCGCACCTTCTCTTAGTCTATCAAGAAGTTCTTTTTGAGCGTCTGGTGTAGGTCTTGTTAAGACTTCATCCATAGACTTAAGTTCTGTTATTAGTTCAGATTCGCTTTCTGTTAAAGGTCTTGGCTTACATTTTAATGCTTGTAATTGATACTCAACATTATAAGCCATTGGGCCTGTTTTAACTCTCTTGAAGCATACATCCCAACCAGTTGTAACATCAGTTGGATCTCCAAGATCTTCAGCAGCAACCATAACTTGCTCTAATAGTTTCTTCTTTAAGTTTAGCACTTTTACTTTGCCTTCGTGTATGCACTGTATTGCATAACTCCAACCGCATTTCAGCTCTGGATGGTATTCTCTCACCCAATCTTTCTCTACGTTGTTAAAGGATTCTGTGTTTCTGTCGAATGACAGACATTCGAATGGTAAATTCTTGCCGTTTTCACCTTTTAGCCAGTAAACATATCTTGGTAATATGTCTCCAACTAGTCTTACTTTATTATCGCCTTCTACATATGTGTAGCTATCGATTTTACTTTTTTGGGCTTCGCCCTTAGCTTGATTAAAACTCAATGCCATGTTAGTTCTCCTAATGTGACTTCTTCGAACTTAAAATGAATACAATCATCTTCAATCCAGAGTAGTCTGTTTCTTTTTATTATGTCCTCACTTCCATCATAGAAGAAGAGGTCTAGTGTGGTATCTTTCGTTTTTTGATATTCATAATAGTTGCGTAAGGATGCGATACCTGCATACTGTGCAATCTCGCTATCTGAATATCGGTTTCTTTGAATAAACAAGGCTTCTGGGTTTACAAGGAAGCTATGTCCATGAAAACTTTTTTGCCAATATTTGAATATTCTATCGTTCCTATTAACTGGAGGCATTTTATATGTTAAAATGTGAAGCACCGTAAGGATATCTTTTACAGATCCCTTGGTCTCTTTTTGTATCTTTTTCCAATTATAGAATAACATATTATATCAAAAATTTAACTCCATGTCAAGAAATATTTTTCTATGCTATATTGTATTAACTTCATAGCCTTGTTTCATATAGTACCCCATTCTCGCATTTGCCTGCTTTCTTGCTGTTCGACCTTCTAAGTGTATGTCCACAATTACTGGTTGCGGTTTACCCTCATATAGCCTTATTATTCTACCAATAAGCTGTGTTAGTAGGGGTTCGTTGTTTACTGGGGTTGCCAATACGAGACAGCTTAGACAATCTAAAGATATGCCTTCTGAAAATATACTTTGAGTTCCAAAGAGTACATCCTTGTCTTCAAATACTTGTTTCATTAGTGCTGGTCGTTCCTCGTGTGAGACATCTCCAGTTACACAAACTGCATTGTCACCTACCAATTGAGCGGCTCTTTTCAGAAACTCAACTCTATCAGAGACAACTAATACTTTGTGTCCTTTTGCAGCATAACCTGCCGCTAGTACTCCACATATGTTTTGGTATTCCCAATCATATGCAAGAGCATTTATTCGAGTAGCCCAGGCAACGTTTGCTCCATCTAAGAAGCGTATGCCAGATTTTATAACCTCTACTCTAGGTGTAAGGTAGTTTTCTCTTGGTGGTTTATATACTGTATTACTAAAGTAATCTCTGAAAACCACATGTCTACCATCTTTTCTTTGCATCGTACCTGTAAGTCCGATTTTATTTGTAGCCTTGCTTGAGTCGATAATTCGTGTAAAAGTTGGACTACTAACATGATGCATTTCATCAAGAATAATAGTACCGAACTCGTTTGCGATTTTATCCTGATTTCTGTACAAAGTTTGTACATTCCCCACGACAATATCCTTATCCATTTCAAACTTGCCTGATCCAATCACACCCGCTGAGACCCCGAAGACTTTTTCTACTTCTTTTTCCCACTGTGATCGTAACGCTAACGTATGTGTTACTATAAGCGTTTTCTGTTTTAGCTTATTTGCGATAGCTAAAGCTGTAAATGTCTTTCCCCAACTGACCCAAGCGTTAATTATAGCACTGCCTTGGATGTCGTCATATACCGACTGCTGGGAATCTCGTAAAGTAAACTGAAAGTCAAAACCTTCGATTGGTTTATTAACTCGTTTGTCTACTATAACGTAATCGCTTGGTATCAAATCCGTTCTTCCGATAGGTATAGTAACTAAACCTTTTCGAATTATTGCCATATTCTTTATAATGATAGGCGGATCTGTTGGACGTCTTGGCGGTATTGAATATGTTAACTCTTCGTCGAGTTGCAACTGGTAAGCATCTGTTACTTCCATAAATATTCTGTTACTCAATACGGCCTTCATTCTACCAATGCCTTAACGTATTTGCAATAATGAAAAAACAGGTAATAAAATTAACCCATACTATTACACTTCTTAGCATAGCTATTCTATTTGCATCCTTGTCAGATACTCCTACTTTCTCACCTAGAGACTTTGCCCATAATCTCCATAATTTTTTAATCATGATAAGATCTCCTTTAGTATTTCTACTAGTTCTCTTATTGTTTCTAAATCTTGTTCTTTTTCTGTGTCTATTTCTACACTTATTTTCATACTTTTCTCCAAGTATCTTTTTTCTTATTTGTACTCAACTCATATAAATAACTAGGAATATTTCTTATGTATAATACTCCTGCGTACTGTTCAAAGTTTGAAGGTAATCTCTTTATTTCAAACGGTGTATCAACTCCATGAAGGTGTAGTAGGCTTGCTACTCCCTTTGGTACTATTCTTTTTATCTTGTGATATTTTAATTTTGCTGTTATACTTTTCTCATATATAAAAAATTTACCATTTGAGTCTACATAGAACTTACCTCTGTGCTTTGACATGTCGACAAAGTTGTCTAACATGAGTCTCAAACTATATAAATTTTTCATAGGAGTTTTTAATCTTCGCTCACCTATACTAGAGCCTTTTACATTCGTGTCATCTATTACTGATCCTTCACACCAAAGTATGCCGTCCCGATTTATAATATCATCGGTATGCACGACATAAATTGGAAATCTAACATCAGATATTTTCATACTTACTAGCGAATTTACCCATTGAATAATCTTCTCCTACTTCAAAGTCACATCCAATTGGACAGTTAGGGATATTTAATCCTCTGTCTTTTTGTATAGCTTTAAGTAGTATAGCTGAGTACTGGTCTACATATTCTTCTTTTACTTCTGCAAGAACTGAGTCATGTACAAGAGCAAATATTCTCATATCTTCTTGTAAGCCTAGATCTTTTATCTCTTGATGAGCATCTATAGCTCCAAGAAGGTTAACATCAGAAGCGATCGACTGTACTAGAAAATTAATACCCGATCTTACTTCGTGTGATGCAATACCTTTATCAGAGGAGAATACATTTGGTAATCTTCTTTTTCTTCCGAAATGACTATAAATGAAACCATTATCTTGTATAAATCTTTTCTGGTCGTCTAACCACTGCTTAAGTCCTGCAAACTGTTCGAAGTAATCTTTAATAACAGCACTTGCTTCATTCATACTAAAGTATTTGCCACTATCTTTGGTAACTTGTTCACTGATCTTTTTCGGCCCTGCACCGTACATAATACCAAAGGTTACAGCTTTTGCCATCTGTCTTTGAGTACTGTATTGTGTAGCAACTTCATCAACATCACAAGGTAAGTCGAAAACTAACTTCGCAATGTTACTGTGAAAGTTTCCACCGCTTTGGAATACTCCCATGAGATTCTTATCGTTTGCAAGCACAGCCGCACAATATACCTCAGCTGTTGTTAAGTCCATTGCAACTATCTTGTTGCCTTCTGCAGCTCTTATACATCCTTTTACAATTGGATTGTCTCTCGGTATTTGTTGCATATTCATTTTACCACTTGAAGAAAGTCTTCCTGAAGTCGTGCCATGTAGATTGAAACCTGTGCGAAGTCTGCTGTCTCTGTCAAGTTGTGGGTAAATTTTGTCAAGATATGTACTCTTGATTTTAACTTTTTGTCTTATATCAAGTACTAACTGCGGTACTGGATGTTCTTCAGCCAATTGACCTAGTACTTCCGCATCAGTGCTGTCCGCACCCGTGCCGGTTTTCTTGCCTGTTGGTTGTAGTCCCAAATAGTCAAATAATAATGCTCTTAGTTGCATTGTACTATTTGGATTGAAATCTTTTCCTTGTGCTGCTTCGAATGTTTTTATCTCTGTAAATTCGTATAAGTTTTTGATAGCTTTATCAATCTCATATTGCATAAGCACTGTGGATTTTTCTAGTCTATCTTTATCAAAAGGCACACCGTTGTCTTGAATATCTGTCAAGAATCTTGTTCCTTTTAGTAGTATGTCTCTGTAGACTCCATAAAGTCTATCATTCTTTACTAGTGCGGTGTTGAACTTCTGAAAAAGAAGGAATGTACAGACTGCATCCATTGCAGCATAATATTTCATTACTTCAAATGGAATCATATCCCAAGTGAAACTTCCTTTGAGTATCCCGTTTCTTCGGCAGTAATCGTCTACCCACTCGTACATGGCTTTTTCATAATCGCCATATGGAGTGTATTTTAGGGAGAGTTGTTTTAGACCATGTGTGCCAGGATTCTCATCCAGCATATAATGAAGTAACATTGTATCTTCAAAATTTGGAAAGTCAAATCCAAAATGGTACTCAAAGAAGGCTAAGTCGAATTTTGCGTTATGAAAAACTACTCTCTTGTTATTAAATAACTTTTGTAATAGTTTCTCTGCTTCTTCATCGACGCAGTCTGTATCGATATATGCGCCATGTTCTGGCTCATATGAAAGACTTAAACCTAACATATAACCATCTCTAGGATATAATCCTGTAGTCTCAGAGTCAAGTCCTATAAAATCATAGGGAGCTTCTAAAGCTTTGTGAAGGAACTCTATGAGTTCTTTCGTGTCTGTGATTCCATAGACTTTATCGTCTTGTAGTTTCTGTTGTTTAAGTTCTCCTTTAATATATTTCGTAATATTACTTGATGATTCTTCCCAAGTCTTTTTAGCTTCCGGTTTAAACGTAAGCATAGCTGGGTTTATTACGGGTAGAAATTTATCATCAACGACTCTACCGCTATATTCTGTTACTGAGTTTTGTTTTGTAAAATATTTTAAACATTCTGATCCCACAAGTATAAGCCAGTCATAATCATCCACGTTTATCTCTAGATCTACGTCTCGTTTTAGTACTTTCTTTATGGTTGGATCTGAACATAAGGCAAGCCTCTCAAATTGGAACTCATTTCCAAATAATCTTACATAATCTTGTCGGCTGGGCTTGCTTTCTATTAGTGCTACTTTAGCCATATAAATTCTCCTTTAGTTCTTTTACTTTGTTTCTTGTTAATGCCCCTGCATCCCCTAATGCTCTTGGTAGTTTTATATTTTTGTGTAGTATCTCTGCTATATCACACATCTCAATCACTCTACCTACAGCTTCTTGTCCCGCATCGTCGGGATCAAATAATAAATCTATACCAGTTACCCCTGTCATTTTTAATAGTTTTAACTTCTCTATGTCTATGTTTCTTGTACCAAAACAACAAACAGCATTTTCTAACCCCTTGTCATGTAGATTTAATGCGTCAAAGATTCCTTCAACTAGTATTACTCTACCTTTAATGGGGCGGACTTGAGCAGGAAATAGTGGAAGTACTGCTTTTGGGGGATGTATAATATATTTTGGTATATCTGTAGGTGATTGAGTCCTACAATTAAAAGCTACTATTTTTCCTGTCAAGTCCTTAATTGGGAAAGAGATTCTGCCTGTAAATGGTTTATCGGGATGTATAAAAGCATCAAACTTTTTATACGTCTCTGGAGTTATTTCTCTCCAATTACCAACATACGGCATAAAATTATTAGGCATTTTCAGCCCTACGGAAGATGATCTCTTTTCCTCTATCTTTCTTCTCATCTTCTCTCTTCTAATATCCAAAGGGTTAGAAGGCGCATCAAAGTGAACAAATATGTTTCCCTTGTAACCACAAGAAAAACAATTATATACTCCTGTTATTCTGTCAATCCTCATACTAGGATTACTATCATCATGCTCAGGATTTAGACATGAAACTATACAATCTGCTGGAGATAACTTATATGTTATTTTTCGCTCTTGTAATAGTTCTTCAACTGTCATTCTTTTTTCCGTAATAATATTCTATTAGTTCTTCTATAGTTGCTTGGACTTTTAGAACCTTTACTTTTGTTAGGCCTAGTTCCTTTGCTATATCATATCTATGATGACCGTTTACAATATAATTATTCTTATCAATTATAATAGGTCTTATACTACCTGTAGTAAAGCCTTCCTTAGCTCTAACATGTAGTCCTTCTACTCTTTGAGTTTGTACTGGCATTATAGTTGTTACTAGTGCTTTGCTTTTTTCAAACTCAAAGGGAGAGTTAAGTAAGTCGCCTTTTCTTATTTGAGGCATAATATTCCTGGGGAAATTCTTACTTGCTATCATTTAACCACTCTTCGATTTCATTTAACTGTAGTCCATCTTCAAATATTTCTCTAAACTCTTCTAGAGAAGGTAATGGTACTATTAAAGGTAGTTTCCTGCAATAGTTTCCATACGCTTGTTTTAATTGTGCTTCTGTATATAAGATCATAAGTCGTCTACGTCCTCGCCTGTTTTCATACTGTTTTCCATTGCTTCTCTCTCTTTTGGATTTGTTTGGGACTGAGGTCCGATTTTAAGTGTTTCCCA
>Ga0206677_10000274_pt1 | contig 48294 bp, 32 predicted proteins | sample M130m12015metaG_FD_155475 | JGI IMG/M metagenome (GOLD analysis project Ga0206677, IMG submission 155475) | Ammonia-oxidizing marine archaeal communities from Monterey Bay, California, United States - M1 30m 12015 | ecosystem: Environmental > Aquatic > Marine > Intertidal zone | place: USA...
CAATGCTTTCGCAATCTGCGCTGCCTGTCACCAACCTGAAGCCAGCCCCACCGGACCCTCTCTTAAAGAAATCTCCCAAGTCTATGACTCGAAGGCTGCGATTATCGCATGGACCAAGAATCCGCAAAAGAAGCGGGAAAACTATCCTCAAATGCCGCCCTTCGACAAACTTGACTCCCGCACCCTCGAACTGGCCGCCGAACACCTTCTCCGCATCCGCAATGGAGCTACAGGAACACCAGGCACCCAAGTCGTTCCTAAGAAACTTCTATTCCTCGCCGGGCGCGATTCCCACGGCTGGGGATCGCACCAACACTTCGGCGGCACCAACATTCTCGCCACGGGAATGCGCAACTCAGCTCTCCCCGTTGAAGTCAACGTCATCCGTGAGTGGCCCGACGACACCCTTCTCCTCAAACAAGATGCCCTCGTGATTTATTCAGATGGCTGGGGAGCCCACCCTGCCAATGGGAAATTGGCTTCTCTCAAAAAGTTCATGGACCAGGGAGGTGGTCTCACCGTCATTCACTGGGCCACTGGACTCGGCTCGCCCGACGCCGGAAACAAAACGATTGACCACTCCGCCGATCCTGTCCGACGGCAATGGCGTAACCTCGTTGGAGCCGACTTTGAACCGTGGCATTCCGTCAGCCGATTCTGGGATGCCTCCTTCGAAAAATTGCCCAAGCATCCCGTCACTCGCGGCGTGCCACCCTTCGTCATTCACGATGAATGCTACTTCCACCTCCGGTGCACCGATCCCGAACACGATCACGTCACTCCACTTCACGGCGCCCTTCCACTACCCGGTATTATCCATCCAGGTCGCGCAATGGACAGTGGGTCCGATTCAGCGGTTGATGCGGTATCGAAGGGCGAGGAGCAATATTGCGCCTGGGGCTTCGAACGACCAGCAGGTGGACGAACCTTCGGCTTCACTGGCGGCCACACCCATTGGAACTGGGGTCGCGACGAACTCCGCAAACTTATCCTCAATGGAGTCTACTGGACAACCGGTGCCGAAGTCCCTGAAAAAGGAATCTCTTCCACCAGACCAAGCGCGAGCGAGATGCTAGAAAACCTCAACGGAAACCCCGGCTGGACGATCGAAGGACTCCAAATCCTCCTCGATCGGGCTGGCGAAGGTGAACTCATCAAATGGAATCAATTCTCTGGAGCCCCACTTCCCGTGGGACCGAAGCTTACACCGTCTCCCAAAAAAGATCTTGGTCCTGGTCTCATTATCGAAGGCGAGAACATGAGAATTCTTAAAGCAGACGGCACAACCCAAACTCAAGGGATGGAATCCTTTGGCAAAGGGATCTGGAGTGGCAACTCGCAGCTCTGGTGGCTCGCTGAAAAACAAGATGCTTCACTTACCATCGAATTGTCCGTCCCAAGGGAAGGTGACTTCAGTCTCTATCTTGCAGCGACCAAAGCGATTGACTACGGCATACACTCCCTCACTCTCAATGGTAAAAACCTTGGAGAACCCCGTGACTATTTCCAAGCCAAAGCGAAAGGAGTCTCCCACACCGGCCAAATCAAGCTGGGCGAAACCTCTTTTAAGAAAGGAAAAAACATCCTTATCATTAAAGCAATAGGCGCGCATCCAGACTCTATTAAACGCTATATGTTCGGCCTCGATTTCCTCCGCCTCGCCCCCACGAAGTAATTCTCTTTTTCAAATTGAGCTCATCATCGATGAAAAACCCCAAGATCTCACTACGTTTCCTCAGGCAGATAATATCTATCGTCTGATGGTCTCTGCTGCTTGGCGTTAGACCATCCCACTGCCAGCAACATGCCATTTCGAGTCATCATTCCTATCCTCCTGACCCTCTGTGCTCAGGCCGATGACTTCTTCAGCTCCCAAGTCCTCCCAATTCTCATAGACAACTGCTACGAATGCCACTCTCATGAGGCAAAGAAAATGAAGGGTGGACTCACCCTCGACTCCAAAAGCGGGTGGATTCAAGGGGGTGACAGCGGCCCCATAATCATCCCAGGGAAACCCGAAAAGTCACTCCTGATCACCGCCATCCGGCACGGGGACTCCGACTACGAAATGCCTCCGAAAAAGAAGCTACCTGACGAAGAAATAAACATCTTGGTCGCCTGGGTTAAACGCGGCGCTCCCGACCCCCGCACCGATTCCCAAGCAAAAGCCATCGATACCAACTGGTGGTCCCTTAAAAAACTCACCGCTCCAAAGATCCCTGCCCCGGGACATCCCATCGACGCCTTCATCCAGGAAAAACTCACTCAACAAAATCTCAACTTTTCTCCCCCCGCCGACCGTATCACTCTTGCCCGACGCCTCTTCGTCAATCTTCACGGCTACCTCCCCACTCCCGAAGAGATCGCTCCCTTCGTCGAGAACAAAAGCCCACGAGCCACTCAAGATCTTATAGATAAACTCCTCGCCTCGCCCCGCTATGGCGAACGCTGGGCCCGCCATTGGCTCGATACGATCCACTTTGCCGACTCACACGGTTGTGAGCACGACGGTAAACGCCCTCACGCTTGGCGATTTCGGGATTACGTGATCGATCGCCTCAATGCCGATGTTTCTTGGGATAACTTTATCCGCGAGCAACTCGCACCCGACGTCTTTTTCCCTCGTGAACCACAACTTATCGCCGGCCTTGGTTTCATCGCGGCCGGCCCACTCGAACTCAGCAGGGCCGGAACGGCCAAACACACTTTTGACTACCTAGACCGCGACGACATCGTGACCCAAACCATGGCCGCATTCACAAGCACCACCGCGAATTGCGCCCGCTGCCATAACCACAAGTTTGATCCGGTCAGCCAGGAAGATTACTTCGCTCTCCAAGCCGTCTTCTCTGGGGTCGGAAAAGGTGACATCGAATTTGACGCTTCTCCCAAAGTGAAAGCAGAGCGTGATGAAATGGATCAGCTTCTTTCCGCAGCTTCGACAAAGAACGGGGATATTCTATTGCAAAAACGATACCACAAGATCGTCGAAACCTGGATCTCCAATCATCAAAAAACTCCTCTTGAATGGAAACCTCTCAACCCCGAGACCTTTATCGCTTCTGGTCAAACAAAATTCACCAAACAAAAAGACCTTTCCCTCTTTGCAGAAGGGGCTTCTACCGGACCAGAAAGCTATACCATCACCACGCCCATCGATATTAAGCGCATCACTGGACTTCGGATCGATGTACTTCAAGATAACCGCCTCCCGAAAGGGGGTCCCGGTAGAGCCGAAAACGGAAATCTGCACCTCGCAGAAATCGACCTCCAATGGTTTCCGGAAAATGCGCAGCAAGCCACACCCATGAAAATCTCCCGAGCGACCGCCGACTTTAATCAAGACGGCTGGACCTCGGCACACGCGATCGATAGCGACCCCAAAACCGCGTGGGCCATCTATCCCGAAGTCAACAAATCACACCACATCGTTTTCGAATTCGATCAACCCATTGAGGCGCCATCTGGAGGGAAGCTGGCCATCACCCTGAAACATCTTCCGCCGGTTCACCTGATCGGGCGCTTCAAACTCTTCGCCACCGATGCAGCCGGCGCTAACGCCCGAGCTTTTTCTCCCCCGGTCTCCAGCGGCCTCGCCAAATCCGCCGCGCAACGTAACGAAAATGAAACTCTCGCCCTCGCTGCCGACGCCCTTAAAGATCACGCCGAAAAATCCCTCGTCAAACTCCCCCCCAAACACACCGTCTATGGGGTTTCAAACTTCTGGTCCCACGCAAAAAAGATCGCCTCCTATCCACCCAAGCCCGTTCACCTCCTCCGCCGAGGTGACATTGATAAACCACTGCACAAAGTTGGCCCCGGAGCACTCACTTCCCTCAATCATCTTCCCGGTCGGTTCCTGCTTGAAGACCCCACTCACGAACCAGCCCGACGCGCTGCTCTCGCCGACTGGATTGCGCACCCCGAGAACCCCCTCACCTGGCGCTCTATCGTCAATCGCGTCTGGCACTACCACTTTGGGCAAGGCCTTTCCGACACCCCCAACGATCTAGGCCGCATGGGATCTACCCCCTCCCACCCCGAACTTCTTGATTGGCTCGCCATTTGGTTCCGTGATGAAGCTAAAGGATCACTCAAGGCGCTTCACAAGCTCATACTCACTTCTAAAACCTGGCAACAATCCAGTCTCGATTCCGTTCATAACGTAGACTCAACTAACCGGTTCCTTTCCCACATGAAACGCCAACGTCTCGAAGCAGGGGTGTTTCGTGATTCTCTTCTTCAACTCTCCGGAAAGCTCAACCCCACGATGGGCGGAGAAGGCATCGAACAGTTCACCAGATCAAAAGCTAAAGGAGGTGCACTCAAGCTTAACTACGAAGACTTCGACTGGAACTCTCCAGCCGCTGGCCGTCGCAGCATCTACCGGGTCGTCTGGCGTGGCATCCCCGACCCCTTTATGGAGGCCCTCGACTTCCCCGACCTTGGCCTTCTCACCCCAAAACGAAGTTCCTCCGTCTCCTCACTCCAATCCCTTGCTCTCTTTAACAATAACTTCGTCCTTCACTCCAGCCAGTGGCTCTCCGATCGCGCAAAAAAAGAACACCAAAATCTTGACTCCCAAATTCGCCGCCTCATCGAACTCCTCTGGCTCCGCCCACCTAACTCGAAAGAAAAAACCCTCTTCAAAACCTACGCCCAACAACACGGCCTTTCTGCTCTCTGCCGCATCCTAATCAACAGTAACGAATTTCTCTTCATCGAATGAACCGAAAATCCTTCCTCTGGCAATCGGGCGGCGGCCTAGGAGGCGTCGCACTCGCTCACTTGCTTACCCAAAACTCCCACGGCAAATCCACGCCAGATCTCAACGGCGGCCTTCACCATCCCGCCAAGGTCAAACGCGTCATCCAACTCTTCATGAACGGCGGGGCCAGCCCTATGGACACCTTCGACTACAAGCCCGAACTGGCCAAACTCCACGGGCAAAAAATCGGACCCGACAATACCCCTGAAGGCTTTACCGGAAAACCCGGAGCCATCTTAAAAAGCCCCTTTGATTTCAAGCAACACGGCCAATCCGGCCAGTGGGTTTCCTCGGTGTTTCCCCATCAGGCGAAACACGTCGATGACATGGCCTTTCTTATGGCCATGAAAACGAAAACAAACGTTCATGGGCCCGCCGCCTACATGATGAACTCTGGATTCCTTTTACCCGGATTTCCTTGCCTTGGCGCCTGGGCATCCTACGCGCTCGGTAACCTCACCGACAACCTCCCCACCTTCGTCGTGCTCCCCGACGGCCGCGGCCTTCCCTACAACGAACGCGGCACTTTTTCCTCAGGCTTCCTTCCCCCAATCCACCAAGGCACAGTCATAAAAGCTAATAGCCAAAGCCCCGTTCCCCACCTCTTCGCCAACGAGCAATTCTCCTTCGCCACTTCCGAGTCCGAACGTGAGGGGCTTTCCCTCCTCAAAAAAATCAATAAGTCCCACGCAGACGAACACCCTCACGATTCGCGCCTGGAGTCCCGCATACGCACTTACGAACTAGCCGCCAAGATGCAACTCTCGGCACCCGAAGCCTTCGATCTCTCGAGCGAACCAAAACACATACATCAAGCCTACGGGACCGACAACGCAGTCACTGAAGACTTCGGCCGACGCTGCCTCCTCGCCCGACGCCTCTGTGAACGCGGCACCAGATTCGTGCAAGTTTGGAGCGGTCCCCAAGGAAATAAAAACAACTGGGACAACCACGGCAGCATTTCCAAGGAACTTGCTCCGATCGCCGCTGCTGTCGACAAACCCATCGCAGCTCTCCTCGAGGATCTTAAACAACGTGGCCTCCTCGAAGATACCCTGCTCGTCTGGACCACCGAATTCGGCCGTACCCCCTTCGCCCAAGGAGCGGACGGCCGTGATCACAACGGCGGCACCTTCGTTACTTGGATGGCAGGCGCCGGCATCAAAGCCGGGACCTCTTATGGTCAAAGCGACGACCTCGCCTTCCAAACTGCCGAAGGCACCACCTACTGCTACGACCTCCACGCCACCATCCTCCACCTCATGGGCATCGATCACGAACGCCTCACCGTCCGTCAGAACGGCATCGACCGCCGCCTCACTGATGTCCACGGCCACGTCGTTCATGACATCCTCTCCTGAAAAAAACTTCACCACTTCCTCACTAAGAAAACACCAAGAAACGACAGGACACCCCGGAATTCACCGTTATAATCAATAGTAAATGATCCGCTGGTTTGCCAAAAATGACATTGCCTCCAACCTCCTCCTGGTGGCTATCGTCCTCGCGGGTCTTTACACTGCCTTCAATAAAATCCCGCTTGAAGTCCAACCCTCCTATGACTTTGGAGAAGTTGAGATCAATATGCGTTTTCGAGGTGCCAGCCCACAAGACGTTCAGGAACACATCGTCAACCCCATTGAGCGGGCCCTCCGTGATCTTCCGGGAGTTAAGTTAATCGACTCAAAGGCCCGAAGTGGATCTGCAAACATCGACGTCGAAGCGGAAGAAGGAGTGGACCTTCGGGAGCTTCGCGATGAAGTCGAAGCGCGAGTCGACACCATCAACACCTTCCCGGGTGAAACCGAGCGCCCAGAGATCCATATCCCGAACATGTCCAACTACCGTGAAGTTCTCACGATTGCGATCACGGGTGAGTTGGGTGAGACCGACCTCTACAAGACCGCTCGGCGAGTTGAAAACGAGCTCCTTAATCTCCCAGAAATTTCGAGAACCGATATGCGCGGCAACCAACCGCTTGAGATCAGCATCGAGGCCGATGATCAAAAACTCCGGGACTACGATCTCTCATTCGAAGATCTTATCGGAGCAATTCGCAGATCTTCCCTTGCCCTCTCCGCCGGCTCGCTGCGGACGCCCGTTGGATCGATTATGATTCGCACTGATGGCCAAGCCTACACGCAAGAGGACTTTGCTAATATCGTGGTCACCGCCGCAGACGGCGCTCAGATCCGGGTCGGTGACCTCGCAAACATCAAGGATGGGTTCGAAGACGCGCAAATGATCACCCGCTTCAACGGGGAGCCAGCCATCATGATCGACATCCTGAGAGCAGCCGATGAAAATGCGATCGAGATTTCCGATGCGGTCCACCGTTATATCGAGGAAGCGTCCAACCTTCTTCCGAATGGTGTTGGACTCTCGGCTTGGGACGACGAATCGATCCGTATTCGTGGACGTCTCTCCACCCTCGGAAACTCTCTTATGATGGGAGCTGGATTAGTATTTCTAGTTCTCGGAATTTTCCTCCGCCCCATGCTTGCTTTCTGGGTTGTCATCGGCATCCCCATCAGTTTCGCAGGAGGAGTTCTCCTAATGCCCTACTTTGGCCTCACCGCCAACACGATGAGCATCTTTGCCTTCATCATCGTCCTTGGTATTGTGGTTGATGATGCCATTATTACCGGGGAAAACATCTACACCAAACTGAGGGAGGATATCACACCCCTCGATGCTGCTGTTCTCGGCACTAAGGAAGTTGCGACCCCTGTGACTTTTGGGGCGATTACAACAATCGTGGCCTTTATCCCTCTTTCCTACTTCCCTGGCTTCTGGTCTGCATGGACCAGCCAGATTCCTCCGGTCGTCGCTTCAGTTCTCATTTTTTCTCTCATCGAGTCGAAACTGATCCTGCCCTCACACCTCAAGCATCTTAGCACGAACCGCCGTAGGATGGGCACCTTTGCCCGATTCCAAAAATGGGTCGCCGACTCGCTAGAACGCGGGATTGAAAAATTTTATCGCCCGGTTCTCGCCCTTGCCTCCGCGCACCGTTATACCACGATTTGTCTCTTCTTTGCTCTAGCCATGGCCGGGCTCGGTTACCATAAGAGTGGCGTAATTGGATTTGTCGACATGCCTAAAGTCGAGCGTTATCGGATTTCGGCCTACCTCAGCATGATTGATAACACCCCATTTGAGGAAACTGATAAACAGATTACCTACATTGCGACCTGCGCAGAAGAGTTAAAGCGGGAACTCATTGATCCAGGCACCGGGCAATCTCTCGTTCGCAATATTATGACCAGCGCCGGAGCCTCCCGTTGGGGCGGCGCAGGCGATCCCGAACAAGGATTTTCCTCGCTTGAAATCATGCCCCCAAGCGAACGAAGCGAACCCGGCCCGACCAACGCTGAAATCGCCAAGATGTGGGAAGATAAGATTGGTAAAATTAAAAACCTTAAATACCTCAGAGTGTCAGGAGAATGGGGCAGCCGGAAACGAGGCCAGGAAGAGCTCAATAGTCTGAGTGTTGAACTCCGGGGACAAGACAGCGATGAAAAGCGAAGAATTGCAGAGGAAATTGAACTCTTACTCGAGGCACAAGATGGTATCAAAGGAGCTCATGCCGACAATCAGCGTCAGCGGGAAGAATTTGCAATCACTCTAAAGCCGCGTGCCCTAGAATTGGGGATTACCCAGCGAGAGCTTGCCCAGCAAATCAGGCAGGCCTTTTACGGAGAAGAGGCCCAAAGGCTTCAACGTGATGGCGAGGAAATCCGGGTCATGGTTCGTCTCCCGAAAGAAAAACGTGAGTCGATGTTTACCTTTGAAAACCTCACTATCCAAGCTCCTAACGGATCAGTCATCCCCTTTTCCACGGTCGCTACCGCTAATTTACAGAAAGCTCCTGGAACAATCGAAAGCCTCGACGGCGCTCAGGTTTCCTACATCAACGCACAGCCTAATAATCAAAAAGTTAAAATCATGGAAATGGCCGAGAGACTTAAGCCCGAAATTGACCAAATTGTGGCAAAGAACCAAGATATCAGCTGGATTTGGGCGGGCTACATCAAAGAGCAAAACGAAACTAACAACCGCTACACATGGCTTTACAGCCTTTTGATCCTTACACTTTTTGCACTCTTGGCCATCCCCTTTAAATCCCTCCTCCAACCTTTTATCGTTCTCCTCGCAGTGCCCTTTGGGGTGATTGGGGCCTACGCGGGTCACGTCATTCTCAATATCACTCCGTCCTACCTCTCGATCTTCGGAATCATGGCCCTCACTGGTGTCGTGGTGAATGACTCGCTTGTCCTCGTTGACTTCATCAACCAAAAGAGGCGAGAAGGCATGGATATCGAAGAAGCGGTCCGAATCTCGGGCGTGCGACGGTTCCGCCCCATTTTCCTGACATCCATCACGACCTTTGCTGGGCTTATGCCGCTCATGTTTGATCGAGCGATTCATGCCCAATTCCTGAAACCCATGGCAGTCTCACTGGGTTTTGGAATCTTATTCGCGACAGCGATCACCTTACTGCTCATTCCTACGGCTTATCTTGCATTAGAGGATCTGAAAGGACTCTTCCGACCAATCTGGAGATGGTATGCCAGACCTTTTAAAGACGGAGAAAACGTTGATATAATGACCGAAAAATAAATTAAGTTTTCTTAATTATTTGCTTGTCCGAGATATTTTTCCGTGGTAGTTCTTTAGGTGATTAACAAAACCCAACGCTCCATGCCAACTACCCAAAGCCGAAAACAGCACATCAAGGTCCGCGAGACCCAGATGGAAATTTCCGACGAAAAAGCCCCTTTTACCGATGATTTTGAAGGTAAACTTGCCGACGCTCAAACTCAACTTGAAGTCCTTCACACCCAGCGCGCGGAGCTTGAACGCCAAAAAATAGCGCTAGAGGATTTAAATCAACGAAAACAGGAATTTCTAGCCGGGCAGCTGGAACTGAGCGAACGATTTGCCACCGCGATTACAACAATTGATCGGGAACTCTTTGAATCAAAGCGAGAGGCCGAGGATCTCGATCAGACGAGAATCGCCTTTGCCAATCATCTCAACCGGCTTGAATCCCTCAATCCTGAAGCATGGCCAAAGGACTCCCTCGGAAACGAACTAGAGAAGGCTCTTGTCATTCTGGACAAGGCTGATGAAGAGTTTGAGCAAGCCGTTTCTCACTTTGGCGAGACCCGAAAAGATAGTCTCTTCAGTGGACAAACAGGGTCATTTTCCGGAGCCTCTTCCCAGGGGAACTTTATTGGCATGATTCGTAATGGCTTCGCCTTCAATCTTCCCATCATCCTTCTTGGCTCTGTTGCCATTCTCATCTACCACTTTAAATAAATCGCTACCGCTATGTTCTTTCGTAAAATGAAGCGCCAGCCAGGCCCCCCTTCTCACGACGAGCTTTCTTCTTTAGACTCGGAAATTGAGAAATATGAGGCCCTCATTGAGAATGCCCCTTTAAAGCTTCTTGAGCAAAAAGAACGAGAGCGTCACACGATTCCGGCGCTTGACGACCGGGAACAGCGCCAGCGTGAAAAGCGGTTTTACGCCCAAATGTCTAAGGGCCAACTCATCAACGAAAGACGATACCGCACCAGGAACATTGTTCTCTTTGTGCTTCTGCTAGCGGCCACGGTGTCACTCTGCTGGTGGATGTATAGCGAACTGGTGCGCAACGGTGTCCTCTCCTGAACAGGGGGAACATTGAGGTTCTAAAATACCCCAACCCTCCAAGCCTAGGAGTGGGAAAAACTTTTGTGCCTGATTGGTTCTTTGCGGTTCCATATCAGGTCGTGGCGGTACAATCTACCCCCATGGCAGATCCACACATTGATGTCCGCTATGTCGCAAACTTGGCTCGCATAGATCTAAGCAACGATGAGGTGGCCCGCTTCGGCACGCAGCTAGAAGACGTTATGGGCTACATTAAAAAATTGGGTGAAGTGGACGTCGAGGGAATCGAACCCTACACTCACCCTATGATCAGATCAAATCGCGTCCGCAAGGATGAGCCAGCCTCCAGCCTTCCAGCTGAAGGTTTCCTGCAAAACACCCCCGATCAAGCGAATGGTCAACTGCGAGTCCCCAAGGTCGTTGATGCATAAACTCTCCTCACCATGTCTCTCGCTTCCTCATCCCTAAGCTCCCTGCGGCAAAAGCTCATTACTGGAGAAATCTCATCACGTGATATTGTTCAAGACGTCATCGACCAAATTACGGAACGTGATCAGGACATCGGCGCCTTTCTTTCCTTTGATCCAGATTCAGCCCTCGCCGCAGCGGACCAAGCCGACCTAGCACTTCCACTCGGCGGCCTTCCCATCGGAATCAAAGACAACATCAATGTCGAAGGACAACCCTGCACCTGCGCATCCAAGTTTCTCAAAGGAGCATTCACCTCTCCTTACGATGCTACCGCCATTGCCCGCCTCAAAAAGTCAGGAGCCATTCCTTTTGGCCGGACCAACCTCGATGAATTTGCCATGGGATCTTCTACCGAAAACTCAGGGCTCCAAACCACCCACAATCCATTAGCCCCGGGCCATATCCCTGGCGGATCATCCGGCGGATCTGCGGCAGCGGTAGCTGGCCAACTCATCCCCGCTACCTTAGGGTCAGATACCGGAGGCTCAATCCGCCAGCCAGCAAGTCACTGCGGAGTAGTTGGCCTGAAACCCTCCTACGGTAGGGTCTCTCGATACGGTCTCGTCGCCTTTGGCTCTTCCCTAGACCAAATCGGCCCGCTCACCCATACGGTAGAAGATGCTGCGTTATTACTAAACGTGATCGCCGGAGAAGACCCACGAGATTCCACTTCACTGGATGAACCGGTCCCAGATTACACCGAGGGCCTCGATCAAGGAGTCGGAGGAATGAAATTGGGAATTCCAAAGGAATATTTCACCGATGGAATCTCACCTCAAGTCCGCGAACGCGTTGAAGCCGCGGCGAAAAGACTAGAAGAACAGGGAGCCGAAATCGTGGAGATCTCACTTCCCCACACCGAGTATGCTGTTGCCACCTATTATATTATCGCGCCAGCCGAAGCCTCCTCAAACCTCTCTCGCTTCGACGGAGTCCGCTATGGTAATCGAACTGACAATCCCGAAGACATGCTCTCTCTTTATAAGAACAGCCGTGAAGCCGGATTTGGCTCTGAAGTCAAACGTCGAATCATCTTGGGAACCTACGTTTTATCCTCTGGGTATTATGATGCCTACTACCTCCGCGCTCAAAAGGTCCGAACCTTGATCCGCCGCGATTTTGAGCAAGCCTTTGAGCAAGTCGATGCCATCCTCACTCCCGTGGCTCCAGAAACCGCGCCTAAAATGGGCGATGCCACCGGCGATCCACTTAAACACTACCTTGCTGACATCTTTACCATTTCTGCGAATCTTGCGGGAAACTGTGGAATTTCCGTCCCACTAGAGCCCATCGACGGAAAACCAGTTGGGTTACAGATCCTCGGACCTTATCTCGGAGAGAAAGAAATTCTTCGTTGCGCTCGGGCCGTCGAAGCTGATCGACAAGCTCCCATCAAACCCAAAAAAGCCATCTGATTTAGATGGCCTTTATCAAATTTGGAGAACTTAGATCCCCTACCAATCTGCGTTCTTACCGCGAGTGTCGATATGGACAAAGCTGGGATACCGGCCAATCCCTCCTTTAAAAACTCCTTTAGCGCGGACTGAACGAGCCGCGCGGGCCACTGTCCCTGGAGAAGCCTTAAACTTTAAATCGAGCGCAAAATTTTGCAGGTGCCATGACGAAGATTTAGCACCTGAACAGCGGCGGTTGTAAGCGGGACTCCGGTAAGCCGAAGCTACCTCCCTGACAGACTGACCGATCGCAGCGGCAACATGATCAACCGCCTGGAGGGTCCCACCCATTGATCTCCACATCGATCGCGGAGGGAGAGTATTCCAGAGGCTTCCTTGAGTCTTTGCGTGAGCCTGTATGATTTGAAGCGGATCAACATATTTCAAGCAAAGCTCCTCAAGAAACCTAACATAGCTCTGAATCTGCCTCTCACCCTGAAGAGCCACCCAAGTCTTAGGAAGTAATCTCAAATCAAGCGACGGGGAATGACGAAACAAAAAACCATGCGAGTTTTGAGCCGTCGCGACAAGACCTGTCGCAGCTGCTGCAGCGGCCGCTAGAAAATTGCGGCGGTTGGGAAGGATGATACGGGATTCCGCCTCACTGACAGTCATTGCGGCGGAAGACTGAAAGCAATTCCTCTTTTGGCGACCTAAAACTAAAAAGGCTGAAAGGCTTGTGAATTTTTAATAAAATTTGATTTTTCGTAAAAAACTAGTGGTATCTTTCACAGCGTTCTCGATGCCCATACCAAAAGGGTTTAAGCTCATTTATCTCGTGTTTTTAAACAGTTAAAGGCACCAAACTTCATCGTCACACAATCTACCCATAAATTGCTCTTAAGCTTCCTGATAATTAAATATTCCTTAGTAACGTGACAGAAAACGAGACATTCCAACTCTATCTGGCAACGACTAAAATCCAAACTAGGCATCGTGTGGAGGAATCCATCGAACATAACGAAGGTTTTAGCGACCCGGCTTTTACAACAAAATCACTCCTTGGTTAAGAATGGGGCCTTTCAATTCATACTCCTCAACGCGTGTGGAAAATGAATTTAGATTCTTTAAGTCGCAAAGTAAATGGTCGGTTAAATTTGCGCTTTGATTTCGAATCACGCTCGACTAGCCTCCAGCGTCCTTTAGGAGGGCCTGTAGTTCAATGGATAGAACAATGGTTTCCGGTACCATAGATCGGGGTTCGACTCCCTGCGGGCCTGCCACTCTTTAACCCCTATTTATTAGGGCTTGTGGCGATTTTTCGCACTTCATAACCACTGATCTTTCGACTCTTTTCGGGCCTGATCAGCCCGCCATTTCTGGACCACTTTGAATGTTAGGTTCAAGCCTTGAATCGTTATATAGCCCGCAAAGTTCCAACGCCCTCTCACTCTGATCCTCTTGATCTGGTCTAACGGAATATCTATGGATCATTCCGTGTCAAGATGGCGGAAAAAGTTTTCCGTTCACCCTCCCCTCTTACATCATTCGTCCTGAAGGGCAAAACGATAGAACTTGCGACCGGCTTCAAGCGGCACGGTGACCTCATTGACTCCATCTCGCTTTGTCCAAACCTTGAAATCATCGGTTTCTTCAATTGAGAAGCGGATCTTCACACTATTGTTAGCGTTATCCGACTGAAGCACCACTGAGCCTAAACGAGCATCCCTTACTTCGCCAAGAGTCGGCCGTGCATCTCTCTCTGCGATAACCTCAGCGAGATCTTCCTGGGTTGGCCTTCCATCCCTTTCTGCAACGACAAGGTTATATTGAGCGTCGCTGACAAGACTGTATGCGTTGGGATTATTAGTAACATCGGTGCGGCCTTCGAAGCGTGCTGACTCGATCCCCAATTCGTAAGCATCCTGCAAGTAGAAGGGAGTGAGTTCATTGTTATCACTCTCTAATTCAGCCTCTTTTAGATCGGTCAGACCATCTTTATCAGTATCTATAAATCGGGCATCCCTCTCTGTAATAACGGCTTCGTAGGTTGAACCTAAGACAAGACCGAAGCTCAAAGGATCTTTAATCACATCGTTTTGACCAGTTTCGCGAGCACTAGCTACAGCCGTTTCAAATTCCGTGTTATTAAGATAAAAAACAGTCCCAACATTGGGGTCAGTTTCAAGTTCGATCTCCTTAATATCAGTAATGCCATCAGCATCAGTGTCTTCAAATCGTGAGTCACGCTCTGCTACAACGAGAGCATACGCCGCGTCTTTCTCGGCAATTGATTCACTCAAAGTCGTTATCACTCCGTCCTTCTCCGCAAGATTCGCTGTATAATTTTCAAGGTTCTCATCTCGCTCTGCCACCACAAGAGCATACGCCGCGTCTTTCTCGGCAATTGATTCACTCAAAGTCGTTATCACTCCGTCCTTCTCCACAAGATTCGCCGTATAATTTTCAAGGTTCTCATCTCGCTCTGCCACCACAAGAGCATAGGCCGCGTCCTTCTCGGTAATTGATTCACTCAAAGTCGTTATCACTCCGTCCTTCTCCGCAAGATTCGCCGTATAATTTTCAAGGTTCTCATCTCGATCTGCTATAACGAGAGCATAGGCCGCGTCTTTCTCGGTAATTGATTCACTCAAAGTCGTTATCACTCCGTCCTTCTCAGCAAGATTTGCCGTATAATTTTCAAGGTTCTCATCTCGCTCTGCTACAACGAGAGCATAGGCCGCGTCTTTCTCGGCAATTGATTCACTCAAAGTCGTTATCACTCCGTCCTTCTCCGCAAGATTCGCCGTATAATTTTCAAGGTTCTCATCTCGCTCTACCACCACAAGAGCATAGGCCGCGTCCTTCTCGGTAATTGATTCACTCAAAGTCGTTATCACTCCGTCCTTCTCCGCAAGATTCGCCGTATAATTTTCTAGGTTCTCATCTCGCTCTGCAATTAAAGCATTATAGTCCTCTTGAGTAGGTCGTGCATCTCTCTCCGCAATCACACTTGCAAGTTGAGCCTCCAACTCCTCGATTCGCGTGGAATCATCAGTGGTTGTAATCGAGGTCTGAAATGGATTCTCGTTATCTTCCCAGAACATTAACGAGTCATCTTCCGTTGCAATCGACGGAGTCGGGGGCTGATTTGTAATCACCTCAGGATCATTAAAAATCCATGTCGAAACGTCACGCACAACGGTATTATATGCAACCCCCTCCAGGGAGTTTGCAGTTGTATCAAAGATCCTGAGCCCCAAACGGACGGGGAATTCTGAAGGGAATAAATCACCGAGTTCAGCATCAAGCTCAGAACTAATTTGGAAAACTGACTCCAATCCTTCTCCAGCACTAAAAGTTCCGATAACCTCGTCTGGGTTTGTGGAACCTATTCCGAGAAAAGGATTAAAAGATTGCCAATCCACACTCGTAAAATCAGCACCACTTTTAGACGGTTCAACCCCATCAAAAGAACCGACCTGAATTTGCGAACCCTCAGGAAGAGCATCACCTAACCCATTTAGGACATTGGCAAAAGAACCGCCCCCAATCGTTATAGAAGCCGTAAAAGCAATTTTACTAAGGAAAATAAAAATCGCCGATGTCATTACTATAGTTTTCAAATCCCAGTAAGTTAACCGGAATTTTTCCTAAATCAACTCGGGAGCCCAAAGCTCCTTGCTTGGATTGTTTGTCAAACTGTCCGAGCGACAGAAGCGTTAGATTGAACATTACCGTGGTAACAACAAACATTTGAAGTATTGAGAATAATCAGAACAAAAATCTTTTTTTGGTGAAAATATCTGTGGAAGCAAAACAAATGAAAAAAGCACTTCTCAAAGCACGGAAAAGCATCGAAAAGAGTGGCTCAAAAGGTGAGGCTCGCGAGAAGAATATCTGAGTTCTTTTGTAACTCCTCCCCGACCTGCATCCTACTTCTCATTCATTCCCTTATTTCAAGCACCTTAAAAACTAACCGATGAAAAAACTGACTTTCAATAAACTCATCCTAGGCAGCGCCGTTGGAATACTGGCACAGCTCGAGGCCAAGCCTCCTATCAATTTCAGCGCACCTGTTCCGATAGCCGCGCCCCAAGAAAAGAGGAGCGATTCAAAAAAGAAGAAGTCTACGGCCCCAAAACGCAAACTGTCTCGCGGAGTCCTCACTCCAATGGACCCCGAAGGTGTCGAGTTTAAAGTCAAGCCCGCTCCTAAGAAGCTCACAATCAACCAAGGCGATAGCGTCGTTATCATTGGATCTGGCATAGCCTCCCGGATGAACCATTTCCCTCATTTTGAGACCGAGCTCTTCCTACGGTTCCCCGAAAAAAACATTAAAATCCGTAACATGGGCGACGAAGGGAACACTCCCGGATTCCGCCCCCACCCTGGCCGTAACCAAGGCGACCAATACGCCTTCCCTGGTGCCAAAGAACTTTTGCCTAAAGAACTGCAAACCGCATCGAGACCAGCTGGACATTTTGAAACCCCTGACCAGTGGCTAACTCGCCTTGGAGCCGATACCATCATTGCCTTCTTCGGCTACAATTCGTCCTTCGCAGGTCCAGCTGACCTCGATCGATACAAGTCTGAGCTTCGGGCCTTCATTCGCCACACCCTCTCGCAAAAGTACAATGGTGAATCAATTCCACAGCTTGCCCTAGTCTCCCCCACTACGGTGCAAGACCTCTCTGATCAATTCAGCGTCCCTGATGGTTCTGCCATCAACAAAAATCTGGAGCTTTACACCAAAGCCACCCAAGAAATCACCGCAGCCAATGGTGCTCTTTTTGTAGATGCCTTCTCTGGCAGCAAAGACTGGTCCGGGGATCTCACCATCGATGGAGCTCTTCTTAACGATGCTGGGTATCAAAAGCTGGCCCCAATGCTAGCCGATGAAATCTTTGGTAAGGGCAAGGCAAACGAGAACAAGCGACCATCCGTCCACACCGCGGTTGTCGAAAAAAACTTTATGTGGCTCAACAACTTCAAGGTTCCTAACGGGGTTCACGTGTATGGCCGTCGCTATAATCCCTTCGGGCCAGATAACTATCCCTTCGAGTTGAAGAAGACCCGCCAGATGACTGCAAATCGTGACCAAGCAATTTGGGCTACCTTGCAAGGCAAGCCCTTCGACCTCGTGGCCGCTGATTCCAAAACCATCGAGCTCCCACCGGTAAAATCCAACTACAGACCGAGCGGAAAGAATGGAACAGTCGACTACCTCGAGGGTGAGGTCGCTGAGACAAGAATCGCAACTCCTGAGGGCTACAAGATCGAGCTCTTTGCATCAGAAAAAACCTTCCCTGACCTAAAAAACCCCGTGCAGATTGCCTTTGATAATAAGGGACGTCTTTGGGTCTCAACTATGGAAAGCTACCCCCACTACCGCATCGGGGATGCTCGCCCTAAGGATAAAATTCTCATCTTTGAGGACACAGATAATGATGGGGTTGCTGATAAGCAGATCGTCTTCGCTGATGATCTTCACATTCCAATCGGCTTCGAGATCTCACACGATGGTGTTTACGTGTCCCAAAGCGGAAGCTTGGTCCGTCTACAAGACACAAACGGGGATGATAAATACGACGTTTCAGAACTCCTCTTAAGCGGATTCGATGATCACGACACCCACCACGCTATCTCGGCATTTTGCGCTGACCCCAGCGGTGCCTTCGTGATGAACGAAGGGGTTTTCCTTCACTCAAACACCGAGAGCGTTTATGGACCCGAGCGGGGAACCAACGGCGGCTTCTGGCGCTACAGCCCACAACGAAAACACATCCTCCGCTACGCACAGTACAGCATTCCAAACCCATGGGGTGTCGCCTTTGACGATTACGGTCAGGACTTTTTTCTCCACACCTCAGGACCTTCCATGACCTGGATGCTCCCCGGAACTGTCAAAGCGCGATACGGTGCAAACTTTAGAGCTCCCGACCTTCTCACAAGCAATAAGGTCCGCCCCACCTCAGGAATCGAGCTCGTCTCTAGTCGCCACTTCCCTGATGAAGCCCAAGGAGATATCCTCATCAATAATAACATCGGATACCTTGGAGCGAAGCAGCACAAATTGATCGAAAATGAAACCGGCTTCACCACCAAGTATGTTCAGGATCTTTACGTTTCAAAAGACCTGAACTTCCGGCCCGTCGATCTCGAGTTTGCTCCGGATGGTTCTCTCTACGTTGCTGACTGGCAAAACGCGCTCATCGGTCACATGCAGCACAGTGCACGTGACCCCCTCCGCGACCACGAGCACGGCCGGATCTACCGCGTGACCTATCCCTCTCGCCCCTTGGTTAAGCCGGCCAAAATTGATGGTGCCTCAATCGATCAACTTTTCGCCAACCTCACTCTTCCTGAGTATCGCACGCGCTATCGCACTCGTCGCGAACTTCGCGAACGCGATAGCGTAAAAGTTGCCAAAGCGGCCAGCACTTGGGCCGCCAAACAAAATAACCACCGGCTTAAACTTGAAGCACTCTGGGTGACTTGGGGCGCCGACCAAGTCGATGCTGATCTCCTCAACGAGCTCTCTCAATCCAATGACCATCGCATCCGCGCGGCCGCGGTCCGCGTCGCTCGTTTCAATGAGCACAAGCTTGCCAACCTGACCGAGATCCTCTCCAGAGCGGCAAACGATGATCACGGTCGCGTCCGTCTCGAATCTATTGCTGCCGCCTCATACCTTCCTGCAAACCAGGGGCTCGCTGTCCTCGCGATTGCGGAGGCGAAGGGCATTGATTCCACTATGAAACAAAGCTTCGAATTTGCGGGAAACGTCTTCTCAGGAAGCGCCGTCAAAGGGGAGGTCGCAAAAAAGGTGACCGCTCCCAAGCACCTCTCAAAGGAAGATTCCGTTCGCTTCGTTAAGGGAGCAGAAGTCTACGGTCGAGAGGCTCACTGCACCACCTGTCACCAACCCGATGGCAAAGGATTACCCGGCTCCGGGTTCCCACCGCTGAATGGAACGAAGTGGGCACAAGGAGATTCAAATCGCCTTATCAAACTCACCCTGAAAGGTCTCATGGGCCCTATCGAAGTGGCGGGTAAGAAATACCCGGGCCAGGTTCCCATGACTCCCTTCGAGTCCCTTCTCAATGATGATGAGGTTGCTTCAGTCCTGACCTACGTCCGCAACTCTTTCGGAAATAAAGCCTCCCCTATCCGGCCAGATGATGTGAAAAAAGTGCGCGATGAAACCAAGAGCAAGGAGGGACTCTACAGCCCTGATGAATTGCTTAAAGCGCACCCCATGAGGTAGCCATTCTACAAAACGAGAGAAAGAATTCTCCTCACTCAACTTTCAGGGCGGACAGTTTCATGGCCGCCCTTGTTTTTTAACTAGAATCCGAAATAGAAGAAGCTCATCTCGAGTCTCCTTACACCTTTCCAGGGCCGGGAACCTCGAAGCCTTTACGATTCGAATCTTTGAGAAGGGCGTTGGCCGCTGCGGCATGATCTCCGACGTGCTTCTCAGCCTTAGGGTCAAATTTCAACCAAGGACCAACGACATAACCAGCCCCATCTTTAGGAACCCCTACTCCATCAGCCATTATGCTGTGTAGTTTTCCAAAGTGTTCAGCGGCGGGGGCATTATCTCCAAAGCGACCAGCCTTGGCATTAAAAGGAACCTTCTCACCAAGACGATACGAGTTATTCATGAGGTGACCCAGGACGCAGCCGTAATGGGCCTCGAGAACGTTTCCGTTCGCCATTTCAGGTTTCCCTTCGCGGCAGGCGGTGATGAAACTTCCCCAGTTTCCTCCTGGGGTGACATCTCCCTGAGGAACTTTGACGGACTCGCCTTTGTTGGAACCAGGCGCATAGTATCTATTGCGAATGATACGACCTCCATCTTCGAAGTAGTATTCATTTTCAACCTGACGTTCGTAACCTTTGTAGTTCACGTTACGGACATTGAAGAAGGCCCATTGCCCATTTGGATATTCCGCCATCCCCATCATGGTATTGGGTGTTTCGCCTTGGTCATTCCATTGAAAACGGCCACCCAACGACATGACGCGAGTCGGATTCGTTTGATCTTCATCGAGAGCCCAAGCCGCGACGTCGAGCTGATGAGTTCCTTGGTTATTCATGTCACCATTACCGGTCTTCCAAAACCAATGCCAATCGTAGTGAGCATAGTTCGCGTGATAGTCATCAATCTGGGCGGGACCACGCCAAAGATTCCAGTCGAGGTTTTTAGGCGGGGCTGAAGCTTTATCAAAGCCGATGCCACCACGCGGTTTGCAACAATAGCCGTAGGAAATCTTGAGACGGCCAAACTTGCCGGCGCGAATCGCTTCACTTAATCCTGCGATCCCAGCATCGGAGCGACGCTGCGTTCCGTGCTGAATGACAACCCCGTATTTTTGCTGCGCTTCGACACAAATTCTTCCTTCCGCAACGTCATGGCTCATCGGCTTCTCAACGTAAACATGCTTCCCTGCCTGGGCCGCCCAAATCGTCATGAGCGAGTGCCAGTGATTGGGGGTGGCCACCGAAAGGGCATCAAGGTTCTTGTCAGCTAAAGCTTCACGCACATCGGAAACTCCTTTGGTGGTAAAGGGTCGACCTTTGCCTTCTACTTTTTTACGTAGATCAGCCATCCGCTGGGCCAGAACCTTCTTGTCGGGATCAATCAAATAAGCGATCTCGACCCCCTTTTGTCCAAGAAACCCATCAATATGGCTTTTCCCGCGGCCATTCAGTCCGGCGACGGCAAGGCGGAGGCGGTTGTTCGCTCCGATGATTTGTGCACCAGCGATTCCACCGGAAATAAAAGGCGCAACACCAGCGGCGAGAGTAGATTTGAGGAAGTGACGACGTTTGTTGATCATGGTTTTAAAACGAGTTCCTACGAAGATGGAGAAGACACCCTCAAAGAGCAAGAAGGGAAACCAAATCCGCGATCACAAGAGAAGCCCGAGAAGGCGATCTCGGACTGAATCATTTCTAACGAGACCAGAAAACTCCCCGGCACCCGGCCCAATAGAGGTGAGCTGGGTAGGGTCAGAGGTGTGGCAGATTCCGGTCCAACCCACCCCGGTCACGTTACCGACAATTTGCCCCAGTAAGCCGACCGGATTAGAGAGTTGATTGCTCCATTCAGTCACCTTCTTCCCGGCACAACGGTCCATAAGAGCTTCCAACTCCTGAGATGAAGGCTTAAACCCATAAATCGCCTCCATCAGCTTTCCCAGCCCCCCTGCCGATTTCGTTTGAGTCTGTTGCCAACGCTGAAGGAAAAATTCAGCGGAACCTTTAATTTTGGCGATTTTGGAAAACGATTCATCGGTCTGACGATAGCCTGCCCCGGTTCCATTCAACCCGGGATTAGCATTACCGTGATCGCTTGTCAAAACGACAAGGATGTCATCGCGGCCACCCGTCATGGCCAGAACTTTGGCAACCGCATCGTCAAATGCCATCTGCTCGTGCAAAATTGCACCGATATCATTCTTGTGGGCCGCATGATCAATTCTGGCCCCTTCGATCTGAAGCAAGAAAGAGGCATCATCATCAAGGAAACGAGATAACGCTGCTTGACTCATTTCGGCAAGAGTCGGAACCACCTTCTGCATCTCCTTGTTCTGATCACGATCGATTGTGTAAGGAATATATCCTGGGGCAAAGGTTCCCAACATCTTGCGCGATTTTGATTTCAAAAGATCCGCCCGTGATTGCACAACATCATATTTTTCACGCGCAAAGCTCCCAAAAAGATCTTTCTTGTCTCGCCGTGTTTTAGGGTCAAAAAACCTGGAGCCTCCTCCTAAGATCACGTCGACCCGATTTAGATACTGAGTAGCGATCGCATCTTCTTGTCCCCTCTTGAGGACTGAGGACGCAAAACCCGCCGGCGTAGCATGGGTAATACTTGCCGTAGAAACTAAGCCGAGCCTGACTCGCTCCTTCTCGAGAGTCTCACCGATCGACTCTAGCCGTTTTCCATTTTCATCAAAATTAATCTGTCCATTTGGCACTCGTTGCCCAGAACTCCAAGCTGAAGAAGCAGCAGCCGAGTCTGTGACCATAGAGCTCGAGGAGGCCGTATCCATTAAGCCGAGAACCGCTTCACCTCCGGCTAGTAATTCCCACCAAGAGGTTCCTTTACCTCGCAGCTGATTTGAAAATGCCTCAGTCATCGAGAGAACTCCCTGACTCATTCCATCAGAAACGCAAAAAATCACACCTCGCGGCTTTTTACGGATCGTTTTCGCCCCAGAACTTTCCTGCCCCTGAACAAGACCTGTCAGCACACCCGCAGCTCCTCCGGCCAGACTCCCCTGCAGCAAATGACGACGTGTGTAACTCATAGAAGGACTAAATACCGCACTGAGCAAATTACGCGATCAGGAAAGGTCTATTTTACAGACTCAACCGACAAAGCCTAAGAAGAAACCTTCGTCGAAGTAACCCCATCGCTGGGCTCCGGAGGATGGTCTTTGATAAAGGACACCACTTCTTCGACATCATCGCTCAGGAGAAGCATCTCATGGTAATGACGTCCTTCCGAGAGACTCTGAATAGCCTCCCACAATGGCGTCTCCTGAGTGTATCGTTCAGTCCCCAGAAAGACCATTGGGCTCACTTCTTGGTAGCTGGCGTAATGGTTTTGACAGGCATCCTGAAAAATTTCCTGTGTTGTTCCAGCGCGGCCGGGAGCGAAGATGATTCCATATCGCGCGATCGCGAGAAGTCCGTCTTCACGAATGCTATTTGAGAAATACTTCGCGATGTGGTTTGCGAACATATTGGTCGGCTCATGACCGTAAAACCAAGTCGGGATCGCGAGGCTAGAATGCCCGGTCGGATACCTTTCAATAACGCGATTAGCTGCGTCGATATATCCGCCATCGGTATAATTGGGAGCAATCGAGAGGTCATCAAGAATAGCATCCAACTCAGCTTCATTAATACTAGCAAGGTATGCCCCTAGGTTAGCAGCCTCCATGATTCCCGGACCACCACCGCTCGCAATAAAGTAGCCAGCAGCGGTTAACTCTCGGGCCAGATGAGCGACTTTTCTAAAAGCTAAATCGTTACGCCCGGTGCTGTGCCCCCCCATGATCGCGACCACTTTCTTCACCCCATCTTTCTCAACACGACCTTCAAGAAGATCAGTTAAGCCATCATCAATCGCATGGTCGTGAAGTCGTTCCGCTAATGCCTCGATAATATCCGGATTCTTTTTCCCGTGTTTCACGAAGTGATCATAGATCTCCTTGTCGATGCTCTTATCATCTTCCTGTGTCCAGCCTTCCATGAGCTCTTCGCGGGTATAAAGTTCGGGACGATAGGGATTAAAGGGTAAATCGGAAAACTCAGGGAAAACCAGAGCCCCCTTATACATTAAATCACAAACTGAAACCTCAGCAGGGAAACGACAGCCAAGAAAAACCGCCCCATCACAGTCCAACTCTGTCCACGGAAGATTCGCCTCGCGCAAATCCAAGCCCTGAACGACAGCACAGCTCAGCTGCCCCTCTGATCGGGCAATTCGATCAAGGGAATCAATTTCTCGAATAACAGAACATTTCATGAGGAAATCACTGAAGGATGAAGGACACCGACGTAGGGTAAATTACGGTACTTCCCGTTGAAATCGAGGCCGTATCCAACCACGAATTCATCCCCAATTTCAAAGCCTGAATAATCCGCCTCTACCTCTTGGGCGCGTTTCTTATCTTTTGTAAGTAAGACACAAGTCTTCACTTCCCTTGCACCCATTTCGCGGAGCTTCTCTGTCACCGCTGCCAAAGTCCGACCAGTATCAAGAATATCATCAATCAAAAGAACACAGCGACCATTTACGTCGGGTAGTTTGCGATCAAGGAAATCAACCTGCCCAGAACTCTCAGTTCCGCCATGATAACTCGCAACATTCAGACATTCGACCTCAAGTCTCAAGGGAACCCTCCGCAACAGATCTGCCATAAAAACGAAAGCTCCCTTCAAAAGGGCCACGACCTGCAGTGAATCTTCACCAGAAAAATCCGCATGAACTTTTCGCGCGATCACGTCGAGTCTCTTCTCGATCACTTCTTCAGCGATCAGCACTTTTTCGATATCTTCATGCATCTATGTGAAATAAGTAACTCTATTGATAGAAGTCGATGAAAACTAAAAAAATCTCTGATTATCCCTCATCATATTTGAAGAATTGGTCAAGCGCCATAGGCACTTACAATAGAATTCAGCAGACAATCACTCGGGTCTTTATAATCACTTCAAGACGAAAAAAGCTCGGAGAAAAACCCCGAGCTTTGGAAGCCTTGATCGTAAGCTTCGCCTACTCCTCAAGATCAAATCGATCCAGATTCATGACCTTTGTCCACGCCGCAGCGAAATCCGCTACAAACTTCTTTTCACCATCCATACTCCCGTAAACCTCTGCAATAGCGCGCAGCTGCGAGTTTGAGCCGAAGACAAGATCAACTGATGAAGCGGTCCATTTCACCTTACCCGTTCCGCGGTCACGACCTTCATAGAAGTGCTTACACATCGGCGAGACCTTCCACTCGGTTCCCATGTCGAGAAGATTGACGAAGAAGTCATTCGATAAAGACCCGGGCTCATCAGTGAAAACACCCAGACCAGGAAAGCCCACATTAGTATCGAGAACACGAAGGCCCCCAACCAAAGCCGTCATCTCAGGGGCTGTTAAAGTAAGAAGCTGGGCACGATCAATAAGCATCTCGGGAGCGGGACGATCCAAAGTTCTTCCGAGAAAGTTACGGAAAGGGTCCTGCTTAGGCTCAAGGACGGCAAAGGACTCAATATCAGTCATCTCCTGACTCGCGTCTGTCCTTCCCGGAACAAACTGAATGGCAATCTCGTGACCTGCCTTCTTGGCTGCAGCTTCGACTGCAACTGAACCGCCTAGGACAATCAGATCTGCGAGCGAGACTTTCTTGCCACCGCTTGCCGAAGCATTGAATTCGCTCTGCAACTTTTCGAGGACTGGAAGGATTTTGACTAGTAGCTCAGGCTGATTTACGGCCCATCCCTTTTGGGGAGCAAGCCGAATTCGCGCCCCATTAGCACCGCCACGATTATCGCTTCCTCGGAAGGTCGAGGCCGAAGCCCAGGCTGTCGAGATCAGTTGTGAATGAGTTAGCCCCGAATCAAGCAACTTGGCTTTGAGCGATTTAATTTCAGCCTCACCAATCACTGGGTGATCAACCTTGGGAACGGGATCCTGCCAAACCTGAGCTACAGGGACCTCATCACCGAGATGAGTCGTAATTGGCCCCATGTCACGGTGAGTAAGCTTATACCAAGCCTTAGCAAAAGCTTTTGCGAACTCATCGGGCTTCTCAAGAAAGCGCTTCGATATTGGTCCGTAGATCGGGTCAAGCTTCAACGCGAGATCCGAAGTGAACATCACCGGAGCGTGACGTTTCTTGGGATCATGAGCATCAGGCACTGTTCCGGCAGCCGCACCTCCTTTTGGAACCCAAAGTTTGGCACCTGCCGGGCTTTTAGTGAGCTCCCAATCGTAAGCAAACATGTTGGCAAAGTAGCTATGTGACCACTGGGCTGGGGTGCTAGTCCAAGCTCCCTCAAGCCCACTTGTAATAGTATCAACGCCGTTACCTTTCCCTTTGCTATTCTTCCAACCTAATCCCTGTTCTTCTAAAGGAGCAGCCTCTGGCTCAGGCCCAACATTCCCTTCAGGGCTATGCGCTCCGTGAGCTTTACCAAAGGTGTGTCCCCCAGCAATGAGGGCGATCGTTTCCTCGTCATTCATTCCCATGCGACCAAAGGTCTCACGAATCTGTTTAGCCGAGGCGAGAGGATCGGGGTTGCCGTCAGGACCCTGGGGGTTCACATAAATCAAACCCATCTGAACCGCCGCGAGAGGGTTAGCAAGCTTTCCATCATCGTAGCGCTTCTTTGCCAACCACTCACTTTCTGGGCCCCAATAAATATCTTCCTGCGCCTCCCACACATCGGCGCGGCCTCCTCCGAAGCCAAAGGTTTTGAAGCCCATGGACTCAAGAGCCACGTTACCACTCAGAATCATGAGGTCGGCCCATGAAATTTTTTGACCATACTTCTGTTTGATTGGCCAAAGAAGTCGCCGCGCTTTATCGAGATTCCCATTGTCCGGCCAGCTGTTAAGAGGGGCAAAACGTTGCGTTCCATCAGAAGCACCCCCACGCCCGTCATAAGTCCGATAGGTTCCTGCGCTGTGCCAGGCTAATCGAATAAACAAAGGACCATAGTGACCGTAGTCTGCTGGCCACCAGTCCTGAGAATCTGTCATCAGGCTAGTAAGATCTCTTTTCAAAGCCGCCAAATCGAGCTTCTTGAATTCCTCGGCATAGTCAAAATTACCACCAACCGGATTTCCCTTGGCTGAGTTTTGATGAAGAATCCCGAGGTTAAGTTGGTTGGGCCACCAGTCACGGTTACCATACGCTGAAGCCGCTGTATGACGTGCTGCAGGCGCCGCCTGCGGCCCCATAACCGGGCACTTTGTAATGTCCCCTCCCGCTCCATGGTCCGCTTGCCCGGACACATTCCCTATTCCAATTGTAACCAGAAAGCTAAGCGAAAAAAGCGGGCCTAGGCTGAACGACGTCCCGGCCTTTGGACCGGTCTTTGGGCTTCCTAAATAATCGAGGATATTTTTCATAATTTGGCATTTAAGCTTAACAGCAATAAGAATTAAAATGACGTGATTTTAAAATCACGTCAATAAAGCTTCCTTATTACCACTGCAACCCATTGAGATCCAATCTTTCACCACCGATTTTTTTTATAAGGCGGACTGTCAGAGAAAGAAGAACTAGGATTGGTTCCCAGCGATTTGCTGAGACGAGAAAATAAAAACGGCGCTCCCCGATTTAGGGAAGGCCGTTTTAAAATAACACCAAATCCGATCTAGCTGATCAGTTCAGGCCAATCTTCAGTATGGAAGAACTCGCCGGCTGGCTTATCAAGACGCTCATAAGTATGAGCTCCAAAAAAGTCACGCTGTGCCTGCAGGAGGTTTGCAGGGAGGCGTTCGGACCGGTAGCTGTCGTAATAGGCAAGTGAGCCTCCGAAGCTTGGTGCCGGAATCCCGTTGAGCGCCGCAAGGCTGACCACTTCACGCCAGTTCTGTTGGGCATCGGTTAGAATATCCGTGAAGAATGGAGCCAACATCAAATTGGTCGGAGCATCGCTCTGGTAAGCCTCGGTAATCCGGTTAAGAAAGCGGGCCCGGATAATGCAGCCGCCACGCCAAATCTTAGCAATTTCACCTAGATTTAGATCCCAACCTTTTTCAGCGCCAACCTTCGAGATCAAGTCAAGTCCCTGAGCATACGAAACAATTTTAGAGGCATAGAGAGCATCTCGTACTTTCGCGACAAGATCCTCCTTACTCATATCACCAAGACTGAAGTCGGTATTCAAAGGCCCCTGGAGAACCTTGGAAGCGTTAATCCTTTGATCGCGCATTGCTGAGAGGATCCGCGCTTCGACCGAAGCCCCGATCGTCGAGAGTGGAACAGCGTGCTCAACAGCTTCCATCATGGTCCAACGACCAGTTCCTTTTTGACCAGCTTTATCGACGACGAGATCTACAATGTGTTTACCGGTCTCCGGATCAGTTTGCTTAAAAATATTTGCAGTAATTTCAATGAGGAAGGATTCAAGATCGCCGGCATTCCAATCGGAAAAAATATCGGCGAGTTCTTCGTTGGTAAATCCAGCAGCCTTGAAAATGTTATAGGCTTCACAGATGAGCTGCATATCGCCGTACTCGATACCATTGTGAACCATCTTCACGAAGTGACCAGCACCACCCTCCCCGATGTGAACCACGCAAGGTTCGCCGTCGACTTTTGCGGAGATGCTTTCGAAAATTGGTTTCATCACTTCCCAAGTCGAAGCGGGACCGCCAGGCATAATCGAAGGACCTTTGAGCGCCCCTTCTTCGCCACCTGAAACGCCAGCGCCAATAAACCGGAACCCGGCTTCACCAACGTATTTATCACGACGCTCGGTATCGGTATAAAGAGAATTACCGCCGTCGATAATGATGTCATCAGGATCGAGAAGAGGCATGAGAGATTTGATGACAGCGTCCACCGGGCCTCCAGCCTGCACCATGATTTGAATTTTGCGTGGGGTTGCGAGAGATTCTACAAATTCCTCGAGACTTTCACAGCCAACGAGAGCTCGGTCAGGGTTTTCTGCGATGAACTCAGTCATCTTGGAGCTAGTCCGATTATACACCGAAACCTGGAAGCCGCGGCTTTCCACATTAAGCACAAGGTTTTGACCCATAACGGCCAAACCAATCAGTCCGAAATCACTTTTCTTTTCCATGGCGTTATTCCGCGCATCCCGCGGATCCTCAGCCCTTAGCGATGGGCAGCCAAAAAGGCAAATGCAATCTGTGCGACAACCCTAGCCTCTTTGCGCGTTCTGAACATCACACTGGATCTGGTTTCGTAACTCTTCAAGTGATTGGAATTTCTGTTCATCGCGGATTTTCCGCAAGAATCCGACTTCAAGTTCCCAGCCATAATCCATCGGAAGATCATCAGTGAAAAGATGAACCTCCAAACTCCGCCTCCGACTGTCATCGACGGTCGGCCGAGTCCCAATATTTGCGACACCAGGAACTCCATTTCCCTCAACCACATATACGCCATTGGGAGGTAAAACCTCGTCGGCCACAACGACATTTGCCGTGGGGAACCCGATTGTCCGCCCCAACTGCCGCCCGCGAACGACCGTTCCAAGAACCGAATAATGCCTTCCCAGCATTGTCGCGACTGAATCGAGATCCTCTTCTTGTAAGCACTTACGAATTCGGGTGCTGCTTATTCTGAGCCCATCCTGTAAAATGGCAGAGATCTCAAGAACATCGACTCCCGATTCACTTCCCCACTCACGGAGACGCTGCATGTTACCCTCGCGCCCGCGGCCAAAACTCCAATCATCCCCAGCTGAAAGCTTCTTAACTCCAGTGGCAAAAAGATCATCAGCGAATTTGCGAGCTTCCCTAGCCGCGAACTCCGGTGAGAATTCGATGATCACCAAAAAATCGACCCCGAGTCCGGAAAGGAGGCGCTTCTTTTGATCGAGACTTGATAGGATGCGACGCGGCGCATGGTTTGGAGCCAAGACCTGCACTGGATGAGGATCAAAGGTTAACACCCCGAGATCCCCTACCCCACGAGCTGCCGCAATAACGGCCTGATGGCCCAGATGGACTCCATCGAAAACCCCCAACGCTAGACCAAAAGATCGATCAAAATCAGAAAGCTCTTTGAGTCCGTGTAAAACCTGCACATCGCAATGAACGAAGCGTGGCTGCTTGTGTCAACCCACTAGCGGCGGCGGCCTCGCTTACGAAGGTAAGGAGGAACGTCAAGATCCTCGCCATCCTTGTCAACGTTTGGCGACTCTCCGTCGAAACGGCCCTTCGGCGCACCTTCGAGAAGGAGTTCACCCTGATTACCGGACGCCTTGGAAGCTCCCAACTCTTCGATTTCAAGCTCGGCCTCTTTGGGAGGTTCGGGTTCTCCCTTATCCGATTTCTCTTTTAATTTGGGATCCGCAAAATCATCTAAACTATCGGCTTCAAGGTCGATATCCTCCTCTTCCAACGACTCTTCTTCCACCTCCTCGTCGATTTTTTCATCATCAGATTCCTCGGATTCTTCATCCTCTAACCCCTCAGGCTCCTCTTCAATAAAACCGATAGCTTCATCTGCCAGTTCTGGTTCTGGTTCTGGTTCTGGTTCTGGTTCTGGTTCTGGTTCTGGTTCTGGTTCTGGTTCTGGTTCTGGTTCTGGTTCTGGTTCAATGACCAGAGCCTCCTCTTCCGCGACAGGCTCATCGTCGGCCTCAATCTCTCCCACAAACGGAACCGCTTGAAGTCGATCCTCAGGAAGAGCACTAATAATGGTGACGCTCAAAGCATCTTTCATTTGCTTGTCTGTTGCGGCACCGAAAAGAAGATGGGCATTTTCCGGGATATATTTCGTCAACCCCTGCATCAAGAGCTCTACTTCATAAAGAGTCATATCGTCTCCACCACAAATATGAACTAGAACTGTTGTGGCATCTTCCAATAAAGAACCACGATCAAGCAATGGACTGCTAAGGGCTGCCTTTAGAGCGGATTGAGCGCGGTTTTCGCCCCGTCCAAGCCCGGAGCCAAAGAGACAGCGCGAGCGTGTGGTTTTCAGAGCCGATATCAACTCGTCAAGACCGACATTGATCAAACCCGGACGAAGAACGAGACGACCAACAGCCGTAATGCTATCTGAAATCATTCGGTCAGCAGCTGAAAACGCCTCGTGCACCCCCTGCTTGGGTAACACTAGCTCACCCATCCGCCCGTTATCAAAGGTCACGAGCGCGTTCGCAAGAACCGCAAGCTGGTTTAAAGATTCTTCGGCCTGCGTTCGACGACGACGCCCCTCAAACGCAAATGGCATCGTCGCGAAAACCACCACAAAAGCCCCCGCTTCACGAGCTAACCTTACTAGAACAGGGGCCGCTCCTGAACCAGATCCTCCTCCCAAACCCACACAAACAAAAACAATTTGACGATCTCTCAGTGAATCACGAATTTCATTTTCCGCCTCCAGAATCGCCTTTTCGCCGAGCTCTGGATCGCCTCCAGTCCCCAAGCCCTTGGTGAGATTGCGCCCCAGTTGGATTTTCTCACCAGCTACGGTGCCATTCAGGGTCCTAACGTCGGTATTTAAAGAAAGAAGTTCAGCGCCCTCAATGCCATCCAGCGCCACTCGATCGAGCATATTTGAGCCCGCTCCACCCAGGCCAACGATTTTTACAGAACTTTCAGGAATGGTTTGCTGGCTGTTTCGGGGGTAATCAATCATCGGTCCTAGATACTAAAGAGACGTTTACCAATATCGAGAATCGGTCACCAGCTAAAAACCCAACAAAAATACGGGTTTGTGCGTCGTTTTAGAGAAAAGAAAACCGGAATTTCCAGCTGGCAGGACCACCATTTGTCTGCGAGTCTTACGAAACCTTTAGTCAGAGTGTTTATCGCTCAATCCTAGATGCCTGAATCATCCTCTCGCCCGTCATCCAACGAACCCACTCCCATCCCGGCGGAGCTCAGCAAGCAACTCGCTGATTTCCAACGTTCTCTGTGGCGCATCAAGGTTACGGAAGCGGTCCTCGCTGGTCTCTTCGGACTGATCATTTCATTCCTGATCGTCTTCGCGCTTGAGCGACTTTTTCCGATCCCTGCACTTGCGCGCCTCGCTATTTTGATCGCGGGAACTTCGCTTGCGGCAGTTTTTGCGCCCTACTGGGTCCGTCGCTGGGTTTATGGGCACCGACGCGAGGAGCAACTTGCCCGCCTCATTTCGCGGAAGTTCCCGAAATTGGGTGATCGCCTGCTCGGAATTGTCGAACTCCAAGACCAACAAGAATCGAAGGAGGCCATGTCCCCTGAACTCCGGGCTGCCGCCATGATTCACGTGGCAAATCAAGCCGCGAAGCGGAATATGAACGAGGCCCTCCCCTACTCGCGGCATAAAAAGCTAGCGCTAGGAGTTCTCATGGGAGCCGCAGCGATTACCTTTGGTTTTTCAATCGCACCAAAAGCTGGAGGAAACGCCCTGAAACGCTGGTTGATGCCGCTTTCAGATACCGATCACTACACTTTTACGCAATTTGACACTGACAAAATGCCTGACCCGCTAGTTGTTCCTCTCGGTGAGGCATTTAGCTTCAGTGCCCCTCTCAAAAAAGACAGTGATAATAGACCAGCGAATGCCCGAGCCCGCTACGGCCAACAAGAGTGGGTCCAAGCGGACCTTGGCGAAAATGGCTCCTACCAATTTGAGTTCACCGGCCAAGAAACCCAAGATCGCATTACCATCGAAGCTGGGGACGCCGACCACCGCGTTTGGGTGAAACCAGAGGTCCGCCCTGAGGTTTCTGGATTTGAAGCTTTGGTAACTCTCCCAGATTACCTCCAACTCGATCCGCGCGATGTCGACATTCGCACTGGAGTTTTGACCGCTCTCGAAGGAAGCAAGATCGTCCTGAAAGGATCGTTCTCCCGCGAAATCTCGAAGGCCAGCGCTCACCTCGATCCCCAGCCTCTCGAAGAAACTGCCACCAGCAAGAGCCGCGCCCCAATCGAAGCGGAAAATCCAACCGACCTTGAATCATCACGGACCAAGGCTGAAGAGGAAGGCAAAAAAGCGGTAATTGAAAGTGTCGTGAAATTACCAGAGCCGCGCGATCTTAAACTTTCCATGGACGGTGCTACCGTTTCCACCGAACCCATCGATTTGGGGCGCTTCCACGCCTCAGTTCCCTTTACTTGGACCGATGTAAAGGGCCTAGACGGAGCAGGATCCTTCAAAGTCGAAATCAAGACTTCGGAAGACCAAATTCCCACCTCCTATATCCAAGGGATCGAGCGCAATATCGTGATCCTTGCCGAGGAAACTCTCGAATTCGATATTATTAGCGAAGATGACTTTGGCCTCAGGGAAATTGGGCTGTCATGGGTTGGATCATTCAACAAACCATCTGACGATGAACCCGCCACCGGATCACTCACCCTAAAAAAAGGCTCTCCATCCTCAAATCGCCTCAGCGAACGTGCCATTTTCTCGCCACAAACCTACGGAATTGCACCACAGACCCTCATTCTTTCTGCCTACACTGAGGACTATAAGCCCGGGCGCGGCCGAATTTTTTCCGAGCCCCTCACGATCTATATCCTCACACGTGACGAGCACGCTCAGGTCATCAAGAAACGTTTTGACCGAGTCATTAGCGAATTAGAAGACGCAGCCCGAAAAGAGCTAAACAACCTCGACGAGAACGAACGCCTCGATAAAAACAATACTGCCGAAGAACTTCAAAGCGAAGAAGCCAAAGAACAGCTTTCTGAAAGCGAGCAGAAGGAGGCTGAGAACGCTGAGAAAATGAAGGAAATCGCCAAGAAAATGGAAGAGATTTTCAAGGATGCCGCTCGTAACGGCGAGCTCGATCAAAAGACCATGAAGGAGATGGCCGACGCCCTTCAAAACATGAAGGAACTGGGTGAGAAAGACATGCCAGAGGTTGAGAAAAAACTGGGAGAGGCCCAGGACCAAAAGTCCACTCCTGAAAAGACCGAGAAAGATCTTAAAGAAGCGATTGAAAAACAAAAAGAGGCGCTCGAAAAGATGCAAGAAACCATCGAAAAAGCCAATCAAGCTAACGAGAATTTTGAAGCTTCCACTTTTGTAAATCGTCTCAAGAAATCTTCAGCCGACGAAGGCTCGATCGGCAACTCGCTCAACTCAGCTCTCACAGGCAAGCTAGCAATCGTCGGCGCCGCTCCAAATAGCGATGACATCGACCCCGCAAACCAGAGGCTTTTGGGGGAACTTTCCGGCCAGCAACGTTCTGTTACAAACGACGTGCGCTGGATTCAAGAAGACCTCGAGCGGTTCTATGCGCGGACCCAAAAACCAATTCACAAGGAGATTTATGAAGACATGGCCAAGTCTCTTATCGACGAGAAACTCGAGAGGCTACGGGAGAAGATCCAAATGAACCATACTTTCACATCCCGCAAACTCTCAAAAAATTGGTCCGACCGCCTCATGTCGTGGGCGGAAAAACTCGAAGGCCCTAAGCCTGACGGCAATGGTAGCGGTGGAGACGGTGGCTCTGGTGGCGGCGAGGAAAAGGATTTCGAATTCATGCTCAAAGTCATGCGTATGGTCCAAGCGGAGCAAGACATCCGTGGCCGCACTCGCTCCCTCGAGCAGATGCTCCGCTCCCTAAAACTTTCTGAAAGATGAAGACAATTTAATAACCAAAAAAAACTATGAAAGTAACCCTAATCACCGCACTCGCTTCGGCGGGCCTTCTGGCGGCCGGCTTTGCCGATCCCGCCAAAGAAGACGGCGCGAAGAAACCAACCGAGGCTGACAAGGCCAAGGCACTAGTCGAACACCAAGACGGATCTGAAAAGGTCTCGATTGATCAGGACAAACAGACCGCAAACGCCCAGGAGCTTCTCCTTGAGCAAACCAACCAAAAGGTTATTAAACTCCTTACCGAGGTTGAGACCCTCATGGCTAAGACCACCGACAAGCTAGAAGACGGCGACACGAGTGGCGATACCATCGCCATGCAAACCGAGATCATTGAGAAGATCTACGAGGCCGCCAAAGAAAAATCTCAATGACCATCAGCCGGCGGATGACCAAGCCGGCAAAAGAGCATGGGTGCCATGCTCGAAATGATGGGCCAAATGATGGGCAAAAAGCCTGGTGAAGATCAGGATTCAAAATCAAACCAAGGTGGTGAAGGATCAACCGGCGAATCCGATTCCGCGAACACCGAAAACAAGGGTGTCGCCAAAGGAGAAAAGGGCTCGGAGCGACGCGTTCCACGAGCTGCCGGGAAATCTGGAACTACTCTTCCACCAGAGTTCCAAAAGGCACTCGACGGCTATAACAAAGCCGCCAAATCCAAAAAATAAGGAACCTACCCTGCAGAGCGTCAACGGTCTTCAGGGCGCTACCGCTCCGGAGGCCGTTTCTCCTTTTTCATCTTCCACTCCTGCTCCCACAACATTCCAATGCGAATTTCCCTTGCAATTTTAACGTTGATCTTGGCCCTTCCGATTGCTGGCCAAAACCCCCTTCAGCGTGATGAAGATCCCATTCCGGCCGCCGTTGAAAACATCTATACGCGGGGGCTCCGGTATCTTTCAAAGACCCAAAAGGAGGACGGTTCCTGGGCCGATGGAGTTGGCAGCGAGCCAGGCGTCGTCGGCCTTGCTGTCATGGCCTTCCTTGCCCACGGTGAAGACCCAAATCACGGTGAATACGCCGAAAATATAAAACGTGGGATCGCGTTCATCCTCAGTGCGCAAGACACCGGAAACGGATATATCGGAAGCTCAATGTATACCCATGGTTTCGCCACCCTTGCTCTCGCCGAATGCTACGGGATGTATCGCAACGAAAAGATTGCAACTGGTTTAAAAAAGGCTGTTGAACTTATTCTCAGTGCACAGAAAAGAAACCCAAGAGGTGGTTGGCGTTACAGCCCAGACGCCACAACTTCCGACTCATCGATCGCTGGATGCCAGATCGTCGCACTCTATGCCGCAAGGAATGCTGGTATCCCCGTTCCAGATACGGCCCTCGAAAAAGGAATGAAATTTATGCGCAAATGCCGTGGAAGCGATGGCGGATACGGCTATCAAAATGCCATGGGCGACCGACCCACCCTAACCGCCATAGGAGTCCTTTGTGAGTCACTCGCAAAACAACACAAGACAAAGCTTTATGAAGCCAGCGCCAAATATCTGGCGAAAAAGCTAAACCACCGTGAAAGCCACTATGCTTACTACTTTGAATATTACATGGCTCAGGCTCTTTTTCACTCAAATGAAGAAAATTGGCAGCAATGGAACGCCAAAAACACCAGATACCTCGGAGCTCTTCAAGGACCCGACGGATCATTCCCAGGAAGCCGCGGGAAGTCATTCAATACCTCAGGAGCCCTTCTGTCCCTCGCGTTGAATTATCGTTTCCTTCCCATCTACGAAAAATGAAGCCTGCCTTTTACCCCGTCCTTTTAGCCTCTCTCCCGTCTCTTTCATTTTGTGAAATCGTCGTCAAGGGCGGCGGAATTCTTTTAGACAAAAACCTCTCCAAACATGAGGAAACTTCAACCGGACTTGAAGCTTCGAAACCAGACCCAGCCGGCGACGACCTAATCCTCTTTGATAACGGAGATGTCATGCATGGGATCTTCGGCGGCATTCAAGATGGCTTACTCTGGGAGAGAAAAGATATCGATCGCCCTATTAAGTTCAGTATTCCAGCGATTCGTCAGGTCGTCTTTAAAGGCAGTAGCGGCGTGATCATGGAAAAGGAAACATCCTTCATCACCTTGGTCAGTGGCGACAGGATTCCAGGCGAAATCGTTTCACTCGATGAGAATTCGCTCGTGATTAAAAGCTCGATAGTAGGCGATGTCACAATCCCCCGGGAACACATCAAATCACTCTCCCCAAACCCCTTCGATGGAGAACTTTTTTACAGTGGACCCTACAACAGCAACGGCTGGATAATTCTCGATTACCGTAAAGCCGAAAAAAAAGACGAAACTGAGACGAAAGCCACCAAACCCGACCAGCCCAAGACAGGGGTCATAGAAGATAAGGAGAAGTCATCGGCCTGGATTCATTCTGGTGCTTCATTTTATAGTCTCGATAATCGCGCGCTGGTTTATCCGGATGCCAATATGCCAGACATTGGCCGGCTCAAATTCAAAGCGGCATGGAAGGGACGTTTAAATCTAACCCTTGCCCTTCATTCGGACTTCACTCGAGTAATCCCACCAGAGAAAAAGGAAGAGCCCAAAGCTGAGGAGGCTAAAGAGGCCGAGAATGCTGTTAAACCGAAAGGCGAGGGCGAAAAGAAGCCCGAGGTGAAAGAGGAACCCGAGGAGCTCATTCCAGCTCCACTTCGAAAAGAAAAATTAATCGATTTCCGAGAGAACAATGGGTTTCAAAGCATTGCCTGGATTGATCCTTCCAAACGCACCCACGCGGACATGTTTGGAACAGGATATACAATGACACTCTATTCAAGCTACCCCAATCTCTCCCGAAACTACTTCAGCGAGGCCGGTGTTGCTCGGACCCAAAGAATGGCCAGCGTCCGCAGTAATATTTCACTTTCCGAAGGAGGAGATGCCGAGATTGAAATTCGATATAATCGCAAGGAATCCATCATAATTCTTTTTATCAATGGAAACTATGCCGCCCAGTGGAACGACCTCGGCGGGTTTCCTGGTGATGGCACCGGATTTGGGATTGTTAATAACACCAGTAACGCCCGCGTTCGCATCTCCGAAGTTATGATCACCTCTTGGAACGGCATGACCGATAGCGCCAACAGCATGGTTCACCCAAATCGGGATCTTGTTCTTCTTGAAAATGGCACCGACCGTTATTCGGGGCAGATTATCGGGATCGAGGGTGGACTCGCACATCTCAAGTCCGCCTACATGGACGCTAAGATTCCCGTCAAAGACCTTTCTAAAATTGTTCTTAAGGAATCATCCTCCACAGACCTAGAAAGCGACGACCTCTCAGAGGAGCTAACTTGGGAACAAGAACCCGTTACAATTGTTTATAAACCCTTTGGAAAAATCAAACTCAACCCAATTTCTGCCGAAGATAACCTCCTAATTGGCAACTCTCCTTTTTTGGGAAAAGTCACCGTAGATTTATCTGCCGCCGCCATGCTTCGTTTTATCGAAGGATCACCCGACTTGTCCGATTGGTTCGACGATCTGTAAACGCTCATTTTTTAATTCTATGCGCACTTCCCTCATCGCTGGCCTCACCATGGCCTTCCTTAGCATCAGCCAGGCCAATGATCAGATTAGCCTGAAGAACGGAGACCTCTTTTTCGGAAAAGTTATCGCACTCAAAGGAGGGCTTATCGAACTCCAAACCCCCCACAGCGAAGCACCCCTAAAAATCCTTAATAAAGACCTAATCAAACTCAACTTCTCGGCAGATTATTCAGAGAAGGAAACCCCAGATGAGCTCCCAAAGAACTCCCAAGAACTTTACCTAAGGAACGGCGATAGCATTCCTGGTGAAGTGGTTGGCTTAACTCCAACCCATCTTTCGTTCCAAACTTGGTTCGCCGGACTTCTCGAGATTCCACGGGAGCAAATTGATTCTGTCTTTTTTGGAGTCACTCCCCAGCGAAACATCTTCAGAGGCCCCATTGGAATTGAAGGATGGTCTCAGGAAAATAACGGCCGCTGGCGCTATGAGGATGGCGCCCTGACCTCTCGCGACAAAGGGTTTATCGGGCGAGATCTCAAGCTTCCTGAAAACTTTATTTTTGGCGCTGAAATTAGCTGGGAGTCATCTCCAAATATCCGTATTCATCTTTGCACTGATGGAGAAAAACCTCAAAGTGATGGAACAAGTAATTCGTATCTCCTGAACCTGAATTCTGGAGGAGTTCAAGTTAGGCGCGTTATGCCTACCGGTTCCAGCGGGCCAAAATTTAAAACGCTTATTACTTCAACCCAAGCTCCCGGAAACAAGAACTCCAACACCTGCCAACTCGAACTTCGAGTGGATCGGGTCTCAAAGATCCTCCAACTCTATCTTGATGGTGAGAAATTGGGTCAAGGAATTGACCCGACCGATTCTCCAAAAGGTTCCGCCATTCTTTTCGAAAGCATGAGTTCGGGAAGTTCTGATAATAGCATCCGCAACATCATCGTTAACGAGTGGGATACCACCACTCAATTGCTTCGCCGCGAACCGCGTGCCGAAGATGACCTAGACACCTTATCGGTAGACGATGGTGATCGCTTCAGTGGGAAGATTCTCTCTTACAGCCCGGCAGGTCCAACCAAACCATTCACCGTCCAAACACTTCTGAGCCCCAATCCAATCTCAATTCCACTCGAAAATTGCGCCGTAATGTATTTCACTAAAGGTGCGGATATCCCAAAATCGAAAGGACAATATCATCTCGCCCTGCGAACTGGCGGCAAACTCAGCCTCTCTGGAATTCAGTTGGGTCCTAACAAGCTCAAAGCAAAACACCCATGGCTTGGAGAACTCGAAATCGACCGTGTCGTTATGTTGTCGATCAGCAAAAGTGAATAAACACCGAAGAACGCAACCTCTTAACACTGTGAAAAAACTTCTCCTTGCTCCTACCCTTTTTCTAGTCAGCGCAATTCCCTCTTTCGGTGAAAACGAAAAGGCTCCAAAAGAGCGTCCTTCCGTCCTCACCTTTTCGGACAAGAGCAGAATCAGTGGTATTCCAAAATCTGTCGAAGCGGAAAAAAAACAGCTCATCTTTGACTCCTCTTCTCTAGAAGGCCTGACCGTCCTTAACACTAAAAGGCTTCTTGAAATGACACTCAACGGAGCACCAAAAAAGATCGAAGCTGATCATTACGCTCTCGCAACCATCAAAGGTCACTTCCGCGATTCTCATCGAGACACCATCCGAGGGCGCCTGACCAACTTAGATGATAAGACCATTACGCTTGAGACCTGGTATGCCGGCAACTTGACTCTTCGGCGATCCCTCGTTCACTCACTCGACATCTTCAATCAATCACCATCCTTTTACAACGGACCAGACGGGCCTGAGGGTTGGATTTCAGCAGGAGGAAATATCGAAAAATACTGGACCTTCAAAAACCGGACTATGATTTCTAAGGCCCGTAGCGGCATTGCTCGTGAAGTCACAATTCCTGATAAGGCTAAAATCAGCTTCACCGCCAATTGGAAATCGTCTCCATACTTCAGAATCCTATTCTTCTCGGATGATGGCAGCGATGACTACCCTGGAACCGGATACTCCCTCAATGTCCAGCGAACCTACATGAGTGTTTACCGAAATGCTCCAAATGACCGTAATAACGACATCATAAGTGAGTCGATCCGAAACATGCTCGAAGCCGAGACTGCTGAATTTACGATCTACCTTGATCGCAGCAAAGATGGGACCAATGCCGTCCACATTGATGGCAAAGAAATCGGAACATGGACCGGAGTTGACGACACCAAGTTCAAGGGAAATTGGATCCACTTCGTACCACAGAACACCAGCCCCATCAAATTCAGTAATATCTCGGTTTCCCAGTGGGACGGAATTCTTCCTGCGAAACCAGAGGATGAAGAGAAGGAAGACCCTGAAGAAAAATTAGAGGGTCAAGAAATCCGTCTCGCAAATGGTGATGTCATCATTGGTAGCGTCAAATCAATCGACGAAGGCCAGGTCTCCCTCTCGACCTCGTTTGGGGACGTCGGAGTCCCAATCAAACTCATGAGGAGCGTTGCTCTTTCAGAAGAGATTGACGAAGTCAGGATGGAAAAAAATGACGTTCGTTGTTGGTTTCATGAGGGAGGATACATCACTGTGAAACTCAAGTCACTCGACGAGAAAACACTCAGAGGCTATTCTCAAGTTTGGGGAGATGCGGAGTTCGATATCAATGCCTTTTCTCGGATTGAATTCAATATCTGGCGTCCTGAACTTGATACCGCTCGCTACGGATCTTCGACCGACTGGTAGTTACAAATCCTGTGCGGCTTATTTTGCCCCTCGTTTCCTTGGCTCAACAAGTATCTCAAGGTAAACGGCTTCCCACCCTTCGGCGAGAGCATGATCGAGCGATTTACCAATCTCTTTTTCGTGACAGACTTTTGCCAAATCGGACGCTTGTCCTGAGCGACAATTAAAGCCCCAGTAATCATGATCCTCCGGTAGCGACTTATTTCGCTCACGCTTGAGGTATTTCTTTATCTCACTTTTGATTTGCTCAACTAACCTCGCTGGTTTGTGTCGCTCAGACACCAATGGAAATAACTTTTTCATGAAAGAGCTTGTGATGGTTCACCTCCAAAATGTCTAGCACTCAGACACAAGATTCTGCCGTCTTCATTGCATCAAACCATACGCGATCTATACTTCCCATATGCGAAAGACCGTTTTCCTAGCCATAATCATCAACACCCTAACGGCCAGAGGGGACACACTCTCTTACCCTGACTCCAAGCCAGGAAAAACAGTTGATACCCTCCACGACATTAAGGTTCCTGATCCCTATCGCTGGCTTGAAGATCTAAATTCGGACCAAACCTCAGCATGGGTGAAGGCCCAAAATAGCCTTACCGATTCTTACCTAGATGCCATTCCCGGCCGCCAAGCTCTGGAAAACCACCTTACCAAACTCTGGAATGTTGAGCGCCTTGGTGTCCCCTCTTTCGAGGGAGGCTCCTACTTCTTCAGCAAAAATAATGGCCTTCAAAATCAGTCTGTTTTGTATTCAAGCAAGTCTCTCGACTTGGAACCAACGGTATTACTAGATCCGAATAAGCTCTCTAAAGATGGTACAGTCGCGCTCAATTCCTACGAAGTTTCTCCGGATGGCAAATATCTCGCTTATTCGACCTCGGCATCGGGGTCGGATTGGGTTGAGTGGAAGGTTCGGGAAATCCCGTCTCGGAAAGACCTCTCCGATCACCTTAAATGGTCAAAATTCTCGGGTGTATCCTGGGCCAAGAATAGCAAAGGATTTTATTACGGTCGATTCCCTACACCAAAGGACGGCGAGGAAATGATGGCCCAAAACATTCATAAAAAAATCTACTTCCATGAGATCGGCAAACCGCAGAGCGAAGACCTCCTTGTCTACGAAAGACCCAATCAACCAAAACAAGGCCTTTACGCTTGGGTCACTGAAGACGGTAAATATCTCTTAATTCAAGTAAGCCAAGGCACTGACACCAAAAACGGCCTCTTTTACAAAGACCTTAGTAATTCCACATCAAAGGTCATCGAACTTCTTTCCAGTTTCGATGCATCCTACGATTTCATTACAAACCTCGGTTCAAAATTCATTATTCGGACTGATCTAAACGCCCCGAAACAAAAGGTCATTTCTATCGATGTAAACGAACCTCTCTCAGTTCGATGGGAAACAATCATCCCGGAGAGCACTGAAACCCTTCGGTCTGTTTCTCACATAGGTGGTCTTTTCATCGCAAACTACCTCAAGGATGCACGAACCGAAATTCGACGCTTCAAAACAGACGGTAACTCTCTTCCACCTGTCAAACTACCGGGTCTAGGAACCGCCTCAGGATTTGAAGGGAAATCGGATCAAAACGAAACCTTTTATTACTTCACTTCCTTCACTAGTCCCGGAGCGGTTTACCGCTACGACGTCACGAGGAACGCTTCCACTCTTTTGAAAGCACCTAAAACTCAATTTGATCGAGATCATTATGAATCGCGTCAAATCTTCGCAACATCCAGAGACGGCACAAAAATTCCAATGTTTATCGTTTCTAAGAAGAATCTAAAGCTAGACGGGAATAACCCCACTCTTCTTTATGCCTATGGTGGCTTTAACATCTCACTTCGGCCTTCCTATTCTCCCGCCACGATCGCCTGGTTGGATCTCGGTGGCATCTATGTCATGGCGAATCTTCGTGGTGGTGGTGAATACGGCGAGGAATGGCATGAAGCCGGAATGAAACTTAAAAAACAGAATGTCTTCGATGATTTCATTGCTTGTGCCGAACACCTCATTTCAAACAAATTCACCACTTCAAAAAAACTATCAATCGCAGGAGGTTCGAATGGAGGCTTGCTAGTCGGGGCCTGCATGGTGCAGAGACCTGAACTCTACGGAGCCTGCCTTCCGGCAGTGGGCGTAATGGATATGTTACGCTTCCACAAATTCACGATCGGCTGGGCCTGGCAAGCCGAGTATGGCAAGCCGGAGGACCCCGAGGATTTTAAAAACCTCCTCACATACTCACCCTATCACAACCTGAAGCCTAGCAATTACCCCGCAACCATGGTGATAACATCCGACCACGACGACCGAGTAGTCCCATCGCATTCCTACAAATTTGCGGCGGCGCTTCAATCCGCGCAAAACGGTTTCGCCCCCACTTTAATCCGCATTGAAAGCAAGGCTGGTCACGGGGCGGGAACTCCAACTTCCAAGCGAATCGAAGCCATCGTTGATAAATACGCTTTTCTTGCCAAAGCCCTAGGGTTTGAGATCAAACTCTAGCAAAGAGTTTTGAGCTCAGAAATTTTTAATGTCCTATTGCGTTTCACTCCCCATCTTCCTGGAAGAGAATCTCTTCAAAGAGGTCAATTTTCCCTCTCGCATATCGGCGGATTTTTTCTACGCGAAATTTTTTCCAAGCCTTATCTCGTCTTTTAATAAGAAGCGCATCCACAATTGCGATCCGATGGTCTTCAAAAACACCAGGGAAAGAGTTCCGATTTCCTTCAAACCAATTCTTGGCTTCTTCCTCACTCACCTTGGCATCCACCATCCTAGCCAGATGTTCAGATCTCTGGATACGTGCCGCTAAGCGCATCCGACGTTCTTTCAATCCCGACCACCCAGCGCGTTCTGCTAGGGCGCTGAAAACATCTTCGTTGGGATAACGATTCATTTCACGCGCGAGCGCCTGGTCAATCTGGCTTTCAGGAACAGACACCTCTTCGCTCATCGAAACCTTAATCTGCAACTTCACCAGTTCGTCATCGATGAGTTCGTTCACAATGACCTGACGCAGTAGCTTTCGCTCTCCTGCAGTCGTTTCCTCGATTGTTCGCCCCCTACGCCAAAGATATTCCACCATCTTTTCTTCAACTTGTGCCCGAAAAATCGGCCGATAATAGACCCGTGCCACCACGCCTGACGCCCTAGCCTCCGCAATTTCGGTCTTCTTGTCTCGCTGTGGCTCGTTGAGCGACTTGTAGACCGGCCCTTGAAATACAAAAAGGTCACATGCAAGGTAGATTATGAGGACGCCATAAACGCCAAAGCGGATTGCCATGGCCTTGGCTAGGTCCCTCATCGCACAATCACCTTAGCACCCGGACGAACATACTGAGGGAAACGCGCGGCATCCCAATTTGAGAGCCGATAACACCCGGCACTCTGTGAACGCCCAATCGTGCTGGGACTTGAGGTTCCATGAATCCCAATCCCCGACTTCGATAAACCACACCAAAGAACACCCACAGGGCTATTCGGCCCATGAGCGACATCGACTACATCTGTGCCCCGCTTACCTGTCTCTAAGAACTGCTTGTCATACCGCCACGAAGGAAATTCCACACAATTTACAACTTTCCAAACTCCATGGTGGATAAACTGCTCGCCACCTGTGGTCGTAGGAAACATCGCGATCATCTTGCCAAGTGGCTCCTGATCCTCATCGGAGACAACCATTGCCATCCCAGGAATCACAATTGTTGGCTGAGAGGGGTCGTAAACAAAAATCTGCTTATTTTTAGTGTCTATAACGATGTTGTGCTTACTGAGCTGCTCATCTTCCCTGTGCATTCGGCCAACCGAAATATCCTCAATGCGGAATGGTGCAATGTTAGGGACCTTGAGAGTATCCCCTGTCCTGAGGCCATATGCCTTTGACTTTCCATTCAATTTTATGAGGAAGCCCTCGGAAGTGTGGTAGCGCTCAGCCATAAACTCCAAATAACTCCGGTAGGCTATCAGTTCCACTCCACCTAGCTGGCCATACTGTTTCGGGAGATTAGGATTAATATAATCCTTCGCAAGAGCAGGAACGGTTGCGAAGGCAAAAAGCTCTTTAACCTCTTCCTGAGCCTCTTTCAGCAAAATATCCCAAGCTCCTGGGGCACGTCCACGAAACCGATTATAGGAATAGACCGCCCGCAGGGTGAAATTACCAGGTCTTCCATCAAGATAACCGGGGCCAAAGCACTTTTGATCGAGATAAATCTGAATACGTAAGCCATCGTCACCCATTTTGGGAGAATCAATTTGAGCCAACAAAGCTACAGGAAGGGAAAGAATAAAAAGGCAGAGGATTCGCATACGGAAGTAACTACGAGTTGGAAACTAACATACTTAAATTATTGCGCCAGCTTTCCAAAATCGACTTTTTTTGCCCCCCCTGAAAACTCTCAAGCAATAGTAAACCTTGATTTCCCTGCAACTTTCATTAAGCCCCACCCATGCGATTTGACGAACTTGGTCTCAAAGAGGCCGTCCTCGAAGCTGTGACTGAGTCCGGCTACGAGAATCCCACCCCCATTCAGGCTCAAGCCATCCCCCTTATTTTGGATGGAAAGGACGTCATTGGCGCTTCCCAGACTGGCACCGGCAAAACCGCAGCCTTCGCCCTTCCATCCCTCTCCAAAATCGAGCCAATCGGCAAACCACAAATCTTAGTTCTTGAGCCCACACGCGAGCTCGCCGATCAGGTCGCCGAGCAATTCCTTCACTACGGAAACAAAACAGGCTGCAAGGTTGCACTCTTATATGGTGGTGTAGGCCATGGCAAACAGGACGAGCAACTCAAGGAGGGGGCTGATATCGTTGTGGCAACCCCTGGACGCCTCGTCGATCACTTCTACCGTGGCACGATGAAGTTCAAAGAGATCAAGATCCTCATTCTCGATGAAGTTGATCGCATGCTTGATATGGGATTCCTTCCCCAAGTTCGTAAGATCATCAACATTTGTCCCTGGAACAACGAAGAGCAAACTCGCCAAACTCTTTTCTTCTCGGCTACCATGCCTCCAGTCATCGCAGGTTTTGCCGAGTGGTGCCTCACTGATCCCGAAAAAGTTGAAATCGCGCGACGCGAAGTAGCCGCCACCGTTTCACACGCATTTTTCCCGGTGGCTATGACACAGCGTGATGAACTTCTCCTAGGCCTGCTTGAAAAGACAGATTACGACTCACTCATGATTTTCACTCGGACGCGAAAGGAAGCCGACGTTATAGCGAACCTCCTCCAGCAGCAGGAGTCGATTGGAAACTCTGTCACCGTGATGCATTCCGACATCCGACAAAATGACCGCATGAAGGCGTTAAAGGGATTTAAGGCCGGCACTTTTAAAATCCTTGTTGCCACTGATGTTGCTGCCCGTGGAATAGATATTTCCGACGTCACACATGTGATCAACTACCGCGTACCCGAGAACGCAGAAGACTATGTCCACCGGATTGGCCGGACTGGTCGGGCCGAAAAAGAAGGTGATGCTTTTACATTGCTAACTGCCGACGAACTAGAATTCGCCGACTCCGTCGAAGCCTTTATTAACAAAAAAATCGAGCGCAAAAAATTAGAGGGTTTCGAATACCAATACACCGCTCTTCTTGATACCGAAAAACGGAAGCCCATTAAGAAACCCCGCCGTGGGGGGGGGAAACGTCGACGCCGTTAAACCATGTTCTGGGCGCAGAACGCCAACAATTAAATCGTGCGCATCCTTGGAATTGACCCCGCTGTCCGAAATACCGGCTATGCCTTACTTGAAGGTGATCAAACCTCAGCAAAGGCACTCGACTACGGTGTAATTTCCATTCCGCAACGCATCAAACAATCCGGCGCTCTGGAGGCCGTCTGCACCGGCGTTCGCAATCTAATCGAAAAATGGAAACCCGATGAGGTTGCCATTGAGGGCATCATTTATGTCCAGTCTCATCGCACCGCCATCTCCATGGGAGCAGCCCGAGCCGCTCCTCTAATCGCGGCTGCCAGCTTCGGCCTAAAAGTTTACGAGTATTCCCCAAAGAAGGTAAAAAAAGCGATTGTTGGCAAAGGAACCGCTGACAAAAACCAAGTCGCTTTTATGATCCGAGCTCTTCTTGGTCTCGACGAAACCCCGCCATCTGATGCCGCTGACGCCATGGCCATCGCCCTTGCCCATTTGCAAGCTTCCGATCCTCGTCGGGCAATCCTTCTAGATCGCAGAGAAGTATAGCTCACTGCGCGGAACCGCCTTATCTCTTCCCAGCATGAAAGCACTCATCTTCCTCCCCTTCCTTTTGCAAATCACGCTCGGTAAGCCACTCAACATTCCGGCTTTCACTGCCTATATTGACCCTGATCCAAATGGAGCCCAAGTTTCAAAGGACGACGGGATTACAGATTGGAATACAGCTACCAATAAAATCAAGTGGTCTGGTCAGCTCAAAAATACCGGAGATCTCTCAATCCAAGTTCGGCTTACTCTCAAAAAGAATGAACCGTTAGAACTCCACCTGAAACTTGGCGATCAATTTAAAAGATTAACAGTTACTGGAACAGGAGCTTCCATGCTAGTGGACTTTGGTGAATTATTGGTGACTCGCAACGGGTATCACACTTTCATTCTCAGTTCTCCTGCACCGAGCGGGAAAATCGAAGAACTCACTCTCGATGGGCCTCCCGCCAAGGATGCCCACTTCAACTTCAAGCCACGGCGTAACTCGGCCTCGGTCCACCTGTCCTACCCAATTAAACGGGAAGAGGAAATCTCAGCCTTCTACTGTGAGTTGACAGGAATCGAAGAGCCTTTGTGGACGTACTATATGGCATGCGGGTGGCATCGCGGTTATTTCGGAATGCAAATTAACAGCCCTACCGAACGACGTATCATTTTTAGCGTCTGGGACAGCGGTGGCGAAGCGGCAGATCGCAACAAAGTAGGCCAAGAAGATCGCGTCACTTTGATTGCAAAAGGAGAAAGCGTAAATAGCGGAAGTTTTGGAAACGAAGGCACTGGCGGCCACAGCCACCTGAAATATCAGTGGGAAACTGGCGTAAAACAGCGCTTTCTGGTTACTGCCGAACCAGTCGATTCAACGCACACCATTTTTGCCGGCTACTATTTTCACCCTGAGAAAAAGACCTGGATACTAATCTCGAGCTGGAAGGCTCCCAAGGAAGGAAAGCGCCTGCGCGGACTTTATTCATTCTCGGAAAACTTCGCTGGAAAAAACGGAAATCTTCTCAGAAAAGCCAGCTACGGAAATCAATGGGTTCGAACCTCCGCCGGCGAATGGAAAGAGATCACGACTGCAAAATTCAGTCACGACGAAACTGGTAAGACTGACCGGCTAGACCGCTTCATGGGACTGACAAAAAAGAACGAGTTTTTTCTCTCGCAGGGAGGGTTCGTCGAAGGTTTCACAAAGTTTGGAACTCCATTCGAACGCAAGCCAAGCAACCGATCTCCTAAGGACATGAACCTACCCCCCCTCCCACCAATTAAGAAATAGCGACTATGGCTTCAGCGGTTGATTTCCCAGAACTGATTGCACCCTCAATCGAGGCACTCATTGCATGATCCCCGCAGACGAACACGCCACCGATTTCCCGAAACCCGATCAAGTTTGTTTCTTCCTGAGTCGGCAAAGCCTCTTTGATCAGATCAGTCCTAAGATGTTTCCAAGCTGCGACCTTTTCTCCAAACCAGTCCTTAAGTTCTTCCTGGACTACCCAAGGGAGATCTCTTCCCTCGTTCTCGCCGAGAACTGAAACTGAAATCAAAGCCTTCCCATTCGGAGCATAGTCTGGCGCAAGATCACTCATCACCGCAACATTGTTCACCCTCCCACTCTGAGTGCCATTGAGAGCAATAATTACTCCATCAAGTGGAGAAGCTTCAGCTT
>Ga0206677_10000277_pt1 | contig 48023 bp, 39 predicted proteins | sample M130m12015metaG_FD_155475 | JGI IMG/M metagenome (GOLD analysis project Ga0206677, IMG submission 155475) | Ammonia-oxidizing marine archaeal communities from Monterey Bay, California, United States - M1 30m 12015 | ecosystem: Environmental > Aquatic > Marine > Intertidal zone | place: USA...
ATGCAGCTACCCGTGACTCGATACCTATGAATACAGATGCGCACACAGACACCCAAGACCCCGACGCAACCGATCCGTCGTCAAACCAAAGTGACGTACTCACCGCGCCCAAACGAAAACGAGGCTTTGGTGGTCTGGCTTTAATCATCGCAATTGCGTCACTGGGTGTCAGTGGCTGGCTGCTGTGGCAGCAGCAAAACACGGCGCCGGATGACAGCGCCCGGCTTGCACAAGCAAGCGCTCAGAGCTTGCAGCGGTCTATGACCAAATTAGATGGGAAAGCGAGCTACAACGCGGAGAACCTTGAGCAGCTATCTACCCGTCTGGATGCCCAAGGCGCTAGGCTCGACATGATCCCGGTAAGGTTTGATCAAATCGAGACTATGCTGAACGATATTCCGGCAACCAACGAAGATGCCCGTCGCAAGATACTTAATCTGGAAGCAGATTGGTATCTTCGGCTTGCCGAGACCCAGCTCTCTGTTGCCCGCAACGTTAAAGCATCTGAGGCAGCGCTCATGTTTGCCGATGAATGCTTTAGCCGGCTGGCTAATCCAACATTTACGCCCATTCGTGACCGTATTTCTGCAGCCATTAGCGAACTGCAAATTCAACAGCGACATCCGGTGTCGGCAGATGTCGCCGTGCTACAAACCATTATTGATCGCATTCCGAGTATGGTCCTTAATGAGAATCCGCCGCAGAATTTTGGCAGCACGGCAAAGCGCAGCAGTGAGAGCGAAGGCATTGACCGGGCAATCGCCTCTGTCCGCGAAGCATTTTCAGAAGTTATTAGCGTTAAACGCAGCGATATTGCCATCGTCCCGCAACTGACTGACGCCGACACAACTCTCTTACGCCGCAGCCTATCGCTGGAACTTCAGACCGCCAAACTCGCACTACTGCAAGGTGAGCCGGATGTTTACAGTGCCAGCCTAAATACGGCAAATGCCAGCCTCAAACAGAATTTTAATACAAACTCAGCTCCCGTAGCGGATTCGCTGAAAGCTATTGCTTCACTGCTCAGTGAACCCGCAAACCAGCCATTACCCAACATCGCGGCTATTCGCAACGATCTGGCACAGCTGCGGAGCGTCAGTCAATGAAGTTTGGCATCCTGATTATTGCCTGCCTTGCACTCGGCGCACTGGCAGCCAACTTTTTGGTCGCTGACAATGGCTACGTGCTGATCAGTTTTGCCGGCTACACAGTGGAGATGTCAGCACCTGTCATGCTATTCCTGCTGGTGCTCTGCTACATCGCAGTTCGACTGATAGTCAGAGTCTGGCAGGCTCCCGCGCAACTGGGTGAAGTGGCTGCCAAGGCCCGAGCGAAGCGGGCCAATCGGCGCATCACACAGGGCTATATTGAATTGGCTGAAGGCAATTTTGCCAAAGGCGAGAAACTGCTCACCAGAGGTATCCGCTCCAGTGAAACGCCTCTGCTGAATTACCTTGCTGCCGCACGAGCAGCTCAAGCTCAGGGCGATACCGAACGCCGTGATAACTGGCTGCAAATGGCTCAAGATCAAGACCCTGAAGCGAGCAGCGCCATATTGCTTACCCAGGCTGAGCTGCAACTGCGCAACGACGAAACCCGCGCAGCTAGGGGCACTTTGGAGCGGGTTATTGATCGCAGCCCACGCAGCGGTGAAGCCTTTCGCCTACTGGCCGAGATATGCATGAAGGATGGCGACTGGAAAACCCTGGAGAGCCTGCTGCCTAAGCTGCGCAAGCGCTTGGGTAAACAGCAGCTGCGTAACTGGTCGATAAAATGCTACCAGGGCTTATTAACCGATTCCGGCAGATCCAAGGCGGAGATCGACAACGTCTGGAAACGGGTACCGCGAACCATGCGCGAAGACCATGAATTGGTGCTCACGCGCATTGAAGCCACGACATTGGCGGGCGAACATCTTGATGCTGAAGAGCTTATCCGCAAGGCGCTTAATCAAACATGGGACAGCGCGCTGATTAAACGTTACGGTCAGCTGCACACAGCAGAACCGCAGGTTCTATTGAAGCGCGTCGAAAAATGGCTGAAAGAGCACCCCGATGACCCTGATCTGCTATTGGCAGCTGGCAGACTCTGCATAGGCAGCCAGCTGTGGGGCAAGGCCCGAAGCTATCTGGAATCGAGTATCAGTGGCCTGCAGCCGGCACCTGAGGCCTACAACGAGCTCGGGCAACTCATGCTCAAACTGCAGGAACCGGACAAGGCCTCAGCCGCTTTCCGCAAAGGCCTGGAGCTGAGCTGGCAGACGCCTTCGCTGCCCCAACTAAAAGTCGACGCCCAATAAGTCTCTGAAACAACCTGCCTAAAAAGACTGTGAGGGTGCCTTACAGATGAACCCTGACGCCCAAACATCTGTCGGGCAACCAGGATCATCACGCCAGCAAGTACCGCTGTTAGGCTATACGCGACTGCGTTTACTGTTGAGGTAACTGACCAGTTCATGCCACTGATCCCAATCGGGCCAAGCCAAATACTCTGGAAGCTCATAGATACCCAAGCCACGGCTGTTCGCACGAATATAATTCTGGGCGTCACGGAATGCGCCAACATAAGGCACGCGGAGATCACTCAAATACTCATTGAGCTCTTCAAAGATCAGAGTATTTTCTTTAACCCGGTTTGCCACAACCGCAACCTTGGCGCGTTTGTGGGCTATCGGACGCAGTTCTTCAAGAAACCGTGCCGCAGCCTGTATATCTATAGGTGATGCCAATACCGGCACAATAATAGTTTGTGCATGCTTCACTAGGTTTTTCAGCTCTCTGCCGTGAGACCGTGCAGGGGCGTCAATAATCAGCACCTCGGTATCACGTGGCAACCCTCGCAGACCTCTCTTATCAGCCTCGACACCGACTATTGGCGCTACCCGCTCAGGTCGGCGCTCGAGCCAATCAAGACTGGAGTGCTGAGGATCGTAATCTGCCAATGCCACTTTGTTGCCCTTCTCCGTGGCATAGTAACTGGCAAGGCTTGTTGCGAGGGTGCTTTTGCCGCAGCCCCCTTTGGCGTTCAGAACCATAATGGAACGCATAGTATTCTCCGCTATTATTATTTTTTCGCAGCGGTGCAAGTTATCCTTGCATTTAACAAAATGCAATTGCGTTTTGCCGCTAATTTCGCAATACCGTCAGCAGTAAGTTTAAAATACCGCTGAACAGGTTGTAGCTTGTTGCTTTGAGATTATTTTTGGTTTATTAAAAAATGAGCATCCCTTTTGTAAAAATGCACGCGCTTGGCAATGACTTCGTCGTCATGCGCGGAAAAACAGCGCCGCGTTTCGATGCCGCATTCATTCGCCGAATAAGTAATCGCCGCACCGGCATCGGTTTTGATCAACTGTTGTGGCTGGAACCACCCCATTCGGAAGCTCATGATGTTTTCTATCGCATTTTCAATGCCGATGGCGGCGAAGTTGAGCAATGCGGCAATGGCGCACGCTGTATTGCACGCCTTCTGGCGGGTGATGGACCCGATCATCAATCAACCTTTCTGATGGAATATGGTCACGGGGTTGTCAACGCCAACATCACTGTGGATGGCCTGGTGTCAGTGGGCATGGGCATACCCAACACCGAGCCCGCTGCACTGCCATTTGTGACAACTCAGAAAGCAGCTCCCTACCAGACTCAGGCGGCAGGACAGAATGTGGAATTCCGAGTGGTGTCCATGGGCAATCCTCATGCTGTGCTGATGGTCGATGACATTGATAATGCCAATGTCGCCGACCTAGGGCCCGCGCTTGAGCGGCATGAATGCTTTCCTAACCGTGCTAATATTGGGTTCATGCAGGTACTCGGTAATTCGCACATAAAACTGCGGGTATTTGAGCGGGGTGTTGGCGAAACCCAGGCCTGCGGCACTGGGGCATGTGCCGCAGCAGTGGCCGGCCAGCTGGCCGGCTTGCTGGGCAACAAAGTCACCGTCAGCCTGCCCGGCGGCGATGTGGAGGTTCATTGGAGCGGTCCCGACAGTGAGGTTTATCTTACTGGTGAGGCCATTACAGTGTTTGAAGGGCAGTTAAACGATAACCTTTAACGGATGATACAAACAGCATGAGCACGGCAAATAAAGCCAACGCCGAAGCGCAGCTTCAAGGCATTAACGCCAAGATGGTTGCAGATTATCTCGGCAATAACCCCGACTTTTTCGACAGTCATCCGCACCTTCTGCACACTATTGAGCTCTCGCACAGTACTGGCGGGCCGCGTGCAACCTCGCTCATCGAGCGACAGGTGTCCATATTGCGAGACAAAAACGAGGCACTTGAGCAGCAATTACGCGAATTAATTGATGTTGCACGCGGCAACGATGACCTGTCCAGCAAGATCGATTTACTGTCGATTAAGCTGCTGGCAGCAAAAAATCGTGATGAGATCGTTAGTGCCCTTGAGTCCACGCTGCGCAGCGAATTGCTCGCCGAACATGCGGTAATGGTGTTGTTTTTGCCGAGCGCCAATCAGCGTGAGCCGGAAACCCGTTTCCTGCGGGTGATCGATAGAAACGATGAAAGTCTCACCCCGTTCAAGACATTTCTTGATGTGGGCACACCGCGCTGTGGTTTTATTCGTGATACCCAGCGTGACTTTTTATTCGGTATTGGCAACATTGAAATCGGCTCAGCCGCTCTGGTGCCGCTGGGAGAAAAATGCGCCAGCGGATTTTTGGCAATTGGCAGCCGTGATGCTGAGTATTTTAGTCCTGATCAAGGCATGGAATTTCTCGCCCGCATGGGTGAAATGGTGTCCGCTGCGCTTAGCAGCCGATAGTCGCCCGTTTGGGGAATATTCCGGCTATGAGCTATAAATACAGATGAACGCCGGTGCCGCTCAGCAAGTCAGTCGCTTTCTGGAGCATCTGCGCCTGGAGAGGCGGCTCTCCACTCACACCATTAAAAGTTACCGCCGCGACCTCGAGTGTTTAAGCGACTTTTGCAGCGATGAAAGCATTGCCGACTGGCCTGACCTGCGCGATCACCAAATACGTCGCTTCGCGGCTATCAGCCATGCCAAAGGGCTCGGCGGCAGAAGTATTCAACGGCGATTATCGGGTGCGCGCAGCTTTTTCAATTACCTGATCCGGGAAAACCTGCTGCAGAACAATCCGGCGGTCGATATTCGCGCACCAAAAAGCCGTAAACGGCTGCCAGAAACGCTCGATGTCGACCAGATAGCTCACCTAATGGAAGTGCCCGGCAGCGACCCGGTCGACCTGTGTGATAAGGCCATGCTCGAACTGCTGTACTCGTCAGGCTTACGCCTCGCTGAACTGGTCAGCCTCAACATTGGGCAAATCAATACCGCCGATGGTACCGTCAGGGTCACGGGTAAAGGCAACAAAACCCGCATTGTTCCCGTAGGGCGCTATGCTCGAAAAGCCATTGATGCCTGGCTAACAGTGCGCTCAACCATTGCCGACCCTCTCGAGCCAGCGGTTTTTACCGGACCCAAAGGCACTAGAATCAGTCCACGTAGCGTCCAGGCCCGTGTAAAACAGCGGGCAAAAGCCGCCGGTCTGCCGCAGCGGGTCTACCCGCACCTTTTCCGCCACAGCTTTGCAACGCACCTGCTCGAATCAAGCCGTGACCTGCGTGGGGTACAGGAACTGCTGGGGCATGCCGACATCAGCACAACGCAGGTGTATACACACCTTGATTTTCAGCACTTAGCCCAGATATACGATAAAGCACACCCGCGCGCGGTAACAAAAAAGCGCCGAAAAACCGACGACGAAGGCTGACCGGGCGGCGTTACATATTAATCGTTCAACAGGGCACAAAGTGTTCAGGTCGGACAGGATCTCTGCGGCATGCCACCCGTTGTCTGCGTGTTGCGCTGCAATGCCGGTAAATCGCTTAATTACGCTAAGGAAGACAGTATGGAACAGTATCGCGGCACAACCATTGTGTCTGTTCGGCGGAATGGCCAAGTGGCCATCGCCGGCGATGGTCAGGTAAGTTTGGGCAACACCATCATGAAGGGGAACGCGCGGAAGGTAAGACGCCTTGCCGATGGCCAAGTATTGGCCGGCTTTGCCGGCGGTACCGCGGATGCCTTCACTCTGTTTGAGTTGTTCGAAGGCAAGCTAGAGCAGCACGGCAATTTAACCCGCGCTGCAATCGAACTGGCGAAAGACTGGCGCACAGATCGTCGTTTGCGGCGCTTAGAAGCCTTACTCTGCGTTGCAGATAAAGATGCCTCACTCATCATCTCGGGAAACGGTGATGTTATAGAGCCTGAAAACGATCTCATGGCCATCGGCTCAGGCGGCAGCTTTGCCCAAGCTGCGGCTAAAGCCCTGATTGAAAACACCGATTTAACTGCTCCCGACATTGCGAGAAAAGCGTTGGAAATTGCGGCTGATATCTGCGTCTACACCAACAGCAACATTATCCTAGAAAGCCTCTCGGATGATAGCGGCAACAAATAAGAGATAAGCATCATGTCAAAAATGACCCCCAGAGAAATTGTTCAGGAGCTCGACAAACATATCGTTGGCCAAGATAACGCCAAACGCTCCGTCGCCATAGCCTTGCGAAATCGCTGGCGGCGTATGCAACTCAAAGAGAGTCTGCGCAATGAAGTCACCCCGAAAAACATACTAATGATCGGCCCCACCGGTGTGGGCAAGACCGAAATCGCCCGGCGCCTGTCGCGACTGGCTAATGCACCCTTTATCAAGGTTGAGGCTACCAAGTTCACGGAAGTCGGCTATGTAGGGCGTGAGGTCGACAGTATCATCCGCGACCTGACCGATGTTGCCGTAAAGCTCACCCGTGAAACCGAAATGCATAAAGTTCAACATAGAGCCGAAGATGCGGCTGAAGACCGCGTTCTCGATGCAATCCTGCCCCCGGCAGCCAGCGAAATTGGCCAACCCGCAAGCAATCGAGATTCAGACACCCGCCAGAAGTTCCGCAAGAAGCTTCGGGAAGGCGAACTGGATGAAAAAGAGATCGAAATAGATCTTGATGTCGCGCCCGTGGGTGTTGAAATTATGACTCCGCCAGGCATGGAAGAAATGAGCAGCCAACTGCAAAGCATGTTTCAAAACATGTCGGGCACACAAACACGCAGTCGCAAGGTAAAAATTAAAGAAGCCATTAAGCTGCTTACTGAAGAAGAAGCCGCCCGCCTAATTAATGATGAAGACATCAAGCTGGCCGCGCTTGAGAACGTCGAGAACAATGGCATCGTATTCATTGATGAAATCGATAAAGTAGCTCGTCGGGCGGATGCACAAGGCGCCGATGTATCACGTGAAGGTGTGCAGCGAGATCTACTGCCTTTGGTTGAAGGATGCACCATCACAACCAAGCATGGCATAGTAAAAACCGACCACATTCTGTTTGTTGCCTCTGGCGCATTCCACTCCGTGAAGCCTTCGGACCTTGTACCAGAGCTCCAGGGGCGCTTCCCTATCAGGGTTGAACTCAATGCTCTTGGCGTTAATGATTTTGAACGCATCCTTACTGAACCGGATGCCTCACTGACTGAACAATATACTGCTCTGATGGGCACCGAAGGGGTTGAACTGAATTTCACCACCAGTGGCGTTACGCGCGTTGCCGAAATTGCCTGGAAGGTCAATGAAAACACCGAGAATATTGGTGCACGCCGGCTGCATACGGTGCTGGAGCGACTGCTGGAGACAGTCTCCTACGAAGCCGCCGACCGCGGTGGGGAAACAATCGCGATTGATGCCACCTATGTAGATGGCCATCTGGGCGAATTGGTGCAGGATGAAGACTTGAGCCGCTATATACTGTAGCAGACCCGACGAGCCATATCGGCATAGAGAACAGCACGCATGAAAAACGAATCCTCAACCACGCACTTCGGCTATGAAACCGTGAACACGGCAGAGAAACAAAGTCGTGTGCGAGAGGTATTCGATTCGGTTGCCAGCCAATACGACATCATGAATGATCTGATGTCTCTGGGCAGCCACCGTCTCTGGAAGCGCTTTATGCTGGGCAAAACGGGCTTGCGTCCGGGGCAGATAGCGCTGGATGTGGCCGGCGGTACCGGTGATATCAGCGCTGGACTGCTTAAGCTGGTTGGACCCAATGGTTCGGTGTGCCTCACCGACATTAATTCGGCGATGCTAAACGTAGGTCGCGACCGCTTGCTTGACAAAGGCTTAATTCGCGGTCTTAGTGTGGCGCAGGCTAACGCTGAAAAACTGCCGTTTAAAAGCGGCAGCTTCGATTGCATCACTATCGCTTTCGGCCTGCGAAATGTTACCAATAAGCAAGCCGCACTGGAGAGTATGAAGCGCTGCCTTAAGCCTGGCGGCAAATTACTTATCCTAGAGTTTTCCAAGCCAGTGATTAAATTGCTGGAACCGGCATACAACCTTTACTCATTTAAAATTCTGCCCGCACTCGGTGAATTTGTTGCCAACGATGCAGCCAGTTATCAGTATCTTGCTGAATCCATCCGCATGCACCCTGATCAGGAAAGCCTGAAAGGTATGATGGACTCAGCCGGACTCGAAGACTGCCGCTATTACAACCTGAGCGGCGGTATTGTTGCACTCCATACCGGCTACAAGTACTAAACTGCGGTAGCGGATGCAATGATGACTAGCAGCACTGGAAGCAACCATGAACGCCGCCCCGAAAAAGCAGCATTGAGCGCAGTGCTGGCTAAGGCGGAAACTCGCATTAACCATCGCGTCAGTCAATCAACTACCGCACGCGCGATGCTCAAGGATCTGCAGGGTAGATCGATTGCCATCAATGTCAACGGGCTGGATCTGCGTATTGTTTGTCGCGCCACATCGCGTGATATACAGCTATACAGTGCTAAAGAAGACGAAGAAGCCGATGCTGAACTGTCTGGCTCACCGTTAAGCCTGTTGCGCCTAATCACCGATGATCCGCGACAGCTGATTAATGCCGGGCATATCTGTTTGAATGGCAACACCAACGTCGCCGAGGCTTTTCAGGCGCTATTTGCACTCGTAAAGCCCGAACTCGAAGAAGAACTTGCTGGGATTATTGGTGATTCTGCCGCTCGTCAGCTTACACTCGTTGCCAATGGCTTCACCGGCTGGTTGCGTGGTGCACGCCACAGCATGGCGCGCAGCAGCGGCGAGTATCTTCGCGAAGAAAGCCGACAGTTGCCAACAGCGGCTGAGATCGAGGAATTCTACCAAGCAGTGGATGAGCTCACCCTGGCGGTAGACAGAGCTGATGCGCGGCTGCACGAGTATATGCTTCAACAACAAGGCCAAGAAACCCAAGATGCGTCTTAACGTTCTATTTCAACTTGTCCGTATGCAACGGGTGATGGTGCGACACGGTCTCGATGATCTGATTGCGGAAACACACCTGCTGCGTCCATTGCGCTACGTATTTCTGCTCTCACCCTGGACGTGGGGCAGTGGTCGCACCAAAGGCTCGCGTGGAGAGAGGATCCGCGAAGCGCTGCAGGAACTCGGCCCTATCTACGTTAAGTTTGGGCAGTCAGTTTCTACTCGCCAGGATATCCTGCCTGCCGATATTGGTGCGGAGCTGGCCAAATTGCAGGATCAGGTGCCGCCATTTCCTCCTGAGCTTGCCAGCGAATATATCGAACGCAGCTATGGCTGCCCGGCCGATGACGTATTTGCCGAATTTGATCCGCAGGCGCTGGCAGCTGCTTCGATTGCTCAAGTGCATGCCGCTCGTCTGCATACCGGCGAAGAAGTCGTCGTCAAATTGTTGCGACCGAATGTCCGCGAACTCATCGAACGCGATATCGAGGTGATGTACGCACTGGCCTCACTGGCCAAACGCTATTCCAAAGACGCACGTCGTCTGCGCCCTATTGAAGTGGTTACCGAGTTTAAGAAGACACTGATTAACGAGCTGGACATGATGCGTGAGGCTGCTAACGCTGCCCTGTTACGCCGCAATTTTGAAGGTTCGGACCAGCTGTATGTGCCTGAAGTCTACTTCGACTATTGCCGCGGCGATGTGATGGTGATGGAACGCATTCATGGCATTCCAATAAGTGATATGAAAACACTCCGATCCATTAACGCCAATATTCCGATGCTCGCTGCCAATGGCGTGGAAATATTTTTTACTCAGGTATTTCGCCACAACTTCTTTCATGCCGACATGCACCCGGGTAATATTTTTGTTGATGTGAGCGACCCTGACAAGCCTCGCTACTGCGCGGTTGACTTTGGCATTATGGGCACACTGGATGAGCGCGATCGACGCTATCTGGCGGGCAACTTTCTAGCATTTTTTGACCGTGACTATTACCGGGTTGCGAAACTGCATATCGACTCAGGCTGGGTGCCGGCAGACACCCGTGTGGACGAACTCGAGTCAGCGGTGCGCACGGTTTGCGAACCCATATTTAACAAACCACTTAAGGATATATCGTTTGGCCAGGTGCTATTGCGCCTGTTTCAGGTCGCCCGCCAGTTTGACATGGAAATTCAGCCGCAACTGGTGCTGCTGCAGAAAACGTTACTGAATATTGAAGGACTTGGACGCCAACTTTATCCGGAGCTGGATCTGTGGGAAACCGGCCAACCGGTGCTTCGCGAATGGATGGAAGAGCAAAGTGGCCCTAAGGCGTTAGCGAAACAATTAAAGCGTGACTGGCCAGAAATTAAATACGTTCTCGAAAACCTTCCTGCGGTTGCTCACAAACTCGTTGATGCCGTAACTGATGAAGATCAAAGTGTGGTTTATAAAGCCCGACAACACGCAAAGCGACTGGCTCAACAGCGCTATTTGGTGTTCACCGGCTCAGCTGTTCTTATAGCGTCCAGCTTGCTCATTGGCCTAAGCAGTGTGCCGCTGATAGGTGGCATCGGAGCAATTATTGGTGTTGCGCTCATGTGGCAAGGTCGCCCGCAGTAACGTGCTGCCCTCGACAACCAACAGGAAAACCATATCAATCAAACAGCAATGAAGCTCAGCCATTTCGCTTAGAGTCATTTCCAGTCTTACGGTATTTGCACAGTATATTTATGGAAACGTCATGTCTGATAGCGCAACGGGTGCCATAGCCGACCCTGATAAATTCTTCAGTGCAGATAAAGCTCTGCTGCTCGTGTGCCTGGTCACCTACGGGATGGGGCAGTCGGTACTCTTTGTTGTATTCCCTCCTTTAGTAGAGACCATTGGCCTGACCAAGACTCAGTTTGGTCTGATCTTCTCTATTTCAAATATCGTACTCGCCATAGCGGCAGTCTATTGGGGACGACTCAGCGACAAGGTAGGTCGCAAACCCCTGTTGTTGGTCGGCCTTTTTGGGTATGCGTTCGGAACCGGCCTGCTCGCGCTAACACTCGAATGGGGCGTACGCGGCACGCCGGCCCCACTGCTGCTATTTGGGGCCATCGTTCTGGCACGGCTGGTCTACGCCTCTCTAGCATCAGCAATAAACCCTTCTGCAAGCGCCTACCTGGCTGATACCACAACACGCGAACAACGCGCACAAGGCATGGCATTGCTGGGCATGAGCTCAGGTATTGGCACCATGCTTGGACCCGCCATGGGTGGTGCGCTGGCGTTTATTAGCGTGATCTTTCCGCTCTATGTGGTTATCGGGTTGTCGCTAATGGCGATGATGCTGCTCGCGCTGAAACTCAAAGAACCTGAAAAAATCGCATCGCAGACAAGCCAAACCACGAAAATTTCCTGGTTCGACCCAAGAGTCCGTCCATTTTTGCTGCTGTTTTTCTTTTTCTGGATGGGCTTCATGATGAATCAGATTATCGTTGCCTTTTATCTCGAGCAACATATTGGCATTGAAGGTGATGCTAACGTCGCCAGAGCAGCCGCCAGCGCACTGGTAGCTATGGCTATTTGGGCCACCGCGATGCAGTTTTTTATTATCAAACGCAAGTCTTTGGGCCCCCAGCAGATGCTGCGCATTGGCTTCCCCGCATTTGCCATCGGTGCAATAACGCTCTACTTCGCAACCAGCATGATTGGAATTTGGCTGGCGTTTAGCCTATTTGGTGTTTCAATGGCAATGGCAAACGCTGGCATCTCGGGCGGTGCCAGTATAAGCGTCGAACCACACGAACAAGGCGCTATTGGCGGGTTGCTCTCAGCAGCGCCCATTTTTGGCATGGTGATCGGGCCATTAATCGGAACGGCATTGTTTGATTTCTATGGCCCACAATCCCCGGCATTGGTCGCCGGCATCACCTTTACCTTGCTGTCAATTTATGCATTTACCGTAAAGGTCTCTGTTCACAAGACCGGCTAGCTCAGCCCTGAAGGCCACGCAGAAATGCAGCGGCATCTTCTCCCGATTCAATCTTCTCGAGCAATGCCGAGCCTACAATCACGCCGTCGGCATGCTTGCCAAGCATGGCAACCTGCGAGGGCTCGCGAACACCAAAACCCGCGCACACCGGTATTGATGCATGGCGTTTAACCACATCAAGATAATCAACCACCTCGGCTGGCATAGACTGATCACCACCAGTCACACCGGTCACAGTGACTGCATAGATAAAGCCCTGACTCACCTTACACAGCATTTCGAGCCGGTCTTCCGGAGTCGCAGGGGTCACCAACTGCACCAAACCCAAGCCCTGTGTCTCTAAGGCTGCACGGAGGTGTTCACTTTCCTCCCAGGGTAGGTCCGGCACAATAAAACCACAGACACCCGCTTTTGCAGCATCAGCCGCCAATGCTTCGTAACCGTATGCCAGCAGGGGGTTGAGGTAGCTCATCAATACGATCGGGGTATCGATGTCGCTCGCGGCAAGCTGATCGATAATCCAATTCAGCGTTACGCCCTGCTCAATAGCCGAATGACTTGAGCGCTGAATCGTAATGCCATCGGCCATCGGATCAGAAAAGGGCACGCCCACTTCAACCACGTCGCCGTCTTTGCAAATTTCGCTGAGCACCTTAATGAACTCATCTTTAATCGGATAACCTGCTGTTACAAATGGCACGAGACCCACACGACCTGCGGCGGTCGCCGCATTAAGTGCCACGGATATTTTCTGATGTAGCTGCATAAATTTACTGCCTGATTAATCTGTTTTGGCTAACGGTGACTCACTCCGCGGCTTCACGAAATGACATGTGCTTGCTCAACGTTGGCATGTCTTTATCGCCACGGCCCGATAAACCGATGAGAATCCGCTTACCCGGATTCTCCTTCGCCCATTCACGAGCACCGGCAAGCGCATGCGATGACTCAATTGCTGGCAGAATGCCTTCAAATGCACAGCACTCACGGAGAGCATCCAAGGCCACATCATCGGTAATTGATTGATAAGTCACCCTGCCGATGGTTTTTAATAGCGCATGTTCAGGGCCAACACCGGGGTAATCCAGGCCAGCTGAAACCGAGTGGGTTTCCTGAATTTGTCCATCGGCATCATAAAGCAACATCGAATAGGTGCCGTGCAAGACGCCGGGCTTGCCCGCGGCCAAGGTTGCCGAGTTGTCACCCAGGTCTGGGCCAAGGCCACCTGCCTCTATGCCCAGCATTTCTATGCCGCTATCGGCAAGCATGGGATGAAACAAACCAATGGCATTGGAACCACCACCCACGCAGGCCACAGCAATATCAGGTAAACCACCCGCTGCTTCAATAATCTGCGCACGCGCTTCCGTGCCAATTACCGACTGCAACACCTGCACCAACCATGGGTAAGGATGAGGACCCACCGCTGAGCCCAACAGATAAAAGGTTTCCGCTGGATCAGCAACCCAGTTACGGAAAGCCTCATCAATAGCAGCGCGTAAGGTTGCATCACCGCCGGTCACCGGCACCACGTTGGCACCCAACTGATACATACGGTCAACGTTCGGCGCCTGACGCTCAATATCAACCGCACCCATGTACACGGTGCAGGGGATACCCACTCGTGCACAGGCAGCCGCAGTTGCCACACCATGCTGACCTGCGCCGGTTTCAGCGACCACACGCTTAGCACCTAATTTTTTGGCCAGAAAGGCCTGACCCAATGCATTATTAATTTTGTGAGCCCCTGTGTGCGCAAGGTCTTCACGTTTCAACCAAACATCAGCACCCCAGCGCTTACTTAAACCCCGGGCATGAGTCAATGCGGTTGGCCGGCCAACCCAATCTTTTAGTTCGCGCCGCAACTCGACCTGCAATTCATCATCAGCAAGAAACTCGTGAATACCCTGTTCGAGTCGTTTTAGCGCGGTCACCAGAGTCTCCGGTGCATAGCTTCCGCCAAACGGTCCGTAACGACCGCGTTTATCGGGATACTCACCCGCGATTAGCTTACGCAAATGTTCCGCGCGGTCGGCATCACTCATATTTTCTAAAGTTTCATTCATACTGTTGACCTATCAATCCATTACGACGCACTGCGGGCTGCCGCCACAAACGCTCTGATTAATCCAATATCTTTCACCCCGCGCTCAAGCTCAATACCACTGCTCACATCAACACCCCACGGTCTGACCTGCTCAATTGCACGCGCAACATTGTCCGGGTTCAAGCCACCGGCAAGAATCAACTTCTGCCGTTGAGCAATCTCTGCGGCCTGCTCCCAATCGGCAAGCTCGCCCTGACCAGAGTTAGCGCTTTCAAATAACACCATGCCACCTTGGGGAGGCACTACATCACCACTGCGATACACCGGCAAGCGCTTGCCAATGGTGTCGGTATCCAGCCATTCAAAGTCGCCGCTGTCTGTTTGCAACCAGCGTGGATTAAAACCCTTCAGGACCGCATTAAGCTGGCTCTGCGTCGGCCGGCGCATAACAGCAACCCGTTTGATTTTTCGTGGCAAGCCGGTACACAGTGTCAGCGCTTCTTCAGGACTTACCTGTCGCGGGGAATCAGCAAAAACAAAGCCTAAAGCATCGGCACCCGCTTCCACAGCCGCATCCACAGCCGCCGCTGTGCGCAAGCCACATATTTTCACAAACATACCTAACTCCCCGCCTCGCGACCGGCAGCAATAAACCGTTTTACCGTCGCCTCAGGCGCGCCACTTTTCATTAGCGCCGTGCCAACCAATGACATCCGATAACCCAGCTCTGCTGCGGCGGCTGCTTGCGCCGCCTCGCGGATACCGCTTTCAGCAACCCAGGGTACGCCGACAGGCAGTGCTGAAACTATGCTCTCAAAGCGACTTGGTTTTACCTGCAAGCTACGCAGGTCTCGACAATTTACGCCCAGCAACCACTGACAAGCACCTTTATTAAGCGCCGGTCCGGAAGCTTCCAGCACGGGTAAACAATGCTCAATATCATGCTCATCAAACACTTCCATCAACACAAATAAACCTAGCTCAGCTGCGCAGTCCATCATGTCCTGCATCTTTGATCGCTCAAGAATTGCCGCAATCAGCAACACACCCGAAGCCCCGGATGCTCTCGCCTCTGCAACCTGATAAGGATCAACCAGAAAGTCCTTACGCATAACCGGCGTCCCGTTTGCCACCTTAATTGCGGCTTCCATATCCGCAAGACTTCCGTTGAACTGGTCAGGCTCGGTTAACACAGACAATGCCGCCGCGCCGGCCGCCGTATACGCTCTTACCTGATCTTCAAGGCTTAAACTTGCGGCTGCCAATTCTCCCTCAGCAGGTGATCGCCGTTTTAATTCTGCAATCAGGTCAAAGCCCTGAGCAGCCAGATTTAACGGTGGAGGCAAGTCACTGTCCGCCGCACGCGCAAGAATTTTCGCGTCACTGCACACCCGGCGCGCCACCGCCAAACGTGCAGCGCTGCCGTCTGCCATGATCTGCAGAAAATCAGACTGTGCGCCGGAATTTGAGCCACGAATCATCATGCTGGTGTATATCGCAAACTAGCCAACTGTTGTTTCGCTGCACCGCTAGCAATAGCCTCACGTGCCTGTGCAATGCCGGCGTTCAAATCAGCAGCGCGCCCAGTAACTTCCAACAGCAGGCCCGCACCAAGAACCAAGGCGTCCGCATGGGCACCCTGGTCTTCGTCATTCATTACTGCGGCTAGAGCGGCAGCATTTTCATCGGCGTCTCCGCCGGCTAAATCTTCCGGAAGACAGCGTGGAATGCCATAATCCTGAGGATCACGACGCTCATGCTTTACGCTACCAGGAGTAACGTCAAACAGATCAAACACACCCACCGGGCTCGCCTCATCCCAACCGGGCTCGCCATGCACAACAAACGCGCGCTTAAGGTTCATGCCAGCGAGCGCATTTGCCATGATCTCGGCCATCCCCAGACTGAAAGCACCGATCAAATGATAGGGCGGCTCGGCGGGATTCGTGAGAGGGCCAAGAATATTAAACACCGTGCGAACACCCATAGCGACCCGCACCGGCATAATGTTTTTCATGGCCGGATGAAACCCGGGAGCAAACAAAAAAGCAAAGTTGTTCTGCGTCAAACCTTCAATAGCTGAGTCTGCGTCTTCAGCAATGTTAATGCCTAGGCACTCAAGTGCATCAGCGCTGCCCGACTTACTCGATACGGAGCGGTTGCCATGCTTAATCATAGGAACGCCGCAGGCCGCGGCCAGTATTGATGTGCCCGTGGAAATATTCAGACTTCCCGAGCCGTCGCCACCCGTGCCTACGCAGTCCGCTGCATCAAGACCGGCCGGAAGTTGTGGTTTACGCGCCAGCTTACGCATACCCAAAGCAAAGCCGCGAATCTCATCAGGGGTTTCACCCTTTGCCCGCAAGGCCGCCAACAAAGCGCCAGCCTGTGCCGGTGCCATGTCATCTTCGGCCAGTGCGCACATAAGCTCAAACGCCTGATCTTCGGTCAGGTGTTCACCTTTCAAAAGCTGTTCAAGCATATCGCGGCAGTCAATAGTCATGTCCATCGTTCTCTATATGTCGGTATTAACTTTAAGGAAGTTTGCGAGCAGCGCATCGCCTTCGGGGGTTAAAACACTCTCCGGATGAAACTGCACACTCTCCATCGCTAGCGTCTTATGCCTAACGCCCATAATTTCACCACCTTCGGTGCGGGCTGTCACTTCCAAACAATCAGGAATAGTATCGCGGTCGGCTGCCAATGAATGGTAGCGCCCCACTTCCAGAGGCTGCGACAGCGCCGCAAATAAGCCCTTGCCATCATGCCTGATCGCTGAGGTTTTACCGTGCATCAAACGCGCCGCAGAAATAATCTCACCGCCAAAATGCTGCACCATACTCTGATGGCCCAAGCACACGCCCAACACAGGAACCTTGCCTTCAAATGCGGCAATCATTGCTAACGAAACGCCTGCGCCATCCGGACGGCCGGGACCGGGTGAAATACACAAATGAGTGGGATTCAAGGCCAGCGCTTCTGCAACTGTAATTTCATCGTTACGATAAACCAGAACGTCCACATCCATCACCAGAAAAGCCTGCACCAGGTTGTAGGTGAACGAATCGTAGTTATCTATCAGCAATAGCTTTGCTTTGCTCATAAACCTTTCTCCGCCAACGCCAATGCCTTTCTTAGAATAGCGCTCTTGGCCAGCACTTCGTTGTATTCATATTCCGGCACACTGTCGGCAACGATACCTGCGCCAGCCTGATAACTATATCGGTCGCCCTTAAACACTAAGGTGCGAATCGCAATGGCCTGATCCATATCGCCGTTGTTGGCAAAGTAGCCTACCGTTCCGGCATAAACGCCACGCCGCACTGGCTCAAAGTGGTCAATCAGCTCCATCGCGCGCACTTTAGGCGCACCAACAAGAGTTCCCGCAGGAAATGTCGCCGCGAATAGATCAAACGCATCCTTGTCCTCAGAGACTTTACCCTGCACACCACTCACAATATGCATTACATGACTGTAACGCTCGATAGAGCGGTATGGCTCGACATAAACTGAACCACCTTCGGCAACTCTGCCTAAATCATTGCGTGCCAAGTCAACCAACATGACATGCTCGGCGTTCTCTTTCTCATCCGCCAGCAATGCAGACTCATTAGCCAAATCTTCAGCCTGGTTTTCACCGCGGGGACGCGTGCCGGCAATGGGTCGCAACGAGGCATTATGCTTATGCATCTTGACCAGCGCTTCCGGTGACGAACCGACAATCTGTAGGTCATCGAGATCGCAGAAGTACATATAGGGCGAAGGATTTAACAGGCGCAAAGCCCGATATACCTGGAACGGATCCAGCTCATGCTCACCGGAAAATCGAACTGATAATACCAACTGGTAGACATCGCCCTGCTCGATGTATTGCTTACTCTCCTCAACCGCCGTCATAAATTCCGTTTTGCTTAGGCTGTCCTTAGCTGGGGTATAACTGGCGTTGGCTGGAGGGGCGGGTAATGGGCCGGCAAGCAGTTCGCGGATCTGATCACGCAGCGCCTCGCGCTGAGATTCATCGCCTGAGTGCAATAAAGCCATACGATGGGTCAAATGATCGAACACCAACATTGACTCGGTTGCCATATAGGCAGCTAACGGCGTGTCGCTGTCTTGATCGCCCGGCGGCGGGCTCTCGAGCCGCTCAAAACACCGCACAAGGTCATAAGCTGCATTACCAACGAAGCCACCGGAAAACGGCAAGCCTTCAACCTCGGGCTTTAACTGTGGCGTGAGCTTCAGCGCTGCCCTCAGGGTGTCCAGCAATTCCTGTTGTGACGACGGGAAATCCTGCACCACATCGCTGTACCGAATGCCGTCCTTATCCAGACGAAACTCCAGCCCCTCACCAAAGCCCAAAAAAGAATATCGGGCCAAGTGAGTGCCACCCTCTACACTTTCCAGCAGAAAACGGGGTCGTAGCGTGTGCAGCTTTAAATATGTGGATACAGGTGTATCCAGGTCGGCCGCGATATCAAATGGGTCTTGCATAGTCTTATATTGCCTTAGTCTTTGTGTTTATTGCTGCATTTCGTCTCGGTAGGCTTAACTTTCAGCCGGGCAATAAAAAACCCATCACCGGATTACGGAGATGGGCTGCTGTTTCTTTCAGGCACTAATAATTAGCCAGCAACACTCTCCTGTGAGTACTGCCGCCACCAATTGTTTAGTTTTTGTACACCATTCATGGGTTTAAGTATCGTTGTATCGAGCCATTCCGTCAAGCGATTCAAGGATACAGCTCGCCATTCAGAGCTTCATAGACAATATCTGTGGGGACCTCATGCCCACAGGGATTCCAATGCAGGTCACAACTAAAGCCCTAATGTATATGTTCGTGCTCATCCAGGCTGACATATTCCAAAAAGCAGCCGCCACCGAAGGGTGGCAAAAAATGCTCTAAGCTCCTGACAAATCATACAAGATGGGCATGATGGCGGAGAAAATAGCCCACATTATGAGTGTCAGCGGAATGCCCACACGCAGGAAATCGGTAAACTTATAACCGCCGGCACTCATGATCAGCAGGTTGGTCTGGTAGCCAATCGGTGTGGCAAAGCTCATGTTGGCGCCAAAAACAACCGCAAGAATAAAAGGCTCAACCGGAGCGCCTAGCTGCTGCGCAATGCTGATTGAAATTGGCGTACCAATCACTGCCGCGGCATTATTCGACACCACATTGGTCATCACCGCCATTAGCAATATCAAACCGCTCAAAATAACCGCCACCGGCAACCCTTTAGTTGCGAGCACGAACAACTGAGCAATATAACCGGCAGCACCCGTTGCCAGCAGCGCGTGCCCTAGGGCTAAGCTGGCCACAATAATCATGACAACCGGAATATTGATTGCCTCACCGGCATCACGCCAGCGCAAACAACCGGTGGACAGCATTGCGGCAACACCAGCAATAGCGGCAACAGAAATCGGCAGCAAGCCAGTAGCAGCAAGCCCAACCACCGCCAACATTATGCCCAACGCAACATTGGCTCTGTCAGTATGGGGCAAGTCAGTAGTCCCATCCAGCACCAGCATAGTCCCCCCGGCACGCAGCTCGACAATTGCGGCACGTGAGCCCTGCACCAACAGCACGTCGCCTGCACGCAGACGCGCTGAATCCAGATCACCGACAACATCCTTACCGGGGCGGGATCGGTGCAAAGCCAGCGGCGTGAGGTTATAGCGCACACTAAACTGTGAGGTACCGAGAGTGCGATGATGCAATGGCGAGCCGCGAGTAATCACAACTTCCGCCAATTGCTGGCCTTCAGTAGCCAGCGGCACATCATCTGAAATAGGCGTTTCTGCTTCTGTGTCGCTGACATTGTAGAGCGCTGTGCCCAGCAGTTTTTCAAACTCTTTAAGTCGACCAGCGGTATCTCGCACATACAAACGATCACCGGCCTGCAACTTTACTGAGGGCAAGCGGGCCAAAAACAGGTTTTCGCCACGCTGAATGCGTTCTATCTTGATGCGGTTTTCGGTTTTAGACCGAACTTCGGTCAAGGTCTTGCCTTCCGCAAAGCTACCTTCTGGAACATACAACAATGCTTTAAAGACCCGCGGCGAAGTGTCTGACATGGGAGGCTTGCGATCAGGTAACAACTTTGGTGCAACCAGCCACAAAAACAAAAGCCCGGGTATGCCTGCAATCAGCACAGGCAAAAGAAAATCAAACATCCCGAACTGTGGCAAGCCCTGATCAGCAACAACACCAGCAATCAGCAGATTAGTGGATGTACCAATAGTCGTCGCCATGCCGCCGATAAGCGTTGCCATGCCCATAGGCATTAACACCGATGATGGCGCTGTACCCGTGCGCAGACAAACCGCCACCAGAATCGGCAACAACATCACCACGATGGGGGTGTTATTTAAGAATGCGCTGGCGAATGCCCCAAGAGCCAATGTGACCAGCAGCGCTAGCATCGGCTTACTCTGCCAACTGCTGGACATAATCGTGGCCAGGGGCTGCAATGCCCCTGTGGTCTCTAGCCCCTTACTTACAATCAACAACGCACAAATAGTGATGAGTGCTTCGTGCCCAAAGGAGCTAAAGAAGTCGGACGGACGAATGTCTCCGTAAGGAAACAGATAAAAACCCACTATCAAAAAAACCAGCACAGCCAGCCCCGTAGTCTCGAGGGGAATGCGGTCACGCGTGAATAGAAACAGCGTCACGACCGTCAGCAGAATCACTGCCAGTGCATGAGGTTCAGGAAGCAACATATTATTTATCAGAGTTCCCCCCATCGCAGAGCGAGCAGAAAAACCGCACTAAATCGCCAAAACAAAGAACGTAATAGCACGGATACAAGTGCCGCCGCAATGCTGGACAGTCGCTACAGAACGCGCTAAAGCAACAATCAACAACAACAAATACAGTAACTTACAATGAAATAGTGGCAAAGCGAAGCTGACATAAGATCTGGGCAAGTCTGCCCTCAGTGCAAAATACGCGATGATCCTCCGATAGTGCTAATTACAGCAGACATAGAAACAGGCACAATACTGATCCGGCATCTGCCCGACCTTGTTATTGATTTTTCCTCATTCAAAAATCTACTCAACTGACAAACTCATGCAAGAAACTCCCAAAACAGGCATCAATTCAATTGCCCCCAAGTCAGGTGATGACAGCTTGGCCCGACGGGACGCATTATTTGCAGAAAAAGATGATGCATTAAGAAAAGATGTGCATGCTTTGGGCAACATGATCGGCGAACTTCTGGCTGAACAAGGTAGCGAACAATTATTTAATGTGGTTGAAAATGCACGACGGCTAGCCATTGAAGCCCGTGAAGCCGAACAGCGAGATAATAGTGAGCTTACCGCGTTGGTCGACAAGCTGTCACCCGAGATGGCACGCGACCTGATCAGGGGCTTCTCAACCTATTTTCAGCTGGTCAATAGCGCCGAGCAAGTGCATCGTATCCGCCGTCGTCGCGACTATCTGAAAGATCGGTCGACACGTCAGCCGGGGGCCTTTGATGACACCATCTTCCGTCTCCGCGATGCGGGCTTAAGCTTGAATGAGTGCTTGGAACTCATCAATCAACTTGAAATTATGCCGGTGTTTACTCCACACCCAACTGAAACAACCCGACGCACAATGTTGCGTAAGCAACAGCACATTATCCGGCTTCTGGTCGAAATACAGAATCCAGCACTAACTCCGCAGGAAGCCAGTTCAGCATTAGAAAGCATCCGTACCGATGTTACGGCAATCTGGCAAACCGAAGAGAATCCGTCGGAAGCTGCCACCGTTGCCGACGAACTTGAACAAATGCTGTTTTTTCTTACTGACGTAATCTATCCAGTAATACCGTCAATCTATGAGTCGATCGAACAAGCGCTGCGCGATGCCTATGGGCAGGAAGCTGAGGGCGCTCGTGTTAACACGTTTTTTCAGTTTGGCTCCTGGGTAGGTGGCGACATCGCCAACAATCACAACATCACGGCCCGAACGATTCGCGAGACCCTCGCTCGTCAGCGCTCATTAATTCTTGACCTCTACCATAAAGAGTGCACGACGCTGGCTGAAAAACTCAGCCAGAGCGAAAGCCGGGTTGGTGTTGATATTAAAATCAAAGAGCACATAGAAAGTTACAGCAGTCAGTTCCCACGGGCACGAGGCAACCTGACGCATCGTTACCGGGATATGCCCTACCGATTGTTTCTTCGTTTAATTGTCGAGCGGCTGCAATCGACTTATGACGATGACATCTTTCCGTATGAGTCTGCTGAACAGCTCATTGATGACCTGCAATTAATCGCTACCAGCCTCCGGAATCATCGGGGGGAAAACGCCGGTTTATTTGCCGTAGAACGACTCATCCGGCGGATCGAAACTTTCGGTTTCTATATGCTATCGCTGGATATCCGACAAAATGCAACAGACCTTCAGGAAGTGGTTGGTTGCGCACTGGAACACACTGATTGGGCTAAGCAAACCGAGACCGAAAGACTCGAAGTGATCCGTAATGCACTAAACACCAACGAATCACCGAGTGACACTCTCAGCAATGACACTAAACGAACACTGGCGGTGTTTCAGGCACTGTCTTATTGTCGGCGACGCTATGGGAAGCGCTCGATAGGCTCGTTTATTGTGAGTAACTGCAGGGGTGTCGATGACGTTATGGCCGCGCTATTACTTGGCTCATGGGGAGACCTGCGCAGCCGAAATGGCAATGTTAGGCTTGACGTTACGCCGCTGTTTGAAACTGTATCGGAGCTCGCACAAGGGCCCGCTATCGTGAGTCAGCTAATTAATGATGAAACCTACCAAAACCACCTAACTGGCAGGGGCAATTACCAAACAGTAATGATTGGCAACTCGGAGTACAGTGCAGAAGGCGGTTTTATGTCTTCGCGCTGGGCGTTGCAGTGGGCTAGGAATGCGCTGGTGGATGTCTTCGACAGCTCCAACATTAAGGCCACAATCTTTCATGGCCGCAGTGGCACTGCCACCAGAGATAGAAAAGCAGATTCCGTGAACTACGGCAGATTGCATGCTACCGAGAATGGCGAAGCGGTCAATGCGCATTATGGCGTGCGCGGCATTGCCGCAAGAACCATGGAAAAAAACTTTAGCGCGGTGGCGTTAGCCACCGGCCTTCCCGAAAAACATGATAACGCTCAGATGAAGTTCTGGAGCAGCATCATGAACATTGCCGGCAATGAAAGTCGTAAGAAATACCGGACACTGGTGTTTGAAACAGACCACTTTCACGATTACTTCAGACTGGCCACACCAATCGATGTGATCGAACGATTTCGACTAGGCACCGATACATCTAAAGAAGAAGCCGATGAACTGGGGCCGATGCCGAACGGACGACAGCCGGTACCGTGGAGTTTTGCCTGGACCCAAAGTCGTCACATGTTGCCGAGCTGGTACGGTGGCGGCAGCGGGCTCAATGCGGCCATCCAAGAACACGGCATAGACACGCTAAGGTCTATGGCTCGCGACTGGCCGTTCTTTAACCGCCTGCTAACAGATGCACAGATTGGATTGGCCATTGCTGATCTGGATATTGCACACAGTTACTCCATGCTTGCCGGCGACCTGCACGACAAGTTCTACCCGGAAATTCGGGCCGAATACGATCTTACGGTAAAGCATGTACTGGCTATTCGCGAACAGGGAGGCTTGCTCGATAAACACGCGACCCTGCGCCGCTCCATCAGGCTGCGAAACCCCTATGTTGATCCGATGAGCCTGCTGCAGGTCGAACTGCTTAAACGCTGGCGTGCTGAAGGTTACAATAACGGCAACCTGTTGGATGCGCTGCTTGCCAGCATTAACGGCATCGCACGCGGCTTGCACACCGCGGGTTGAGCCTGGTTAAGCGATAGGTTACGGTCAGTCATAGTTGTGGCTGTGCCCAAGTAAGCTTCGGGCTATGCCCGCGATGACTTTGATGAAAACCTGCGATGGTATTCCACTGCCCGAAGGCAACCTTGAAGATAAAACATTAGGGGGACACGAAACAGTCTCTCAACAAAAGCTGGCGCGACCAGCCCAATGGCAGTGCCTTCTCAGCAGAGCTGTATCGCTAGCTAACCGACCATAAAGTATTTTTAACAGACAATCGGGGGTTTAGGTATCAACCGCACTCTGTTACTAAACTTATCCTTGCCACAACCATGGGTACCATAAGTAAATGCAAGCAGCCTTTCTAGACTTCGACACACTCGGTCCTGAAGACATCAATATCAATAAGCTGAGAGACGAACTGCCTGACATAAAACTGTATTCAGCGACAACGCCGGATCAGGTTATTCAGCGAATTGCGCATGTCGAAGTTATCGTTGTCAATAAAGTAGCACTCAATTCAGCGGCACTGCAAAAGGCTAAAAAACTCAAACTTATCTGTGTGGCGGCAACCGGTTGCGACAATATCGATCTGGCGGCTGCCCAGGCCCATGGCATTATCGTATGCAATATCCGCAACTACTGCACGGCATCGGTGGTACAGCAGGTGTTCTCGTATATCCTGGAACTCACTCAACGCATCGCTTCTTGGCAAGACATTATCGCCAAGGGTGAATGGCAACAAAGCCAGCAATTTTGCATGCTCGACCTTAGTAGCCGAGAGCTGGATGGCAAGACTCTGGGTATTGTCGGTACTGGCACGCTTGGCAGCGCTGTTGCCAACGTGGGTCAGGCGTTCGGCATGCGGGTGATCGCTGCCGAACTACCGGGACGAACGGGTCATGCCGGTTTTATACCGCGGGTGCCCTGGACAGAGGTTCTAGCGCTAGCCGATGTAATCTCCTTGCATTGCCCGCTTTCAGACAGCACTAAAAATCTGATCAATGCTGATGCGCTGGGCAAAATGCGTGGTGACGCACTGCTCATCAATACATCCCGCGGCGGCCTGGTCGACAGCCAGGCACTCATGGATGCATTACAAGCTCGAAAAATTGGCGGTGCCGGTATCGATGTACTGCCAGTCGAGCCGCCTGTTTACGGCGACCCACTGCTGGAAAAGCGGTTACCTAACCTGCTGATTACACCGCATGTTGCGTGGGCAGCTACCGAATCACGCCAGCGTGCTGTCAACGAGATTGTCGCAAATATTCAGGCGTACAGGGAAGGTGAGCCCACCAACCGACTTACCTAAAAATGACAATTTAAATCACTGCAACAACTCTTGTCACCCGAAGGCTGTATGATGTTCACAGACCTAAATCCGAGGCTACAGTTCAGGTCAGAATATCAAGGGGATGCCATGCTAAGCGAGCCAACGGTATACGTTATCGATGATGAACCGGATATCTGCAAGGTCCTCAGCGGCATTCTTGAAGGTGCGCGCATTAAGGTCAAAACCTACACGTCACCGCGAGACTTCATGCTGGCCTACAGTCCGGATAACCCTGGATGCCTGCTGCTTGATATTGGGATGCCTGACATCAATGGCCTAGAATTGATGGAGGCGATAATTGCCAGGGGCAATAGAACTCCGGTAATTTTTCTAACCGGGAATGCAACCGTTGCAAACGCTGTCGAAATGCTGAAGGCTGGTGCTGTGGATTTCATCGAAAAGCCTGCTAAAGCAGACGTAATTCTAGGTTGCGTCAGAAAGGCACTGAAAATAGATTTGCATCGGCGTCATGAACAATCGCAGTTCGCTGATATAAACCAACGACTAGATCTACTAACTGCTCGTGAACGCGAGGTATTAACCTGGATAACTGTTGGAAAATCCAACAAAATGATCGCGCTAATTCTCAATATTAGTAGCAGAACTGTTGAGATTCATCGCGCAAACATTCTTAATAAAATGCGGGCTAGCTCAGTAGCTGAACTGGTAAAAATGGATCTAATGGTAAAGGAATACATAAGCACTTCTAGCCTCGAAAGCAGCTCAAACTAGCCCCCGGATTCTGACTTTAGTAATAGCCAATCCCTTAAATCGTTAGCCCCCATAGGTTTTGCAATGTAATAACCCTGCACGGACTGACACCCCAATTCTTCCAGAAGTGTCTTTGTTGCCTGGTCTTCGACACCCTCTGCCACGACCCGCATATGAAATTGCTCGGCAAGCAAAATGCACGCCTTAACAATAGCCAGCGCTTCGATATCTCCAACCATTTTGCCCACAAAACTCTGATCAATCTTCAGCTCAGAAAATGGCATTCGAAATAATTGCAACAGCGACGAATAGCCGGTACCAAAGTCATCAATAGATAAGCGCAGCCCCTTTAGACGCAGCCTTGTCAGAACATCTAAAGATGCAGTGAGCTCCCCCATCAATTCGCTTTCTGTCACCTCAAGTGTAATTGTGGTTGCATCGAGCTCGTTATCGGCTAATAACCTTGCAATGCTTTCTGGGAGAGCCAGGCTGGTGATATCACTGGCGGATATATTGATTGATAGATTTATCAGTATGCCGTCTTGCTGCCACTTACGCTGTTGCGCAGCTGCGTGACTTAATACCAGATTAGTCAGATCAGCCATCCACCCCTGTCTTTGGATTAGTGCAATAAACCGATCTGGATAAACCAGCCCTTCTGTCGGATGTTGCCATCGGACCAAGCACTCCGCAGAGTACTTTCCCGGACCGCTTAGTGCCAATTCTTCCTTAGGCTGATAGTGCAAAATAAACTGATCAAGGTCTAAGGCCTCTCGTATTTCCTCAGGACTAAAATCGCGGATGATCGAGTTAACACCAGCCTTTAATCTAGTTCTGGCTGTCACTATCGGCTTATCGAGAAGGCTGCGAAGACGGGCAATCGATAGTGGTTTTTCAAGTGTACCGCGAACTATTAATTCATGCGCTAAAGCGAGATTCTCAGCTGCGCTCAACACACTCGAATCCTGCCCGCTGATTAGAATCAGCTCAGGAGGGTTATCAACCTTTGCGAGATGCCGAATTACTTCTATGCCGTCTATCTTGGGCATCTGCAAATCGAGCACAAGGATATTGTTGCCATCAAAGCCCTCAATTCCTCTTATGAAATCCTCTGCTTCAAAAAAACAACACGCCTCAAGACCGCTCAGCTCTACAGCATCACGAAGCAAGTCCAAAATATCGGGCTCATCATCTATAAGATAAACCTGCGATCCAGAAAGTGACGGCTTAACAATGTCGTTACTCATGCTATACCTTCAAATTTTGAGAGAATACGCATAATAGAACCTCCTTGCCTCGATCCAATCAGTGATACACAGAAAAATGCCTTCAACTTCAACTTCAACTTCAACTTCAACTTATATTTAACGTTTACGCCTCAGCATCCAGAGCCTCTCTAACTCGACTCGCTAGCTCTGAAACCCTATAGGGCTTCTTAATCATCTGATAGGGCGATTCGGTGAGCGACTCTGGACGATCGATGCCAGAAGCAAACCCCGATGTAAGAATTATTTTTATGTCCGCGTAATGTTTAGAAATGATGCTAGCTAAATCTAGACCGCTTATTCCCCCAGGCATCACAATGTCGGAAAACACCAAATCGATCGTGGAATTATTTTCTAGGATTTCCAGCGCCGCATCGCCGCTTTCAGCACAAAAAACCGAATACCCAAGCGCTTCGAGAGCAGTCTGTGCAATGACCGCAAGCTCTTTTTCATCGTCAACCACTAAAACAGTCTCAACGCCCTGAGGCTTTGTGGCAATAGACCATGCATGTTCGTCTTTTTGATCGAGCTCCGCTCTGGAACGAGGAAAGTACATTTTAAATTCTGTTCCTTCGCCTAATTTTGATACCACAGAAATAAAACCCTTCGCTCGCTGAATGAAACCATAGACTATCGACAAACCCAGACCGGTGCCGTCTGCTTTCCCCTTGGTCGTGAAGAATGGGTCAAAGATCTTGTCACAAATCTCTTGGCTCATGCCATTTCCGCTATCTGTCACAACGATCTCTAAGTAATCCCCGGGACTAAGGTTAATATCAGCATCATCCCAGCTTGTATCTACTGTTCTGTTCTCTGCGGCAATGGATAGGATGCCGCCGTCTGGCATCGCATCGCGCGCATTAAGACTCAAATTAATAAGGCAATCTTCAAGATCAGCTGGGTTTAACTCCACTAAAAATAAATTATTAGGCAAAGTGGTTTCTAGTGTGATCACTGCTGTAAGAGATTTGCGGATTAGGTCCTCAAAGCGGCTGATGACAAGACCAACATCTACCGGACTGTGACCTTCGTCTGATTGGCGTGCGAAACCAAGAAGGCTTCGCGTCAGAATCGAGCCCCTAAGCGCTGCTGCCTGTGCGACCTCAAGACGATGTTTTAGGGTTTTAGTGCTGCCTTGGCTGTCACCAGTCTCAGTTATCAGGTCAAGATTACCAATGATTATTCCCAGAAGATTATTGAAGTCATGAGCTAGGCCGCCTGCTAGCTCACCGACAGACTCCATTTTTTGGGACCGAAGCAAGGTCTTCTCAGCTCTCTTTATCTGTGTAATGTCAGTGCCGATAGAAATAAAGCCCGTCACCTCGCCGGATTCGCTCTTTGATGGAACAATGGTGGCCGAAACCCAGGCAGGATCATTAGCTTTTGTTTTAAATTCTAGATCGCCGGACCAAGTCTTACTCGATACTATTGCGCTTTTTATATTGTCATAAATACTATCCGGGCGGTTACCACCGAGCAAAAACTGGGTATTTTTTCCGAGCAAATACTCACGAGAATACCCAAAAATACTACAAAACCTTTCGTTAGCGTATGTGATTTCACCTTGCGCGTTTGCGATACTGACAATCGCATGCTCATCGAGCGCTCTTTTTTGAAAGGATAATTCTGCATTTGCACCCTGGACCTCGGCTAACCTTTCCCGGGATAGCTTCTCCGCATCCTGCAGTGCTTCTTCGGTAAGCACACGGGCGGTATCGTCGAGACTAATGCCGATCATGCGCACCGGCTTACCCTTAGTGTCGCGCAACAACATAGCGTTCGACCTCAAGTGTTTCATACTGCCATCAGGACATATTATCCGAAAGACACTAAAAAGCTCATCGCCCTGTTCTTTTACGGCATCATACTTAGCAAGAAGCGGTTCGCGATCATCGGGATGCAGGAGCTCCAGAAATTCAGTATCTGCGTGGCTATCGGGGCTGTGTTTGATGCCCAAAATGCTGGACATCTTTTTATCCCACAACATTGTTCGTTTAACCAAATCGTGGTCCCAGACCCCAAGTCCAGCTGCTGCGTTGGCAAGCATGAGCCGCCGCTCATTGCCAAGTAAGACCTTCTGCGTCTCTTGCAAATCTAAATTCTGGGATTGGATGCTATCCAACATGGTATTGAAGGCCTGTGTTAGATAACCCACTTCATCGCTCGTTTTAGGGTCAGCGGCACGGAGGCTAAAATCATTCTCGCGCACTGTTCGTTCGGCAATATTAGCTAAACGCCGCAAAGGTTTTGTCACCAGACTAACCATCGAGTAGACGCCTAGACCTGCTAACAATAGAGCTGTTAATGTCAAAAAGAGAGAGAACCTTACTTGACGCCATAGCTGATGGTTAAGACTGGAGATATCAAAATGAATCACCAATACACCTATGTCTTCAAGTCCCCACCTTACCGGAGTCGTGTAGCGTTTTAGATTGGCGCTATCGCCCTGACCCCCGCGCTCATATATGGCGAGCGTTTCTCCTTCAACAAGTATTAACTCTGCTTTAACGACAGTGGAATACTCCTCTAGGGCGCTTAATACTGAAGAGGCAGCACCAGCATCACCAAAAATAGCGGGAGCCGCAACACTGAATGCCGTAACCTTTCCCAAAACCTGAAGTTGCTCTTCGGCATTCGCAGCGGTGCGGCGATATTGGGTAAATTCGTCGAACGCTGTTGAAGCAAGAACCACTATCATCGTAACGAACATAGCGAACAAGCTAACTTTATGGGATAAAGTTAAACCATGCGATCCAGACCTGTTAGTTGACATATGCCGTTAACCTTTCTTCAGCTTATTTAAAGCCAATGTTACTCATTTTTAACCGCTCTGATATTCAGCAGCATTACTGTTAATTTGTTCGGCGGGAAAAGGAAGATGCGAGCCAAAGCTCTCAGCCTCGTAAGGACATGACAAAAACATTCCCTGCCTAAATTCAGCAGCCAAAGGTAGCAGACAAAACGCTTTACTTTTAACACCCGAAGTACAGTGCCTGATCGATGGACTACTGGGTGCTACACATCCAGCTTTAACATTGCTGTTGGCCTTTTAGCCTGACGTCACTTTAAGTTTTATACATAGGCCTCTGCAGTAATAGCTCGCTAAGCATCAATATATTTTGACATTACCGCGAGACCAAACTATTCGCCGCCTTAGGGCGACCTGGCTACACCACTGGCAAATAAAGGGAGGCCGTTGTGCCGGCAGTAACGCCGGGCACAAGCCGAACATGACCGTTTGAGCGCTGACAGAATCCATACACCTGAGACAAACCCATTCCCGCACCCTTCGTATCATCTTTGCTAGAAACAAAGGGCTCAAAAACAAATGGACGAATATCTTCGGCAATGCCGCACCCCGTATCGACCACTGAAACCGACACATAGTCACCAAGGCTTACTCCTGGGTTAAGACTGCAATAATCTTGATTAAGATTAACGTTAGCCGTTGCCAAGACGAGATCACCACCATCAGGCATCGCATCGCAAGCATTCATGATGAGGTTAAGCAGGGCCTCCTGAAAATCGTCGGGATCAATGCCGGTAAGGCAAAGTGCCTCATCAAGATTCAAGATCAAAGTCACATTCGATGGAACCTCATCGAGAATCAGCTGATGCATTCTTTCAAGCTCATCATTAATACTGGTAGCTACAATATTCTTTGGCTGACGCCTAGAGATTCCGCGGAGTTGATTGGTTAGCTCAGTCGCACGCTCCGACGCTTTCTGAATAGAGGCAAGTCGAGCGTTGATCTTAGGGTTTTCTATAACCTCATACTCCAGCAACTCTAGGTTTCCCAGAATAATGGCCAATATATTATTAACGTCATGAGCTACAACCGCAGAGAATCTGGTAATGCCGTCCATACGCTCTGAGCAGCGAACCACATCTCGAGCCACATCCGGAACCGCACTATCGGATCCGTCTTTAACCCCGGCAAATGTTTTTTTTTCGCCTTCGCTCATGCGAACACTCCTAGAGTTACTACGGCGCTAGCAGGTAGGGTGGTGACACCCCCTAGCTCCAAGCCTGCCTTTGCAGTCTTCTGCTTCACGTCGACTTTCTGTGAAAGACCCAAAACCACGAAAAACGCATAAATATCAATATCGATACTATAAGAATAAGCAAAAATTTACTAAATACGTGTTATTACGTAAATAGGTGGCAGTAAGTAATGTTACGGATTCAATAACAGCTCATCTGGCCTATATTGAGCAGCTAACTATTGGTGATAAACGTCAGCTTCAGCGTAAACACAATAGTTAACAGGTTTTCTATTCGGTTCGTTAAATAAAGCAACGCTTACTTAATTTGAGGATTATGGCATGAATCTAGGGCACTTTAGACATGGGCTTTGGATTTTGACTTGGCTGAGCTTTATCTATAGCGGCTCTAGCTTTGCCCAGAGCACCCCATCTGAATTTGCAGAGATGAGCCTAAGCGATCTCTTCGCGCTATCCATTAATGAAGCAGAAAACTCGACTCAAAAGCACTCGAAATGGAGCGTTGCTCTTCAACGGTCATCGGTCGAGTTTAAAGGCTATCTCGATGGCGACGATCGAGTCAGTGACAACGAGGTGCTTTGGGGGGGGCCAACGAGTGGTCAACCTAGAACAGACAAAAACTTCCCAGTCGTACCGGATAAAATAATCCAGACAGCCTATTTACTCTCCGTGGGCTATGCCTTTAACGACAAATGGCGTGCCTACGTTACCGTTCCTTATCTCGAGCAGACAACGGACCACATCAGTATCGTTCCTAACTACAACACCTTCAAAATTAAGACTTCAGGTGTAGGCGATACGCTGTTGTCGGCCAGCTATAGACTCTCTGACTCGGTGCTATCGAGTTGGTGGCTTACCGTTGGGCTCAGCATTCCTACAGGCTCTATCGACGAGGAGGGCGACACCCCTCGAGCTCCTGGGAACCAGCAGCTCCCCTACACGATGCAGCTAGGCTCTGGAACGTACGATATTCCGATAGAAATTAACTATCAGGCAAAGGGCGCGCACGAATTTAATATCGCACTGGCCGCAACTATTCGCAGCGGCACAAACAGCCGGGGCTATCGGCTAGGCAATAATTATTCATTAAATGGGCGTTATAAATTTAAGTTATCTAAGACCTTAAAGCCCTACATCGGCATCGGAGCTCAATACAGCGACTCAATCCATGGCGCTGATACATCATTACTGGTTCCCGGCGTATATCCCTATCCTGCACCAATCACCAACCCTGACCTCTACGGTGGAACAAAGATAGACGCTGAGGCAGGCATTATCTGGCACATATCCGGTCGGTATCAGCTTGCCGCAGAAATAGGCAAACCCCTTTATCAAAACCTAAATGGCCCTCAAACCAAAGAGGACTGGCGCAGCTCCATACTGCTCTCACGCCCGTTCTGAATTTCCAGTGACACAATCTCTGTCTCTGCAAAAATATTCAAAGGTGCTAACCACACTTGTTCTTGCAGTTACCTTATCAGCTGCTTCAGCTGATAACTCTATCAGCAAACTGAATAAACTAAAGGCCAGCTATCTGCTGAACTTTATGACCTTTATTGACTGGCCAAGCACTCCAGAAAACAACCCCTTTACACCCCTCTATATCTGCCTTCAGGACGCAACACCATTTGACCCGTTTTTAAGGAATCTGATAAACATAAAGTCTGAGCCAAAAACAAAGCGCGAGTTTTACGTTTCGCGGCTATCATCGGCAACACACTGTGACTTGACCTATTTTTACAGCACTCCTGCCGGCAAAAATTCAGTGGTAGAAGGCAGCGTTGTGGTGCTTAGCTCCGATCGGGTATCACAGAAAGACGCTGCTATCATTTTCTACTTAAACAACGATAAGCTGCGTTTTGAAATAGTAATGAGCAATGTTAGAAAATCTGGCGTTACTATAAGCTCGGAGCTATTAAAGATAGCCAAGATAACGCAATGAATACCTCAAGCGTAATTCTGTCGAAGACTAAAATAGCAGCCTCTTTTTAAGCCCGGCCAAACGCTAAACTCTGTGGCTCCCTCCCGGAAGCACGCCTTAAGCAGAAGTCGCAACGAAGAACACCGCAACATCAGGTATTGCGCAACACCTTGACCGGCGGTTCGTTCACAGCCTTGCGAGTTGCCAGAGTGCCGGTCACACCCACAATAATGGCTCCGGCAGACAAACCAAATAACCACAACAGTGGGTCAAAATGGTATTCAAGATCAAACAGGTTTTCCGCCAACAAGTAACCAATGCCACTTGCGCCCATTGCGCCCAGTAGGCCGGATAAAGCACCCAGAGCAACGAATTCGGCAACAATACCCTGCAAAATCACTCTCCGACGAGCGCCCAAGGTATGCAAAATGGCGCTTTCAAAACGACGCTCATCACGGGTCACCTGCACTGCGGCCAACAACACAAGCACGCCTGCCAATATGGTGAACACGAACACTGCCTGCACCGCCAATGATGCCTTGTCGATAACTCCGCGAAGCTGTTGAAGCACTGCCTCCAGATCAATCAAGGTTACATTCGGGTACTCCTGCAATAACAAGCGCATAGTCTCACGCTGTTCAGGAGCGACATAATAGCTGGCAAGATAGGTTTGCGGAAGTTCACGAACTTCACCCGGTGACAAAATTAAATAGAAATTTGGTTGCAAAGAATCCCACTCAACAAAGCGGGTGCTTGTCAGTTGGGCCAAAAATTCTTCGCCACCAATATTTATTCCCACCGAGTCGCCGATTTTTAACCCGAGCATACCCGCCATACCGGCTTCCATTGACAACTGCGGCGCACCAGAATAATTTTCGCCCCACCACGTACCGGCACGCAGTTCATTGGACTCAGGCAAAACCGGGGTCCAAGTAATATTCGACTCTCGTCTTACAAACCGCCGTGCGTCTGGCGAACTGATCGTGTATTCAGCAACCGGCACACCTTTGATACTCGACACGCGACCGCGAATTAGCGGCAAAAAATCTGGCACTTCGCCTAAGCCTGCATCGAGTAAAGACGATATACCCGGCCAATCTTCGGGCTGCACGTTCACCATGAAATAATTAGGCGCATCGACAGGTAGGCTCTGCTGCCAAGCTTCTAGCAGATCATTGCGCACCACACCCAACAGCAACAGCACCATCAGACCGAGACCAAAAGCCACTACCTGAACAACGCTTTCGCGGCCGCGGCGGGCAATATTGGCAAGACCGTAGCGCCACGCCACACCGACACCGCCGCGAAATCGCGTCAAACTCTTCACTAGGAGCAAACCTGCCGCATACGACAACACGCTCATCGCAATTAAGCCGGCTACAATATAGATCAGCAACTTTAAGTCGCGCACAATGGAATAAATCATTGCGGTTAAGGCCGCCAGCGCTATCAGATAAACCAAACTGGCACTCAGCGCCGGCGGTGGCAAATCGTGCCGAAGCACACGCATCGGCGGCGTTATTTTTAATGGCAGCAAATGCGGTAAGGCAAATCCAACCGCAACCGTTGCTGCTGTCGACAAGCCCAAAATACCCGACAGTAAATTTGCCGGCGGCAGATTAAAACTCATGAGCTCAGCAAGAATCCACGCCAGCGCATATTGAGCGCCATAACCGAGCAGGGTGCCCACCACCGCTGTCATCAGCGTAATAAGCACCAACTGCAGCAATAACGTATTTTGTATAAAGTTTTGAGTCGCGCCCATAATTTTCAATAAGGCGACGGTATCAAGATGCCGCAATGAGTAGCGACGTGCCGCCATAGCGGTGGCAATAGCCGCCAGAATCACCGTTACCAGTGATGCCAAGGTCAAAAATCGCTGGGCGCGATCGATCGCCTGAGTAACCTGTTCGCTGGCATCTTCAGCACCACGAACCTGTTCCTGCTCGGTCTTTGCAGTATTCAAAAACTGGCGCAACTGAATTAACCCGTCGTCATCGCCGGCATAGAGCTGCGAATAAGTCACACGACTCCCTGCCTGAACAACATTCATTGCGGGAATATCATCAAGGTTTACCAGCACGGCCGGCGCCATACTGAGAAAGCCCATCTCCTGATCGGGACGATACTCCAGCACCTGCGTAACACGCAGTTGTGATGAACCAATTTGAATGGTGTCACCCACAGCAATGCCCATGCGAGCGACGAGGCTGGGCTCAGCCCATGCCTCTCCACGACCCGGAATACCGCTAGCCATCCGGGATTCACCAAAGAGCTCATCGGTAACCCGCAACTCGCCACGCAGCGGATACCCGGGCGAAACGGCGCTCACCAACGCCAGAGTGCTGCCCGAATCAGACTGTGCCACTGAAGGAAAGCCAAACTGACTCACGGCTTGCAGCCCAAGCCGTTCAGCTTCGCCCAGATAAGCGGCAGAAATCTCGGCAGTTGACCGAACCACCATGTCGGCGGCCAGTGATTCTGCTGCCTGAGCGCGCACGGCGCGACCTACCCGATCGGTAAAGAAGCCAACGGCGGTCATTGAGGCAACGGCTAGAACTATGGCGGCGAGCAGCACACTGAGCTCACCGGCACTAAAATCTCGGCGCAGACTGCGCCAAGCAAACTGCAGCGACTTCACAGTAAAATACTCACGGAACCAGCCGACCGGCATCAATTGTCAGTACGCGATCGCAGCGTGCAGCGAGCTCTTTATCGTGAGTAACCAGAACCAGAGTTGTACCTGATTTACGATTCAGTTCAAACAACAGGTCAATAACCTTGTCGCCACTCGCTGCATCAAGATTACCGGTAGGCTCATCGGCGAATAAGACTTTAGGGCTGGTCACAAATGCTCGAGCAATCGCAACCCGCTGCTTTTCACCACCGGACAACTGCTTGGGGTAATGACCCGTACGTGAGCCTAAGCCAACGCTAGCCAATGCTTCGGCAGCATTCGCACGGGCGTCAGAAGCATCGGTTAACTCCAACGGCAACATCACATTTTCAAGTGCTGTTAATGAGGACACCAGGTGAAAAGACTGAAACACAAAGCCCACATGCTGCCCCCGCAAGATGGCACGGCCGTCTTCGGTGAGTGCCGCGAGACTATGACCGCATAATTCGACATCGCCTGTTGAAGGGCGATCGAGACCAGCGAGCAAGGCCAGCAATGTGGTTTTACCGGCACCGGATGGTCCGACCAATGCGATGATTTCGCCCTCAGGTACAACAAAGGTAACATTCTCAAGTATTGTTAAAGAACCTTCGGGACTGCTAACCTGCATTCCAAGGTTCTGAACGTTAAGGACGATACTGTTGTCTATTGCTACTGCCATGATTTACAAAACTCTACTTAAAAATACTGCAAAAAACTCGTTAGTTTTACTGACAGCATTAATGGTGCTGCTATTACAGAACCCTATTAGCGCCAACGAACCCGCGAAAATACTGGTGCTCGGCGATAGCCTGAGTGCAGGCTACGGCATGGATATCAGCGAAAGCTGGACCACGCTGCTGCAAAATAAACTGTCGGAATTAGGTTACGGCTATAGCGTAGCGAATGCCAGCATAAGTGGCGATACAACCAGCAGCGGGTTACAGCGATTGCCACGAGCATTAAAAGTACATCAACCTGAGATAGTCATTATTAACCTTGGCGGCAATGATGGGCTGCGGGCCACTTCGATTGCTACCCTGCGGGCCAACCTTTTGCGAATGATTCAGTTATCACAGGAGGCGGGTGCACGGGTGATTTTGGCCGGTATCCAAATACCACCGAACTACGGAAAGGACTACACAGATCGGTTCACCTCCACCTTCTTTGATGTTGCCGCAGAAACAAATGCGGCAATCATTCCGTTCTTTATGAAGAACGTGGCGTTAAATCCGACAATGATGCAAAGGGATAATATTCACCCTACCGCCGGGGCTCAACCTCTGCTGTTGCAAAACACCTGGGTTGTGCTTGAACCCCTGCTGAATGCCGATAGTAACTAGCTGAAAACGGCGGCAATAGTTCTCTGAACCGCCTCCGCTGCCGCTTTCGGGTCGGCCGCATTACGGATCGGTCGACCAATAACAATATAGTCGGCGCCGTCTTTGAATGCCTGTTCTGGGGTTACCACCCGCTTTTGATCATCTTCAACGCGGTTATCAACCGGGCGAATACCGGGAGTAATAACCAATAGCTTATCGTCAACCTCAGCCCGCAGCCCTGGCAGCTCAAGCCCTGAAGCGATAACGCCATCGCAGCCGCTTGCCAGCGAACGACGTGCCCGTGATAACACCAACTTGCTCACATCCACATCGAAGCCAAGGTCATCAAGATCGCCACGGTCGAGGCTGGTAAGCACAGTGACGGCCAGAATTTTAACGTCGCCTTTCGCGTTGGCAGCAGCCTCCATGATGCCCTGATTACCATGCACCGTTGCAAAGGTAACACCCCGGCCGCGCAGATTGCTTACCGCAGATGCCACTGTGGCCGGCACATCAAAAAATTTTAAATCGACAAAAACCTTATTGCCTCGCGCGACCAGCCAATCGAGCAATTCAAAATAGCGGCCCGACATATTGAGCTCAAGGCCAATTTTATAAAATACAACTGAATCACCCAAGGTCTCGACCAGAGCCTTCGCGGCATCAACGTCGGGCACATCAAGTGCAAATATCAGGCGATCACGGGGGTCGATTGCTTTGGTGCTCAGTGCCACAGTCTTTATCCTTCAGTAAAGCGTTAAAAGCGCTATTTTAGCGCGGCGATTATTCCGGCACCGTTAGAGGGCCACTTTCTTTCCAGTTAGCCTGGCGTGTTCAGACAACGCATAACGATCGGTCATGCCCGCCACATAATCAGCCACCGCCCGAGCTTGCCAACCGTCAGTGTCTGCACCAGCTTTTACTGCATAATCAGCGGGTAACAATGTGGGATCAGCCATAAACAAACCGAATAACTCAGTCACCACGGTATCGGCCTGTCGGGTCATTGCGACCACTTTCTCATGCCGATACAGGCTCTGATTCAGAAACTTTTTTAGCGCCAGATGCTGCTTCAGCATAGGCTCACTGAACAAGACCTGCGGTGGCAACTCCCGCACCGCCTGAATGCTCTCCGGCTTGCTCTGCTGGAGATTAGTCAGCGTGGTATTAATAAGATCGGTCACCACCCGATTAATCATGGCACGAACGGTTTCGTGAATCATGGCGCGGCGGCTCAACTGCGGGTACTGTCGCATTACCTCGGTGTATTGCTCGCCAAACAAACGCACGTCGTTCAACTCATCGACAGTAATCAATCGGGCGCGCAAGCCGTCATCGACATCATGATTATTATAGGCAATGGCATCGGCCAGATTCGCCAGTTGGGCTTCCAATCCGGGCTGCCGCCGTTCGATAAACCGCAAACCCAAGTCACCCAGATCACGCGCATTGCGCTTTGAACAGTGTTTAAGTATGCCCTCGCGGGTCTCAAAAGTTAGGTTCAGTCCCGGAAAACTGGCGTACTTGTCTTCGAGTTTATCCACCACGCGTAAGGACTGGAGATTGTGCTCAAAACCGCCAAAACCCTGCATACACCGATTCAGGGCTTCCTGGCCCGCATGACCGAAGGGTGTATGACCCAAATCGTGAGACAGACAAATCGCCTCGACCAATTGCTCATTTAAGCCCAGGCGCCCCGCAGCCGTGCGGGCAATCTGACCCACTTCAAGCGAGTGGGTGAGGCGGGTCCGGTACAGATCGCCCTCGTGATTAACAAACACCTGTGTTTTATAAACCAGGCGGCGAAACGCACTGGAGTGAATAACCCGGTCGCGGTCACGCTCATAATCGCCCCGATAACTATGGCTCGGCTCAACGTGGACACGACCGCGGCTCGTCTCGGGACGCGCTGCATAATCGGCCAACCAGGGCTTAGGGCTAACAGCAGTCATGGCGCTCCAGTGAGGTGGGCTTCATGGGTCAATTCAACTGTTCTCGCAATAACTGAAGCAATTGATCGCCCGGGTAATTCGTTACCAGCTCCGCATCGCCTATTGCACGCAACAACACCAAACGAATCTGGCCGGCGGCAACCTTTTTATCCAGCGACATCGCAGAGAAAAACTCTTCAGCATCCATCCCGGGCGGCTGTGTTGGCAAGGCTAAGCGAACCAACAAATCTTTAATGCGTTCAACGTCAGCCTCACTGATCCAGCCGAGGCGCATCGAAAAGGTTGCTGCCATCACCGAGCCGGCGGCCACCGCCTCACCGTGCAACACGGTGCCATAGCCCGCACAACGCTCAATAGCATGACCAAAGGTATGGCCCATATTCAGCAACGTCCGCTGGCCCCGCTCATGCTCATCGGCCGCAACCACAGCGGCCTTAATTTCACACGACCGCTTAATGGCATGGCCCAAGCTGGGGGAGTCGCGGTTAATTAACTTGCCGGCGACGCTCTCAAGCCATTCAAACAGCGCGGCATCTTTAATCAGGCCGTACTTCACTACCTCGGCAAGACCCGCGCTTAGCTCACGCTCAGGCAAAGTTCGCAGCGTATCGGTATCGGCCAACACGCACAGCGGCTGATGGAATGCGCCAATGAGATTTTTGCCGCCGGCATGGTTTACCGCCGTCTTGCCACCAACGGCCGAATCGACCTGTGCCAGTAAAGTGGTGGGCACCTGAATAAAATCAACGCCCCGCTGCCAACTGGCAGCCGCAAAACCGCACATATCGCCGACAACGCCACCGCCGAGCGCAACCAACACACAATCCCGACCAAAACGCTGAGCAACCAGCTCATCAAAAATAAGATTCAGCGTGGTTAGGTTTTTGTGATGCTCGCCATCGGGCAAAACCACAACAGAGTGCCGGCTCTGGCCGAGCATCTGCTGCAGCGGCTCCAAATAAAGTGGTGCAATCGACTCACTGGTAACCACCAATACATCTCTGCCCTCAATGTACGGGTCGAGCAGGCCCGGCTGGTTGAGCAAGCCACTGCCGATGAATATTGGGTAACTGCGTTGTTTAAGGTCTACGGTGACGGTAATCATGAAAGCGTTCTTTGTTGTGGTTGAGTGATTAGGGTTTATTCAACACCAGAGCTGCAGCAAACCCGCCGAACAGGGTAGAGAGTCCAACACGTCAGGCATCAGACAGTTCATTCAGTTTCTTCTGTATCTCGCGGACAACGGAGCCTACCTGACGACCGTCGGTCTTAATAATAATATCGGCTATCTCGCGGTACTGCGGGTCACGAATGGCCATAAGCTTTTCCAGCACCTGCCGCGGCTTGCCATCCCGCAGCAGCGGACGCTCACGCCCTTTGCGGGTACGTTCCAGTTGCTGCTCTACCGAGGCGTGCAAATACACCACCAACCCCCGTGACGCCATCTGCGCCCGGCTCTCGGGCTGCATTGCTGAACCGCCGCCGGTTGCCAGCACCCTGCTGTTTAACCGCGTAAGGTCATCAATAACCTTGGCCTCACGCGCCCGGAAACCGTCTTCGCCCTCTTTATCGAAGATAAACGGTATATCAACACCGGTGCGTGCTTCTATTTCTTCATCGCTGTCAGCGAACTCGAACTCGAGCACACCGGCGAGTTTGCGACCCACGGCCGACTTCCCAGCGCCCATCGGGCCAATCAGAAATATGCTCGTGTTGGCAGCCATGGAGTCAATTATGCCTGTTAGCCGGCGCTGGAACGAGTCTTGGCAAAGAAAAAGCCCGGGCTAGCCGGGCTTTTTCAATTGTCGAACCGCATTGCCTGCGAACTTTTACCTATTTTGGCTAATCGTTGATAGTAAAGTTGATCGTGCTGGCATTGCCTATCGGTGTTGTGACCACGATCTGACCATTGCCAACGGTGGGGGTGCCGTCTGGCTCAATTATGAAAGTAAACACCGCCGGCTCTGACGTACAGGGGTAGACAAACTCTGTCGCCCCAAAGGTTGAACCATTAGAAACCGCCAGCGCAACAGTGCTATTTGCTGGCATCGGGTTACCGTTTGTGTCCGGGATGGTCACTTGCAACAACGTGCCTAGAGCCGTATCAAAAGTGCCTGCAATGATCTCATCTGATGTCCATGTACCCACATCGCTCTCTGAATGAATCATCACCAGCTGAGCACTGATATTGGTGCTGCTGCTGCTTAGCGTGCTGCAATTAACGGTGTCTTCACACAGCACGCCGTTAAATTTGTCCGCGCCTTCTAAAGCGTCATTATTAGCATCGTGCACACCGTTGCTATTCCCATCAATATAGCTCTCTCCACTATCGTATTGGCCGTTTTCATTATAATCCGAATACACTTCGGCTAAATTTGTCCACTGGCCGCCGTCGCCATCGTCGAAGGTACCGCTGCCATTGACATCAACATAGCTTTCCTCGCCCACAGAATACGCAAGAACAGTGGCGCGGTTTGCGCGCGTCTCACTGGCTGAAGGAACAGCAAGGTCGGCTTCGGCGCCGGTAGGGCGGGGGTTGGCGCTGGTGTAGGCAACTTCACAAAAGCTAAAATCGCCGGCACCGGAATTAAAGGCGTAATCCATACTGCACGCGCCTTCCACCTGACCGCCTTCGGCCTGAAACAGAACCGTGGTATTGGCTGGCGCCGGGTTACCGAAGCGGTCAGATAAAATCACCTTAATCGTTTCACTCGTGCCGTCGTATTGCCCGCCCTCAATATTCTCGCAAGTGGAGATTGAAAATGAGTCCTGATGGGGCAGACCGGTGCCAATCCAAACCCCATTTGACTGTGCACTAATAGTGGGTGTCGCGCTTATTGCAGCCTTCACCGTAACGTTGTCATGCACCGTGCCGGCCAGCACCGTGGTCGACACTATGCCCTGCGCATTCGATACGTCTTCAACGGCTGTCAAATCAGTATCGCCGCTTGAACCAATAAGGCTAAAGCTTACCGCCTGGTCTGGCACTGGGCTCCCACCTTCATCAACAACTAAAAACTGCACCAAGGCTTGCTCAGGAAGCAGACCGGTGCCGGCCAGACCCAAAAAGACGGGCGCTGTTGAATCATCTGTCGGCGCCTGATACCGAACCGACGTTACTGTTGGCGCCTCGACGGTCACTGTGCCACTGACAGTAAAGGTGTCGGCAAATTGTGTCTCAACAGTCACAGTGATGACATCAGGGGTTGCTACCCCTACCCCACCGTCCGAACAACCGCTAGGTGTGTAGATAGGCTGTACTATGCCGCTTTCCGCGAATATGTTTAAACCCTGGTCTAAAGTGGCCTTGCCACTATTAAGACAATTCGACGAAAAATTGTACACAGCTTCGCCAGTAACGACCGAACTCACCAGATTGCCGCTTTCATCCACCAGGGTTACTTGAAGCTGCGCCGACTCTGTCGCCTCAATAGTGGCAGGGGCAATGCCTAAAACATTCTGCTGGAAGTTAACGCCAAAACCACTGCCGGCGCGAACATCGGTCACTATTGGTGGCTCAGGGGGACCTGGGTCAGGATCGGGGGAGTCAGGATTGAAGCCACCGCCACCGCCACCGCCACCGCAGGCAGCGATAAACAGGTTGAAACTCATTAGCAATGCTATTAATAGCCTATTCATAACTCTATCTTCCGTAACCTTGGTGGTTGCCTGTCTCAGGCCGCATCACAAAGTGACCGACTTTCGTGCCCCTGGCGTACTGACATCATTCTTTACTCAAGCCCACAAAGTAATGGACTTACGTCACAATAATACAAACCTCGCGTCTGAGCCGGATTCTGTTTGCCTTAAAAGGTATTCCGCTTACCTTAAAAGATACTTGAGCCTTCTTCGAGAATTTTGGGTGTTACAAAAATCAGCAACTCAGACTTCTTCGACTTATACGTGGTGTTCTTAAACAGATAACCGAGAAACGGAATATCACCCAGCAATGGCACTTTAGTCTCGAACTCACCGATTTCAGTCTCGTAGATACCGCCGAGCACCACTGTCTGACCGTTATTCACCAGCACCTGAGTTTCAACCTTGCGGGTATCAATACTCGGCACCGAACCGCCTCGCTCTGTGGTGATCTGCTCACCAACGCTGTCTTTAGTGACCACCAAATCGAGAATAATACGGTCATCCGGGGTGATTTGAGGTGTTACCGTTAAACGCAGCAAGGCATCTTTAAACTGTGTGGTGGTTGCACCGCTTGATGAAGCTTCCTGATAAGGAATTTCAACGCCCTCCTCAATAGTGGCTTGTTTCGCGTTTGCAGTAATCACGCGGGGAGAGGAAATAACCTCACCACGACCTTCCGCCTGCAATGCCGACAATTCAAGTTCAACCAGGTAGTCATCATTCAATAGCGACAAGGCAATTTTACCTGCAGCGTTAGCCACCGGCAGATTAACCGCATAACGATCGTTCTGGTTAGGCAGATCAGGCGCGGTGTTGCCATTATCAATAAAGGTGCTGGTCATAGAGCTGGTGGACTCACCACTGCCCGACACGGTGCCAAACCGTGACCCGCTGCCGTTTTTGTCGTAGCCGGTAAAACCCCAACGTACTCCCAGATCGCGGCTGAAGTCATCGCCAACCACAACAATACGCGACTCTATCAAGACCTGGCGAACCGGAATATCCAGCGTTGCCACCAGCGTACGAATATCTGAAATACGGTTAGCGGTATCCTGCAGCAACAGTGTGTTGGTTCGCGCATCAACGGCGACAGTGCCGCGATCAGATAACAATGAACCAGCATCAGCACCGGTAATTAACGATGCCAGATCACTGGCCTTTGCGTAATTAACCTGCAAATACTCAGAATACATGGGTTCCAGTTGCATAAGCTCTTCGCGGGCAGCCAGTTCAGCCTTTTCACGCTGAGCAATTTCATCGGCCGGAGCAACAATTATGACATTGCCGTTCTCACGCATATCGAGGCCTTTAGTGGCCAATACAATATCCAGTGCTTGATCCCAGGGCACACTCTGCAATCGCAGGGTGACATTCCCGGTGACTGCATCAGACACCACAATATTGCGGCCACTGATATCAGCCAACAGCTGCAGCACTGAACGGGTATCGATATCCTGGAAGTTGAGCGTCAATCGCTCGCCAGTGTATTCGCGGTCAGGATTAAACAATCCCGGAGTTTCGCTTTTTTCCCGCTCGACAAGCTTCTGGATTTCAATAGTGAATACTTTGTCTGTCTGGTACGCCAGCTCTTCGATCAAGCCTTCCGCTGCAATCACTAGGCGCACATTATTTTGCAAACGCTGAGCTTCGATAGTCTTTACAGGGGTAGCGAAATCAACCACATCAAACTGGTTCAATAAGCGATCGGGCACAGACGTTTTATTAAAAACAACAATAACGTTAGAGCCATCCTTACTGACATCAACCGGCACAGATGCATTGCTGAGATTGACAATCACGCGACCACCGCCCGTCTCAGTACGACGGAAGTCGACGCTTTCAATGGCTGACGATGCATTAGCAGCATCTGTCGCTTCAGTTTCCTGAATAGCGGCAGCGAATTCGGTTGTATTGCTTCTGGCCGCAGACTCCAGCGTTACATAAATGCTATTGCCTTCGACACGAGTTTCATACGCCACCAGCTTGTCGAGATTCAAAACAACGCGGGTGCGATTGCCAGCCTCGGCGACAAGAATGGTATCAAGCGCGCCCTTGCCTACATCCTGACGCCGGTTTTCCAGCGCAGACGATGTGTCGGGCAAATCCAGCGCAATACGCGCCGGCTCATCGATAGTAAACGCAAGAGGCTCGGGCGCAGGGCCCGTCATTTCAAGTTGCAACTGCAGCTTGTTTCCGGCCAGGGCTCTAACATCTATATTCTTGAGCTGATTAACCCCGTCCTCGGCACCCGCAGCAGTCCCACTAAGCAGCGAAACAAGCAGCACATGCACCATCACGGAGACCGACTTGCGTAGGCGCCCCGCAGCACGAATTGGCTTAGCTGTAGTCATCGTTGCTACTCCTGCAAGCCCCGACGGGGCGTCATTTAAGATCATCATTTTTCACCTAGCCCTATCGATGCCTGGCGCTTGTAAAAAGAGCCCACACCATCTGCAACCAGTTCTTCTACGTCAATTGAAGACTCGGATATAAAAAGTACCCGACCTTCATTCTGACCAATATAATTGCCTACGCTAACCCGATGAATCAAGCCATCAGACGTTTTCAGCAACGCATACTGACTATCGCCGCGACTCAACATACCCACCATATCGAGCGTATCGAGCGGAAACTGCTCAAGATACTCTTTACTGCGATTCTGCACAGGGCGGGGACCGTCACTACGACCCTTCGCTTTGGGGCGGTTATAGACGAACGGTGAACGCATGTCGCCCGCGTCATAGCGAAATGTTTCGTAAGGCTTAATCTGCGGCAAAGGCTCAATACGCCCACCGGGACGCGCCTTAACCTGATCAATGTAAGTCATTAACTCATCATTCTGACCGCCCGAACAAGCCGCTAACATAATGGCTGCACCAGCCAATAGAATGTGTTGAACGTTTCTCATCGATATCATGATTATTCTTCAGTCTCGTTTTCATCGAGATAACGATATGTTTTGGCCAATACCGTCAGCACCAATTCATTGCCATCATCGCCTTCGGGGCCGGCAACCGGCGAAATATCGATATCATGCAGCGTCACGATTCGCGGCAAAGCGGCAATGTCACTAACGAAGTTACCAAAATCATGGTACGAGCCATTTACCACAATCTGGATCGGCTTTTCTGCGTAGAACCCTTTGCGGATCTCCTTTTCGGGCTTGAAAAGCTTCTCATCTAGGCCGGCTGCCAAGCCGGTTTGCGATATATCAACCAACAGATTAGGAATTTCCGTTTTGCCCGGCAGTTGCTGCAACATTGTGCCAAAAGATCGCTCAATATCTGCAAGCTGCTCTTTATAGGCATCAAGGTTTGCGGCCTTTCGCTGCTTCGCTTCGAAAGTCATACGCAGATCAAGCTCCTCAGCCTCAGCACGCTCCAGAACCGGTAGCTTCTGCTCGAATACAAAGTAGTAATAGCCGCCTGCCGTAGCAACCATAAACGCCAGTGCAACAAAAACGGCTCGGAACAACAGCGGCCAGCGGCCGATCTGGTTGATATCGAGATTCTGCAACTCCTCAAGCACATTCATTTTAAATTCTTTCATGACGCATCCTCGCCAGGCTCTGCTGTGGCGATCTGACGAGCACGAATTGAAAAACGACTGCCCAAAGAGCCCTGGGAGCGATCGTCGCCCTTAACAACCTCGACAACTTCCAGATCAGGTGCCATTAGCCACCCTGACTTATCCACGTTTCGCATGAACGCAGAAACACGGGTGTTCGACTCCGCTGCGCCATCAATACTGAGCGATGACCCCGACTGTTTAATCTCAGTTAGATAAACCCCGTCAGGCACGGCAGTCACCATCTCTGCCAGCAGGTGTACGCTTTCAGGCCGGCTCTGCTGCAACTGTTCAATAATCTGCATACGCGCAACCAATCGATCTTTCTTAGATTCCAGAGTTTTGATTTCTGCAATCCTCATATCCAACAATTTTATCTCTTCTTTGAGTACGTCATTGCGGCCGGTCTGATCACCAATTATGGTATTCATTACCAGCACGCCTATAAATACGGCAACCCCCGCAGCAGCGATAGCTCCAGCCATCACAGCATAAAATTGGTTGCGTCTTTGCTCACGCAGCTCTTCTCGCCAGGGCAGTAAGTTAATTCTGGGCATTCAGTCGAAACTCCTCAACGCGAGTCCACACGCTGTCAACAAGGCCGTTGCATCGCGATTTACGCCTTGTGACTTCGCTCGGGAAGACACTTTCATCTGACCCAGAGGATTGCCAACTTCGGTCGGAATGCCCACCTTGCTAGCAATCAGTTCGGCTACACCGGGGATATTGGCGCAACCTCCGCACACCAGAATTTGGTCAGGCTGCTCGCGACCACCGCCGGAAGCCAAAAAAAACTGCAGCGAACGACTCACCTGCTGAGTCATATCGTCAACAAACGGATCCAATACTTCAGGCTGATAGTTACTCGGGAGACCGCCTTCCTTCTTCGCTCGACCCGCATCCTCAAGACTAAGGCCATAAATGCGCATAATTTCTTCGGTGAGCTGTTGGCCGCCAAATGCAAAGTCACGCGTATAGATCACCCGGAGGTTTTCTAAAACACTAAATGTGCTGACACTGGCGCCGAAGTCGATAACCGCCACAAGGTGATCCATACCCCCCTCAGGCATCTGATGAGTCATTAAGGCACAGGCGTTTTCCAACGCGAAAGCTTCAATGTCGACAACACGTGGTATCAAGCCAGCAGCCTCTACCGCCGCACGACGCTGATCAACATTTTCGGTACGGGTTGCGACCAGAAGAATATCAAGCAAGTCAGAATCTTTTTCGTTCTCGCCCATAACTTGAAAGTCGAAGCTGACTTCCTCCATCGGGAAAGGAATGTACTGATCGGCCTGAATCTCGACCCGCGACTCCAATTCGTTTTCGCTCAGGCCACTGGGCATCTGGATAACTTTAGTGATGGCCGCATCGCCGCTTATTGCGATGGCCACTTCCGAGGCGCGAGTGGCCGAACGCTTGACGGCCCGGCGAATCGCTTCACCTACAGCATCGACGTCAACAATGGACTTTTCAGTAATGGAGTTAGGCGGCGTAGGCTCGGCCGAAAAGCACTCCACACGATAACGCCCGCCGGATTC
>Ga0206677_10000278_pt1 | contig 47885 bp, 43 predicted proteins | sample M130m12015metaG_FD_155475 | JGI IMG/M metagenome (GOLD analysis project Ga0206677, IMG submission 155475) | Ammonia-oxidizing marine archaeal communities from Monterey Bay, California, United States - M1 30m 12015 | ecosystem: Environmental > Aquatic > Marine > Intertidal zone | place: USA...
ATGTTTGCACTAATGTTTGCACTAATGTTTGCACTATGCAAGCACCTCTTATCTGTTAAGTAGTACCCAAGGAGGGAGTCGAACCCTCACGCACATAGTGCACTACGACCTCAACGTAGCCCGTCTACCAATTCCAGCACTTGGGTATAAATCATATTCAAATGTAAATAACTTAATTAATATTAAAAGTTTCTTAATAAATATTAATTTTAATAATGAATAAAATAATAACTATCACTTTAATAATATGTTTATTTATGAATGAAAATATCGCACAATCTGTAAATATTTTTGGTCAAAACCTAGCGCTATGTTGCAGCAGTCCAAAAACTGGTTTTTTTAGAGATGGGTTCTGTAATACAGGAACATCAGATATTGGAACCCATGTTGTTTGTGCGGAAATGACTCAAGATTTTTTAGAATTTTCAAAGTTAATAGGGAATGATTTATCAACTCCCAACGAGATGTACAGTTTTCCTGGCCTTTTACCAGGTGATAAGTGGTGTTTATGTGTACTTAGGTGGAAAGAAGCTTACGATGCTGGAAAAGCTCCTAAAGTATATTTAGAAGGAACACACGATAAAGCCTTGGATTATGTGACTATGGAACAATTAATAGAACACGCTATTAAATAAAAAAGCCTTCCGAGGAAGGCTTTGGTGATTCGTCTGGGGTTCGAACCCAGGACCCCATCCTTAAAAGGGATGTGCTCTACCAGCTGAGCTAACGAATCAAAATTTTCGAATGCAAATATAATGTTCATATTGATATCTCCAATTAGTTTTGTAAAAAATAGTTCATTGTTCAACATTTGTTTTGATTATCATAGCTTTTTATTACCTTGTTTTTAGTTTTTTAAACCATAAATACAAGATGAATAACTATAATTTAGTCACTAAAAGTATAATTAAAGAACTTTCTTTAATTGTGGGTAAAAAAAATATTTATATCGATAAAAAGAACCTTAAATCTTATGGTCACGATGAAACAGAAAATCTAAACTTCCCTCCAGAGGTTCTTTTAAAACCATTAAACACTAAGGAAGTTGCTGAGGTAATGAATTTAGCCTTTTTAAATAACATTCCCGTTACACCAATTGGAGCTAGAACTGGACTGAGCGGTGGATCGCTCTGCGTTCATGGTGGAATAGGTTTGTCAATGGAAAGATTCAATAAAATATTGAAAATAGACTTAGATAATCTTCAAATTAAGGTACAGCCAGGTGTAATAACACAAACTTTACAAGAAGAAGTTGCAAAAGAAGGACTTTATTATGCTCCTGATCCAGCAAGTAGAGGTAGTTGTTTTATTGGAGGAAATATTGCTGAGAATAGTGGAGGCCCCAGAGCAGTTAAATATGGAGTCACCAAAGATTTTGTATTAAATCTTGAAGTAGTTTTACCAGATGGAAAAATTATTAATACTGGAGCAGACACCTTAAAAAATTCAACCGGATATAATTTAACTCAGCTAATGGTTGGTAGTGAAGGTACATTAGGTATTGTCACTCAAGCAACCCTAAAGCTATTGCCTTTGCCTAAATATAATAAGTTGATTTTGGTACCGTTTTCTTCCGCCCTCGACGCTTGTAGTGCCGTAGCTTCTATTTTTAAATCTGGTGTTATTCCCTCCGCCCTTGAATTTATGGACAGAAAAGCTGTAGATTTTACTATTAAGTATATCTATGAAGCTCAATTAGAAATGTCTAACTCAACTAAAGCATTGCTTCTTATCGAAGTAGATGGGAATAACCCCGACTATTTAATGGATGAAATGGAAAAAATTCTTAATGTGGTGGAAGCTCATAATTGTGAGGAAAATATACTTTTTGCTGAAGATGAAGCTCAAAAAGAGCAACTTTGGTTTATAAGAAGGAGAATAGGAGAGGCTGTCAAAGTAAACAGCATATATAAAGAAGAAGATACAGTAGTACCAAGATATAAATTACCAGATTTACTTTCAGGCGTAAAAAAAATAGGTGATAAATACGGTTTCGAGTCTATTTGTTACGGACATGCTGGTGACGGAAATTTACATGTAAACATAATAAAAGGAAATCTTTCTGAAATCCAGTGGGAAGAAGAATTACCTAAAGCAATTAGAGAAATTTTTAAATTAACAGTTTCACTTGGTGGAACTATTTCTGGAGAACATGGAATTGGTTGGGTACAAAAAAGTTATATGGATATTGCATTTAACGATGTTGAACTTAAATTAATGAGCAACATCAAAAAAGTATTCGATCCAAAAAATATAATGAACCCCAGTAAAATATTTTAACCTTATTCTACTCCGTGCATTAGTTTCTTAATAGGCTTATTTAGTAAGAAAATTACAGCTGCAATTACTAACAATACATAACCTATTGTAGAAAAAATATCTAAATATTGTAAAAGACCAGCTTCAGCAGTAGCTTCTTCACCACTACCACCATGACCGCCCGTAAAAGCAGCAATTTTACCTCCAACATAATTAGCAATAGCAAAACTTAAGAACCAAGCTCCCATTGCAGTTCCTGCCATGTTCTTTGGAGATAACTTGGTAACCATTGACAATCCAATTGGGGAAAGAAATAATTCACCAGTTGTATGAAGCATGTAAAGAAAAACAAGAGTAAGAATAGGAACTTGATAAGCTTCGTTAACAAACTGATATCCTAATTTAGTTAATAAAAACCCCAGTGCTAATTGAACAATTCCAAAACAAAACTTTAGAGGAATACTAGGGTTTTTACCAATTTTAGAAAGTTTCACCCACATAATAGAAAAGATAGATCCAAATAAAATAATAAAAAATGGATTAAAAAACTGGGTCATACTTGCTGGCATTTCCCAACCAAATAACATTCTATCTACATTTCTGTCTGCAAAAAGAGTAAGAGAAGTTCCTGCTTGTTCAAAACAAGCCCAAAATGATATATTAATAATCATAAATATAATTAGTGCAATCATTCTATCTTTCCAAATAGAAACATTTTCCTTTTTATCTTCTTTACTTCCTGCACTAATAAGAACAAAAGAAATACCAATAAATAATGCTAATAATATGTAATCCATTAATTCATTTTGCATAATTAATAAATAGCAAAGAGGAATTAAAAATAACGAACCAATTGTAATAGCGTGAAGTACATTTATAGGCCCTAGAATTTTCTTTTTACCTGCCTCATGCACATCCAATCCAGGAGCAGCAGCGTAATTTTTTCTTCCAGTCCAAAATATGGTAAGTCCTAAAAGCATACCTAAACCAGCTAATCCAAATCCATATTTGAAACCATAAGTTTCTCCTACATAAGCTACTATTGTGGTGGCCAATAACGCGCCAACATTAATACCAATGTAAAAAATAGTGAATCCTGAATCTCTTCTAGGGTCGTTATCTTTATAAAGTTTACCAACTATGGTAGAAATATTAGCTTTAAAGTAGCCATTTCCAATAATTAAAGCCCCCATTCCAATGAGCATCATATTTTGATTGTTACCTAAAATCAAAAATTCTCCAATTGCCATTAAAACTGCACCTAACATTACAGCATACCTATATCCTAAATACTTATCGGCCATCCTTCCACCTAAAATTGGTGCTGCGTAAACCAGTCCAGTGTATGCACCGTATATTAAAGAGGCTTCGCTATCTCCCATCATTAAAGATTTCACAAGAAATAATGTTAAAAGAGTTCTCATTCCGTAGTAACAGAATCTTTCCCACATTTCTGAGAAAAATAGGGTCATTAACCCTCTTGGGTGTTTTTCGTTAGCTTCAATAGTTGTCATAGATTTCGATTTTATCTAATTGTGAAAGTAAACATTTTTTTTAATTCTAGAATTTATCAAATTTTCAATAGTTATCTTTTAATCGATTGAAATGTTATTTTTACTAAAAATTAATAGTATGAAATTTTATTATTTAGCCTTTGTTTTCCTTTTGTTTTTTTCTTTAACTAGTTGTTTTCAAGAGGACAATAAATCAGATAATGAGACTATCAATCTAAATAATTCAACTAAAAATAGTAGCGCAACAGATAGCCATACATTATCCAATTATCAAGATGTTACCATTACAAATTCGCATTTAAATTTAAAAGTTGATTTTGAAAATAAAATTTTAAAGGGTTTTGTAACTCACGATTTTATTAAAAAAACTGATACCAATATACTTGTTTTAGATTCTAAATATTTAGAAATTGATAGTGTAACAGACGGAAAAGGAAACAAGTTGAATTATGAACTTGGTAAATTTGACGAACTATTAGGTACAGCCGTTAAAATACAATTATTAGAAGTTTCTAAAAAAGTTACTTTATTTTATAATACTACTGCGAAATCTGAAGCTTTAGATTGGTTATTACCTAACCAAACAGCAGGAAAAGCATTCCCTTTTATGTATACCCAAGGCCAATCTATATTTACAAGGTCTTGGATACCAATACAGGATTCTCCTGGCTTAAGAATTACTTATTCTGCTCATATCCAAACCCCTGAAAATATGATGACCGTAATGAGTGCGGCAAATCCTCAAAAAATAGTTGATTTAAATAGTTATAATTTTGAAATGAAGCAACCCATTCCTCCCTATTTAATTGCTTTAGCAGTTGGTAATTTAGCTTTTAAACCAGTGGATGAAAGAACGGGTGTTTATGCAGAGCCTACCATGATTGAAGATTGTGCCAATGAATTAGTAGACATGGGAAAAATGGTAGACGCTGCTGAGAAATTATATGGTAATTATGATTGGGACAGGTACGATGTAATTGTACTACCTCCAAGTTTCCCTTTTGGTGGAATGGAAAATCCACGACTTACTTTTGCAACACCTACTATTATTGCTGGAGACAGAAGCTTAGTAGCTCTCATTGCTCACGAGTTGGCACATTCTTGGAGTGGAAACTTAGTTACTAATGCCACTTGGAACGATTTCTGGTTAAACGAAGGCTTTACCGTTTATTTTGAGAGAAGAATTATGGAATCTCTTTACGGAAGAGATTATTCTGAAATGTTAGCCCTTCTCGGTTATCAAGATTTAACAGAAGAAATATCAAATTTAGAACCAAGTATGCAGCGCCTTAAATTAAATATGGTTGGTTTACATCCAGACGACGCCATGACTGATATTGCTTATGAAAAAGGATATTTCTTTTTAAGAATGTTGGAAGAAAAGGTAGGTAGAGAGAAAATGGATACTTTTTTAAAGAATTATTTTAACGATCATAAATTTAAAACCATTGTAACTAAAGATTTTGAAACATATTTAAATGAAAATTTATTAAATGCATCCAATGCAACTTTTAATATTCAGGATTGGATTTATGAATCTGGTCTTCCAGAAAATTGTCCTAAAGTTATCTCTAAAAGATTTGAAGATGCTGAAAATTTAGCAACTGAGTTTATTGAAAAGGGAGCGAACCCTTTAAAGTTGAAGACTGTGAATTGGTCTACTCATGAATGGTTACATTTTATAAAACATCTTCCTAAAGAAGTAACTATTACACAACTAACAGATTTAGATCGTAATTTTAATTTATCTAATAGCGGAAATTCTGAAATATTGGCAGTTTGGTTTTTACAATGTATAAAGACAGACTACCAGCCAGCATTTGAAAATCTAGAAAAATTTTTAATTAAAATTGGTAGAAGAAAGTTTTTACAACCTCTTTACACAGAGCTTTCTAAAAATTCTGACCACAAACTTTGGGCTAAAGGTGTTTATCAAAAAGCAAGAAATAATTATCATTACGTTTCTTACAATACGATAGATGAAATATTAAATTAAAAATTCTTTAACTGTCTATCTATCTCTCTTTTCACATCTTTTGTCTTTAAATCTTCTCTTTTATCGTGAATTTTTTTCCCTTTGGCAACTGCGATATTCATTTTCGCCCATCCATTATTACTTATAAATAGTCTAGTTGGCACAATGGTAAGCCCCTTGTTTTTCAGCTTTTTATTAATTTTTGAGATTTCAATTTTATTTAAAAGCAACTTACGGTCTCGTTTACTGTCATGATTAAAATGTCCAGCATTTTCATAATCTGCTATGTACATGTTTCGGATAAAAAGTTCGTTTTTAATTATTACACCATAAGATTCAGCAATACTCGCTTTGCTATTTCGTATAGATTTTATTTCAGTGCCAAATAGTTGTACACCAGCTGTGAATGTTTCCACAAACTCAAATTCAAATTTTGCCCTTTTATTTTTTATCTCAACTTTAGAAGACATGTTACAAAATTAGTAATCTAAACAATCCCATTGCTATAATTTACATTTAATCAATATTACATTAAATTAGTATCTAAAAATAAACCATGAATTATTCAATTATTTCTTCGCTATTTATTGTTCTGATTTTCAGTAAATCAATGGTTTTTTCTCAAGCTAAAGATCTAGATCTGGAAGAAATAATGACTGGGAAAGAATTTATTGGATTCTGGCCTGAAAACCATTCTTGGTTACCCAGTGGTAAAATAACTTTTAAATGGAATCCAGACAATGAAATAAATTCACAAAATTTTATAGTTGAAAATTTCAAACCACTAAAGATGAATTATGATGATATTTCCGAAATTCCCACTTGGAATATTAAAAAACATATTTCTAATAAGTTTTACGTTTATACTAAAAATGGTAGACTTCTAAAATGGAAGGTTGGTGAAAATAATCCTGAAATTATTTATGAAACTTACGATGATATTCATGCACCTCAGCTAGTAAATAATGAATCAGTAGTCTATTTCGTAAGAAATAATACTTTATGTAAAATAGATTTAATCCATACATTTTATAAAGAAGTACTTAATTTTACTAACAGTTCTAAAAAAAATATTAAAAGTACGCATGAACATTTTTTAGAAAATCAGCAGCTTGAACTTTTTCAATATCATAGAGAGAAAAAGTCAAAAAATCAATACTCTAAAGACTACTTGAAAAATGTCAATTCTTGGAAAAGAAAACCTTTAGAGGTAGCTCAAGTTGAAGATATTTTTATTTCTCCAGATGAAAAGTCAGCTATTTATAGCGTAATAGAAAAACAAAAAATTAAAGCAACTCATGTAGAAAACTATTTAAATCTTGACGGTTGGTCTAAAATTAAAAATGCCAGACCTAAAGTAGGTCGACCAGATAGAAAAGAAAGTATTTATGTTTACTCTTTTGATAAAGACACGTCTTTCTCAGTAAGAGTTGATGATCTATCAGGAATTTTTAAAAGACCAGAATTTTTAAAAGAATATGAAAAAGATAGTTTCAAAAAAACATCAGATTTGCCCAAACTGGTTACTTTTCACTCACCAATATTTAATAGAAAAGGGGATAAGGCGATTATTGAAATAAGGTCTCTAGATAATAAAGACCGATGGATTACTGAACTGGATTTAGGTTCTGGTATTCTTAAAGAAATTGACCATCAACATGATACTGCTTGGATAGGTGGTCCAGGAATTTCAGGGTGGAATAGTGCTCGTGGTGCAATGGGTTGGATGGATGAAGACCGTTCAATATGGTACCAATCTGAGGAAACTGGATACTCTCATCTTTATAAAAAATCCCTAAATAAACTAAAAAAAACAACACTTACAGATGGTAGTTTTGAAGTTAGAGATGCTAGCCTTTCAAATGATGGTGAAACTTTTTATTTAACATTAAATAAATCTAATGCTGGTAATCGTGGTTTTTATCATCTAAAACACAAAACTAAAGAATTGGTTCCAGTACTAGATTCTATAGGAAGTTATCTAGTGAAAATTTCTCCAGACGAAAAAAAACTTGCTTTTTTATATTCTACTGCTGATCGTCCTTGGGAATTATATGCTACATTAAACCAGCCAAATGCTTTAATAACTAAAATAACTCATTCTACTACCAGCTCTTTTGAGGCATATCAATGGAGAAAACCACCGATAATTAATTTCAAAGGAGATGATGGAGTATCACTCCCAGCAAGATTATATAAGCCAACAAAAGAAAAATCAAATGGAGCTGGAATAATATTTGTCCACGGAGCAGGATATCTACAAAATGCCCATAATTGGTGGAGCAGCTATTTCAGAGAATATATGTTTCATAATTTACTTTGTGATTTGGGTTTCACGGTCTTAGATATAGATTACCGCGCATCAGAAGGTTATGGAAGAGATTGGAGAACTGCTATTTATAGACATATGGGTGGATGGGACCTAAAAGATCAACTTTCTGGAAGAGATTATTTAATAAATAAATTAGCGGTTGATTCCAATAAGATTGGTATTTACGGTGGTAGTTACGGTGGCTTCATAACTTTAATGGCATTGTTGACCGAACCAGGAAAATTTAATTGTGGAGCAGCTTTGAGGTCGGTAACTGATTGGGCCCATTACAATCATGAATACACCTCCAATATTTTAAATACACCGCTGTTAGATAGCCTATCTTTTAAGAAAAGCTCACCTATATATTTTGCTGAAAATTTAGAAGACAACTTGTTAATGTTACATGGAGTTATGGATGATAATGTTCAATTTCAAGACGTTGTTAGACTTTCTCAGAGATTTATTGAACTAAAAAAAGAGGATTGGGAATTAGCACTTTTCCCAGTAGAGCCTCATGGATTTAAGCAATCTACCAGCTGGTACAACGAATACAAAAGAATTTTAAAATTATTTATAGAGAATTTATTATAATTTTTTAAATTTAATTATGAAAAAAATCATTTTATTTCTATTAGTTACTTTATTTATTAATGTTAGTGCACAAAAAAAGATTGTTCTACGGTTAAATCACTTTTTAAATGACTCTACATTTCACTATAATGAAAATTTTGATTTAGATGGTTCGCAAAACTATTACACCAGATTACAATATTATTTATCGGGTTTTGAAATTGAATATGACGGCGGTCAAATTTCACTTTTACCTAACACTTATGTTTTAGCTAGTGGCCACATAACCAACTACTATTTAGGTGATTTTAGCGTATCTAATGTTGAGGCTATACGTTTTGATGTAGGTGTGGATCAAATTGCAAACAGTGGAAATACAACGAATTATACAGGTTCCCACCCTTTGGGACCTAAAAGTCCTCCAATGGATTGGGGATGGCCTTCAGGATACTTTTTTGTTACTACTAATGGATATACGGATGCAAATAATGACAATAATCCAGATACACCATTCGAATTACACGCTTTAGGAGATCAAATGTTAAGTCCTATTGATCAAATAAATGTTAACCCAGTAAATTCTAACGATACTATTTATATTGACTTAAAAGTTAATGCCGAAAGGTTTCTTTCAGGACTTAATTTATCAACAGTTGGAGTTGACCACAGTAGCAGCACCAACAACCTACTAATGTGTAATAATTCATATTCTATGAATGTTTTTGAATCATATAATATAATTTCCTCCTCAATTGAATCTCCAAAAAATAATAATTACATTTTTATGGATTACACTTTAGCATTTGCCCCAACCATAAATTATCATTTTAATTCCAACCAAAAAGTGAATTTAAAAATTACAGATATAAACGGAAAAGTTAAATTGTACGAAAATAATTTGCCTAGTGAGGGTAGTTATTTTCCTCTTAAAGAGTTTGCAACTGGAATTTATATTGTAACCATAGATAATGGATTAGAGATGATTTATAAAAAGTTTAATGTTGTCCAATAAAAATAATCTTGTTTTTCTATTTCTAATATGTTTCTTTTTTTCATTCGATACAGATAAAAACTTTTATTTATCTGTCCCTGCTGGGTTCCCTAAACCAGAAATACCAGCTGAAAATAAACTCAGTAAAGTAAAAATTGATCTTGGAAAAAAATTATTTTTTGATCCTCTTTTGTCTAGAGATTCTTCAGTTTCATGTGCTTCTTGTCACATTCCAAAATATGCATACACAGACGGCTTAAGAACTGCAGAAGGGATTAAAAAAAGAACGGTAACTAGAAACACCCCTACACTCACTAATATTGTTTACAATAAAAACTTTTTAAGGGACGGTGTAAATCCTTCTTTAGAAGAGCAAGCGTTGGTTCCGATTCATGAAAAAAATGAATTTGATTTTCATGTTTTATTACTAACCGAAAGACTAAAAAAAAATCCAGCATATTTAGATCTATTTCAAAAGGCTTTTGGTGCAATACCAACTCCAAAATTAATTACCCAGTCAATTGCTAGTTTTGAAAGAACTTTAATAAGTGGGAACTCTAGGTACGATCAATTTTATTTTCAAAATAATTCTGCTGCTTTGTCAACGTCCGAAATAAATGGAATGGAACTTTTTAAGAAATTGAATTGTGTAAAATGTCATAGTGGTTTTAATTTCTCAAATGGTCAAATTGTTAATAACGGTTTATACGAGAACTACCAGGATATGGGTAAAATGAGAGTTACTTTAAATGAAAATGACAACGGTTGTTTTAAAGTCCCTACATTAAGAAATATTGAAGTCACTGGTCCATATATGCATAATGGAAGTTTGGAGTCTTTAGAAGAAGTTATAGAACATTATTCAAAGGGTGGCATGAATCATAAAAACAAGCATGACTGGATAAAACCTTTTGAAATAAGCCAATCTGAAAAAGAAGATTTAGTTTCTTTTTTAAAATGTTTAACAGACAGTTCTTTTATTACTAATTATTAATAAAAGTTTTCACAACACTGTTATCTTTTAGTTGAACTATGTAGATTCTATTATTTTGAAACTCCTGGACAATTTGACCATTTAGGTTATAGATGTTTTTTATTTCACTACTTGTTTTAAAAAATTCATTAACAATACCTACGCTTCCGGCAACTCCATGCCACGTAACTTGTTCTGTGACTCCTGAACTGTTTGTTATTTCCATGGTAATGTAACCTTCTCCAGTTGTATTATTGGGATAAATGTGACAGTTCAAATAATAACTATCTCCATTTGTAATTATTAGATTACCACTATTAGAACCTATAGGATAACAGTTTGGAAAACAAAGTGAAAAATCCCATATAGAAGGTAAAGAATCTGAAACAATACTCCATGTCAGTGAATCGTTAGCTAAAGCATCAAGATAAGTACCTTGAGAAAAATCACCACTAGTTGATAGTCCTGACAAAGTCATATTGTTCTGTTGGATAGTAAAGCTTTGCCCCATGAACTTTGAGCCCAATAAAATTATAAATAGTAATAAAATGTTTTTCATAAATTAAATATACTTCTTAATCACTGATTTTCTTCCTATTGCTAATGTTATAAAATCTTTTTCCTTTCTAACTCCTCTTGCAGGAGAGTATTCTCTACCGTAAAAAATAATTTGTAAATGAAGTTTATTCCATATTTCTTTTGGAAATAATCTTTTGGCATCTTTCTCTGTTTGGACTACATTTTTACCATTTGTAAAACCCCACCTATACATTAGTCGATGAATATGGGTGTCAACAGGAAAAGCAGGTACACCAAATGCTTGACTAACTACTACCGAAGCAGTTTTATGGCCAACACCAGGGAGCTCTTCTAACAAGGATAAATTATTTGGAACTTGGCCTTGGTATTTGTTGATGAGTATAGAAGACAATTCATGGATGGCTTTAGATTTCTTTGGCGATAAGCCGCAGGGTCTAATAATGGATTTAATTTCTTCCACTTTTAATTGGACCATATCAATTGGATTGTTTGCTCTATTAAATAAAATTGGGGTTATTTTATTAACTCTCTCATCTGTACATTGAGCAGACAACAATACAGCAATTAAGAGAGTATAGGGGTCGGTATGCAATAACGGAACTGGTGTTTTAGGATATAATCTTTCAAGTTCATTTATAACATAGAGAACTTTATCAGATTTTGTCATTATATTCTTTTAAGAAATTTTTTTTGAACCCAACCTTTACGGTCGTTGAATGATATTTCGAACCACAGCTGATTTTCTCCAGTAATTTTTGCTTTTGTACCTTCGTGTAATTGATAAGTTGTAGACGAATTTTGTGATGGAGCCGTCATTACTTTAGCTGTAGGTGAGAAGACTACAGCATAATTAGAATTATTGATTTTAGACTTACTTATAGCACTAAATAAAACACAAGCTATAAAAATTAAAAGAGTAACGACAAAACTGTAAAAATAAATTCTCTTATATGTGTTTTTATTAGTAATCCAATAGAAGAAAAATAGAATGCAAGACAAAGAGAGGGTAATTATAGATGAAAAAGCCCAGTAGTTGGGAGATTTACCTAAAAAGCTAAAAACCAAGTCGTTAATAAATATTGATTTTTTTATAGAGTTTTTGTCTTTAAGAAAGGTATTACAAAACTGTAAATTATGCATTAAATCTTTATTTCCAGGAGCTATTTTCATTCCTTTTTCATAAAATAAAATAGCATGGGGTAAGCTATCTAATTTAAAATAACTGTTTCCTAAGTTTAATAACAACTCTTTACTAATTAGGCCATTATTATAAAGTTTTAAATAGCCTGTTTTTGCAGAGTCGTAATTTTTATTTTCGTAGTGAATGTTGGATACATTAAAAATGGAATCATTTTCTTGACAAATAACATTATTTGAAAAAATTAGAAAAATTAAACCTATTTGAACTATTCTAGACAGCATTTTTTTCAAATTTTTGGATTAAATTTTGACTTTCTTCTAGACTTTCTTTAGCCAGTTGATTTGTTAAGGGACTGTACTGAGCCATTTCACAATTGTTTAATATTTTATCCATTTGTAAAATGTCGTCTGAAGAAATACTGTTTTCTTTAAGTATTTCTTTAATCTTATCTCTACTTAAATCAGATAATTTTATTTGATATTTATTAGTTAAATAGATATTCCAAAGTTTTGAAATTTCTTTGTAAAAGTCGGTTACTGAAATTTGATCAATATTATTATTGAGGTTGTTAAATTCTTGATTTACTTTTTTTATAATTTTCTTGACTTTAATTTTCTCTTTATCAGTAAATCTATTTTTATTACTCAAAATTATTAGAATAAATATCAATCCAATTGGAATTGAAAATATAATAGACCAGTATAATTTGCTCCCAAATATTGGATCACTATAATCATACAACTTGGTTTTACTTTTTATGTGGTGAATGTTTTCATTTATTAATTCTACTTCTTCCTGTTCATTAATTGTATTGGAGTTAGGAGCCGATGAATTAGATAAACTTTGATTGGTTCCTTTACTAACTTTGATTTTAAAGCCAGGGTGATTTAAGATTTTATATTTATTTCTGGTTACATCAAAATAACAAAACTCAATGGGTGGAATTTCATAATCTCCATGAAATCTTGGAATTAGCAGTTGGTTCATTTTTTTTCTTCCAGAAATACCATTTTCACTTAAGGTTATTTTAGATTTAATTTCTTCAGGATATTTTTCCATGTCTTTTGGGAAATTGAGAATAGGCATCTTAATTTGTTTTAGATTACCACTTCCAGAAATAATTAGTTCTAAGTCTAAGGCTTCGTCTACAGCTAGTTCTAGTTTACTCAAATTAACATCCATTTTATAATTCTTACCAACCTGACCTTTAAAACTCTTAGGTGCGTTAGCAGGAAGTTTTTTAACATTTATAACGGGCTGGTTACTTTTAATGATTTTTGAGGTTCCTCGATTAAAAAAATCTCTATTGATAACTGTTGATACTTCAAAAGATGGTATAAATAACTTTCCAGATTTTTGCGGAGAAACAATTTCTTTTTTCAGAGTAAATACTCTAAAAGATATCCCATTAATAATTTCTTGTTCCTCTTTCCATTGTTTGTTTTTTGGTTCAATAAGTTCTGTCCAAAAATCACTTATCATAGGAAGATCATAATCCGTAATCTCTAGATTCCTTATGTGATAAGACGATTGATAAATTTTATATTTTACAATTAAATTTTCTCCAATATAGGGTTGGTAGTTGGAACAAGTTATTTTGGCGAATAGTTTACTGTTGGAATTATTAGAGTTAGTTTTTTTGTTATTGGAAGAAACCGTGTTTTCTTGCCCTTTAGAAACATTTACTGTAATTTTTTTTGTTTGGTAATCCTTTCCGTTGTAATTAACTTTAATAGATTCTATGGAAAGAGTTCCAGTATTTTTAGGAGTTATTATAAAAGTAGATTTATACTCGTTTTTGGATTTAAATTTCCCATTAATAATTGTTGTTTGACTTGATGAACTGGTGAAAGGACCTTGTTTAATTATAAAATCTTTAAAATTTAAATTATTTAGTTGAACCCTTTCACTTGATTCAACAGTAAATCTGATGTAGTCGTCTGTAGATATATTATTTTGGTCAACGTAAGATTTGAAAACAAAATCTTGGGAAATTGAAGAAAAAAAACTGAAAATGAACGATATGTAAAGTAATAAATTCTTCATTTACCAGTCTTTAGTTTTACTCTTCTTTTTCTGATCTCCTTTTTTTCTATTGACTTTTAGTAGAACCTTTTCTTCATCACCATTTATTGCATCTAAATTTTTTAAAGCCTGTTCTTTAGATTCTTTTTGCTGGTTTTTCTTTTTTTGATCTTGTTCTTTTTGATCTTTGTCTTTTTGATCTTTGTCTTTTTGATCTTTGTCTTTTTGATCTTTGTCTTGTTGGTCTTTGTCTTGTTGGTCTTTGTCTTGTTGGTCTTTGTCTTGTTGGTCTTTGTCTTGTTGGTCTTTATCTTTTTGATCTTTATCTTGTTGGTCTTTGTCTTGTTGGTCTTTGTCTTTTTGATCTTTATCTTGTTGGTCTTTGTCTTTGTTTTGCTGGTTTTGCATCAGCTTCATGGCGTAAGATAAATTGTACCTAGCATCACTATCTTTAGGGTTGTGTCTTAAAGATTGTTTGTACTCGTTAACTGCATTTTGTAAGTGCTCAGCTGAATTTTGTCCGCCTTCATTTACCTCTTTTTGGTGCTGCTTGAGAAATGAATTCCCTAAATTATAATGAGCTAACGATTTGTCTAATTTGTCTGATGATTTTGAAATGTAAGTTTTAAAATATTCTCTAGCTTCTTCATATTCTCCCATCATTAATGATGAATTACCGCTATTAAATATTGAATTAAGGTTGTTATCATCTGCGTCAAGTGAATTGTTATAGCTATTAGATGATTTCTCGAAATCTCCTTTTATAAAAAACTCGTTTCCTTTTTTTAACTCAAGTTTACTTTCAATAGTTTGAGAATACATACTCATACTAAGGATTGTAGTAGTTATTAAAAGCCTAATGTTTAGTGATAATTTCATTTAAATAATGTTATTTTTTCATCAATTTTGCCTCTTTTCTCAAAAATTACTAGATCTAAAAGTAATAAGATTAGTGCAGGAAATAAAAACCATTGAAATTGGTCATCGTAAGTAGAGTATCTGTCTTTTTTGAGAGTAGTTTTTTCTATTTTATTTATCCTGTCTATAATGGTTCTTAAATTTAAATTTAATCCTTTAGTTTTTGTGTAACTACCACTACCTGCTTGAGCAATATCAATTAAATTTTTTTCATTAAGTTTTGTTAAAACAGTAGATTCATCTTTATCTTTTTTAATACCTATTTTTCTCCCATTTCTAATTATAGGAATAGGGACACCTTTATCGGAACCCATTCCAACTGTACAAATAACTACTCCATCATCACTAGCTCTTCTTGCTGCTTCAACTGCCTGCTCTTCATGGTCTTCTCCATCGGAAATTATAACAATTGCTTTGTTAGTTTTTCTTTCTTCGTTAAAAGAGCTCATGCTTAATTCTATAGCATTTCCTATATCAGTTCCTTGAGAAGAAATCATATCGGTTCCAATACTTTTAAGAAACAATTTAGCTACTTGGTAGTCAGGTGTTAGAGGTAATTGCTTGTAAGCTTCACCAGCAAATACTACAATTCCAACATGATCTCCTCTAAGTTCGTTAATTAATTTACCTATTGCTAATTTTGCAATATCGAGTCGGTTGTATCCTTCAACGATATCTTCAGCCATCATACTTTTACTTATGTCTAGTGCAACCATTACATCGATACCTTTTGATGCAACAGTTCTTTCATTTTCACCATATTGAGGATTGGATGCAGCTATAATTAGTAAGCCAATAGCAGTTCTAAATAGTATGTATTTATAGATTGACCTATTATTCGAAAACCCATTAAATATTCTGCTCAGGGTATTTAACTTTGCAAACTTATTAACGGCGTTTTTCTTCCAAATTTTATTTTTTAGCCAAATAATATTTAAAATAAAAACTAAAACTAAAAGCCACAACACCTTCGGATGTTCTAATCTAAATTCTCTAACATTTAATATTAGATATTGGTATACAGAAAGTGTAATAGTCCAAAAAATAATTTCTAATATCAATAGAGTTATTATCAAACTAGAGGTTTTGGAGTAATATTTTTTCTTGTTTATTTTCATGAAATTCCTTGAAATAAGTATCTGGAAATAAAAAATTCTATTAATAAAAGCCCTAGACCAAATAAAATAAAAAGGTTACCCTTTTCAGGTAGATCAATGTCATATTCAATAGTTTTTATTTTAGCTTTCTCTAATTCGTTAATTTCCTTGTAAACAGATTTTAGCTTATCATTATCTGTGGCTCTAAAATATCTACCTCCAGTTTCACTTGCAATTGCTTTTAAGGTTTTTTCATCAATTTCAACATCTACATAATCATATATGTAATTCCCCGTAAAAGGGTCGATTGCTACAGGTGTTTTTGCTTTTCCATTCGTACCAACACCTATAGTATATACTCTAATATTAAACTCCTTAGCAATTTCGGTTGCGTTAAGTGGATGAATTTTCCCATGGGTGTTTACACCATCTGTTAATAAAATTATTACTTTACTTGGCGCTTCACTTTCACGTAATCTGTTTACTGCAGTTGCTAATCCCATGCCAATGGCTGTGCCTTGTTCTACAACACCTTGTTCAACAGATTCAATCAATTCAATTAGTATTTCTCTATCAGATGTTAGGGGACATTGAGTGTAAGATTCTCCTTCAAAAATCACCAAGCCAACACGGTCGTTTACTCTGTCTTTAACAAACTCTTTTGCTAAATCTTTAGAAGCTTCAAATCTATTTGGAGAAAAGTCCTTTGCTAACATGCTTCCTGAAGCATCCATGGATATCACAATGTCAATTCCTTCTTTAAAAAGTTCAGTTTCAGAATGCGCTTCAATAGGTATTTGAGGTCTTGCCAGTGCAATTATTAAAGAACCAATTGCGATTAATTTTAAAACAAATCCAAGATGTTGATATTTGCTTGTCCATTTGTCAGAAATCCCTTCAAAAAAGTTCAGACTTGAAATTTTCATAGGTTCATTCTTTTTTTGAAACAAAAAGAAGTAAATAATAACAGATATTGGTATTAATAGTAGAAACCAAAGAATCCAAGGGTCACTGAATTGATATTTCTGAAATAGGCTATTCATTATGTTCAGGACTTTTTATTTCTGGAATTAAATCTTGTCTTTCTAGCTCAATTAGATCTCTTATAGTTTTAATTGCTGAAATGTTATCTTTTTCTAAAGAGGATTGTTTTGCAAATTTCACTCCATCTGAAATTTCAAAAAAACGTTCAATAGAAGGAGTGAAATTTTTTGGTAAAGAACTCCATTTTAAAGCTTCTAATATTTCTGAACTTGTTTTTTCAAAAGTTTTGATTTGATATCTGTATTCTAAAAATTTCCAAAGAATATTTGATAGCTCACTGTAATATTTCTTGTAATATCCGTTTTCCCAATATTTTTGTTTTTCAATTTTAGAAAGTGTTTCTAGAAGTGTAATTTCAATTGGAATTGGTGGAGTTGAAATAGTCTCTTTGGTTTTTTTATTAAATCTTTTAATGATAATAAACAAAAGCAGGATCGAAATTACAATTCCTAGTATCCACCAAGCGTATTTGCTTAAAAAGTAAAGAACATATTCGTACCAGGAAATGGTAATTTCTTTAATTGGTTTTTCTTGTTTTATGGAAGATTTTTCATCAATTTCATCCAATGAAATTGAAAATTCTATGGAATTAGAATATGCAATTATAGAATCAACAAAAGCCAAAGCAGAAGGGAAAACAAATTGACCTGTATCAAAATTAGCAACAGAAATTTTTTGAGAGTATGTGATTAAGAAATTTCCAGTTTCATTTTTAATAGAAGATTTTTGAAGTATACTTTTGTTCCATAGTTCCCAATTATCTAATAGAGAATCTCCATTTTCTGACAATTTAAAATAAACAGTGTCGTATATTTTATCAGCTGGAATAGTTAATTTTAAATCAATTTCAACAGCTTCACCAACAGTAAGTTTCTTTTTTTTGGAAATAGATTGAAAATCAAAAGACTGGCTTTTAAAAGAAAAAGGTATTAATATTAATATGATTAAAAACTTTTTCAACGCTTTTTAAATAAATTCATAAGTGGATAAATATAACCGGACTGAAGACAAATATTAGCATGGTCAACTTTAGATTTTTTGAAAGATTCTAAAATACCATGTTCTCTTGAAAGAAAATTGTTGTAGTAGATATCTCTAACACTTTTACTGCTTGTATTTATCCATTTATTTTGTCCTGTTTCGCTGTCTGAAAATAAAGTCATTCCAGTATCGGGTAATTCTTTTTCTCTTGCGTCAAATATTCTTAGTGCTATTAAATCATGTTTTTTAGCAGTTATCTTAAGAGCATTTTCAAGTTTACTTTCTAGAAAATCCGAGATTAAAAAAGCTATGGCTCTTTTTTTAATGAGGTTGTTAAAATTTTGAAGTACTTCTCCTACATTGGTTAAAGTAGAGTTGGGCTTGAACTCGATAAGTTCTCTAATTATTCTTAAAATATGTTTTCTACCTTTTTTCGGAGGAATATATAATTCAATTTGATCTGAAAATAAAATGGCTCCTATTTTATCGTTGTTTTGAGTGGCTGAAAAGGCTAAAACAGCTCCTATTTCAGCAATAAACTCACGCTTGAGCAGATCATCAGAACCGAAACTTTCTGACCCTGAAATATCTACAATAAGCATTACAGTAAGTTCTCTTTCCTCTTCAAATACTTTTACATAAGGTTCATTAAATCGGGCAGTAACATTCCAATCTATAGTTCTGATCTCATCTCCAGGTATGTAATTTCTAACTTCCGAAAAGGCCATACCCCTACCTTTAAATGCCGAATGGTATTCCCCAGAAAATACCTGCTTGGACAAACCTTTCGTCTTTATCTCAATTTTTCTTACTTTTTTTAATAGTTCACTAGTTTCCAAAAGAAAGATTTAATTAAGGTACTTCAACTCTGTTTAATATGGTGGTAATTACATTTTCTGCAGTGATATTTTCAGCTTCAGCTTCATAAGATAATCCAATTCTATGTCTAAGCACGTCTTGAGAAACCGCTCTTACATCTTCAGGTATTACATAACCTCTTTTTTTCAAGAAGGCGTAGGCTTTTGCAGCACTAGCTAAAGAGATACTTGCTCTTGGAGAACCGCCAAATGAAATAAAATGTTTGATTTCGTCTAGTTGATAATGTTCTGGTTCTCTTGTGGCATAGACAATGTCTACAATATATTTTTCAATTTTTTCATCCATGTAAATTTTCTTTACAATATCTCTAGCCTTAATAATTTCTTTTGGGTCGACCACTTTATTGGGAGTTGGAAACCCTTCGGTAGATACATTTGCTCTTACAATCAGTCGTTCTTCTTCTCTGGATGGATAGGGTAAAACCACTTTCAGCATAAACCTGTCTACTTGCGCTTCTGGTAGTGGGTAAGTACCTTCTTGTTCAATTGGGTTTTGAGTTGCCATAACCAAAAATGGCTCAGGTAATTTATAGGTTTTATCACCAATAGTAATTTGTCTTTCTTGCATCGCCTCTAAAAGAGCACTCTGAACTTTTGCAGGAGCTCTGTTAATTTCATCAGCTAAAATAAAGTTAGAGAAAAGAGGGCCTTTTTTGGAGATAAACTCTTCCTTTTTTTGATTGTAAATCATGGTTCCCAATAAATCTGCAGGAAGAAGATCTGGTGTGAATTGTACTCTCTTGAAATCTACATTTATTACTTTAGATAAAGTGCTAATAGCCAATGTCTTTGCCAATCCCGGGACACCTTCTAAAAGAATATGACCATTAGATAGAAGTCCTATTAATAAACTTTCAATCATGTGTTGTTGTCCAATAATGACTTTTTTTATTTCCAGGTTTAGTAAATCAATAAAACCACTTTCTTTCTGAATTAGTTCATTAATTTTACTGATGTCAACATTTTTATCATTGATAGTATTTTCCAAACTTTCCATTCTTTAATTTTTAAACGAAAGTAAAAATGAAGATTCTTTTAAAAATCAAAAAAATACTTGTGTTAATATATGTTAACTAATTTTTAAAAATTTTGAGTGGTCTAATGACTTCTAGAATTAAATTTGGGTATGAAAAATAAAATAAAATTAAGCGATTGTATAGCAGCTGTTGAGAAGTTCCACGAATCATTTGGTATAGAAAACGAATATTCACCTGTAGCTAAGATTTCAGAAAATGATTATATGCTCAGACACAATCTTATGAAAGAAGAAAATGAAGAATATTTAGAAGCAGCTAAAGAAGGTGACCTGACAGAAATTGCTGATGCGGTTGGAGATATGCTCTATATTCTGTGTGGAACTATTCTAAAGCACGGATTACAAGATAAAATGCAAGATGTTTTCGAAGAAATTCAACGAAGTAACATGAGTAAGCTGGATAAAAATGGAAAACCAATTTACAGAGCGGATGGAAAAGTATTAAAATCAGATTTATATTTTAAACCCAATCTTAAAAAGATATTAAGTTCTTAAAATCCGATTTTAGAATCTGGTTTAGAAATATTTGTTTTAAGTTCTAGCATTTTGAGACAAGCAATAGCACTTTCTGTACCTTTATTACCGTGTTTACCTCCAGATCTATCAATGGACTGTTGTTCATTTTGATCTGTTAAAACACAAAAAATAGTTGGTTTATTATATCTTAAACCTAAGCCCATAATTCCGTTGGTAGCTCCTTGACAAACATAATCAAAATGCTTTGTTTCTCCTTGAATTACGCATCCAATGCAAATAACACCATCAACTAAGTTTTTATCTAATAAATACTGAGCACCAAGTGGTAATTCAAAGGTGCCAGGGACATTTTTTACTAATATATTGTCTATTGGAATACCTGATTTTTCAAGCACTGATTTAGCTCCGTTTAGAAGTCTGTTGGTTATTTTTTTATTCCAATCGGAAACTACAATACCAATTCTTGTTTTTTCAGGGTTTGAAACTATGAATTTTTCTTCTGAAGATAAATTTTTACCCTTAGTTGCCATTACTAAAGAGTGTCTTTTTTAAATTTAAAAACTGGACTTCCAAGTTTTAAAGATTCTGAGTATTTTTCGGCATTAATAGAATTATTATTATTTGGATAATTTTTATAAACCATCTCATACAGTATTATAGCCTCTTCGTAATTTTCTTCAATTTCATGACACAATGCAGCTTTCATTAGATATATTGGACTTGTTAAATCATTTTCTCTTCTATTGTAAGCTTTTTTATAATATTCTAAAGCATCACTTACGGATCCTAGCTGTAAATACGAGTCACCAATAGCACCTAATGTTATGGTGCCTAGCAATTCATCCTTGAAACTAACTTTATTAAGAGCTATTATAGCGTTTTCGTATTCTCGATTATTTATAAAGGAAATCCCTAAATTATATTGAGCAATTTGTCCGGCTTTTTGACCTGAATATTCTTCGGATATCTCTTGAAACCCTTTGAAAAATCCAAGGCTGTCTCCATAAATAGAAGCTTCCCAGTTATTTTCGTCAAAAGCTTTAGACTCAGCTTTCCATAATTCTTCTGAAGCTTCTTTTTCTTTTGGTTCTACCAACATTTTAACGTACACTAATTTGTAGGCTAATAATCCAAGAATTAAACCTCCAACAATTATTGCATATAATGTAACTTTCTTTTTATTGTTTAAATAATATTCAAAACCTTTTTCTCCAAGAATAAGTTCAAGTGTGTTTTCTGTTACATTTTCCTGATTAGAGTTGTCATTTACTACAGTGTTTTCAGAATTGTTTTCTACAGATTCTGATGCTACTTTATTTTTTTCTTCAGCCATTTATATTCAAATATAAAATCTTTCGATTTATTTAATTAGTTTGCAAAAATAGTTTTTTTTATAAACTATAAAGCTATCTTTTATATTGTAATTTTACATTATGTATATATCTAAGCTTTCTCTTGTTAATTTTAAAAATATTTTTCAAGTCGATTTAGAGCTTTCCAGTAGAGTAAATTGTTTTCTTGGCGATAATGGCCAAGGCAAGACTAATCTGTTAGATGCCATATATCATTTAAGTTATACTAAAAGCTTTTTCAATTCTGTAGATAGCCAAAATATCATGTTTAAAGAGGCGTTTTACGTAATTCAAGCCTCTATTTCTAATGTTGATGAAGAGATTAGTCTCTATTGTGGGCTAAAAAAAGGTGAAAAGAAAACATTTAAAAAAAATAAAAAAATTTATAAAAAACTTGCAGATCATATTGGTCTCTTTCCGGTAGTAATGATTACCCCATATGATATTAATTTAATTCTAGATGGTAGTGAGTCAAGGAGAAGGTTTTTTGATGCTTTAATTGCGCAATTTGATAAGAATTATTTATTAAGCCTTTTGCAGTATAACAAGCTTCTAAAACAGCGAAATGCATTCCTAAAAACTAAAAACACATCTATCGATTTACTTGATGTATATGACGAGCAAATGGTAGAACTTGCCAATTCTATTTTTAAATCCAGAGAAAATTTCACAAAAGAGTTTGTTCCTATTTTTAATAAATATTACAAAGATATTTCGTCCAACAAAGAAAAAGTATCACTCGATTATTTTTCATCTTTAATTGAATCCTCAATGAAGGATATTTTTATAAATAACAGAAACAAAGATCAAATAATTGGTCACACATCGTCAGGTGTTCATAGAGATGATTTCCTTTTTACAATAAATGAAAATCCACTTAAAAAATTTGGTTCTCAGGGCCAGCAGAAAACCTTCCTAATTGCCCTAAAACTAGCTAAATTTGAATATATTAAACTGAAAAAAAACATTACACCAGTACTGTTGTTAGACGATATATTTGACAAGTTAGACGATCATAGAGTGGGTTATATTTTATCTTTAATAGAGAAAAATAAACTTGGACAAACTTTTATTACAGATACCAACAAAGAAAAAATACCAAATATTTTAAAAAAGTTAAATATTCCAAGTAAATTATTTTGGATTGAAGAAGGGAATTCTTTTAAAATTAGTGCATGAAAAAAAGGACTGCAAACGAAGAGAAATTACAAAACGTTGTGAATGACTTTATAGATCAGACTGGTCTTAGAAAAAAATTCCAAGAACAAGAAATTTTACTTTCGTTCAAAGAAATAATGGGACCATTTTTAATGAAAAAAGTAAAAAAATCCTATGTGAAAAATCAAAAATTATTTTTACAACTTTCTAGTGCTGCTTTTAAACAAGAATTGGTTCTTCAAAAGACAGTTTTGTTGGGGCAATTAAATTCAAAAATCGGATCAAATTATTTAACAGACTTAGTACTAATCTAACGGCAGATTAACCCAAGCCAACATCCAGGGCCATCATAACTATAAATCCAGCTATCAAACCCATGGTTGCTAAATCTGTATTACCCCCTTTTTGACTTTCAGGAATAACTTCCTCAACAACAATAAAAATCATAGCTCCTGCTGCAAATGCTAGTGCATAAGGAAGTATGGGAAGTACTTGCATTACAATAGCTGCTCCAATAACTGCAAAAATTGGTTCTACAATTGCCGATAGCTGCCCCCACTGCCAAGATTTAAATTTACTCATCCCTTGTCTCCTTAGAGGCATAGAAACTGCAAAACCTTCGGGGAAATTCTGAATACCAATACCTATGGCTAAAGCTACTGCAGATCCAAGAGTAAATATTTCAATGTTTAAATTATTGACAATTTCTGGAGAAGCAATGGCTCCAAAAGCTACTCCAACAGCGAGACCTTCTGGAATATTGTGCAATGCAATGGCTAAAACTAATAAAATGGTCTTTTGCCATTTGGTGTTGAATCCTTCTGCTTGGTTTTTTTTATCAAATAAGTGCAAGTGTGGTATGATTTTATCTAAGGCAAATAAGAATAATGCACCTAAAAAAAATCCAATTGTCGGAGCCAGCCATGTAGGCATATTGGTTAATCCTAATTCTTTTTGCATCTCCACGTATTCTATTGAAGGTGCTAATAGAGACCAAAAGCTAGCAGCAATCATCACTCCTCCAGTAAAACCAAGAGATATGTCTAATACTTTTCTATTTGACGAATTAAAAAAGAAAACCAATCCCGAACCAATAGCAGTAACAACCCATGTGAATAGCCCCGCTAACAGTGCTTGTAAAATAGGATTTTGATCTATAAACCATATTTTTAAAGATTCAATCATAAGTTTCTAATAAAAGGTTTTGACAAATTTTTTCAGAAAAAGTTAGCTTTCTACTGTTGATTTTAACAACGTAAGTTCCATCAAATTCAATAATTTCTTGAACTTCAATTGCGTCTCCTAACTTAATATTTTCCTTATCCAAATAGCTAAGAAGACTCGCCGTTCCTTTTTTTACTCCAGTAATAATTCCTTTTTGAGATTCTTTAAGTTCAATCAATAATTTTTGATTCATTTTTTCTATCCTTCCTTCTTTATTTGGAATGGGATCTCCGTGAGGATCGTATTTAGGGAATTCAAGAAAGGCATCTAATTTATCGGTTAAATCTTCAGACTTAATATGTTCTAATTGTTCAGCAATTGTATGAACTTGACCCCATCCAAAACCAAGTTTTTCTACTAAAAAAGTTTCCCATAGTCGGTGTTTTCTAATTATTTGAAGTGCAATAAACCTCCCTTTTTGACTTAGCGAAGAACCTTTGTATTTAACATAATATATGTATTTTTTATCTGCTAGTTTCTTCAACATATCTGAAACACTGGAGGGCTTCATCTCTAAGTATTCTGCAATAGAATTGGTGGAAACTTCCTTGGTTTCTTTTTGTAAATGGTAAAGCGCTTTAAGATAATCTTCTTCTGATTGTGAATTCATTTCTAGTAAATATAAATATTATTTTTAGACAAGACTAAAAAATATGTTTTTTTTACTAGATTTGCCTCAATGAAAAAAATATTATATCTATCCATTCTATTATTTTATCAATTAACTGTATACACCCAAAACATTCGAGTTTCGGGTAAGGTGTTGGATGAAAGTTACCGTCCTTTACCATATGCACACATTACAGATATAGATTCTAAATCAGCTGTAGTTGCTGATTCAATTGGCAATTTCATTATTTTCTTAAATAATCCAATTTCTATTTTAAAAGCATCTGCTGTTGGATATAAAGATTTAGAAATTAAAACAACTCCTAAATCTATTTTGAAATCACTTGTTTTTAAACTTAGTGAAAATAACGATTTGCTTAATGAAATGGTTATCAGTGGAACTCTAGAATTAATAAAGAGAAAGGAAAGTCCAATACCAATAGCTGTCTATAAATCAAAATTTTTAAATGCAGTACCGTCTCCAAGTTTAGTTGAAGCTACGAATCAAATTGCTGGATTACGACCACAACTAAATTGTTCTGTCTGTAACACAGGTGACATCCATATAAATGGAATGGAAGGTGCTTATTCAATGGTTGTTCTAGATGGAATGCCGATTATGGGAGGATTGTCAACAGTTTACGGTCTTCAAGGGATTCCTACAAGTTTAATTGATCAAGTAGAGGTAATTAAAGGTCCTGCATCAACAGTTTACGGATCTGAAGCGATGGCAGGACTGATCAATGTTGTTACTAAAAGTGTGGAATGTATTCCGAAATTAACTGTGGATATTAATTTCTCTAATTGGGGAGAATTGCAAACTTCATTAAGTCTAAAATTTTTGGATAAAAAAAGATGGAAAGCATTTAGTGCTATTGATGTTTTTCGATACAACAACCCAATAGATAATAATGAGGATAACTTTACAGATTTAACATTGAAAAATAGGTATTCAATTTATAATAAGTTTCAGTTTTTTAGCAAGAATGGAGCGAATCCTTTAAATATTTCATTGAGATATTTAAATGAAAATAGATGGGGTGGAGAAATGGATTGGCAAACTGCTGACAGAGGAAAAAATACAGTTTATGGTGAATCTATTTTAACTAATAGGGTTGAGGCTAGTTCTTTCTACCTATTTCCATCTTTACCATCGCTAAAGTGGCAAACTTCATTTAGTTGGCACGATCAAAAATCTTGGTATGGTACTTCCCAATACGAAGCACAACAGATAATAGGATTCAGTCAGCTTACGCACCATCAAAAGATACAAAATAAACATCAGCTACTAAGTGGTTTAGCTCTTCGATACAATAACTACAATGATAATACTCCAGCTACTCTTTTCCCGGATATATGGTTACTTCCAGGGGCATTTATCCAGGATAATTATAAGCTCCATAGTAAGCACAGATTATTAATGGGTTGGAGAACTGATTATCACGATAAACACGGGTTTATTCACTCTCCAAGAATCAATTACCAATGGGATTTCATTACAAATTCTTCCATTAGGTTGGGATATGGAAATGGATTTAGAGTAGTTAATGTATTTACTGAAGATCATGCTGCTTTAACAGGATCTAGAGAAGTGGTTTTTCTGGAGGAACTAAGACCAGAAAGATCCAAAAATATTAATTTTTCTATGAGCAATAAATGGGTTCATAAAACATTAAATATTTTATTAGAAACGTCGGTTTTTCACTCTAGATTTTCAAATAAAATAATCCCTGATTTTCTGACCAACGATAATCAAATTATATATAAAAATTTAAGTGGTTATGCAGAAGCTAAGGGGTTTAGTGCAGATTTACTTATTAATTTTAAAAATATTCCGCTTAAATTATCTGTCAATAATACCTTTTTGGATGTTGCAAATTTTGAAGAATTAAGTAACGGATCAACTATTAAAAACAGACAATTATTAGCGGAAAAGTATAGTGTGAAATGGATCGCAGTATATTCTTTTAAAAAATTAGCTTTAGACATTAACTATGCTGCAACAAATTACGGTCCAATAAGATTACCCGTTCTAGAGAATGATGTAAGACCTGAATATTCAAGTCCTTATACCATTCATAACTTGAAAATAACCAAGAATTTAAATCGTGGTTGGAGTACTTATATTGGGGTGAGAAATTTCACCAATTTTACTCCACCTAATAACTCCATCTTAAGAGCTTTTGATCCTTTTGATGAAAATATAGGAATAGAAAATCCAAATGATTATACTTTTGATGCTTCCTATATGTATGCCTCCTTCCAAGGAATAAACTTGGTCTTTGGAGCAACTTTAGTTTTTTAGTTTAGAAGCAATATTTGTTTGTTTCAATAAGTTTTTTAGCAATTAATCTTCTATTGTCTTTAAGATTTGAAGCATTAATTTTTGTAAATCTTTTTAGTCCTAAAAGTAGAATTTTTTGTTCGTCTCCTTCAGAAATAGCATATAGCGCTTCTTTCCCATTTTTACTTATTTTTTCTACAGATTGGTGTTGGAAATTTATACACATTGCAATTTGTTCTGTTGTATTTTTTTCTCCATCTTTCATCACTAACTTTTCTGTTTTTAACAATGCAGATTCTAGTACGTAAGTTTCAATAATCATATCTGCAATATTCATCATGACTTCTTGTTCTGTAGCTATTTTATTACCTAATTTTTCAGACACAGATCCAGCAACTAAAAGAACAGCTTTTTTCAAATTATTAAGAACCTTTTTCTCTTCAGTAAACAGTCCCTTAGAAGTATTTTCAAAAGTGGGTAGTGTTAGTAATTCTTTAGCTACTCTTTTCACCGACGACATTAAATCTATTTCTCCAGTAGTTCCTTTTTTGAGAATCATTTTAACAATTAGAAGTCTATTTATTTCATTGGTTCCTTCATAAATTCTAGAAATTCTAGCGTCTCTGTAAGCAGCTTCTACTTCTGATTCTGCTGAAAAACCCATACCTCCATATATTTGTACTGCTTCATCTGAAACATACTGAACGACTTCTGAACAGAATACTTTTAAAATAGCACATTCAATAGAATATTCTTGAACTCCTAATAGCTTTGCTTTTTGAGAATCGATTCCACTTTCTTCTAATCTTTTAATATGATTTTCTATATTTTGTCCACTTCTATAATTTGCAGCATCTGCTACGTAAATTTTAGTAGCCATTTCTGCTATTTTATGTTGAATAGCTCCGAAAGAAGAAATAGAAGTTTTAAATTGTTTACGTTCGTTAGAGTAATTAATAGCATAGTTTATGATTCTTTTAGATGCTCCAGTGACTGCTACACCTAATTTTATTCTTCCTACGTTTAAAGCATTCATGGCAATTTTAAATCCTTCTTCTCGTTTTCCCAACATTGCAGACGTTGGTACTTTTACTTTGTTGTAAAAAACTTGTCTTGTAGATGATGATCTAATTCCCAGTTTGTGTTCTTCAGGATTTAATGTTAATCCTTCTACTTTATCTTTTTCAAACACAAATGCTGTTATATTTTTATCGTTTTCTATTCGAGCAAAGACAATAAAAACATGTGCAAAACCTGCATTTGAAATCCATATTTTTTGACCTGTAATTTCATAGTGTTTCTCATCTTCTGTAAGAACTGCTTTTGTTTTGCCCGAATTAGCGTCGGATCCAGCATCCGGTTCAGTTAGATTGTAGCAAGCCATCCATTCACCAGACGAGATTTTAGGTAAATAATACATTTTTTGCTCTTCATTTCCATAAAGTAAAATGGGTAGTGTTCCAATTCCAGTATGAGCGCCGAATGCAGTAGCAATAGAACCAGATAAGCTGGATATTTCTTCACAAATAAGCATTCCTGTATTAAAACCCATTCCCAATCCCTGATATTTTTCAGGAACATTAATAGCTAATAGACCTAAGTTACCTGCTTTACGCATGAGTTCTTCTACTAAAGAATACTCTTTATTTTCAAATCGCATTAAGTGGGGCTTCACCTCTTTTTCTGAAAACTCAACTGTTGCACTGAGCATCATCATTTGTTCTTCCCCAAATTCTTCTCTAATAAAAACATCTTCTGCTTTCGTTTCTTTTACAAGAAATTCACCTCCTTTAATAATCTTATCTTCCTCTATCTTCATTAATTTTAATTTAAAAGTTCAAATATTCCACATGCACCTTGACCAGTTCCCACGCACATAGTTACGGCTCCTATTTTTTGTTTTCTTCGTCTCATTTCATTGAATAACTGTACACTTAGTTTAGCTCCAGTGCATCCTAAGGGATGTCCAAGGGCAATAGCTCCTCCGTTAACATTAACTAGTTCAGGATTTAGTCCTAGTTCTTTAATAATTGCTACAGATTGAGATGCAAAGGCTTCGTTCAGTTCAATTTGTTCTAAGTCTTTAAGTTTTAATCCCGCCATTTTTAAGGCTTCAGGAATAGCGTATAAAGGCCCAACACCCATTATTTTTGGCTCTAAACCTATTACTTTGTATGAAATCAATCTAGCAATAGGAGTAATGTTCAGTTCTTTAACCATACTTTCAGACATCACCATAACGAACGCTGCACCATCAGAAGTTTGAGAGGAATTACCTGCAGTTACTGTTCCACCATTTTTAAATACGGGACGTAATTTAGAAAGTGCTTCTATATTTGAATTTTTTCTTGGTCCTTCATCAATATTAACGCTATACTTTTGTTCTTGTCTTTTTTCGTTATCGTCTAAAAAGATATGATGGACTTTAATAGGAGCAATTTCATCTTTAAATTTCCCTTTTTCTATTGCTGAAATGGCCTTAATATGAGAGTTTAAAGCAAATTCATCTTGGGCAGACCGGCTTACTTTATACTTTTCTGCAACAGCCTCTGCGGTAAGTCCCATACCCCAATACCATTCTGGGTTTTCTTTACTTGCTTTTGGATGAGGAACTATTCTCCATCCGCCAAATGGAATAGGGGACATGCATTCAACTCCACCAGCTATGATGCAGTCTGCTGCTCCTGCTTCTATTTGATATTTTGCAAGAGCAATACTCTGAAGTCCTGAAGAACAATATCTGTTAACCGTCATTCCAGGAACTTTATCAGTTTCCAGTCCCATTAAAGAAATCATTCTTGCTAGGTTGAGACCTTGCTCTCCTTCAGGGGTTGCATTTCCAACAATTACGTCGTCAATTCTTTTAGTATCTAGATTAGGAAAATCTTTAAGTAAATGCTGAATTACTTGCTTTCCCATTTCGTCAGGTCTGGTAAAACGAAAAATTCCTTTGGATGATTTCCCAACTGCTGATCTATAACCACCTACAATATACGCTGTTTTCATAATTTAATTTCTTAAAATTTTACCAGTTTGTAATAAGCTTTGTATTCTTTCTAATGTTTTTCTTTCACTACACAATTCAATAAAAGCTTTTCGTTCCATATCTAATAAATATTGTTCAGATACCTCAGTGATTTGAGACAGGTCTCCTCCTGCAAGAACATATCCTAATTTTTCAGAAATTAGCTGATCGTGCTTAGACATATAGTTCCCAGACATCATAGAGTGGGCACCTGCGTAGACAATTCCGAGACCTTCTTGACCCAAAACCGAAATGTCTTTTCTAATATTTTTTTGGATATATCCTTCTTCAACCATTTGCAGACAAGCATGTTTAGCATAAACAATTTGATTGCTTTTAGAAATTATTACTTCGTCTGTTCCTGTTCTTAAAAAACCAAGATCCATAGCTTCTTTTGCAGAACTAGATACTTTGGCTTGACCAATAGTTAGAAAATTGTCTCTAAATCTGTTTATTCTAATGTCTCCTGGACGTAATCCATCTGAAAATCTAAGAGCCATTTCTTTTGTTCCACCACCACCTGGTATTAATCCTACACCAAATTCAACCAATCCCATGTAAGTTTCTGCGTGAGCAATTACCTTATCTGCATGCAAACAAATTTCACAACCACCACCAAGTGTCAAACCATGTGGAGCAGCAACAATAGGAATAGGTGAATACCTCAGTCGCATGGTAGTATTTTGAAATGTCTTTACAGCAAGCTCTAGCTCTTCAAATTCTTGTTCCATTGCCAACATAAAAATTATACCCACGTTAGCTCCTGCAGAAAAATTTGCACCTTCATTGGCAATAACTATGCCCTTATAATTTCCTTCCTCACATAAATCTATTGCATAATTAAGAGCACCTAATATTTCACTACCAATGGTATTCATTTTAGAGTGAAAAGCCACATTAATTATTCCATCTCCAAGATTAATGATAGAAGCTTCTTTATTTTTCCAAACTAAATTAGTTTGACTTAAATAGTTTAGTGAAATAGTGTCTGCAAATCCAGGAATTAAATCAAACCTTGTATTTGAATGATTGTAAAAAAATTCCCCATCTTGATTGGAATTGTAAAACGAAAAACTTTCTTTATCAGCAATATTCTTTATCCAATCTGGAACTATTAAGTTAGATGCTAATATGGATTTTAATCCAGATTGAAAACCAACTGCATCCCACAATTCAAAAGGCCCCATTTCCCAACCAAACCCTGCTTTCATAGCTTGATCTATGGAATAGATGTCGTCTGATATTTCAGGTGTTCTACAAGCGGAATAGCTGAAAATACCAGCAAATATTTTTCTGTAGAACTCCCCAGCTTTATCTTCGCCATTAAAAAGAATTTGAATTCTTTTGGAGAGCTTTTCTACTTTTTTTGCTTTGGCTATTGTCTCGTATTTTGATTTTTTTGATTCTTTATATTTTAGATTAACTAAATCAAGTTCTAGTATCTTTTTCTTTCTGTTTTCATCTATTATTTTTTTGTAAAATCCTTGGCCAGATTTACTTCCTAACCAATTGTTTTTTTTCATACTTACAATGAAATCTGGTAATTGAAATACTCTATTTCTTTCATCCTCTGGACAATTTGATTTTACACCATTTGCAACATGAATTAAGGTGTCTAACCCTACTACGTCACATGTTCTAAAGGTAGCGGACTTAGGTCTTCCCATAATAGGGCCAGTGAATAGATCTACATCTGATACAGAAAGTTCCATTTGCTTTACAACATGAAAAAGCTCTTGTATTGCAAAAACACCTATTCTGTTGGCAATAAAAGCAGGTGTATCTTTACATAAGACAGTAGTTTTTCCTAATATTTTCTCACCAAAATTCATCATGAATTTGATGATTTCTCCTTTAGTGAATGGAGATGGAATGAATTCTAATAAGTTTAAATATCTTGCGGGATTGAAAAAATGACTTCCGAAAAAATGAGCTTTAAAATCGTCAGATCTTTTTTCCAGCATTGAACTAATGGGAATTCCAGATGTATTACTAGAAATCAAAGCTCCTTTTTTACGATATAAATCTACTTTTTCAAAGATTATATTTTTAATATCAAGTCTTTCTACAACTACTTCAATAATCCAATCGTAATTTTTTATTTTTTTAAAATCATCACTAAAATTTCCTGTAGTAATATTCTTTAGTACAGCTTTATTGAAAATTGGTGAAGGCTTTGATTTTACGGAATTTTTCAAAGAATTGTTAACGATACTATTTCTGATACTGCTCTTCTTATTTTCTTCTTCGCCAATTGGAACCATGTCTAATAGTAAAACATCTAATCCTATATTAGCTAAATGACAAGCGATTCCAGAACCCATTATACCAGAGCCTAAAACAGCTACTTTTTTTATGTTTTTTACCATAGTACTTTAAAAAATATTATTGCTATCAATTATCTTATTTACCTTATTTAGAACATTAAAACATGTTTTTAAATCATTTGAATTAATTTCTTCTTGAATTTTTTTATTGAATTCTATTACATAATTTCTAGACTTATTTCTCATCTTTTGACCCTCTTCTGTAAGATGAAGATTTACCATTCTTTTATCTTTGAAGTCCTCTTTTTTTTCTATCCAACCATTTTTTTCTAAAGTTTTTATCATTCTGGTTAGACTTCTTGCTTCCATTCCCATTTTGGGACCCAATTTTGTCGAAGGTGTGCCATCTTTATCAATATTCAATAAAGCATAACCTATAGACATACTTCCCCCAAATTCACTTGCTTTTGAGTTATACATTCTTGATACATTATACCAAGACCACCGAATATGAAAGTCTACTGTTTCCTGAGGTTTCATGAAAAATATTTAACTAAATATAGAAAAATATAGTATGCACGCATACTATTAGGTTAAAAAAAACCTAATTATTTTGAATTATTTTTCCCGACATTTTAAGTAGGGTAGCATTGGATTCTAGTAAGTCGTAACTTGCTTGATAAAGAGCAACTCCAGAGGTTAGAAATGCCATTTCAATATCTCTAAAATTGAAGGAATTTATGAGACCACTTTGTTCTTTTAATTTTGCTATTTCTAAATTATTTTTTGAAACTAAAAATGCTTTTTGTGTCAAATCAAATATTTTTATTCTAGTCTGATAGAGCTCAAAAGCATTGGTCAATTCAAAATTTAATTGTTCTGCCATTTGTGCCATTTGTAACTGATCCACTTCATTCTGAATCTGTAATGCCTTGATGCCTCTTTTAACCTTTCCACCGTCATAAATTTTAAAGTTTAAAGTAAAGTTTCCGTAATAATTTAAATTTCTGCTTCCTGCTTTTCTAATTGGAGAATTTGCATCGTTGGTGCTCAGTTGGCCAAAGCTAGAATTCAGTCCACCACTGAAATTTATAACTGGATAGAATTGAGACTTAGCTATAGAAATATCTTGCTGAGTTAATGCAATATTTATAAATTGATTTTTGATGTTGGTGTTATTTGACAGCATTTCTTTTTTGAGAACAGCTAAATCTTTTTTTGTTAATTCAGGTTTAATATCAGAACTTAAAATCCAATTTTTTTCAACTTCTTCTCCCATAATTAGATTAAGATTTCTAACTGAATTTTTAAAATTTAATTCTTGTAAGTATTTGTTGGAACTATCAGTGTATAAATTACCCTCGTATTGAAGCAAGTCAAATTTTACACCAACTCCAATATTACTTTTTATAAGTTGTTGTGCATATTTTTCACTTGTTAGTTTTACAATATTTTCTAATAATTTTAGTTGCTCCATTTGCATCTTGGATTGATAATAAGCTAAAATTATTCCGTGAATGGTATTTTCAACTGCTAGAGTTGCTGTATTTTCACTTTGAAGCTGGAGTTGCTCTAGTTTTATTTTATTTGCTTTGACACCAAATCCATTAAAAATAGTCCAATTCATTGCTATATTCCCGCTAACATCGTTTGATTGGAAAAGGAAAGGAGCAAACGAAATTGGATTTTTTCTTTGATCTGAAATAGAATTGTTTTGACCTAAATTAACATTTAACTGAGGAAGTCTTCCCGCTTCTCCCCAATTATTAAATAGAGAATTGATTTCCACATTTTTTTGTGTTAACCTAATATCGTAGTTTTTTTGTAAACCAATCTCAATAGCTTTACTTAGACTTAGAGAGTCTTGTGAGAAGCCCAAGAAGGGAACCAAAAACAATATGAAAAGTAATTTATTCCTCAAACTCTTTAACTCTTTTAAGATTTTCAATAACTGGCTCTACTTCATCCCAGGTTGGAGCAATTTTTCCGCCTTCCCAAATCCATTTCTTAGTTCTTTTTATATCGTTAAAATATAAAATTAATGGTGGGAAATAAATAAGAAGTATTAGGGTGCCAAATAAAACACCATATGCTACAGAAATAGCCATAGGTATTAAAAATTGAGCTTGAAAACTTTCTTCTAAAATTAATGGGTAAAGACCAGCAACAGTGGTAATGGTAGTTAAAATAATGGCTCTAAACCTAGATTTCCCTGCTTTTAAGACAGCTTCTTTCATGCCCATACCCAATGCTAAGTTTTTGTTGTACTGGTCCAGCATTACAACCGCATCGTTAACTAAAATGCCTACTAAAGCAACTACTCCCCAAACACTTAAAGTGGAAAAAGGTTTTCCAACAATTCCGTGTCCAAGCAAGGCACTAAAAATTCCAACTGGAACAACCATTAGTATAAGTCTACTTTGATAGAAAGATTTAAAGTTTAAAGAAATGGTAACCATGATTAATATAATACTAATTAAAAATGCAATACCTAGCCTCATACCAGAATCTGCTGCTCTTTCTGCTTGGCCTTTAATTTGGAAGTCAACGTTGGGAAAAAGCTCCGACATTTTAGGTAAAATTTCTTTTTTTATCTGTGAGTTTACTTGTCCAGAAAGTTCTGCGTCTGTTAGTGATGCATCTACTCTAACTTCTTTTTTACCGTCAATATGGTTGATTTTAATTTTACCTCTTTTAATGGAGTAATCTGCTAACTCTCTTAAAGGAAACTCCTGACCATTTTCAGTTTTAATTCTTGTATTTTCAATATCTCCAACAGAATTTCTGTCTTTTAAAGGATATCGCAACCAAATTTTAACCTCGTCTCTTCCTTTAATTAGCCTCTGTACTTCTTGTCCGAAAAAACCTTGTCTAATTTGATTTGAAATTGTCAACTCATTCAATCCAAGTAGATAGGCTTTATTTTTTAATTCTAAATGAAGTTCTCTATTTCCAATTCCACTATTGTCTAAAACATTCTTAACTTCTGGAAAACTTCCTAGTTGATCTTTCATCCAATTGGCAGCGTTTTGTAAGTCATCTCCATTTTCACTTTGAAGCGAAATAGATACAGCTTTACCAAATCTTTGCTGACCACCAACCGTAAATTTTTCTAAAAATCTGGTTGAATCTTTTGGGAATTTCTTTTTCAATTCGTTAGACATGTCTATGGTAGAAATGTGTTCATTTTCCTTTACAGATATTCTAACAGACCCAACATGCGATCCAACTTCCCCTAAATTTTCAGTACTTCCTACACTGATGGCTTTGTAGGTAATTATGGTATCGTTGTATCTTGTCATTAATTCCTTATTGTAATCATCTACTATAGAGTCACAATACCATAGGAATTTTTCTGTTCTTGTTTCTCTTTCACCCGGTTGATAGGTGAATTCTACAAGGATACTATCAAAGGGAATACTTGGAAAAAAAGTCCATCTAATAAATCCGAAATTAAAAAGTAAAATTACTAATCCAATAAATCCCATTGGTCCCCATACATGAAGACGATGTCTTTTAAGTATTTTTTCTAATAAATTCCCATAACTATCTCTAACAATATTTACTCCTTTTTCAAGTTTATGTCTTAGTTTTCCATTCTTTTTATTGTTACGATTAAGTATTTTCTTACTTGCTAAGTGGGATGGAAGAATTAAAAAAGCTTCAACTAAAGAAAATAACAAGCAGGCTATTACGCTAAAAGCCATTTCTTGCATCATTTCCATTTCTCCTCCAACAAATAGCAATGTTGAAAATGCAAATACAGTAGTTAACACAGATGTAAAAACGGCATTCATAACTTCTGTTGTACCATCTAGTGCAGCTTTCATTGGGGATTTACCTCTTTCAAAGTGCGCATATATATTTTCTGCAATAACAATTCCGTCGTCAACTAAAATCCCTACTACTAGTATCATTCCGAATAATGAAATCATATTGATAGTCATTCCATACATGATACCAAAAGAAATCATCCCAATAAAAGAAAACGGGATTCCAAAAGCAACCCATAAAGAAAGTCGAAGGCTTAAAAACAAGCCCAAAACAAAACAAACTAAAAACAATCCAATGACAAGGTTATAACTTAAGGTGTCAATCCTTTGGTCTAATAAATCTGCAAACTGAAATAAAGACCTCATTTGAAAGTTTTCTTGTTTTTTATTGAAGTCTTCAATGTAATTTGTCATTTCAGAAGCAATTTTATCCAAGTCTTCATCCGTAGTTTTTTTCACAATAAAACTGACTCCTCTTTTACCATTGACATAATTTTTAAGAGGTATTTCTGAAAAGTCAAGTTTTACATCTGCAATATCCTTTAGCTTAATTAAATCTCCATTTGGTTGCGCAAAAATTACAGTTTCTTTAACTTTTTCAGGATCTGTTGATCTGTTCATGGATCGAATAATTATTTCCTCGTCGTCTGTTTTAACGCTTCCTCCAGAAAGGTCGATGTTGCTAGATTTAATAACATTTGATATGTAGTTAAAGCTGAGGCCGTATTTTAGCAAATCATTTTCTCGAATATCTACTGCGATGATAACAGGTGGGTATCCAACCACATCAATTTGGCTTATTTCCTTGGAGGATAGTAAGTCTTGTTCTACTTTTTCAGCTATTTTTTTTAATTCCCACAAATCATCTGTTCCGTAGAGAGAGTAAAACCCAACTACATTAGAAAGACCTCCCATTCCTCTTGAAGTTTGAGCAAATACTAGCGGTCTCTCAGCTCCTGATGGAAACTGACTAATTCCATCAACAGAGTTTTTCACATCCTGTAGCATTTTATCTACGTCAATACCTTCAACACCTGTTACAGTTATATTTGACAGATTTTCGGAGGATTTTGATGTAATTTCTTTAACTCCCTGAATACCATTTAGTGATTCTTCAATTTTAGTAGTAATACCTTCTTCAACTTCTTTTGGAGATGCTCCCGGGTAAGCAACTGTTATATATACCCTATTGGGATTCATTTCTGGAAAAAATGATTTGGGCATCATCAATAAACTTAAAACACCAGCAATTCCAGTAATTACGATTAGTGCATTAGCCCAAATTGGAAATTTGATAAAATAGGCAATAAGTTTTTTCATGTTATTGAAAAACGGGTGTTAGTTTCGTGTCCAGTTTTGCATTAATAAGTGGTTGAGAGACAAATAAAAGAGAATCTCTCAAATTATCAACGTAGTAATATTTATCGTCACTTGAACGTACATTTATTTCTAATTCCGTTATGGTGCTATCTAAATTAAATGCATAGATTTTATTTTTACCAAAAACGGCTTTTCTTGGAATTCTACTTACTAGCTCTGAATCTTCGAACTCCATTACGGCTTGCACATACATTCCATAATACAAGGGATGATTGCCATCAGGTTTCACATATACTGGTACACTTTGAGTGTTGGCGTTTATAAAATTACCTTTTCTTAAAACTATGCCCTCAAATTCCACATTATTTTCACTTAGAGTTACTTTACTGCCCAATTTAATTTTTTGCATGTACTTAACTGGAACTGGAATTTCAATTTCTAGTTTATCATTTCTCATGACTTGTATCACTGGACTTCCAGGATTAACAATAGCTCCTTGATCGCTGTAAGATTCAACAATAGATCCATTAAATGGGGCGATTTGGTTGTATTTGGTTAGTTTGTATTCGTCGCTTTTAATATTTAGGTATTCTGCTAGTAGATTTCTGGAAATTATAAAGTTTTTTTCTCTAGCTGAGGAAAAAGAAGGGAAATCTTCAAGAGGTTGGTCAACTGTAATGGAATTAAAAAAAGTATACCATTTATCGTAATTATCGGAGTGGTCTGTGGCCAAGTCGGGTAGGACAGATGTCCAAAGACTTAAGTAACCACTTTTTCTAGCAGCCAACATTAATTTTGCATCAATATCTCTTATCTTAAATAATAAATTCCCCTTGGAAAAGGTAGTGCCTTTCTTTAGTGAAATAGGACTGTTTAAAACTCCTTGAACTTCAGTGGAAATATTAATAATTGTTCCTGGTAAAACTCTTCCAGATCCTGCAACAGTTACTGGATGAGATTCGTTTTTTACTTTCTGAATATTTGCAAATTTTTCTGTAAGTACTGGACTAACATCTTTAATCTGTGAAGATCTGATTTCTTCAGCATGTGCTTCTCCATAACTGACGCCGGATTGGTAGCTGAGGCTTCCAACCATAAATAATAATCCTATTACTAATAATAGAATTATAAATACAATAAACTTTCTTGCTTTCATTTTTTAAAATCGTACAAAGATAATTTATAATGTTTAATAAAATGTTAAAAAATTAAAACAAAGGAACAACCTTTTACAGCTGTAAATCTGGTAATGATCAAAAAAAGCCCCGAGGGGCTTTAATTTACTTGTTAGCGTGAGATCCGTCGCAAAATCCATCAGGATTTGCAGTATTCCCGCATCCACATTTAGGTCGGTCAGTGTTCATATACTAGTTGTTAGTTATTAATTTAATTTTTAAATTGAAGATATCGTCTATTGCAGCATCTCCTAGACTATCAAAAAATGAATTGGAGCCATATTTTACATTGTGCTTCGATCTATCAATATCTAAAGTAGCTGTAAAAACATTTTTATTTTTTGATACTTCAAAAGTTATTTTTTGAGTCAATCCTTTAATGGTTAAATCACCAGAAACATTTGCTTTATCGTTTTTAAATGTAGAAGATTCAGTTACTTTAAAAGACGCGGTAGGGTATTTGTTTACTCCAAAAAAATCATCAGACTTTAAGTGTCCAACTAGTTTTTGATTATATCCTTCATCATCTAGGTCTGTACAAGTTATGGTATTCATATCGATGGTGAAAGATCCAGATTGTATTTGATTATTTTTATAATCAATCATACCATTTTTCAGTTGAATGTTTCCATTGTGTTGTCCACCAATTTTTTTTCCAATCCATTCAACAGAAGACTTTTGAGTGTTTATGTTTTGAGCACTTAACCCTAAAACTACCAATGTAAAGGCCAATGCAGAAATATATTTAATGATTTTCATTGTTTTAATTTAATTTTAAGCAAACTTCACATAAATAGTGTGCATCTCCATTAATCTAGATTAAGAAATGCAATTGATTAAGATTCTCCCCTTATTTTACTTAGCGCTTCTGGGGTAATCCCTAGATAGGAAGCTATCATTTTTTGTGGCACTCTGTTTGGAAGTAGAGGATAAGTTTCTAAAAATATCTGATATCTCTCTTTGGCAGAAGAACTCATTAATTGAATTACTCTACGTTGTAAAGATCCAATTCTTCTGGCCAATAATTTTGAGTTTTTTTGAAGTTTTTCTTTTGACGATTCAGCATAATTAAAGTCATCTATTGTGAAAATAACTATTTCACTATCTTCAATTGTTTCAATACAGAGCTCAGTAGGTTTGTTAAATACATTCGATTCTAAGTCTGCTATTATCCAGTCTTCCGCACCAAACATAAATATATGTTCTTTCCCTTTTTCATCAATAGAGTAACTTCTTATCAATCCTTTTTTCACATAAAAAGCATTTTTTGAAACAACACCTTGCTTTTGAATGATTTCTTTCTTTTTAAATTTTTTGTGAATTGCTTTAGTATCTGTACCTATTATTTCAGTGAGAAAGTCCATTCAGTTACGATTTAGTTGCCTTTAATTCTATGAATAAGCTCTTGGAAAACCATTTCGAAATTTTTAATTGGTGGTTGTCTTTTAATGGCTGTCACGTTTCCAGTTTCATCAATATTAAGTTCGTAATACCATAAAAACGAAGCTTTGTTTACATCCATACCCATTTGCCCAAATCTTAAGTCCCAAAAAAGTAATTTCCCATTTCTTTCTTCTATTCTATACCATCCAGCCGAAATATCGATAAGTTGTTGAACAACTTCTTGATCTAAATAAGGAACTATTAATTGGTGGTTTTTTTCAAACTCTTTAGAATAACTTATTTCGTGCTGGTCAAAAAGAGAATAGTAAGCAGTTCTATAACCGTTGTCAGTTTCGATTAATGACGACCAAAGTATTGAGTTTAAGGGAGCCGGTTTGGTATCCATTTCAATATATTCTATGTTTTGATTTTGTAATCCTTTTTTAAATTCCTTAAAAGAGATCCATTTAAATATTAAGGTAAGTATTAGGTATGAAGTACTTAAAGAAAGTCCTATTTTATTCAATTTAGATCTCTTGGGGTTTTCTCTTTTTAATCTCATCGCTGCTATTAAAAATCCAAGAAAGGGTAAGGTATATATGGGATCAACTACAAAAATATTTTGGTACGCTAAACGGTAATCGAATGGCCAGAAAAACTGTGTGCCCCATGTTGTATGTGCATCTAATAATGGGTGGGTAACAGTAGTCCAAAAAAAAAGCTTGGTCCAATCTCTAAACGATACATGTTTTATTTTAAAATGTATTTTTTTGGCAATCCATCCTAAAACAGGAGCTATTAAAATAGCAAAAACAATAGAGTGTGAAAAACCTCTATGCATTTGAGTGGCTGATATTTCGTCTGTAAAATATCTAAGTAAAACATCTAAATCAGGAAGGGTTCCAGCTATTGCTCCCCACAAAATAGCTTTATTACCAATTTTCTTTCCTAAAACTGCTTCCCCAACCGATGCTCCTAGTACAATTTGAGTAAGTGAATCCAAAAATGATTAAAAATTATCTCCGTCGATCATTCTACCCAACCCCCCTAAAACTGAGCCTTCTCCTTTAGATTTGCCTCCCATTTTGGGTGCATTTTGAAGTATTCTATCTGCCATTCTAGAAAAAGGTAAACTTTGAAGATATACTGTTCCAGTACCTTTAACAGTAGCTAGAAAAAGTCCTTCGCCACCAAAAATCATGGATTTTAAATTCCCCGCTTTTTCTATATTATAGTCTAGAGTATTAGTAAAAGCAACAATGCAACCAGTATCTATAAGAAGGGTCTCGTTATTTAATTCTTTCTTAACTACCGTACCACCGGCATGAAGAAAAGCCAATCCATTTCCTCTAAGTTTTTGAAGAATAAATCCTTCACCACCAAAAAAACCAGCTCCAATTCGTTTATTAAAGGCAATAGACACATTAGTTCCCATTGCAGCACATAAAAAAGCATCTTTTTGACAAAGTATTTCTCCGTTAACCTCTTTTAAATCGATAGGAATAATGGAACCTGGGTAAGGGGCTGCAAAAGCTACTTCTTTTTTCCCACTTCCAATATTTGTAAAATGAGTTAAAAATATAGATTCACCAGTTAAAACTCTTTTTCCAACGCTAAATAGCTTGTTCATAAAACTGCTATTTACTTCGGAACCATCTCCCATTTTCGCTTCAAATGAAATTCCACCATCCATCCAGTTCATGGAGCCAGCTTCAGCAATTACAGTTTCATTAGGATCGAGTTCAATCGCAACTGTTTGCAGGTCGTCACCATGTATTTTATAATCAATTACGTGAGAATCCATTAATCGTCGCCATTTATTAATACAGGTGTTTTACCGTCTGTTAATATCAGTTTTGCATTTGGAGAAGTAGCAATTTCTTTCAGCACCTCTAAACTTCGCCATTCAATATTCCCCTGAGTGATACCCTCTTTAATAATTCTTTGAGCATCTCTTATACCTTCAGCTTCAATTCGCTTTCTGTCCGCCTCTTTCTTTTCTCTCTGTAAAACAAATTCCATTTGCTGCGCTTGTTGTTCTGCTCTTAATTTTGCTTCAATAGCTGCATACAGGCCAGAAGGAAGGGATATACTTTTAAGAAGTATCGCTTCAATAACAAAACCTCTATTTTCAAGTAACTTAATCATTTTTACTTTTATTTCTGACTCAATTTCAGATCTTTTACCAGAATGCATATCTTTTGCAAAAAATTTGGCACAAACATCAGCAGCTGCAGATCTGAAGGTGCTAAGTATTAAAACTCTTTCAAAATTAACTCCAACTTCGTTTATAATATCAATAGTCTTTTCTTGTTTTACGTGGTAGAGAATAGAAATTTCTGCGTTTACATTTAATCCTTCCTTAGAAGGTAAATTTAGTTTCACCTCTCTGTTTACAGTTCTTGTAGGTATAATAATTAAAGAAGTTGTAAAGGGATTGATAAATGCAGGTCCTGGATTAATGACATTTCCTCGTAGTCTTCCTAAAAATTTTCTAACACCTACTTCACCTGGTCTTACAATGGCGCAGGAGGTAAAAAAAATAGAAAAAATAAATGTGTAAGTCAGTAATTTAAATGTTTTCATAGCAATTTTGTTTACTATAAAAGTACAAGAATTATTCTAAAAATATATATTAAAAAAAATAAAAAATATTAATAAAAGGAGTTTTTACAGAAGAAATTTAATATTACTCGTAAATAATTTAATGGAAATGGCTAGAAGAACTACTCCGAAAATTTTCCTAATAATACCAATGCCATTTTCACCAATAATTTTTTCAATTTTACTAGACCCCTTAAGAACTATGTATATGAATAACATATTAATAAATATTGCGATTATAATATTTGTGTTACTGTAAGCGGCTTTTAGGGAAAGCAGGGTTGTAAGACTACCAGGTCCAGCAATTAAGGGAAAAGCTAAAGGGAAAACTGTAGCATTTAATGGGTTTTTTTCGTCTTTATAAATCTTGATACCTAATATCATTTCCAGGGCAATAAAAAATATAATAAGCGATCCTGCTATGGCAAATGAATGGACATCGATTCCTATTATACTAAGTAATTGTTCACCTATAAATAAAAAAACTATTAAAATAATTCCCGCAATTAGACTGGCTTTCTCACTTTGTATTTGTCCAACTTTTTGTCTTAAATCAATAATTATGGGAATGTTACCAATAATGTCAATGACAGCAAATAATACCATAAAAATTGTTAGAATATCTTTAATATTGAATTCCATTATTAAAATTTCCCGCGAAAGTAAACTAATTTTTCAACTAACAAAAAGTTTTGATATTAAGTTGCGGGGTCTGGTATAGTTTCGTGAACGCTATCTATTTCTTTCAAAACATCAAAACTCAGTTCTAATTCTACTGAATCAATGTTCTCTTGAAGCTGTGATAGATTGGTTGCCCCTATAATATTACTGGTAACAAATGGCTGTTGGTTGATAAATGCAAGTGCCATTTTAGTAAGTGAAATATCATTTCTTTGAGCAATTTCTAAATACATTTTCGTTGCTTCAGTACTTTGGTTGCTGCTGTACCTGACAAACCTTTTGAATAAATTTAACCTGCTATTTTCTTTATCTTTTTTCTGAATATATTTTCCAGAAAGAACCCCGCAGCCAAGAGGTGAATAAGCGAGTAGACCAACATTTTCTCTAATGGAAACTTCAGCATTTCCAACTTCAAATTGTCTGTTCAAAAGTGAATACGGGTTTTGAATCGTAATCATTCTTGGAAGATCATTTTTTGATTCTTCTAAAAATCGCATCATTCCCCAGGGGTTTTCGTTGGAGAGCCCAATGTGTCTAATTTTCCCAGATTTCATGATTTTGTCTAAGGAATGAAGAACTTCTTTAAAATTATCCTCCCATTTCTCGTTAGTCATGGGTTTAAAACCTCTAACTCCAAATTTATTGGTGTTTCTATCTGGCCAATGTAATTGGTACAAATCTATAAAGTCGGTCTGTAACCGTTTTAAACTATTTTCTACTGCTTCATTTAGAGCATTTTCTGAAAAGCCTGTGGTTCGTATATGCTTGGTATAGTCTCCTGGTCCTGCAATTTTAGTAGCTAAAACGATATCATTTCTTTTGCCAGATTTTTTAATCCAAGAGCCGATTATTCTTTCAGTATTTCCGTATCTAGTAGCTTCTGCAGGAACTGGATACATTTCAGCAGTATCTATAAAATTAACGCCTTTTTCTAAGGCGTAATCCAATTGTTGATGCCCATCGTCTTCGCTGTTTTGACGACCATAGGTCATGGTGCCTAGACATATTTTGCTAACCTTAATGTCGGTGTTTGGAAGTACGTTATATTTCATCATTATTATTCATTACGTTGTTTTGCTTGTCTATAGATTCTTGATGAATAGCTTTTAAAAGTTGCTGTACAAATTGTTCGCTAAGTCCATTCTCTTTTCCGTATTTAGATCTGGTTTTAAGCATTTCTGACCATCGGTCATTTTGAAGAATAGTTACTTTGTTTTCTTTTTTGTGTGAACCAATTTTTTGAACCAACTCCATTCTTCTTTTTAAGGTATCTAATAATTCAATATCCAAGTCGTCTATTTGAAACCTAAGTTGCTGTAAAGAAGATTTAAAGTCTTTATCTTCGATTTTATGATTTCTAATAACTAGTTTGTTGAGAATAGTTTCCAGGTCTTTTGGAGTAATTTGTTGTTCACTATCGCTAAGTGCATTTTCAGGATCTTTATGTGTTTCTATCATTAATCCGTCATAATTCATATCCATAGCTTTTTGAGCAACTTCAAAAATCATATTTCTTTTTCCTGTAATGTGACTGGGGTCACATATCAAGGGCATATTTGGGAATTTTTTTTGTATGTCTATTGCGATTTGCCACTGTGGAGTATTTCTGTATTTCGAATTCTTATAAGCGAAAAATCCTCTGTGGATAGCAGATATGTCATGAATGCCAATAGCTTTTAATCTTTCAATTGCACCTATCCAAAGGTTAAGTTCTGGATTTATGGGGTTTTTTACAAATACGGGAACATCTATTCCTTTAAGGGCTTCAGCAATTTCTTGAACTGCAAATGGGTTTCCAGTAGTTCTTGCACCTATCCATAACACATCTATCTGGTGTTTGATCGCTAGTTCTACGTGGGCTGCTTTAGCTACTTCGGTGGTGGTTTGGAGTCCAGTTTCTTCTTTAGCTTTTTGCAACCATTTTAGACCTTTTACACCAACACCTTCAAAACTATTTGGTCTTGTTCTGGGTTTCCAGATACCTGCTCTAAATATTAAATTGGGATGTTTTTTTAATTCATGAGCAGTTGCTAAAACTTGTTTTTCAGATTCTGCGCTACACGGACCAGCTATTATTAATGGTTTGTTATGATTAAATATTTTTTGAAAATGGGTATTCATTTTATTATGGCGAAGATATTTAGATAATTTTATTAGATGAAAAATTGTTTAATAAACTTATATTTAAGTAGTAATAAATAGACAATATGATACACGGTACACACAATGCTTTAGATGATGTTAGAAATAATGATATTAAAATTTACATCAATGGAGAATTTCATAAAAGAGCTGAAGCTAAAATCAGTGTTTTTGATAGTGGTTATTTAGTTGGAGATGGGGTATGGGAGGCAGTCAGACTTGCTAAAGGAACTTTAATTTTTATAGATGATCATTTGTCTAGACTGTGGAATGCAGCAAAGGCAACAGGGATTAAGTTGTCTTTTTCAAAACAAGAGCTCATTAAAATTATAAATTCTGTTTTAAAGGAAAATAAGATGACCGATGGTGTTCATCTTAGAATGATGATAACTAGAGGTATTAAAAAAACACCATCTCAAGATCCTAGACTAACTATTTCTGGACCTAATTTGGTAATAATACCAGAATATAAATTAGCTGACCCCAGTTCTAAGAATAAAGGCATTAAATTATTTACTTCTACAATTCGAAGAGGTGCTCCAGATTATTTAGATCCTAAATTAAATTGTCACAGTAAGCTGCATGAAGTTCAAGCATTAATTCAAGCTATTGAGGCTGGTGCCGATGAAGCACTAATGTTAGATGTTCATGGATTTGTAGCAACTTGTAATGCTACTAATTTTTTCATGATTAAAAATAAAGTGGTTTATACTTCTACTACCCAATATTGTATGAATGGCATTACAAGGCAAAAAATAATTGATGTTTGTAAAATGAATAATATTGAAGTTAAAGAAACTAATTTTTCTTTGTTTGATGTCTATGGAGCAGACGAGGCTTTTGTTACTGGAACCTTTGCTGGTGTAACGCCTGTAATTTCAATAGATGGGAAACCTATCGGTAAAAATTCAAATAACGAATTCTCAGCGACTTTAGAAAAGTATTACAAAACACTTATTGAATCTCAAATAAGATGAATCAAGTAATTTGTTTGTGGGCCAGTCCTAGAAATATTTCTACTGCTTTGATGTATTCATTTGCACAAAGGAAGGATGTAAAAGTGCTTGACGAACCTTTTTACGCTTATTATTTGACGCATGTTAATCCTAAAATCAATCATCCTGGTAAAAAAGAAATATTAGAAAGCCAACCCTCCAGCTTAGATGAAGTTCTAAACAAAATAAATTCTTTAAAAAAAGACTTTAAAATTATATTTATAAAGAATATGACGCATCATTTAAAAGGAGTCAACCTAAGTTTTGCTAATAGTTGGAGTAATATTATTTTAACCAGAAATCCCCAAAGTGCAATGATATCTTTTTCTAAAGTAATTCAAAATCCTACCATGGACGATTTAGGATATGAGTTGCAGTACCTTTTAGTAAGTAGTTTTAAGAAAAAAAGTATAAAATTCAAAATAATTTCGTCAGAAGAACTATTGAAAAATCCAAAAGAAGTTTTAACTAAGATGTGTGGTTTTTTTAATATTTCTTTTGATTCTAAAATGCTTTCTTGGAAAAAGGGAGGTATTGTTGAAGATGGGGTTTGGGCCCCCTATTGGTATGGTAATGTGCACAATTCCAAAGGTTTCAGTCCATATACAGAAAAATTTGAAAATGACATCCCTTCTAATCAGCACAATTTGTTAGAAAAAGCTCTTTATTATTACCAAAAATTAATGTCATTCTTAGACTGATTACTCTTTCTTGAAATTTATTATGATTATGTTTATCCAATGAACTATTTATCAGTAGAAAATATCAGTAAATCTTATGGGGAGAGAATACTTTTTCAAGATTTATTTTTTGGTTTAAGTAAGGGAGATAAGATGGCGTTAATTGCCAATAATGGGACTGGTAAAAGCAGTATGCTTAAAATTATTGCAGGTAAAGAAGTAACTGAATCTGGGAAAATAACTTTAAGAAATGGTATAAGAGTAGGATATTTAGAACAAGATCCGCTTTTTAATGAGGGGTTCACTGTAAAAGAGTTTTTAGAGAATTCCAATTCTGATGTCATGCAAATAATTAGAGATTATGACAAGGCTTTAGAATTACAAACTGTTGATTTTAATGATGCAACAAGTCAGCGCTTTCAAGAGGCTTCAGATTTAATGGATAAGGCTAATGCCTGGAATTTTAATAACGAATTAAAT
>Ga0206677_10000282_pt1 | contig 47155 bp, 67 predicted proteins | sample M130m12015metaG_FD_155475 | JGI IMG/M metagenome (GOLD analysis project Ga0206677, IMG submission 155475) | Ammonia-oxidizing marine archaeal communities from Monterey Bay, California, United States - M1 30m 12015 | ecosystem: Environmental > Aquatic > Marine > Intertidal zone | place: USA...
AAATGGCTGCAGAAGTTAATTCAAATTTAGACTTAGATCCGGATAAAAGAAAAGAATACCAAAGAGCTATAGCACGTCAACAAAGAACTTTTAACAATTTTTCTAAAGAAGCTGCTATACCGCTATCTGATAAAGATGATTTTGAAAAAGCAATTAGCGGTGAAGAAGGTTATTACTTAGCTGGAACAGGTGCTGGACAATACACTAATTACTTAGTAGGTTCTAGCATATATAATAAACCTTTACCTAGCAACGTAGAGGTTACAAATAGATCTTTTGAAAGAATACAAAACTCAAAAAACGATCTTGAGTCAGTAATGAAGCTTTCTTTTAAAATAAAGGCTGGAACTCCTGAAGCAGCATCTTATAGTGATGAAAGTAAATATCCTGTAGTTGATGGTTACATACATGTTGATTGGAGTAGAAACTTATCTGACGGTAGTTGGAGTGGTGATATGGCCAGACAAAATATAATACCCAAGATAGACTACAACACACAGGCTAAAGAGTTTAATGTAGTAAAAAACGGACAGTTAAACAAACAGTACAAGCATAAATTAGCAGGAACAAAAACAAAGGGAGATACTTTAGATCAAGTTAAGTCTATGGAGTTTGTTAATATAGATGGAGCTTTAAGTTCTATGAAAAATTTATTTAACGCTAAGGCAGGTACAATAACAAAAATGCTACAAGGAAATCCTACAGATCAGCAAGATGCTTATAATTATCTAGAGTCCTTAGGTAGAGCTGGTATAGATTATGCTGAGCAAATTAAATCTGGAAAATTCTCAGCAGAAGACGTTCAGCAAGAAATACTAGGCTACATTAACGATGATTTTTTAACTCATTTTAACTTAGGTCAAGAAAGAGATTCTTCTGGTAAATTTGTTAATCAAAAAGTTAACGGATTAGAACTTCAAAAAAGAATGATAACACAAGAGCAGATAGACGAGCTTAAAGAAGCTGGTGTTGATGTAAGTAATGTTAAACCAAATACAGAGCAGTATTTCTACATAGAAGAAAGTGACGTTGCTAAAGCTCAAAAGAACAATAATCCTAGTAGAACTAATGTTGGAGATGCTAACGAGAGAGAATTACGAAAAAGCAAAAAAGTTCTAGATGAAGGTGAGGATGCAGCAAAAGAATACTTTACAGTAGCAAGAACCTTAGGGGCTGGAACAGGTGGTAGAAAACTTGTTTATGATCCTGTGGCACAAAAGTTTCAAATAGAAAACAAAGACGGTGATCCAATAGGTGATGCAATGACTTTTGAACAAGCTAAAAAACTTTATCGTTAATTAAATATAATATAAGAAATGGCAATAGATCCTATTTACATACACCCAGTTTTAGGTGAATTAACACTTGCTGAAGTGCAAGACAACGCTAATTACGAGGAAATGTCTTTAGAAGAGTACGTAAGTGCTTTTAATTTAAAGATAAAAGAAAAAGAACCAGTAGGAACTGGAACCGTATTAAGGCCAACAGAGGGAAAGCCGATAGTTGCTGCAGGAGAGAATGTACCTGTAGTAACGGAAATAGACGAGACATTCGCTTTGGAATCTCAGTTGGAAGATATTTTATCGGAATACGAAAAAGTTGAACCAGGAGGTATATTTGGAGACAAATATAATGGCAGTAGAGCAGGTAAAATGCGTCTTGATGAGAGATATTCTGATATAAGAAGCAAGCTTAAAAAGGCATATACTGGTTCTGAAATGGACATAAATAAACCTATGTCTATTATAGATAAGACAGAGGAAGAGGTTCAAGAATTTTTAATGAATGAATATCCGGGTGTTTTCATAGAACAAACAGGTGTTAGAAATGCATTAAACATAGTTTTACCTGGAACAGACACGCCAATAGAATTAGATTTACAACCTTTTACGTTAGATGGTAGAGATGAGGCAGTAGATGTTTTAAACAAACTAGATAAAGCTTATAATAGTCAAACAGATGAAGATTTAATTATTAATACTGTTGGTCAACTGGCTGATGTGTTAGATGAAACAAAAGACGATAGAGCTATAAACAAAGCTTTAGAGTCTACAGGTTATAGTGTATCTATAAATCAATCTAGCGGTTCTAGAAAAGACGGAACATATCAACCTTATTCTTATAATGTTCTAAAAGATGGTGTTGTTGTTCAAGAAAAATTAGATGTAAATAAGTTAAGGTCTTTTATGAAAGAAGATCTAGGAGATGAAGGTTATGAATCTATAAAGAAAAGTAGTTACGAAGCAACTAGCACTTATTTAGAAAATAAAGCTAGAGAGATCGAAGCTGAAAAAAAAGTAATTAAGTCTAATAAATCTCTAGACTTAAAGTATTTTAAAAATACGTATGCAGAAGATATAATAGCAAACGTAAACCAAGTTTTATCAGAAGGTTTTAGCGAGGAAGAGCAAGATCAAATAAGAGAGTACATGGAAAGCAACGCCATAGGCGAAATGGTTTATAATGCTAAGCTGGATAAAATGATCAAAGTACCTGGAAAGATAGACGACGATATCATAAGAATGAGAAACTGGCGTGGTTTACCTGAAAGTGTTGTGGATAAAATAGAGCAGGCTGGTGGTGAGGATTTTATTAAAAACATGTATATCGCTGGTATTAAAGAGTTAAAAAATCAAGAGTTGCTTGATAGATCTTCTACTATAGCAGAAAGAATAATGGCTAACTCTGGTGATCAAAACTTAATTAAACTAGGTCAGGGTGTTGCTAAAATTGAAAAAGAAAAGTTTGATGAAAGAATAAAAGCTCAAGTTAAAGAGTTACCTAATATACAAAAAAAGTTTATTGATATACTAAGTGAAAAAGCTAATGAAATTTCAAAAAACTCACCAGAAGGAACTAAGATTAGCATAGAGTATACACCAAGTGGTGAAGCTATATTTTCAGTATCTAACGATAGAAACCTTAGTTCTGAAGAGGGTGAGAAACTAAAGCAAGCTCAGTCAGAGATGTACAAGCTACAGAACGACTTTGTTAATCTTCAAACAGATTACTCAGCTACTGTGGAGAACATGCAGAGAGAGGTTTCAGAATTTTACGCGGCTAATCCTGCTGATGCTGATGTTTTTAGAAATTCAATGAAAGAGTACGGCATAGGTGGTTTGTTGGCTAAAGATGTTAATGATGCCTTTGCTGGAATACTATTAGCAGCACCTACTTTAGTTGACGCTGACTGGGCTATAGAAGCACAAAAAAGATTAAACTCTAAAAATGACTATTTTGAAAAAATGGGTAGTTATGATGATGGTAATTTTGGTACTTACTTTTTTAGAACACTAGGTCAGCAGTCCGCTAACATTACTTTAGCTATAGCTACTGGTGGGGTAGGTTCAGCAGCGGGTTTATCTTCTTCCATGACAGCTAACGCTATTGGTGGTTTATTTGGTTTGTCTTCAGGAACTCAAACTTATCGTGATTTAAAAACACAACAGCAAATAGTTGGAACAGCTGACAAGCAAGCTAAAATAGCTTTAAACGCTTACAAGAGTGGCATTATAGATTTATATACTTATACTAGCACTATGAGAGATATAAACAAAACAAAAGCCATGAGTGAAATAAGCGACGCTCAAATAGTAAATGCTTCATTAGCTAACGGTATAATTGAAGGTACTGTAACTAGGTTTTTAGGTACAGCTCCTAACACTATAAAACTTTTAAAAGATTTTAAATCTCCTACGTCTTTAACAAGCATAGCTGAAAATTTATACGCAGGTAATTATCAAAAAGTAGCAAGTCTAATAGGTAAGCCATTATTGACAAGAGGTGCTGGTGAGCTTGCTGAAGAAGAGTTAATATATGGTGGTCAACAGTTTATAACAGAGTATGGTATACTTGATAGAGAATTAGATCTTAGCGCTTGGGACGACACTGCTATGTCTACTATAATAACACTAGGTGTTTCGCAAAGCCCAGGTGTTGCTTATTCTGGTATGGTAAATTATAACGCTACTAAAAAGTTTGAGCAGAAAATAAACAAGCTTAGAATAAACAACAACGAGCTTAGCACTTTAATACAAGATTCTAAATTAGATGATAAACAAAAAAAGCTGCTAATATCTGATATGGCTTCAAATCTTCAAGAGCAAGGATTAGAACTAGACAGGTTAGGTGTAGATATTCTTGGTCGTGATGTTAATGATATAAAAAGATTAATAGGTACTGAGTTAATAAAGTCACAGCTTTTATCGCAAGCAGGTGTTATGCCTGGTATGTCTGACGTTGACAAAGCTGAGGTTGTAAATTCATATAAAGAGTCTTTAACCAAAGAAGAAGCTAAAGTATTTGAAACTCAATTAAACGTATTAGATAAGCAGGTTAACAACATAAAAGAAAAACCAACTAGTACTAAAAAAGCCAAAGAAAGTTTAGGTGATCTATGGACTAACAACAACAAGTATTTAAAAAAGGTAAACAAAGATAATTATAACTCTAAATCTATCGAAGATCAAATAGTAGCTGTTATAAATCATGTAAGAGAAAGCGTTAGCAGAGAAAGTAAAAAAGCAGCAAAAGCAAATACTGAGATTGTAGAGATTGTTGAAAACGAAACTATAAACGGTAAGCCTTTAAATAATAAACAAAAAGAATCTAGATATAAAGAGCTTGGAGATCAAATGGCTTTAGACAGATCAAGAGCTATTTCTGTAGCAGAAGGTGTAAGCGCTAAAGCTAGTGATATATTTGCGGATGTAAAAAGTGTAAACATAATTGAATACACTACAGAGGAAGATTTAAAGAAAGCGCTTGAGGACCAAGGAGTAGATGTTAATTCTAAAGAATATAAAGACGCTGTTTCTAAATTTAATAATGGCGAGACTTACGGTGCTGTAATGGGTAATACTATAATAACCCAAGACAAAGATCAAGCAAAGAGAGATTTAGATAAAGGGCAAATTAAAGCCGGAACAGTTATATTACATGAATTTTCTCATATAGTTGATGACGCTCGTATAAAGCCTGAGAACAGAAAGCTATATGCTGAAAACTTAGCTGCTGCCGCTACTAAAACAAATAATAAAGCTATAAAGGCTGTAGATAAAAGCGTTAGAAACATGCTTGATGATCTATATGCTAATGAAAATTTAACATTTGAAAACAGTGAAAAGTACAGAGATGAGTATACCAAGTATATGCAAGAGTACTTGTATGCCTATGAAGATGAGGTACAGATAGAACAAGAAGATAGTTTTATGACTAGGGTTTTTAACAACACTAATCCTAACAAGCTTAATACTCCTGAGAAAGCCTTAAGTTATTTAGCTGCTAACAACGCTGCATTTAGAGCTGGTAAGGTAAGTAAAAAAACAAAAAAAGCTTTACAAGAATTTGAAGGTAAAGACACTAAGCTTTCAGAAAAATCTACAGTAAACAAGTTAGCTGTTGAATATAAAAATGATCCTAGCTCATTTAATACGGCTGATAAATATTTTGACTTTTTTACTCAATATCAATCAGTAGCTTTAGATGCTATGGGTTATAACGTTTCTAAAGGTGATATATTAGCTGATGAAGCATCTCAGTTTGTAGCTACAGAGTTTGAAAGCGTTATAAAAAACTATAAACCTGTAGACAAAGACGGTAATAAACAAGCTTTTACTACATATGTATTTAACGTGTTTAAAGCAGGTAGAGCAAATAAGTTTTACAAACAAGAGTTTGCACCTAAAGATTTTAAACAAACTAGAATAGGTGTAGGATTTGATATAGCATCACAAGATTCTAACGAAACACTAGAAGAAAGAGAAGCTAGAGAAGCTAAAGAAACAGTATCTAAAATAGATCCTAGAAAGTTTAAAATTGTAAGTCCAGATATTAAGAAAATTGAAAACCTTGTTAACATATCTCAAAGTGACTTAGCGCCTTTCAATGCTGATTTTAAATCTATAAGTAGTAAGTTTGGAACTAAAATTGCTTCTTCTATTTATAACATATCAGAGGGTAAGCTTGACAAAAACGCAAACCTAACGTATGCTAAAAAAATAACAAATGGTATACCTGAAAACTCTGAAGCAGGTAGAATACAAGATGATTTTAGAAACGATCAAGAAGTTAGAAAATTTATAAAATTACTACCTCCTACAAATGTAACTTCAAAAGAATCTGAAGTTGGGTCTAGAGGAGAAAAAATTCCTGTATCTAAAGATATTCAAGGTAGATCTATAGGTTTAAAAGGTAGGGTATTAAATTATTTTTACGCTGATAAAACAGGTGAGCGATCATCTGGATTAAGCAGTCAACCTTTTATAAGAAAATTAAAGCCTGAGTTTACGGGTAGTATTTCTACTCAAACTATTAAAGATCTTCAAGATGCTATGGGTATTACGCCTGCTGGAGAATTAAATAGATATGATAGAAATATAGGTACCTTTCTAGGTGGTATAGCTAAACTAAAAGGTTCTATAATTGCTAACACTATAGCCAGAGACAAAGCTTCTAAGTTAGATCAAAAATCTTCTAGATCACCTAAACAAATACAAGCAGACATAGGCGCTGGTAGATCTGATATTCAGTTTAGTGAAAAAGTAAAAGGCATATTAGCTAACCCAGTATTTAAGTTAGAAACAAGAGGTGTTGACGGTTTACTTAAAGCATACGGTATAGATGGAACTTTTAAATTTAAAACAAGAGAAGACGTAGATAAGTATGTAGCCGAAGTTAAAAAGAATTTACTACCTTTGATGCCTAGGGATTTTTGGTTTGGTAAACCAAATAAAAAAGGAAACTACGGGACTGTGTTTACACCGACATCTAAAGTGCTAGGTACAACTGACGTTGCTAAATCTCTTTACAAAGAATATTATGTGGATCAAATGAAAAAGCTTGCCACAGATCCTAATCAGAAATATGGTGCACCTGTAAAAGGCGTTAGTGATTTTTCAATATCTGGTTATGATACGCTTTTTAAGACAAAAGAAATTATAAAAGCAAAAGTTAAATCAGGAGACATAGCTGCTTTTAATAAAAAAGTAGGTAAAATACACCAAGCTATGTGGTATAGATTTAATAAAGCTATACAGTCAAATAAGGAAAATGCTAAAGTAATAGGTAATTATCTAAAAATAACAGGTAGTGATACTGGACATTGGCACAAACTTGGAGCTCAGTTTGTTGGTTACTCTAACAAAATTACAGGTAGTAGGTTTGAATACGAGCATGCTATGCCTGCCACGTCTGCTTACTTATATTTGCTAGATGTTTCATTATCTAAAAGTGCTTTTGAAAGTGCTTATGATTTTGTTATAGATAACTACAAGTTAATATCATTAGATAAAGCTATGGATAAAAAGCTTATAGCTGTAGGTCTTCGTAGTGAAATGCCAATTGGTTGGAACTTGTTAAACAACAAATGGTACGATAGATATTTTAGCGAACTAGTAGCTACTGTTGATGGAGGTATAGATCCAAGAGGATTAATAAGCATTGATGGTACTAACTTTCAAGATAAATATAGTATAAATGCAGATGGTAGTCCTTACATTAGAGGCACGTTTAAACCAGAAGCTAAATCACAAGTTAGAAAAGATAACATAGCTGACAAAGCTATGAAAAACGCTAGAAGTCCTAAGTACTCTGAGAAAATTAAAAAAGCTAGAGTGTTTGATTTTGATGATACATTAGCTCAAACAAAAAGTAACGTTTTATATACTATGCCTGATGGAACTACTGGTAAAATAGATGCTGGTACGTTTGCTAAAGATGCAGGTAAAATGGAAGCAGAAGGAGCTGTGTGGGATTTTTCTGAGTTTAGCAAAGTAATGAATGGTAAAAAAGGACCACTGTTTGATGTAGCAAAAAAGATACAAGATGCTAGGGGATCTGAAGATATATTTGTATTAACAGCTAGACCGCAAGATGCAGCTGGCCCTATTAAAGAGTTTTTAGGAAGCTTAGGTTTAAATATACCTTTAAAAAATATAACTGGACTAGCAGATGGTAGGCCTCAAGCAAAAGCAGATTGGATGCTAGGTAAGTTTGCTGAAGGTTATAATGACTTTTACTTTACAGATGATCATTTAGGTAACGTTAAAGCTGTCAAAGATGTGTTAAGTGTTTTAGATGTTAAATCTAAAGTACAACAAGCTAGAATAAAGTTTAGCGAAAAGCTTAGTGATGAGTTTAATTCTATGATAGAAAGAAATAAAGGTATCGCTGCTAAAGCTACTTTTTCAGATGCATTAGCTAGAAGAAGAGGTCAAAAACAAAAAAGGTTTTCATTCTTTATACCACCCTCAGCCGACGACTTTAGAGGTTTAACAATGTATACTTTCGCTGGTAAAGGAAAACAAGGTGAAGCTGATCAAGAGTTTTTTGACAAAGCATTAATAAAACCTTATATGAGAGGTGTTGGAGCTGTTGAGCAAGCTAAGCAAAGAATAACAAACGATTACAGAGCATTAATAAAAAAGTATCCAGAAGTAAAAAAGAAGTTAAGAAAAAAGTTTGAAGGAACAAAATATACGACAGACGAAGCCATAAGAATATTTTTATGGGATAGAGCTGGTTTTACTATACCAGGTTTAAGTAAAACAGATCAAGCTAAAGTTGTAGACTTAGTATCTAAAAATGATTCTTTAATACAGTTTGCTGATGGAGTTGAGCTAATAACTAGATTAGATAGTTTTGTTGAGCCAAATGATTTTTGGGATGCAAGCACTATAATAGGTGATTTAAGTAGAGTTGGTAGAGATATTAATAGAAAAGAATATTTAAGCGAGTTTATAGAAAATGTAGATATAATATTTTCACCAAAAAACCTAAACAAAGTACAAGCAGTATACGGGTTTAGAGTTAGAGAAGCTATAGAAGATTCTATACGTAGAATGAAAAGTGGTAATAACAAAACTAGCGGAGGCGGTAGGCTTGTTGAATCATGGAACAATTGGGTTAACAATTCTGTTGGTGCTATAATGTTTTTCAATAGAAGATCCGCACTATTACAACTTATGTCATCTGCTAACTTTATAAACTGGTCAGACAACAACCCCGCACAAGCAGCTTTAGCTTTAGCAAATCAACCTCAGTATTGGAAAGATGTTATAAGATTGTTTAACTCAGACAAACTAAAACAAAGAAGATCTGGGTTAGAGGGTGACATACAAGAAGCTGAAATCGCTCAAGCGTCTAGAAAAGGAGGAATGACAGGTGTTATATCTTATTTACTTAAAATAGGTTTTACACCAACACAAATAGCAGATAGTATAGCTATATCTACGGGTGGCGCTACTTTTTATAGAAATAGAATTAATACTTATAAAAAGCAAGGTTTTGAAGCAAGTGAAGCAGAGGCAAAAGCTTTTGAAGACTTTAGTGCTATATCAGACGAAACACAACAGTCTGCAGATCCAATGCTTATATCAGGTCAACAGTCTAGTGTTTTAGGTAGATTAGTTTTAGCTTTTCAAAATACACCTATGCAGTATACTAGGTTGATTAAAAAAGCTGGTCAAGATCTTATAAACGGAAGAGGCAGTAAAAAACAAAATATATCTAAAATATTATACTACGGAGCTATACAAAACTTTATATTTAACGCATTACAAAACGCGTTGTTTGCTTTAGTACCAGGATTCGATGATGAAGACGAAGATTTTGCAACAGATAAAGAAAAAGAAAAATACGACGAAAAGAAAATTAGAGGTGAGGAAAATAAAATAGCTAGAATTTCAAATGGTATGGTTGATTCAATTGTTCGTGGATCTGGTTTAGCAGGTGCTGTAGCTGTTACTGTTAAAAATACTATAAGAGAGTTTATTGAGTACCAAGAAAAACCTCAGTTTTCTAGGGAAAATGCAGATATAATATTAGCAGCTCTTCAAATATCACCACCTATAGGTTCTAAAGCTAGAAAAATAAACTCGGCATTACAAACTTTGCAATATGAAAAAGACGTAATAAATGAAAGAGGTTTTGATGTTACAATAGATGGTAAGTTTCAACTTAGCCCTACATATAACATGATAGGTTCATTATCAGCTGCAACACTTAATTTACCTTTAGATAGAGCTGTAGATGAAGTTAATTCTATAACAGAAGCTTTAGATACTAGAAACACACAATGGCAAAGAATAGCTCTTGCTTTAGGTTGGAGATCATGGGATACAGGTGTTAAAATTGAAGAGCATGATTTAATAAAGACAAAAGCTAAAGCTGCTAGAAAAGAAGCTGGTAAAGAAAAAGCTAAAGAAACTAGAAAAATAAACAAGCAGAAGTCAAAAGAATACAAAGCTTATAGAAGAAAAATTTTATACATGCTACCTGTTGAAGTGAGAGAGGAACTTTATAGAAAAGAAAAAGAATCTGGTATAAAAACACCTGCGTTTAAGTTACAAAAATTAGAAGAAAAATACAACGATCTAAAATGAGAACAATAAACAAAATAATAGTACATTGCTCTGCTACGCAAGAAGGTAGAAACTTGGATGCGGCTGAAATAAATCAGTGGCATTTAAAAAGAGGTTGGAAAGGGATAGGATATCACTACGTAGTTTTACTAGATGGGACTATAGAATATGGTCGCAACATATATGAGCAAGGTGCTCACGTTAAAAATCATAACAAAGGATCGATAGGAATTTGTTATATTGGAGGTGTTGAATCAGAACGTGGATCTAATGGCAAATGGATTGCTAAGGATACTAGAACATCAGAACAAAAAGAAAGCTTATTATTATTGCTTAAAACATTAAAGAAAATGCATCCACTTGCTACTATACATGGCCACAATGAGTTTGCTGCGAAAAGTTGCCCGTGCTTTGATGCTTATAAAGAATATTGTAACATATAAAAACTAAAAAAATGATAGATAGAATAATAGGAGGACCTGCTAAAAAGAAAACAACTTGCTGGAAAGGTTACAGCAATATTGTTAACGGAAAACCACAGTTTAAAAAGAAAGGTGATAAAATGGTTCCTGATTGCAAACCTACTAAAAAGAAAAAATAATGGCTACAGACAAGAAAACATTAGCTTGTAACAAACCAAGAAGAACGCCAAGTCATAAAACTAAGTCACACATAGTTAAAGCATGTGAGAACGGTAGAGAAAAGATAATTAGATTTGGTCAGCAAGGAGTAAGTACAGCTGGTAAAAAAACAGATTCTAAATCAAAAGCTAGAAGGGCTAGTTTTAAGGCTCGTCACGGAAAAAACATAGCTAAAGGTAAAATGAGCGCAGCTTACTGGGCTAATAAAGTTAAATGGTAATGAGAGACAAGCTAAGAAATATGACGCCCTTTCACTTCGGGCCAGCACAAACACCTCAAGATGATTATAAGTTTGCTACAGAAGATCCAAAAAATCCGCCTGCTACTATAAGTATGCCTACTCCAGACGATGGTGTTTTCCAACAAATTGGAACCTTGTTTAGTAATCCATTTGATGGTGTAAGAGCTTTAGTTAACCAGACAAGAGGAGGTATACGTGAATCACTTGGTATGAGAGACGAGGGAGATAGAGATGGAGTTTATGGTAGCCTTTCCAACTTAAGAAGAGCAAAAGCATCCAATAGCGAAGATGTTAAAAAAGCGTTATCAAGGAGCTCAGCTTTTAATACAGCATCTCAATTAGCCGCTTTAACCAGTGGAGCTGTATTAACGGCATCAACAGTTAACGACCTTGCACAAGGAGATCCTAAAGCAGCTTTATTAAAGAAAGCTAAAGTAGTTAAACCTATTTACAACGCTGTTAAAAAAACTGGTCTAGATCCAAGCAAATCATTATTAAGCTTGTATTATGGTTATAAAGGATTAAAAACAGGCAATAATATATATAAACAAAATAAATAAAACAATGAAAAAGCTAATAGATAAATTACAACATTTATGGAACAAGTTATTATATAAGTTAATGTTTAAAAAATATAGATAATGGATTTTCAGCAGATAAAATTATACGTTATAAACGCCTCTACTCTTGGGGTTACTACCTTCACAACATTAGAGATGGGTTTAAAAATATTACTATTAGTAGTTACTATAGGTTATACTATAGATAAGTGGTTAAAACTTAGAAAAGAAAGGAACAAAAAAAAATAGGCGTACCATACCTAAAGTTCCTGTAACCAGAAAGGGCCCTCATTACGAGAGCCCTTTTTTGATATGTATAGATTATTTAATTTTTTATACACATTAGTTATTGTATGTATAAAAAAGTCATAACTTTTAGCCTTTAGCCATCACAAGCTAAACAGTCTTCACTCATTGCTTGTTGAGCTATATCTCCACGTAAAACAGATTCTGTTCTAGTATAATATAAAGTTTTAACACCTTTTTTCCAAGCTTCAAAATGCACTTTATTAAGCCATTTAGGGGTTGCTACACTTGGAAAAGCTAAGTTTAAACTAACTGACTGATCTACGTATTGCTGTCTCAGTCCAGCTTGATTAACTAACTCTAGTTGATTTATTTCCTTAAACGTTTTAAAAACTTCCTTAGATGGTATGTCATGCCCCATTTTAACATCGTCAAGTTCAGGTAAACCTTGAACGCTACCACCGTCAGCCAAGATTTTATTCCAGATTTCTTCATTATTTAGTTTATGTTTTCTTAATAATTTAATTAGTGTTGGGTTTTTCCTAATGAAAGTCCCCTTCGCACTCTGCTCTGTAAAAACATTCGCAGCCCACGGTTCAATACCTGGAGAAACATTGCCACTAAGCTTACTATTAGAAACAGTAGGAGCAATAGCACGGAGATGAGTATTACGCATACCGGTACCAACACACCATAAAGGCTCTCCGTAAATTTCAGCCAAATCTCTCGAGGCTCTTTCACTTTCGATTTTAATCTGTGAAAATATTTTCCTAGTTTCGAACTGAGCAAGTAAGCCTTCAAAAGGAATACCTTTTTCTTGGAGATACGTGTGCCATCCGAGTACACCCAACCCGAGTGCTCTTCCTTTTTGAGCAGAACGAACGGCATTTTCAAAACCTCTAAGTCCTTTTGCTCTTTGAATAAATTCCTCCATAACCCCATCAAGAAACCACGTAGCGTGGTATATAAGATTAGTGTCTTTCCATTCTTCATATTTTGCTAAATTTAATGATGATAAACAGCAAACAAAGCTGTGATTCTCATCTGTTGTTAATGTTATTTCTGAACATATATTAGTCATATGTACCTTCAATCCATTGTCTTTATATGCTTTTGGATTTGCTTTGTTAACATTTCCTTTAAACATAATATACGGTTCTCCAGTTGCTTTTCGCTTTCTAAGTAATTTACTCCATCTAGATCTTGCTTCCTTATCTCCTTGTTCAAGCTTACGCATAAACTTGTCACCAACAATTGCGCACTGATGTAAGTTAAGCGACTGTCTGTTAACATCTCCTTTAGGTTCCCTGATCTCAAGCCATTCCTCGAAGTCATCATGTTCAATGTTGATATTAACTGAGGCAGCTCCACGACGGACACTCCCTTGATTAGTTGCAAGAATTGTTGAGTCATATATCTTGCAGAAAGGTACGACTCCGTCTGATGTTCCATTACCTGTTATTCTAGCGCCAGCGGGTCTTATTTGATTTATACCGATACCAACTCCACCGCCGTGCTTAGCGAGTAGCATCATCTCTAAGTTTTTACTTCCTATATCTTGTATTGAATCCGCTACATCAATCCCAAAACAACTAATAGGAAGACCGCGGTCAGTACCAGTGTTACTGAGCACAGGGCTAGCCAAACAAAGCCAGCCATTCCAGATGTATTCAAAAAACGTGTCAGCCATTTCAGGCTTATATAACCTACGAGCAACTGTTTTAGCGACTCTTTGGTATGCTTCTCTAGGCGTTTCTCCGTGATATAAATATCCCCCGGATATAGTCTTCTTGTATACGTCCGTATTACCCCACGCAGGGTAATCTTCTCCTTTGATCCATTCATTGTTCCACATTATGTTAAATATAATATTATGTAGGCTATTGCTACGTTTAAATTAACTGCAACTAAGTTCCATTGTTTAGCTACAAATACTTGAGGTATTGATATTACACCTGCTATTACATATGTAATCATACCAACTTTATCGGGTAGTAAATGAGGACTCATCATCATAAATGAAGTCCCCATATATCCTAATCTACTCGAAAGTCTTTCCACTGGCGTCAGCCTCTTCTGCCTTACCAGATTCTGCAACCACTTTTTCTTTAAGTTTTTCGATAGCTTGTTCATAGCCTTCTATGTTTTTAACTGTTTCTAATGTACCTATTGATAGATCTTTTAAATGAGATAATTCATTTATTATTTGCTGAATAACATTTGTTGCCGCAGCCATACGTTTCTCTAGGTTATCTAATCTACTCTGTTTTTGTCCGTTCATATAATTGTTTTTCTATTTCTCTTTGTGTTATATTTAAATTACCAGATATCTTCAAAGTCTTCTCCTTCATTAGCTTTTGAATAATCCGTTGGCCTAATAGCGAAAAAATCAGTATGAGTGACGCCCCCGGTAAGATGATAAAACCAATCAAGATTAGCTGATGCTTTTTCATCATAGGCAAAGTAGTTACCCAGGTCGACATAACCAAGTTCCACAAGTTTTTCATTTGCTCTCTTTTTTATAAAATGTTTTAGATCATTAGATGATATACCCTCTATATCACCCATTTCAAACATCTTGTTAATATACTTCGTTTCTAAAGATACCATAGTTTCAGCAGCTTTTATAACGTCTTCCCTACACAGATGTAAGAGTTGATCATCTTCCTCGCACATATGTCTAAATAGTTTACAACCCATTTTACTGTGTAGTGATTCATCTCTCACTGACCATTTCATTTGTTGCCCAATACCTTTAAGTAAATTACGTAACTGAAAAGAATACAAGACAGCAAAAGCTGAATATAAACTAACTCCTTCAGCAAAGGCTGAGAACACAGCAAGTGATTTAGCAATACCAATTGCACTGCTGCCATCGTAAGAAACGAGGTTATCAAAACGATCTGCCGTAGCAGGCTCGTGTAAAAACGCTTCATAATCCTCTAATTTTAATGTTTCATTTAAGTAGCTGTAAGCTACAGCATGTACTGTTTCCTGTGAGCCAAACATCATGGCCATTTGTCTTATTTCGTGTTTAGGAAACCACGATACGACCTTCTGGGTCCAATAGTCTGAAACAGCGCATTCGGTCTGCGCGAATCCAAGAAGTATGTTCCCAACGAGGTTTTTTTCTTTTTCATTAAGTTTTTCATTCCAATCTTTTATATCGCTCTGCATTGAGATTTCAGTATGTAACCAAAATGCTTGAGCTTGTTTTAACCAACCTTCTGTGTAGTATTCAGGATATTCAAATGGCTTGTACGCTACGCGCTCATCAAATAATCCCATTACTTTTTAAATATTTCTAGTGCAATATCAATCATAGGTATATATAATACGTGAGTTGTTTGATTTGGTTCATCGTAAGTTCTTATGCCAAACAGCACACCTGGATACCATCCTATACTTAATGACCAATTTTTTGCTTTTTGTTTTTTATTTCCCATAAACTTTTATATCATATTTATCTTGTTGTTCTACTAATTCTTTGTATTTAACCTTACCTCTTACTTCCCAACTCCATTTCCACCATTTATCTATCTGACGTTCAGCATACATTTTTCTTGCTAACCTTTTTGCTTCTCTAGGATTAATCTTACCGTTTCGTCGCATTCTTTTTGATTTTGTGGTTTATATAATGTAAGTGGCCCTAATCGTCTTTCAGTGATAAGCTTTTTAAACAATTTCCAACGCAGCGGAAACGATTCATTAGCTCTACCTTTAGTTTCAATTATAAAACCCTTACCTACAAAGTCAGGTGTATATTTTATATTAAGTATTTTTTTATTACCTCTGTTTTTATATTCTCCTTTACTGTTGCTACATCTTTCATATGCCTCAAAAGGAAAATCAAAAGCTTCTGATAATTCAAAGGTTTGACCTTCGTATAAAGCCGTTATTTTAGCTTTACGTAATGCCATATACATATAACGTTCTAGACCAGACGCGAAGTTGATCCCATCATATGAGATCTTCTTCGACTGTACTGGACCTTTTTTTCTTTTATAAGATTTCTTCTTCATTTAATTGTATTTGGTTTATCATTGCTTCTTCAATTTCATTCTGTAAACAATGACGTGCTGATTCTAGATACAGTATTGCATCCATTAATTCTTCTTGAACATCAACTATAAACCTTGACAAGTCTTTCTTTTGACCTTCAATCTCTTGCATCATTGTAGCCCCATACTTTTTTTGACCTATTAAGCTACGTTCGTCCATCTTCCTTAGTACATTTTGTACTATCTTGTCTTGTGTTTTAATCTGCATCTTTTACAAATGTTCCGTTAACCATCTTACCTGTTCTTGCTGCTATAACCTTATAAGCTTCATCAATACAATATTCTATATTATATCCTTCTAAATGAGCTAAATTAGTTAGCACAACAACTATATCACCTATAGCGTCTATTATTTCTGGTTTGTCATTTTTAAGTAATGCTTTAGCAAGTTCACCAGCTTCTTCTTGTAACTTAACATATTGTGTATGTGAATTACCTTTATCATATAAACCTCTGTCTTTAGCCCAAGTTCTAATTAGATCAAAGCGAGAGGGTATAGGATAAGGTTGAGGTGTATGTTCCGTATTATAGAAAGCCTCATAAAAAGCTTTGTTATAAACGTAACACCTGTTTTCATTATACATAGAAGGTTTTACGTTCATCATTATCCACTGTATGTTTTCTTTTGTTATCTCAAACTGGCCAAAACTTGTTTTCCATTTTAAACCTATGTTATCACTTAACCTGCCTTTTAATTTACTCACAGGCACGGGGAATGTTGAGGTTTGTTCTGTTGCGTTTATCTTCATATTATTAAATAAGTTTTTATATAGTTTTCTATCGACCTTGTAGCCGTAAGACTTTTGAAGTTCTATCTCCTTGTCTGATATAAAATCTATATCATCACTAGTAAATAAAACTTCGTACTCATTCTCCTTATAGCCTTGCATAAGGGTTACCCTGTTATTAAGATCACGTGTAACGCCGATCTTTTTACCTGGTATGTGGTATAAATAATACATAATTTTTGTTATAATTTATTTTTATATAAATGCATGTTATGTGCGTGATGGTAATACCAACCCGTGTCCATAGACAGTCTGTCTGCGATCATTTGGTGTAACGACGCAAATTGATATTGATCGTTACAAAAACCGTACCAGATGTCATTAGAACGCATATAGACTGACATACAAAGCTTGTTGTTTATAATACTAAACTGTACAGCATATGTACAAGGTGTATCATTGCTATATTGTGCATGCTCTTTAGCATCATATATACTTATAGCCGCGTGTCTCGTATCTGGATTATCTCTTAACTTATTAACTACATAATCTAGTTGATTGCTTCTTTTCCATTGATAACCATAGTTAGAGTTTACCTCACCACGCTCATCAGCCATACGTGCCCATATCGGTGGTACTTTACCATATAACTCAGCTAGCTTATCAACAGTAGGGTCACCGGACAAATACCAAGACCACTCAGCAGCTGCGTATTTTTGACTCCATTTTCTTTCTATGTTTGTTATATACTTATCTGAAGGATTATCTATATAAAAACCACAATTAAATATAGCTTTAGTATCACCAAAGTCTATACCGTTTTGTAGTATTTCATCAAGAACAGCCTCATAAGCTTCATTTGCGTTTTTATATCTTTTGTTCATATTTCTCGTAATAATATTTGTAGTATTTAAATATCATCTCCCATATTTCTATTTTTTCAAATGTTTTAGGGGATCTGTTTAGTTTTCCTTTTATAACTATGTCTACGTGCCATTGAAATGTATTGTGAGCAAAAGGTGATATATATATATTGTTGTTTATACACCAGCTCATATGCTTTACATTACTTCTTGTAGGTACGTAATTACCCATGTTAACTTTTCCTTTCTTAGCCATCTATTCCCAAGGCATAGGATCATTATTAGACACAGGTTCATGAGGTATAAAGCAACCTGACTTTGGCTCCCATTTAAAATGAGCTTCAGCTCCGTTTTCACCGAGGTTTTGAAACTTAACTTTTAATATTTTAGCCTTAACAGTTTTAGCTTCATAATCTCTGTGAACTAATATACCGTGGTAACTAGCATCATACCATTCTCCACCACCTTTAATGTTATACATAGTTGGTTCTTCAATCTTACCATCTTTGTCTTTATACATTTTAGTTGGGTGAGCTACTATAAATACTAACACATCATACTTTTTAGCAAATATTTCTATTTTAGTTAAGTACTCCATAGTATATCTATTAACGTCCTCTGTCTTACAGTCAACGTCTCTAACTTTATTAAATGGATCAATAACTAAGCATTTAATACCTTTACGTTTAACTAACTCAGCACCTTTACGCAACACGGATTCTAATGTATAACGCTCCATGTCTATATGGAAATAATTACTATTACAATGATCCGCTATTTTATTCCATCTATCACCACCAATATCATTTTTAGTAGGCATACCTTCCCATGTCTTACGCATTAATTTGTGAGCATGTAAATACGTTGGCGCATTCTCTGGCGACGCAAAAGCAGTCTTCCAACCGTAGTTACGGTTATATCCGACAACCATTTGATCAACAAAGTCTGATTTACCACTACTAGGAATACCAGTGACCGTAATAAATTGACCGGTATAAGTAGAAAATATGTCATCAAAATTCTCAAGGCCAATTTGATATCCTTTCTTAAAGCCATTACGAACAAAGTCAGTAACTTCATCTTCAATATCTCTGAATGTCGTAACATTCTCCAACGGTACGGGTCTTGCTCCGGTGATACGTTGTACCAATTTTTCTTTTCCATATTTCTGTAAATATTCATTAGCATCTTTACAGTCATCAAATGACGCTAGGTAACAAACTTCAGCTCCAAGTCTACGGACTAATTCTGATTGCAATGCTTGCCCTGCTTCATCTGAGTCAACAGCTAATATTATTTTCTCTTTATCTTCAAAGTAATCAATACAATTATCTAAGTAATCAAGATTGTTGGAGTTTAAAGTAGCGCCATTAGGTACAGATATACTATTAGGTATACCTGCTTCATGTAAAGCTAAAACATCCATTTCACCTTCAGTTATAATACAATACTCATAACCTACTATACTGTTTATATTGTAGAATACTTTTTCAGCACCCTTATATAATTTAAAGTTCTTTCTACCATCGCGATACTTAACGTTAATAAGTTGATCGCCCATGAAATAATTGAACTTTATAGTGTTCTCGGCTCTACCGGTCTGTGGCATAAACTCAAAACCTTCACTGACTTCTAAGTCAATCAAGGTCTGAGATCCTATACCTCTTGTTTTAAACCACTCAATTACTTTATCACTTAAAAACTCAGGGTGTTCAGTTGAGTTAGGAGGACCTGGTGGTCTTACATATTCTTTTTCACTAGCTCCTTTACGCTGATAAGTATGTAACTGAAATGACGTGTTACAATTGTGACAAGTACCGAGACCCCGTTCCCAATCATAAGACGCGCATTTAGCCTTTTGATTCTTGGGTTTTCTATCGTGAGAACAAAGAGGGCATATACCCTGCTTCTTTCCCTCTTCAAGCTTATGTTGATTGAACTCGTCAATCAAAAATCCATTGATCTCTGTTGTCTGCATTTAATTTAATTTAATTGTTAATCTCCGTGTAGATATTCATCTCTACAATCTGGGCATATATCGCAGAAGTCATACTCCTCCTGCGACATTTCGCACCCACACGTTTCGCAAAAATCCATTAGAAAGGTAGATCGTCTGCAGGTTCAGCAGCTGGTACTGCTTGAGATCTCTGCGGATTGTCTTCTCTAGGAGCTGCAGCCACGTTATCGCCGTTAGTCCAAACTACTTGTACGTTGCCTAAATACGTTTTAGCAGTTTTTGTTTCACGTTCCTCTTTTGTTTGAGAAACAACGATAGGTCCTTGGTTTCCAAATTGATCTAATTCATCGTTTAAAGTTATAGTTATAGGTAGATATTTACCTTTTTTACCTTCGATTATTTTAGATTTATCTATATTATTTAAATTTATACTTGCTTTAATGATACTTGCCATAATTATAATGTTTTATTAATAAAATATTGAGTTGGGTCAAAACCTTCAGACTTATAAAATAATTCATAAGCCTGTACCGCTCTTTCGACTTTGTCCTTTCCTCGTTCGTAAAATTGTGGTGAGCAGTCAAAAATACCTATTTGACCTGTATTTTTATCTATAGCGATAAATAACATTTCATAACCAAATAGTTTGCTATAAATATAAGCTTGACTATCGTAATTGTACTTAGAGGCTGACCATTTAAATTGTTGAAGATCAGCTGTAGTTTTTAAATCTATTATCAGCTTTTCATCATGATTAATTATATCAGCTTTTCCTTTCCAATTATGGCCTTCAAGCTTTGTAACACCAGGTACTTCATATTCACACTTTGCGTTTCTTATAAGATCATAACATATTTTATTAGATAACATTTTATCTGTTAGTTTTTCTATATTGTCAACTTCGTGTTGTAGTAAACATAATTCACCACCTGACATCTCTTTATACACTTTAGTATTTCTAGTTGTAGCTTCTATAATCTTAAACTTTTTAAGTTTATCAGGTTCTAGAATAGCTGTATGGAAATATCCACCTACTAAAAAAGCTGGTCTAGCTTCAGAAGCTTTACCTAGTGCTAAAGGGTTTGTAAGTAAAGTACTAATGTCTGAGTTACTAAGGTATTTTTTACCAAAGTTTCCATAGTAATGCTCATCATCACGTAACTTTTCAATTACTTCTTCTTTATTCATATTTTATAGTGTATTTAATGCGCCTTCAACTTCTTTAGAAAGAGCATACTTAGCTTTTATTGCTTCTATTTTACCGCCTGCAGCTACGTATTCAACAGCTTTTTCATAAGCCGGATCTTTCTTTGATGTTAAAGTTGGTTTACCTGTTGTTGGCGTAAATTTCTTTTTGCCGTGATCATTTGTAGCATCACTGTCAGCTGTATCATCAATCAAGAATAAATTACCTAATGCATACTTTTTTGCATAAGAAGACGCTGAGCCAAATTGCTGAGGTACGTTCATACCTTTTTGATTTAAGTCAACACCTACAATTGCTGTAGCACTTATATTGTTTTCACCATCACTTACGTTTGCAGTAGACTGCATCATAGGTACTGGATCAACACTTATAATTTCTTCATTGATCGTTACTGATACTCCTAACTCTAATAGAAAGGGTTTTGTTGCTTCGAGAATGTCTTCGGCTGATCTGAAGTTGTATTTGCCAAAGGAATTAAATCTAGACTTTTTAGATTTAAATTTTGTTTGAATTGTCGCTAATTTTTCGTTTATGTTCATTCGTTTGTTTTTTAAATTGCTTATTAATATAATTACATGTTGTTTTAGTCATTTACATGAGTAAGTTAAAGATAATCAAGCACTTGCGAGTGATCTACGTTGTCTATTAATTTCTGTACAGCTTTCTTTTTTAGCTCAGAAACACGCACATAATCACTTACACCTGTTATATTTAATTCTTTAGCTATTTCTTTAGCAGAATACTTATCACAGTCTAAACCATAAGATAATCTAAGCACCTCGTACTCTTCGGTATTTAAATGCTTTTTCATTAAACCTTTTAAGTAAATATTCATTAATTGAATATTATAAGGCTCAGATTTATCTGCTATTTGATATATCATGTTTTCTTCATCATCATTAGTAACTTGAGCGTCTATAGACATAAATATACTATTAAAAAATATTTCTACTAGCTTTTTGTCTTTTGGATTCTTACGCATTTCATTGATCTTGTGTTCTGGAATCCTTATATCACCTCTGTTTATGTCTATCCTACGTCTTATATTACCTTTGATTCTTTTTGATAAGAAAGACTTTAGTGTTTTTTCAACATCAGGTGATTCTTCTATCATTGACCAATCTATTTTATCTACGGCTTTAACTAATCCTTCATTACCTATTTGAAGTAAATCGTTTATACTTAAAACACCAGATGCTTGCTGTGATGTTGAAAACTTACGAGCTAAATTCTCTACAAGAGGCATAAACTTTACTATAAGTTCATTTCTCGTGTATTCATCGTAAAACTTACCTTCTAGATTAGCTATAGACGTCTTAACATCTTCTTTGTATCTTATATAGTTTTGTATGTTATATTTTTTCATTTTCCATGTTTAATATTTCTTTTTCGTCTCTTAACTGTTTTGTTAAATTACGTTGAACTGTTCTAGTAGAACAATCGAGTATACCTGCTATTTTTGACCATGTTATATTCTCATATCTGTGAGATATATCTAACATAGCTTGATATATAGCTTCTGCATCTACTCTACTTGATCTTCCTATTAATTTTCCTACAATACTCATCTTCTCGTTAGGAGTTAAACCGCTATGTTCCTTGAATATTATCTTACGCTTCTTATTAACTGGTGGTTCTCCACCTATTAAAAAAACATCATCTATCATTTCGTTTAACTTTTTTTCACTTATAAAAAACGTTACAAATCCATTATTTTTATCTGCTATAAACTCATAAACATGCGACGGTAACAATCCACCGCCGCTGTCTTGATTTAAATAGTACAAAACTAAATAATGCCATTTTAAAGATCTATAAGTAGTAATCTTTGCTTTGCTACGAAACAAGTGATAACATTCATATGTACCATTTTCATAGTAGCTATACAAAGCGGTTTCTTTGGTTGGCTTATCGTTTATTGGATCTCGTCTATACAAAACCCTGCGATCATTTAACCATTTCATGTTTCTATCTTGTGACATTAGCCTCTTACTTTATTATCTTTAGGCCCTTTTGTCATCTTAGGTTTCCTAAAATTTTTAATTTTTGTTCTAATTCCGAAGGAATCATTTGATTCCATGTGTTTATATAATTTCCTTTGCATATGGTCTTGTTATTATTTGTTCATTTTTGTTTCTTACTGTGTGTTTTTCACCCTCGTAATAATTCCAGTAACCTGTGACGCTATCTCCATGCACCTTGTACTCGTCTGGCATGCATTGAGGAGGTTCTGTAAAAGTACTGTCCGGTATTCCTAGAGGTAAATGTTTTAAAGGTTCTTTGCATTTTATTATAGTTAAATGTGTTTTTTTGTATCTTTTAGTATATTCTTCACCGAGAGCTAGCATGTGATTATACAACCACATGTATTGCTCTGCGTTTTGTCTACACCATATAGTAGACGGATGATTATAATGCGCTTTTTTATAAGGAACTTCAACCATTGGGTAGTTAAGTTCAGCATAATGGTGATGCGCTGTGCAAAGCATTTGAGCCGATTCTAATATCATTTTTACTTTATGTTTGTCATAGAAATGGCTCGCTGCTTTCACTGGATCTTCATCTAAATAAAATATATTCATTAATATCTTCTTTTATTTGGTCTATTATAGTATTTATCTAATAATAAGTGTACTACTTCTTCGCTTATCATATTGTCGTTATATAATTGGTATATTAACTTACTCATAATTACGTAGTGTTTTAAACATTGGATGCCTGTAGCTATTAGCTTTAGTACGTTCGAAATAAGTAAAAGTAGCACGTTGACCTATATAGTCATCAATATTGTTAAGTATTTTTGTTAGATCTTTGTAGTTGAATCCTTTACCTGGTGGGCAACCGAACTCTATACCTTCATCATCTTTCATTATAAATTTACCTAACGTTCCTGTGCGTTTACCTTTACCTTTAACATAACCAATTATTGTAGCTTCAGCATCATGGAAATCCTTGAATTTTTGTAAGCTATAAGAGCGTTTTTGTTCATAAGGTTTATTTAAACGCAGTATAGAGCCTTCGTAACCTCGTTCTAAAAAAGCTTCATGCTTTAATTGAGCGTGATTATAGTGATAAACTACGCTTGTTGGTACATATTTTACACAATAAGAATAAAAACTAGCTACAGCTAGGTTATCCATACGTGTTTTATAACTATCACTACCATTAGCATAATCGTAACAATGAAATTGTACTAATTTTTTAGACTTAGAACGCACGTAAGGACTTGGTTTTTGAGTTCTGACTAATGATATTATTTGTTCAAAATCATCTCTTAGATCATGATTATACAGCTCACCGTCTAGTATAACGTCTGGCTGTTGATCGAAGAAAGGTTTAAGATCTTTTAATATGTGATTAATGTTAAGCCACGGTTTACCCGTGCGTGAATAAGCTATCACTTTGCCTTGATCGTCAGTCTGTATTATACACCTTACACCGTCAAGTTTTGGTTGCATAAACACATTCTCGGACCAGTCGATAGGTTTTGCATCTACTTTGTATGCGAGCATTGGTTTAATTTTCATTTACTTTTTGTTTTTAAGTTTTTTTTCTATTGATTTAATTTGATCTTGCAGTTCTTTACATTTTAAATAATTTTCATTTTTTAAGTTAAAGTCAAGTTCTGTCATAGCTTTAGCTAGTTGGGTTAATAGGCTAATTTCCTCTTCCTCATCATCTAATGTAAACTTCCAATCTTGTTCGTCGTCTACAATTTCTATTTTCATTTCAGGCATATTTTCAATAACCAATCTTGCAACTAGCTTTGCTAATTTTTCAATCTCTTCGTTTGTCATATATATATTATCTGATTTCATCCGTATTTTTTATGTATTTAGCTCCACTTCTTATAATCCATGTCTTGATTATATCTTACATCAACATTATATGAAGGTAAAACAAATACATTTTTGTTCTCATAATTATTAAAGCAGCTTATCCATACATCAGATTTACCAGTCCATAGTATATAAGTGTACATGTGATCAATACTTTCTACGCTAGGGTATAGATATTGACTGTTGTAGTGAAAGTCTTTTACTAAGTGTGCAGCTATTCTTGATGCGTCATTAAAATTAGTAAATCCTTGATCTTGTTGCATGTGATTTACCCATCTAGCTAAATTAACGCCATGCCACTCGGGATAACCGTCGTGGTGTAAATACATATTTACATAGCTTTTGTCAGCCAATAAGGATGGTTCACAAGCAAAACCTAGTTCGTTGTTTTCAGCTTCTGATCTGTCTACAACCATTGTTATACTTCTTGTACTCATTGTTTGTTATTTAAATATTAGGTGCGCAGGGAGGACTCGAACCTCCGACCTCTAGCTTATGAGGCTAGCGAGCTACCTGCTGCTCTACCGCGCAATTTTTAGTCAAGCAATACCATGTATGCTTGTGGGTTATTAATTCTAAACCAAATTAGAGCTTTATCAAACTGGTTTATTCTTTTTTTTGTCATTACTCTTGGAGATGACTCAAATAGCATGTTACAACCCATTATAAAGTCATAAAGACTGAGCTCAACATTAGTAAGCTCAATCTCTTCACCTGTAAACGGGTTTGCTACAGTTTCACCTTCAGTGTATAATTCACCGTTAAACCATTTAGGTAATTTTTGCTTAGTACTATTCATCTTCAGCATCTATTACATTAAAACAATCTTCTACATAGTCACATATGCATTCCTCTAAGTCAGACTCACCATCGAATTCTATGTTAGATAATCTTAGTTGGTTGTCGTAGTCAATTTCAAAGTCATAACTGTAAGAATCTACGTTATCAAAACTTATCTGTTGCACTGCTTGATGTACAGCTTCTCTTAATTCATCTATCTGAGACGGATAAAGCTTAGGTTTACTAACGTCAGCTAGTTTTTTCTGAGCTTCTATTAGATCGTCTTTTAGTACTTTTGCGTTTAACTCTACTGAGTTTAAAGTTGTTTCTAGTTTGTCAACTTTTTCTTGTAATTCTATTTTAGTCATTTTTATTTAATAAAGTGTTAATAATTCCATATTGATACTCCACCGTACATGGTTAAGTTTCTCATGTCATAGTTTCTTTTGCAAAAATCTACTATATACATAAGTCTTGCAAGTGGATCATTAATTAATTCTCTAGCATGCACTATATATTTCATAGTCTTTAGCTCACCGCCATTTATAACAGTATATCTTTCTTCACGTTTATATACCTTGTTTAACTGATATATTCTGTCGCTTGAGTTACATCTTCTTACATAACCGGTTTTATACGAAGCTATTTGATCACCATTAGGTAGAACAAACTGTTTTGTACCATTTTTCTTTTGTCTTTTAGTAGTCATTTCTTTGATGCCGTACTCTATAAACATACGTTTAGCGAATAAATCTACTAGTTCTGCACGTCTCTGTTTCCAGTCCATATGCTCTTGTTCTAAGTCTCTCATGTTAATTTATTGTTTTTTTCTATTAATTCTGATAAGTAATTCCATACTTGTAATTCTACTTTAGTACTCTCGTACACCATACATAGCTCTTCCATTGTTATACCACCTGTATTTCCCGACTTTATGTCGTTTGCTAAACCGTCTATTTCGAATTTTAGCATAGCAACTTTAGCAAAAGCTTTGTTAGAAGCTCTTTCACTTAAGTCGCTTTTCGTTAATTTAAATACCTGTTCCATTAGTTTTTATCTATAATTTTATCACCATACATGAAACTAAAAGAGTCTAACTCCCAGCTGTTAACTCCACCATATGTCAATAGATCTCTAACCTCGTCAATTGTTAAGTGTGACCATAGGTACTTAGACATTAGTGTATATTTTAATCTTTTAGCTGTAGCGTATTCTCTAGCGCTAGCTCTTAATTTTAGCTTTACATCTGGTAAAAGCTCGTCGTAAATTGTTTTTAATTCTGCCATTTGTTTTATTATATTATCAGTTTTTATTCGTATTTAATTTGTAATTAGTGGACGTGGCGGGAATCGAACCCGCACTACAATACATATTGTATAACGTTTAACCATTCACGTCCTACCCAGTCATTTCCTAACCGCTCTCCGGTACCTTGATTTAGTTACACTCAACCAGTACGCAGGTTTGTTATTTATTCGCTGGGCTTAGTAACTAGTGAGGATTCGAACCTCATACCCGTCGGTAGCCCGAGTCGCGAAGCCTGTCTTGCGTCTCTAACCTGACCTAGTTCCCGCTAGCTATTCACTTATGTGTAATCATCGAGCCGAATAGAAGGTGATGCAATGATGCTTCTAATTAATCTTCGTTCGCCTTTAATCATACCTAATTAAGCTACTCGTCTAGCTATTTACTACCTTAGAGGATCTTCGTTAGCTTAATTACTTAAAATACCGTAACCGTACTAATCCCTCCACAGTAGCTATTAGACCTGCTGTGTCATCTCCTCCCTGAGTACACACAGCGACAGTCTACTTACGTCGCCAAGCTCTGTGCACTGATGCACTTACTTCTTGGCTAACAACTTGTATTGTATTACCTGTCTTGTGATTTATTATAGGAACATAACTGTAATCTTCTACAGTGCTGCAAGGAACACAAGTTTTATAGCCATAATTTATTCTGATAGGGTGCACTTCTGTGCCGCATTTACAATACATAGTTTATTATTTTAATAGTTACATTTATATTATCAATTTGAAATCGTATTTTGTTTGTGTGGAAATCTCTCTTGAGATAAATACATATACTCAATAGCCTTAGCCATAACATAATCGTGCAAGTCGTTGTAAGAATCACCTTCAACGTGTTGATCTGCTATTTGCCAATGTATACTATCATACATTAATTCTTTAGTGACGTCAGCAATACCTTGTGCTATTTCGTCTATTTCTTTCATTCTACTCATAAAATCTATCTTTTATATTTAATAAAGCTATTTTATAGCCATAGTTTTTTGCCATTTGCATTAGTAAGTAATCATTACTTCCATTGTTAGCTTCTGTAAATTGTAAAAGGTAATCTTGATTAGGCGTGGCTACAATACCTCTATCTAACATTTTTAATTCACTTTCTACATAGTCTTTTACTTTTTCCATATTATATCTTATTATATATTGTTACTTCAACCCAACCTTTTTCTGAATGATTTGCATCACATCTATAACCTTCTTCGGTTAACTGTTCTTCTAACTTCAACGCTGCATTCCACAACGCTGGTTCAGGTATTTGGTCATGCTCGTCATCATACATTACCTCACCTCTACACTGGTAAAACTGGTCGTTACCATCATCTTGACTTACATACTCGAAGTCCCATCCGTTTACTCTAATATTATCTTTCATTTATTCTTGATTTATTAATTCTTCTACTTCACAGAACAACATATCATCTATATCTGCTCTACTATAATTATCTTTGTTTAATTCGTAGGCTAAATCCCACGGGTTTTTTATTTTACTCATAGTTTATTGTATTTATTTTTTACTGTTTTTAAATCCCACTTTTCGTGGTGATCATTCCACCTTGCAGTATGGGCAAACGTCTTACCTTTAGCAAACGTTTTCTTTTGCCTTGTAACTACAGACAGCCATTCGCTATCAGTCAGTCTGCCGCATACTTCATGGGAGTGGACACGCCTATGCTCGCGACCACGATTTTTTCTTGCCTGTTCTACATAGAGGCATGCTTCTTTCATGTTTTTTGGATTAGACATAAGACCATATTGAAGGGTTATATTCAACATAAGTAAGACCTTTGAAGTTGAAAAACTCAGTGATACCTTCTTGATCTTTTTCTTCATTATAAATGAAAGCAAATCTTTTTGGTAAATCGCCAACAGTATAACCTTTGTAGGTTTTGCCGTCGATTTTAATAGTAGTCGAATTGACTTGTTTTAATTTTAGCATAGTTTATTTGTTAATTTGTTACATTTGTATTATCCAACTCAATTTGTATTTGTTGTGTATCTACATAAAATCTTATTCTTTCCTCTAAGTAATCTCTATCCATTATCTCATCATAACATAATAGATCTTTACTTATTGTGAAGTCGATCACCTTTTGACCAAAAACTTCTCTTAGTTCTCTCATAGTCATATTAGTCGCCTTTATAGTCTAAGGTTTGATAGAATACAGCCGCTGCTTTACGCTCTAGCTCGAGACCTTTTAGTATATTAGATCTATTATCTATGTAGTGATCTATTTTTTCTTTCATTTCTGCTTCTGTTTTTGCAGGAAATGATACTGTGTTGTAGCCTCTTAGTAAGTCTACGTCGTTACAAGTATAAGCTGAGCAATGTTCGCCGTTATACGCAATCCACTCTTTGTGGAAATATTCTGCATTTCTGTATTTAGCCATAGTTATTATTTATTTTGTTTTATAAATTCTTTTATTATTATTTCTAGTTGTTGATATTGATGAGGTGATAGATCACCATATTTTAAATCATTATCTTCACATATTCCATTCCAGTCAATGTAGTCTAGTAAATCCATATTATTTATTAGTTAATTTATAGAACTCTATTCTGTCAAGAACATCTTGTCTAGTTATTTTATTTTCCATCTGTAATAGTATATCGTGTGACATATCTATTTTTTTACCGTTAGGGCAAGTTAGTATATATTGCATAGTATTATTATTTAAAAAGTTATTATTAGTAGACATGGTGAGAATCGAACTCACGTTAACCATTATGTCTTTTGTTCTATCCAGTTAAGCTCGTTGCCCGCAGGTTCGGATAGTCACCTTTATGTACACTAGTAGAAATCGTAGTAGATATCCATAACTTTAGACTTTTGCTCGTCAGTTAATTTAGTGTAATGCTTGTCGTATAGTCGCCAAGATATTTTTAGTAATGTGTATGAAAATGTAGACATAGTTATATTGTTTTAAAGATTATTAATTAGTTTAGTTTGGAAGCGTTGGTATACATATACTTCATCGAGTAATTCTTGTGGAAGAACTGGTAGTATTTCATGGTTACTTTGTAGCCAGAGTGATAAGAGCGATATGTATTTTATACGTTTCATTTTATTATATTATCATATAGATATTGTATTTACTGTGTGAACTTATTTACATATTCCACATGGAATAGAATCCATCGCTGAGTAATCTACTTGACCTGTTATCATCATGAAGATGAAGTAAGCTATTCCGCCAAAGGCTAAGGTTGCAAGTGATGCTATAAATCCTTTAATAGCGATGTCTGTTATTTTGATTAGTACATAGTGAATAAATTTTCTGTTCATATTTATATTATTATTAGTTATTAGTAGACATTAGTGGAATCGAACCACCTCACAAAGTAGAGCTCACGTAGTCAAAATGCAGAGTGAAACCGTTATGTCTGTTTGTATTTGAAGTAGTATACTATTGTTCTACTACTTCACGACAGATTACTGGAACGCTAGTTGAAGAAGTATATGATTTATACTTGTGCCAGCAGTTCATAGTGTCTAATTTAGACTTCATTACTTCATACACTTTATCGTGATTGTAAGTGACAGTTTTGCCGTTAGTGAATACTACATTGATTGTAGTGTTTTTACCGATTAAAGATTTTCTGATTACAAATCTTTTTGAATTTAAATTTTGCATAGTTAAGATATTTAAGTTATTATTATTATTTAGTTATTTAGTTACATTTATATTATCAATTGTGTTTTGTATTTTGTATGTATAAATGTGTATGTTTGTTTAGTTGTTTAATATGTCGTTATGTCATACCACAGTGTGTCATTGTGTCATATACTATTATAAGTATTATACTTTGTAATGTCATGACAATGTGTCACTTAGCGATTAGCTATTGTTTCCAGATCTAAGGAATGTAGCGATGAGAGCGATTGGTAGTGCGATGACAAGTAATAGCATATTGTTTAGTTTAATTGTTATTAGTATTTTAGTTACATATATATTATCAAACTGATTCTGTATTTCTTGTGTAAAATCTCTTTAAATATATAGAATAGCATGTGAAAAATTAGAGAAAAAAGTCTAAATATAGGGGGAGGGGGCCAGCAAAAGTTCGTATATATAAGCTGGAAAGCTAGAAAACAATGGGGGCCCGGTGAAATAAATTGCATTTTCCTGAGAGTTTGGCTAGTGAAAGAAAGGGGGCAGTGCTATACCCCTATATACGTAACGATTTTTTAAAAACAGGACATAAGCCTTATAAGAGATATAAGTAAGGGGCTAGTGTCACACCCTATGTAAAAAAAGAAGTAATTGTGTAAGTATATATAATATATAAGAACAAGAAAAAAACAACTAAATGGCTAACATAACAGCGTACCCAACAGGAACACCTAAGGTAAATGACCTACTGCTTGGAACAAGTGTACCTCTACCCAACACAGACGACCAGCCAACCACCACAAACTTTACAGTAAGCTCGATAGCAGGATTTGCTAATCCAACAGCTGCCTACACAACGTATGTAGCTAGGTGGAGTCAACAAGGAAGTTCAGGTGTACCGGTGTCAAACATACTACAAAACACAACAGGTCTAACATGGACTTGGACAAGACTGGGTATAGGTTCTTATGACTTAACAGCTTCTGCTAGTTTTACAGAAAAAGTATATGCAACAGTTTCTGCATGGGAAGACAAGGGAATTTCTACACCTGCTTCTACAGGGTCAAAGTCTGTTAGTATAAAAACAGCTGGACCAAACTACATAAGAGTTACCAATATAGACAATGCTGATGGTAGCTTTGTAGATGACGTTACAAACGGAATGATAGAAATAAGAATATACAAATAACACATGGCAAGAATAAGTTCGTATCCATTTGATACAGTAATTTCGGATAACGATGCGTGGATAGGAACTGAAGCCACAAATAGATTAACCAGACAGTTTACAGCTTCCGCTGTAGCTAATTACTTAAACTTAAACGCTAAAGTAAACATCGGTGGGCAAATGTCTTTTAAATGGTCAGATACTCAAAATGGCGGTGTTGGCACTATATCTAAAACAGGTGGTGGTGGTTCTGGCTCTAGCTTTAACAATTTAACTCAAATAAGAATATCTACTAAAGAACTAAACGGACAAAACGTAGTTAAGTTTTTAGAATATATAACGGGTAAACCTATATTATTAGGTCAAGGTGATCAAATAAGCCAATTTGGTCATTACACATTGGATACTTATGTCGTAGACCCACAAACAAGTAGTTACTATATCGCAACCTTAACATACATAGGAGGTAATGGTACCGTAGCTACAGAAGGCACACAATATACTTTAATTCATTTTGATATAACTGGAGGCTCTGGAGTAAGTATAAGACAGGACTTTGGATCATCTAACCAATGGGTGATAAATAACACAACTGGTAAAGCAGAACCATCTGTAACACTTGTAAACGCGCAAGATCAAGTTATATTTGGTTGTATTGATTATACTAACGCAACAACAATAACAGTAGACTTTGACATACCTGTCACGGGGTCTTCATTTTTAAACTAACAAAACAAAAAAATAAATTATGCCTATTAATTATTACTGTTCAATCGGAATGGTTGGATCAAACATCGAGATGAATAAAAACCAGTTACTGGAACCGGTAATTGAAAACTCAGCAAGCCAACCATCTTCACCTGTTGAAGGTCAAATGTACTATGATACTACTGTTGGTGATAAAAAAATGTACTTTTACAACGGAAGTGCTTGGGTAGAAATGGATGGTTCAGGATCTGGGGTTATAAGTTTAACACCAACTGACGGTACTTTTATAGATATAACTCAAAATGCAACCTCAGGAGCAATAACAACAACAGCGGATCTTTCTGCTACTGGTACGCCTAGTGCTACTAAGTTTTTAAGAGGTGATAATGTATGGGCAACTCCAGCAGGAGCATATACTAAATGGCAATACCAAACAGATGGTGGAACTGCTATTGATATGGTTGACGGTGAAGTTGTAAACTTTATTAGCGGTACAGGAATTTCATTAGCTGATGCAGCTGCATCTCCAAATACATTAACAATAACAAACTCAGGTGTAACAAGTATTGTAGCTGGTTCTAATATATCTATAAGTGGATCAACAGGTGCGGTTACTATATCTGCTGTAGGTGATGTAACAGGTATAGACGCTGGTGATGGTATTAGAATAGATGACGGATCTACGGCAACTCCAGAAGTAAACGTACAATATACAGGTACAAATAACGTTGTGGTTAAAGCCCCAGGCGCTGAAGGAACTGCTATAAACACAGCTGATCTTATTATATATGGAGATTCTTCAGCTAGTGATGCTGTTAAAAGAGGTTTAGTTTCTGACTTACCATTTGCTCCAGCAGGAACAGTATCTGGTGTAACGGCTGTTAACTTTAAAACAGACGGTACTGCTTTAAATGTAGTTTCAAACACAGTTACAGGGTCTGGTTCAACAACCATGACAGGTGTATGGCAAGGAACTTCTTCTGAATATGTGAATGGTGAAGGTGATAGAGTTACTTTCCCAGCAATACCTCAAGGTGACATAACTGCAGTAGTAGCTGGAGATTATTTAACTGGCGGTGGAACTTCTGGCTCAGTTGAGCTTGATGTTGAAGCAACAGTCGCGGCTACAGCAAATAAAATTGTAGCAAGAGACGGTTCTGGTTATGGTTATGTTATAACACCAAATTCTGGTGATAGTTCTACTAAAATAGCAACAACTGCTTTCGTGCAATCTTCATTAACTGGTTTATTAGAGTTTAAGGGTGGTTTCAATGCCAGTACCGGTGCAATAGTCGGTGGTGGTAATTTAACATCAGGTGCCGGTAGAGTTGCAGTTGCAGTAGGTGATTACTACGTAGTAACAGTTGCTGGTAATTTCTTTGGAAACGCCGCAACACCTTTAACACCTGGTGATTCAGTTATAGTTCAAACAGCTGCAGCAGCGGGAGCTTCTGTTGAAGGCGACTTTATAGTTGTTCAATCCGATACAGATCTAGCGACATTAACAACAGTTGGTTTAGGTAATGTAAACGGAACATCTAACCAAATAGGTGTTACATACTCAGCAGGTACAGCTACATTAACAAACTTAGATAGAGGATCAAGTCAGAACATATTTAAAAACGTAGCATCTGATTCAGGTACAGCGGTTGCAGATAATAACAATGATACGCTAACTATAACAGGTGGCGCAAACGTTACTACCTCTGTAGCTGGAGATACTTTAACTATAACATCAACAGATACAAACACACAAAGAGCTGCAGGTACAGGTTTAAGCTTGTCAGGAAATACTATAAACGCAAACGTAGACGGAACACAAACTGTCGCAGCAAATAGCTCATCATCAAATACAAATAGAACATATAAGATTCAAGTTGATTCAGGAGATAACTTAGTAGTTAACGTACCTTGGTCAGACAACAACTCAGGAGGTACAGTGACTAACGTTAGTGCTTCACATGAAGGGAATGCGTTTACTGTAAGCGTTGGTAATCCAACCACAGCACCGGCTATTGATATAGATGTTGTTGGTTCTTCTAGCCAGTACATAAATGGTGAGGGTAATTTAGTTACTTTTCCAGCTATACCACAAGGTGATGTTACAGCTGTACAAGCTTCAACAACTAATGATGAAAAAGGTATTATAGTAACAAGTAGTACAGGTCCTATACCAAAAGTTGGTCTTGATATTAAAGGTACATCAAGTTCAACAATAGTAGCTGCTGATAAGTTAATATACTATAACGTTGACACAGATACAAACAACACAACTACAATTGATGCTGTATCGAACTATGCTAGACAAGCTTCTGGTCACGCCGCTACATTAAGCGCATTTGGATCAGTTACACATAATTTAAATTCTTACGATGTTTCAGTGCAGTTATTTGACAACACTACTAAAGAAACAGTTCATGCGTGTGTAGATAGAACAAGTGTAAATGCTGTTCTTATATCAGGAAACTCGTTCCCAGCAGGTGGAATAAGAGTTCTTGTTGAGAAAATTGGATAGTGTCATGTAAATCAAATTTAATTAAATTAATAATAAAACCAACGTAAATGATACAATATTGTAATTATGACATAAAAGGTACTTTAGCTGTAACAGGAACTTCAACTTTTACAGGTGCTGTAACAACTGGTGGAGACTTAACTATTGGAGGTACTGGAGGTATTTTTATACCAGAATATATTTATCATGCAGGTGACGGTAATACTTGTTTTGGTTTTCCAAGTAATGACATTTTTAGAGTTATTACTGGCGGTACAGCAAGATTTGAAATAACTACTTCAACTGTTAATGTAAGTAACGCATCTTTCAAAGCTTTAGGCTCTTTAGCCACAGGCTCTGGAATGGCTGAAACAGGAGTTGGATTAGGTCAAATGTCAAACTATGCCCACGCTCAATTTAGCGGTTCCGCTGGTGGCTATATTGATTTTGCGGAACCTAATGTAGATTACTCTGGGCGTATTATTTATACTCATAGTTCTGATTCTATGGTATTTTATACAGCAACATCAGTGGTTTTAACGTTAGACAGCTCTAACAACGCAACTTTTGCCAATAATATAACAGTATCAGGCGGTAATATAACTTTAAGTGGTACTGGAAGAATACAAGGCGTTGATACTGTTTCAGCAAATACAGACGCGGCTAATAAACTATATGTTGATAATGCTGTATCAGGTATAAGTAGTGGTGTAACATCTATAGCGACTACTAATGGTATTACAGGTGGTACAATTGATGCAACAACCCCAACAGGAACACTTCAATTAGACAGTACTGTTATAAGAACTACAGGTAATCAAACTAAAGCAGGAAACTTTACAATTGAGGGTAGTGGATCTAGTGGTAACGCTCTTAGTATAACAAGAGGTAGTGATGGGGCTAATGCTTTTAGAATACAAAACTCTGGTGAGGTTGTAACTGGTGCAAATTATCTTTACGCAGCTGCTTCTGGTACATCAATGTATGTACAAAATACAGCTGTATTTAGAGGAGGGATTGTTAATGATGGTTCTAATGCTCCTGTATTAATTAATGATGATTTAAAAGTTAATGTTGATTTAGAAGTTGCAGGTGGAGATATTACTTTAGGAGGAACAGGAAGAATACAAGGTGTTGATACGGTTTCAGCTTCTACTGATGCCGCAAACAAGGCTTATGTTGATTCGCAAATAGCTACAATACCTTCTGGTTTAAATTTTCAAGGTAACTGGAACGCAAGTACAAACTCACCAACACTTACAAGTGGATCTGGTACACCTGGTTTTTATTACAACGTATCTGTTGCTGGTAGCACAAACTTAGATGGCGAAACTGATTGGCAAGTTGGTGATTGGGCTGTGTTTGTAGAAGCTGGCGCAACTGATAAATGGGAAAAAATTGATAATACTTCTGCACTAACAGGTGTTGGTGTTTCTGGAAGAGTAACATTTTGGAACGGTACAAATACACTGAGTAGTAATAGTAATTTTACTTATGATGGCAATAATTTAGCTGTTGGTGGGAGCATGACCTGGTCAGGTGGTAGTTCAACTGAATCTAATTTAGCTTATGATAGAAGTATTACTTCATTTAGTGATTCAGGTACGTCTACCGTGACGTTAACAATAGGTAGACAAGATGGTAATAGTTTAAGCACATCATTTAACGTACCACAAGGAACTGTAACTGGTACTGGTAGCAACAATAGATTAGCTTTATGGAACGGAACAACAGCTATTGATTCAAATGAAAATTTAAGTATTTCTGGCAACGATCTTGCTATAGGTACTCAAGCTGGGACTACAACAGCAAGACTATTATTATACGGAACTACAGCTAACAATGGTGCTTCAGTTATAAAAACAACAAACGGTAATTTACATATTGACTCTGATGATGGCCATTCAACATATGTAAACTATTACACAGGAACTGATACTGGAAGTTCTCTTGTAATTGGAAACGGAGCAAGTGGCACATCTGGAACTTTTTTCCAAGCAACTGGTGCAGCAACAATTGGAGGTGATTTAACAATTAGTGGTGGAGATATTACATTAAGTGGTACCGGTAGAATACAAGGAGTAGATACAGTGTCAGCAAGTACTGATGCTGCTAATAAAGCCTATGTAGATGCTCACACTAGTGGAGTGCAAACTATCAATGAAGGAGACGGTATAAAAAAATCAGGTACAGCTTCAAGTGTTACTATTTCTGCAAATTACGATTCTGGTGATTCAGATAATTTAATACACGCTGCCACAGCTGTTAATTCTATTAATGGAGCATCAAGCGGTTATGCTGCTTATGTATTAGCTGCGGAAAGCAATCCTGGACTTGCAGCCGGTCCAGTTAATAAAATACGAGTAAGCGATATACACTTAGATGATTTTGGAGCTGCAGAGGCAAATATAAATTTAAACTCAAATAAAATAACGAATTTATCTACGCCTACCGCATCAACTGATGCTGCTACTAAAGCGTATGTAGATGCAGTACCCACAGGAAATGTAAGTGGATCTGGATTAAGTACACGTATAGCTTTCTGGAGTGGTGGTTCATCTTTAACATCTGACCAAGATTTAACATTTGCTGTTGGAACTAATAGATTGTCTTCAGGTAATTATATAATACCAAACAATGGTGATTATTTAGGAACAGATACAAGTGGAGCTGCAAGAACATTAATTACCTTAGATAACAGTAATAATGTTGAAATTTCAAATGCAGCTTTATCATCGAGTTCTGATACTAATATATATTTTGGAGATAATTTTAGGATAAAAGATGGAGGTTCTACTCGATTTTCAGTACAATCAAATGGTACTATTTCTGGAAATGGAAACACATTTAATAGTGGGCCAATAAATTTAGAGGAAGACAATAAAATTATATTTGATGATGATGGTGATCAATGGAATTACATCCAAGCTACAAGTGGTGATATGGAAATGGGTGTTGGTGGTAATGGGTTAACTTTACGGAATATTGAAGAAAATATTTATGGAGAAATAACAGTTAATACCCTGAGAAACGTAGTTGATAATTTTATTACTAATAGCACTGCTACATACATACCTGTTTACACTTCTGCCTCGAGTTCAACACCTCAAGTACAAAGACAGCAAACGCCTGCTAAGTTTATTGAGAATAATGGAATAGTCAAAGGTGCGCCAGGAACAAGTGGAAGAGTAGCTGTCTGGACTGGTAGTGGATTTACAAACTCAATAGGTTCTGATACTTTATATTGGAACTCAACTAATAATGTTTTAGGTGTAAACTACAGTGGATCTACATTCAATAGTGGAGCAGTGCAAATCCAAGGTCCAACTTCAAATTCAGGTGGAATAGGTCTTCAAATATACAACTCTACATCAGGTGCTCCTTACGGTGCGCATGGTATTTTTGTTAACGGGCCAAGGTACGGTAATGCTGGTATATCTGTTAAAAATCCTAATGTTGGATCTACCTTCATGAGATTTTATAGTAGCTCTGGATCGTCTGTAGGTACTATTAGTCAAAGTGGAAGTTCGTCTACTAGTTACAATACTTCATCTGATTATAGATTAAAAGAAAATATAGAGCCAATGTCAGGTTCTATAGAAAGAATAAAGGCTTTAAAACCCTGCAGGTTTAACTTTATTGAAGAAGAAATAAAGGATAAAAAAGGCGTTAAAAGAAAAGTAGATGGTTTTTTAGCCCACGAAGCTTCAGGTGTTGTTCCAGAAGCCGTTACAGGTCAAAAAGATGAATTAGATTACAAGGGAGATCCTGAATACCAATCAATTGATCAATCAAAATTAGTACCTTTATTAACAAGCGCTTTACAAGAAGCTTTAGCTAAAATTGAGTCATTAGAAACCAGACTTGACACCTTAGAACAAAAAAAGTAAAAAATAGTAAAAACTTGTAATAATATATTTATACCCTGCTCGGGAAGAGCGATAACCAATGTCAATTTAAAACCAAAACCAATGACACTATTTTATTCGACTAATACGTGGAGTAGTCAACCACAATCACAACCAACACAACAAACCTTAGACCTTTGGAAGCATGTTGCCAAAAAATCTAATTGGAGAATTGTGCAATTACCAAACGGTTTTTATCAAACCGAATACAAAGATCCAGACTGCGAGTGTAATCCAGAAAAGGATATCTGCTGCGAAAAATGGATAGACGTAACGAGACGCGAAACAATTGAAGGAGCTGAGCAAGCTATAGATGCTTCAATTAACCACTATGAGAAAAAACTTTCTTATATTCGCGGACCACAAGTCGTTAAGACCTTTAAGTAAAATAAATAAAATTTAATCTAATCAAATTATGGACGGAATCGTCAAAAACCTTAGTTTTGGAAAACAAGCTAAAAACAAGGTATTTAAAGGAATAGAACAACTCACAAAAGCTGTTAGCTCCACGTTAGGGGCTAGCGGCAAATGTGTTATCATGGAGGACAACTCTGGTAACCCTATAATAACTAAAGATGGTGTAACTGTTGCTAATTCAGTTATATTAAGAGATCCTGTTGAAAACATGGGTGCTACGCTTTTAAAAGAAGCAGCGCGTAAAACGGTTAAAGAAGCTGGAGACGGAACAACTACAGCTACAGTTTTAGCCCACTCTATAATGAAAACAGCTTATTTAGAATTAGGTTCTGATAAAAGCTTTAGAGAAATGAAAGATGGTATATCATCTGGAGTTGAGAAAGTTGTAGATTATTTAAAGTCTATTTCTATAGCTGTTAAAGGTGATATGATAGACGATATAGCTACTATATCAACAAACAACGATAAAGAGTTGGGTAAACTAATAGCTGATGCTTTTAGAGCTGTAGGCGAAACAGGTGTGGTCACAATGGAGCCGTCAGACGGTGGTGTGACTAAGGTTGAAATAGTAGAAGGTGTAGAATATAATAAAGGATTTTCACACGCTGAGTTTATAACAAATAAAGAGAAAAACGTTTCTGAATTAGAAAACGCTTTAGTTCTTTTAATGGATTCAAAAGTAGATTCAATAAGGCAAATACAACCAGTATTAGAATATGTTATAAAGAACAACAGATCATTACTAATTATTGGCGAAATAGAAGCAGGAGTGCTATCAGCTTTAGTGATGAACAAAAAGAAAGGTAATATTAAAATAAATGTTATTGAGCCTCCAGCTTTTGGATTAAGAAGAAAAGAAATATTTGGAGATTTATCTTTACTTACAGGGGCTACTGTCATAAATGAAGATTTAGGAGATGACTTAAGTTCTATACATGTTGATTATTTAGGTGTTTGCGAAAAATCAACATCTACGCAAGATCAAACGATAATACAAGTAAATGATGTTTCTGAAGAAGTTGAAGACATTATAGCAACTATAAAAGAAGATTTAAAAAAGAAAAACAAACCTCATATTCAAGTTGGGTTAGAATTAAGATTAGCTAGACTAAGCGCGAAAGTAGCTGTAGTTAAAATAGGCGCTAATTCTGACATTGAATTAAAAGAAAAAAGCGATAGAGTTGAAGACGCTATTTGTGCTACAAAAGCTGCCATTAAAGAAGGTATTGTACCAGGAGGAGGTATTGCTTTGTTAAACGCTTCTAATGTTTTAAAACCAAAAAGTATTGGCGAAGAAATATTACTTAAAGCAATAACAGCGCCTTTCTCAACACTACTAGCAAATGCTGGTGTGGTTTTAACATCTGAACAAAAAAAGCAATTAGAATCTTCTAAAGGCAAAGGGCTAGATGTAGTTACAGGAAAAATGGTTAATATGGTTAAGTTTGGTATTATAGATCCTTTATTGGTTACTAAAAGTGCCTTAATTAATGCAGCTTCCGTAGCATCAACAATACTATCTACCGATTGTGTAATCAATAACATGAGAATAGATGAAGGCAGTAGGTAGAAATTTAATAATAGAAAAAATAAAAGAAGGAACTACTGAAACAAAAGGTGGTTTACTTTTAGCAGGTTTACATAGAGACGATATAAGGTACATTAGAGCAAACGTAGTTGAGATAGGAGACGAAGTTGTTGGATTACAAAAAGATGACGTTATATACTACGATAGACATGCTGGACACAAGATAGAAATTAACGATAGATCATACCACGTAATTAAGACACAAGATGTGGTTGTTGTTTTATGAAAAAGCTAGACGCAAGTAGTTTAAAAGATTTAAACTTGCTAAAACATTACCGTATAATACGCAAATGGGCTTGTAAAAACAACAGCTTACGTGAGTCTGATTTAGAGTTATTAATATATCTTGACTGCGTAGATCTTTTTACGAAAAAAGATTTTGAAGCAGGTGTATATTCTTATAGTTGGGATAATAGACGTTGGTCTAGATTGATAAAAGAAAACTGGATAACTGTTTGGAGAAAAAGAAACAGAACAACACAGACTTATAATATATATAAAGTTTCTTTTAAAGGTAAGCAATTAATAAATAGAATTTACAAGATAATGCTAGGAGATGAAAAAATACCTACTAGCTCTAGAAGAAACAAAATAATTAACGGTAAATCTTACATGGATAAGGTTTTAACTAAATCCATAAAAAACGTAAACAAAGATACATTATGATTCCATTCATGAACTTCGGAAGATCTGCTGGTGGGCTACTAGGCGGTTTAGCATCTAAACTTGCAGCTAGACAATCACAATCAGCAACTGGTCAAAATACTAGTAATAATAACATTCAAGACTTAACGTCAAGAGTTAGTGCTTTAGAATCAGCGCAACAACCAGCAGTGGGTTCAACTCCCCCTGCAGATCCAGCTTCAGCTATGGCTGCTGATATTTCTGATCAAGGTTCTTTAGCTGCTTCTAATCCAAGTATGATGGGTGTATCGCAAATGCAAAATAGCCCTATAAGTGAAAAAGCTTTTGGTTTACCAAACGAACAGATAACAGGAACATTTCAACCTCAGCAACAAATGCTAGAGCAGTCTATGAACGTCCCTATGATTAACATGTAAATAAAAAAAATTATGCATAAAACAGATCCAAATTACAATGAAACTATGGCATCTAAAAACGCTCACGGCGTAGTAGGTGAAAGCGCTATATGGGACGGACCATTAGATCAAGAAGGTAGAGTACACGGAATGGGCTCTAGCTCAGGAATAACAGGTATGCAAATATCAAAAGCAGCTGTGCCTTATAAAGGTTTAAATGCTGTTTTGTGTGCTCAAGGAAAACAATATTAAAAAAAAATAAATGGGACTATTTAGAACACAAGACGCTGTAATAAGCAAAGCAATGCCATTGACAGGTGCAATGATTGCAAGTATAGATGTTAGACCAGCTTGGGAGTTTCAAAATCAATCAGGCGTATTAGGTACTAACTTAAACTCATCTGTTATATACTGTGGAGACATGGGTACAGCTGGTGATGCAAAAATAACTGTAATTTTACCAGGAGTGGTATCAGCAACAGGAGGTGCACCAGTACCGTCTCAAGCTATAACATTTGAAGGTTTACAATCAGGAACTATACTTCCCGTGGCTGTAGATTATGTAACAGCAGTTGCAGGAACAGGTATAACAGTAAGTGACTTTATAGTAGGTAGATAAGATATGGATACAAAAAAAGGATACACAGGACAATACTCTGGTAACTATCACAGACATACTAGAGTGACTCAACACAACTACAAGGCTACAAGAGCTGATGATATACACCACATGAAATATCTAAAAGAAGATATTGATTATGATAATGAACATGGTCACAGTGATATAGATATGACTGCTGATGAAAAACACATTTCAAAATTAGCTGGAGATCTTAAGTATGATGAAAAACATCATTAAAACAAACAGAGTAAACTGATAAATCACATAAAACAAAAACAAAAACAAAAACAAAAACAAAAACAAAAATTATGGCAAAATTTGTAAAATTTAAAATCGTAAACAACAACGCTACTTTAGCAGCTGGGGGAGATTACTCTAGAGATGTATTAGTAAACGTTGATGACATTGAAAACGTAGGAGATGTTGTAGCAGCAGGAAACTACAGTGTAGTAGTAACATTAAAAGGAATTGTTGGACTAGGAGTTGGTCATGCTGACGGAGCTGCTGTACCAGCAGATACTATTGGTGGTAGAATACTTACTCTTCAAGTTTCAAAAAGCCCTATTGGAGCTGCTACTCCAGCTAACGCTGATGAGCCAGTTGCAATCACTGTACCTGCTAACATGCCTTCTCAATCTATTATAAAAGCTTTAACAGCTAACCCTGGTGGTGTAGCTGCTTCTTGCCAGTTAGGTAAAGACGGAGCTGGATTACCATCTAGCAATCAAATGTACTGGTCAAGCGCTGTATTTAGTTCTGATTCAACTCTATAGTAGATGAAATCTAGAGGACTTGGCGACAGCATTGCTAAATTCACACAGAAAACAGGTGTTAAGACTATCGTAGACAGAGTGTCTGATGGTCTTAACATTAACTGTGGTTGTAATAATAGACAAGAATGGTTTAACGAAAAGTTTCCTTACAGAAGATAATATGGCATTTAAAATTAATTCTCCGTTTGATTTAAGCAAGATGAATACATCTGTGTTCGAAAGAGATATGGGAGAAGATCCTGTATTTGCTAGAACACCTAAAAACGGGGTTATCATTATAAATGAAGACTTAAAAGATCCAGTAGAATTAGAGAAAACATTAGCTCATGAACAAGTTCACGTTGATCAATACAAAGATGAATTAAAAAATCCAGGCACTGGATTAGATTATGAGGTTGATTCTAAAGGAGCTGGTAAAGTAATGTTTAAAGGAAAAGAGTACGACTATTCAGTAATGCAAGCCGGTAAAGGTCCTTGGGAAAAAGACGCATACGCCGCGGAAAGAAAATTAAAGCAAACAAATTAAAAAAACAACAATGGCAAAAATGAAAACAAATCAAGATGGCGGAAGTTATTCTGCTAAAAAACCAAGTGCTCCAGCAAAGGAGTTAGCGGCAAACCAAAAAGGAGCTGCTAAGAAAAAACCAGACGCAAACGGAAATGGTGTGCCTGATTATGCTGAAGATGGTAAAGGAGCTTCAAGAATGGGTTACAACCAATCTTTTAATGGTTCAGCAAGAAAAAATTGCTACCAAAAAGGAGCTGCTAAAGTTCAAGATATCATGACTAATGGAGGCGCTGCTAAATACATGAAGCATGGACCAGCTGATAAAGGACATGGAGATGACGACAGAGTGCATACTCATAAGACTAGTGGATCTTACGGTTTAAACCCAAACACAGGAGGAATGGGTAGAGGATCTTTAGTAGGTAAAAAAGCAAGTAATAATTTAACTATTACTCACGATCCTCAACACAAGGACTTATCAATGGGCGGTAAACTTGCTAATTCAATGCTTTTTGATAGCACTGGATCTGATGATACTTATCCTGGTGATTACTTAAATCGCGTTAGAAGAACTGGAGGTTCAGCCGGATCTGTTAATAGATATGGAGAAACTAAGATTGGAGCTAACTTTTTTCCACCAGAAAATAAAATTAAAACACCAACTGTTAAGACTGGATACGTAAGTGATTCAAGAACAAATAAACCAGTAGGTGATGGAGATACTGTTTTTAATGATGCAAATCAAGATGGTACTATGTTAGGTAGAGGTTTATCTTACTTAAAAAGTAAATTTTAATTGAAAAAAATAATTCAATGGCTTACGGGTGGCGTCATCAAAGAAGTTGGTGACGTCATTGATAAGCTTACAACCACAGAAGAGGAAAAGCTGCTAATTAAAAAGCAAATCCAAGAAATTATGGATAAGGCTAATGCTGAAGCAGAGAGTCAAATAACAAGGCGTTGGGAAAGCGATATGAAATCAGATTCATGGCTTTCTAAAAACACACGACCTATGGCTTTAATATTTTTATCTATTATGGCTATAGCTTTTATATGGGTTGATAGTCATCATGAAATATCTTTTACTGTAGAGCAAGAGTGGATTGGATTATTAAAACAGTTACTTACAACTGTTTATATAGCTTACTTTGGATCACGAGGTGTGGAAAAATTCAAATCTATAAGTAATAATAAATAGTAAGAGTATTAATTAAATAAAATAAAATGAAATATTTAAAACTAGTAATGTACACGTTATTAGTGCCTGGATATTATTTTTTAGCTTACATGCTAAATCAAAATCCAGTTACACAAAAATATTCGTGGGACATGACATTAACACTTCTTCCATGCTTTTTTTTAGCCGTATGGATTTTGGGTGGAATTAGATTATTAAGAAAAACAATTAAATTAAATTAAATTATGAGTAAAGTAAAAGAAATGGAAGTAAACAAGATTACAGAAGAGCAATTAAAAACTGTAACTGAGCAACAGACTAAGATGAATGATCTGTTAAGACATATAGGTTTGTTAGACGTGCAAAAATTAAACACACACGCTGCTATTAAAGAAATAACTGCTGAAATAGATAAAACAAAAAAAGAATTAGAAGATCAGTATGGTCAAGTCAATATAGACTTAAAAGATGGTTCTTATACAGACATTGAGCAGAAAGATGACAAATAATATTAGAAAGATTAGTATTGGGTCTGACTACAAAAATGATGCTATGCATTACTCTGTAGGTCAACAAGTTTATGGTGGTCATGAAATATCACATATACTTTTTGAAGACTCAGATAATTCTTATAATATACATATAAAGAAAAACAACGAGGTATTGCCATGGAAAAAGTTTAACTCTAACATGGCTATATCCGTTGAGTACGATTTAGAATACTAATGAAAAGCTTATACGACTTTATAGTTAGACCGGTTGGAAACGAATACGATAACGAAATAGAAATAGGTAATAAAAAAATAATACTTAATACTAAAATAGAAAGTTTTAAATTCGTTAACAACATAGCCGAGGTTGTAGAAATTCCTAAAGCATTTAAAACACCTATAAATAAAGGTGACTTCATAGTTATACATCACAATGTTTTTCGCACGTTCTACGACATGAAAGGTGTTAAGAAAAAAAGTAGATCGTCATTTGTTGATGGTTTATATTTTTGTGCACTAGATCAAGTGTATCTTTATAAGAAAAAAGACAAATGGAAATCTATAAACAATAGATGTTTTATAAAACCACTAGTTAATAAAGATGGTTTAGAAGTGAGTAAAGAGCAAAAACTTATTGGTATACTTAAAATAGGTAATAGCTCCTTAGAAGCTCTAGGAATAAGCGAGGGTGACACTGTAGGCTACACGCCTTATGGTGAATATGACTTCATTGTAGATAAAGAGCGGTTGTATTGTATGAAATCAAATGATATTGTAATTAAGTATGGAGATCAACAAAACCAAAAGGAATATAATCCAAGCTGGGCAAGTAGCAGTTGAGGAGTTAATAAAAGTAGCTAAAGAGGCTATTGTTGATTCTGATGATGACATATCAGCAGATAGACTAAAAAACGCAGCGGCTACAAAAAAGTTAGCTATATTTGATGCCTTTGAAATATTAAATAGAATACAGGAAGAAGAGGACTTGTTAAATGAAAAACCTAAAAAAGTTAAAGAAGAAACAGCTTTTAAAGGTTTTGCTGAAGGTAGATCTAGATAATGTACGAGCAAACTCTATATAAAGTATTAAAAAACTATGTTGATTCTAAAACTTTAAATCACAAGAACAAACATAAGAAATGGGAATATGGCTACAATGAGGAATATGACATAGTAGTAATAAGTAAGACAGGTCAAATAGGAGAGGTGTATGAAATACAGAATCTTAAAATAGCTCTGCCAAAAGAAAATGAAGTCGTAAAGTTTGAAAACAATAAGTGGAATTATTCTGAATACCCTAAGCAATTAAAAAAAATTAAATCTGTATTCGACTGGGAAGAATATCCATTAGATTTTAAAGAAAAATGGTATGACTATATTGACAAAGAATTTACTAGACGTGAAGAAGGTTTTTGGTTTGTTAACAAAGACATTCCTACTTATATCACTGGTACTCATTACATGTACTTGCAGTGGTCCAAGATTGATGTTGGGAAACCAGACTTTAGGGAATCAAATAGATTATTCTACATCTTTTGGGAGGCTTGCAAAGCAGACCCAAGATCATATGGAATGTGCTATCTTAAAAACCGTAGATCAGGATTCTCATTTATGTCCTCAGCTGAATCGGTCAACCTTGCTACAATATCCACGGATTCACGGTTCGGCATATTGTCCAAATCTGGTCCCGATGCTAAAAAGATGTTCACAGATAAAGTTGTACCAATTTCCGTTAACTACCCTTTCTTTTTTAAACCGATCCAAGATGGTATGGACAGGCCAAAAACCGAGCTTGCTTACAGAGTTCCCGCTTCTAAATTCACCCGTAGAAAGCTTGATGCCAATACAAAAGTAC